>Ga0326727_10005693_pt1 | contig 35181 bp, 33 predicted proteins | sample MB2enrmetagenome_FD_207643 | JGI IMG/M metagenome (GOLD analysis project Ga0326727, IMG submission 207643) | Lab enriched peat soil microbial communities from McLean, Ithaca, NY, United States - MB29MY | ecosystem: Environmental > Terrestrial > Soil > Wetlands > Peat | place: USA: New York...
TTCATCGTCCGCTCCATCGCGGCCTGCGTGTAAGAGATCATGCTGCCCATGGTCTCTCACCCTCGCCGCCTGCAAAGCGGACAGATCACTTGCTAATCCAACCGGACATATCATGTGCTAACGACACCACTCTGGGCCGCGCTTGACACTGGCCCGAGCCAGGCGTAGCCTCGCGTGGGGTATTTTCAAACTCAGCACATACGCACAGGAGGTCGGGTATGGTCCCACTTACCGCGCTTTGGCTGCCGATTCTGCTGGCAGCTATCATCGTCTTCGTCGCCAGCTCCATCATGCACATGCTGCTGCCCTACCATCACAGCGACTACAAGAAGCTGCCGGATGAGGAGAAAGTCCGCGCTGCCATTCGAACTGCTGGAGTGACTCGTGGCCTCTACATGTTTCCGCACTGTACACACAAGGACATGAAGTCGCCCGAGACCATTGAAAAATTCAAGCAGGGGCCGGTCGGCATAATGACGGTGTTTCCCAGCGGCCCGCCCGCCATGCCGAAATTCATGGGCCTGTGGTTCCTCTATTGCCTGGTGATCGGGTTCTTTGCTGCCTATCTCACGGGACGCACGCTCCCGCCGGGCGCACGCTATCTGGCCGTTCACCGGGTTGCCGGTTGCGCCGCGTTCATGGCCTACGGTTTGGGACACCTGAGCAACAGCATCTGGAAAGGCCAGCCGTGGAGCGTGACCCTCAAAGAATTGATCGATGGACTTATCTATGGCTCATTGACCGGGGGAACGTTTGGCTGGCTCTGGCCGCGCTAGAGCGGCCAACTCCGGGCAACGAAAACCGCGACTATTTGATCTACACGCGAACGACGTCGGCCGACATCTGGTAGCTAACGGAAAACAGGTACAGAGGCAGAAGAAAGCTGCTCCGCCCCAGAATCCTCCATCCTCGCCAAAGCTGGGACGGAGTAACAACCGGCTCAAGTCTGTCCAGGCTCAAGCGGGCCATTCGGACGATGGCCCTGAGGCGAAGGCTGCCGAGTAGCCGAGTTACTTCCCGTTATACGTTTTTGGGGAGCCGATGCCGGCGCAGAAATTCCAGCCTTTTGTGCACCCCTTCGTGATGTCGGTCCAGTCCGCTTTGTATTCCTTGGGGTTTCCGTATTCCTTGTAGGCTTCGGTGAGTTCAGCATTGGTCGAAGTGTTGAATTCACCGGCTGCATTGACGATGCCAGCCAGCGTGGGCGAAGAGACGCTGGTGCCGGCCACCTCGCACCAGCCCCCACAACCGTATTCGGAGTAGATCGCCACCGGAGAGGCCGACGAGGCATCCGAAGAGAAGTCCGGCGTGCCGCGGTGGTTGCCCACGATTTTCTTGATGATGTTCTGATACTTGGGACGGGATTCGACCTGGCTGAGCCCGCCACCGCAGCCCCCACAAGCGCTCTCCCCGGTGAAGTAGCCTTTTGAATTACGATCGATGGTCGTGCCACCGGCAGAGACTACGAAGGGCGACGCGCTAGGATAGCTTACCTGGCCCCCGGAGTCACCGGCCGAGGCAAAATAAACTACGCCCGTCCCCTGGAAGTGTGAGTCATAGGATTGTTCGCCATTGAATTCGCTGCCACCCCAGCTGTTAGAGGCTTCACCCCCGCCCGCCGCCTGCAGCAATGAGGTCGCCTTGTCCTCTGCCGCTAGCAAGTCCGCAAAGGAATTTGAGTTGGCTTCCACCAGGTAGATCTGTGCATTCGGAGCCTGGCCGAAGGCGTACTCGATATCCAGCGATTCCTCCAAAGCCCAATCGGCGTTCGCTTGAGGGTTGCCCACCTTGACTACAGTGAAGTTCGGCGTGCCGTAGCCGTACGCGGCGGCAAAGGTCTGGATATCCGTCGCCGCATCGGGGTTATCGTAGGCGTCAACCAGAGCGATCGCTTTGCTTCCGCCAGTGGGAAGAATCTTGCTGGTCTTGGGGCAACCCTTGGTCCGTTGAACCAGATCATAAATGCAAGCCAGAGATAATGGGTTCTCCGCGACAGGAGCACCGTTGCCGCTTATTTCGAGCTTTTCGGGCAGCACAAGAATGATGTTGGTATGAGCACGAACGCCAACATCCTCGGAATGCTCGATGCTGGAAGCGGGAACAATATTCTGGTCGCCGCCCTGGGCAAGTGCTACCGGCATGGGTGAAGCAGCGGCCAGGAACAATGCTACCGCGGCACTGGTCAGCAGCGCAATGGATCGTTTCATGGATATTTTGTCCTCACTTTGCAACTGATCTGGTTTCGTACTTTGCGTCCGGCGGAAACGCGCTTCCCGCCAGTTCGGGTCATTCGCCTCACGGGTGGTGCTCCTTCCCATGGTGGGAACTGCTCTTCGGGGAGGCGACAGCCGGTAATCTTATGCCCACGAGGCCATCATGTCAAGGGGAAATTGGCCGCCTCCTGATATCACAGAGATGCCTTGCCCAGCGGGGTTATAATGCGTACCGCACGACGGGAGGATTTATGAAACTGTCTCCGCGTCCGCCCAGAATGCCTTCCAGGCTTTCTGGTTCTGTTCATCACCAACTCAACGTCTATGCGCTTGCAACGTGGGGCGCGCTGCTGTTCATCTTGCTTGTGTTCGGGAATTTCGCTCAGGCGCAGACCTTCACCACGCTCTACAACTTTACTGGCGGGGCGGACGGCAGATGGCCCTATGCTGGCGTGATCGACTACGCTGGCAACCTGTATGGCACCACATTTGGAGGCGGACCCGCCTATGGTGGCGTAGTGTTCCAGCTGAGTTCCGACGGCATCGAGACGGTGCTCCACGGTTTCGGCAGAGGGGATGACGAAGGCGAGGTCTATGCCCCAGTGCTCCGAGATGAAGATGGGAACCTCTACGGCACCACGGTGGTTGGCGGCAATTACGGGCAGGGGACCGTCTTCAAGCTCGATCCCGCAGGCAGAGAGACGGTGCTGCACAACTTTGCCGGTGGAACCACCGACGGCTGCGACCCAATCGGAGGCCTGGCCACGGACGCATGCGGCAACCTCTTTGGCACAACTACCAACTGTGGCATCAACGAAGGGGGAATTCTATTCAGGGTCAGCAAGAAAAAGGTTTTCACCGTCTTGCATGACTTTTCAGGCGGCTCGAGTGGATCTTATCCCTTCATGACCACTCCTGTCCTTGCCGGGGATGGCACCATCTATGGTATTACCCAGTACGGCGGAGCCGGCAACGTTGGAATGGTGTACAAGCTGAGCAAGGGGCGATTCACGCCGTTGTACAACTTTAAGGGTGGCGTGGACGCTTGCTACCCCGAGGGGACACCGGTTATGGATGGGTTGGGCAACCTCTATGGTGTGGCGGCCGGCTGCGGTTTGTATTCCGCCGGGACCGTATGGAAGGTAACCCAGAGTGGAAGCGAAACCATCCTGCACAACTTTGCCGGCGGCACGGCAGAGGGCTGCTTTGCGGCCGGCGGCTTGGTGCGGGATTCCCGCGGTAACCTGTATGGGACTACTGCGGAGTGCGGTGCCGCCGGGAACGGAACGGTGTGGGAGTTGAGGAACGACGGCACATTCACTCTGCTGCATAGTTTCACCGGATCTGAGGGAGCGTTTCCCATGGGCGACTTGCTCCGGAATTCGGATGGCGCCCTATACGGCACGACCGCCGTTGGCGGGACCTATGATCATGGGACCGTCTGGTCGTACAAGAGATGTTTTATCTGCCGGTAGATGACGTGAAATCGCGCTATCACTCGCTGACCAGCATCTTGAGTGCGGACAGGTATCAGGTATAGGGTCCGGCGGCGGATGGCTACGTTCTGGGGAGGGCCTGCTGTCCGCTGCGCCCGGAGGCCACGTGACTCATCAGTCTGCCGGCTGAGGTGTGCGGTCATTCGCGTCCCACAAAGCGGACTGCTGCCGCAACCGCTCCAACTCGTGGCGAGCGCTTGCCGCCAGGTTGGAAGCAAAGTCCTTCGTGGCTTGCTGGCTTTCTGGGGTCAAGTTGGCGACCCGGACATCGAGCAAGGGTGCGTCTTCCTCCAGCCAGCGCACCAGCCGCGCCGCCCGGTCGATCCTGTCGTGAATGGTAAGCATTCGTTCCTTATAAGCGTCTGTCGGACGATGTCTTCTGAACAGGTTGGCGGTCGCGACCGCCGGGCCGCAAGTCTCAATCTGGGTACCCCGCGGGTCGCGGTTTTTACTGGAAACTGGAAACTAGACACTGGAAACTGTATTTCGTGTGGAAGACTGTCTATCTCTCGCTAGGCTCCAACCTCGGCGATCGCGCCGCCAATCTCCGGACAGCGATCGATCGTCTGGCCGCAGTGGGCAAGGTTGCGGCGATCTCTTCTTTTTACGAGACCGCGCCGGTCGAGTTCACCCAGCAGCCTTGGTTCGTGAACTGCGTGGTCAAACTCGATACCGAAAAAATGCCCAAGCAATTGCTGGCTGCGCTCCTTGATATTGAGCTCGACATGGGCCGCCGACGCGAGCGCAAAAAAGGCCCGCGCGTCATCGACCTGGACATTCTCCTTTTCGGATCGTCCGTGATTCAGACACAGTGCTTGACCGTCCCACACCCAGCCATGCACGAGCGGCGCTTTGTGCTGGAACCACTCGCCGAAATCGCGCCCGAGGTGCGGCACCCGGTTCTCGGCCAGACGATTCGGGAGCTGCGCGATGCGCTGAGCGGGCAGGCCGTGCGGAAACGAGCCGGGGAAAACAACCTATCTGATAAGTAGGCTGGTCGGCGGTTAATGGTGTAATTGATTCCACGACAATGTCGCCGGACCGTTGACAGATACGCCCATCTCTGACACAATCGGTCTACTTTTCGCGCCTGGCGCGCACATTGGGGGAGTTCAATGAAAGAAATTTTCAAAGGGACATTTCTCGCCGGACTGCTGGTGGCTGCCGCGGCCATTGCCTCGTCGGCGCAAACCATCACCTCGTTTGAGGATCCAAACGCGGGCACAGCCTCCGGTCAGGGGACCCTTGGCACCACCATCAACACCGCGGGCACGATCACGGGGGCCTATATCGACTCGAACAATCTCGGGCACGGGTTCATACGCAGCTCCAAGGCCAAGTACACCAGCTTCGACGCTCCTGGCAGTGGAGTCGTACTCACGGCGGGCACCGGCATTAACTCTGGGAGTGTGGTCACAGGATTCTACCTCGACTCCGCCGCTGTGTTTCATGGCTTCGTGCGTTCGAAAACTGGCGCGATCACCACCTTCGACCCGACGGGCGCGGGTACAAACCGGGGCGAGGGCACCGAGCCCTACAGCATCAATACGGCGGGAACGATCAGCGGATTTTACACGGACTCCAGTGGCGTGCTTCACGGCTTCGTGCGCTCCTCGTCGGGAGCGATCACCAGCTTCGATGCGCCGGGCGCAGGCAATGGCAACCATCAGGGAACTGCCGCCAGTGTTATCAACACATCGGGGGTGATCACCGGGGCTTACCGTGACGCCCAAAATAAGTATCACGGCTTTGTGCGCTCGGCCGCGGGAAAGATTACCGACTTCGACTATCCGAGCGCAACCAGGACCGTGGCCACGGCGATCAACGCGGCGGGCACGATCACGGGATGGTACGCAGACACCAACGGAGTGGAGCATGGCTTTGTGCGCACAAAGCAAGGTGCGTTCACCAGCTTCGATGGTCCGAACAACCCACACCAAACCGCCGGCTGGGCCATCAACACGGCGGGAGTGATCACCGGCCTCTACCAGAATTCGGCAGGCGTGGTTTTCGGCTTCGTCCGCGCCACCGATGGAACGATCACCAGCTTTAGCGCGCCGGGAGGGGGTACGCTGGGAACCCTCGTGCCCGGAGGCTTCGAAATGGGCATCAACGCGGCGGGGGATGTTACAGGTTACTATCTCGACTCGAGCAGCGTGTATCACGGCTATTTGTACGTACCGTAAATCCGCGCGAGCGAAGACGGCCGTACGTGCTTGTGCAAGTGCAGTAAGTGCGACACGAGCGGACGCCCAAACCCACCCTTCGAAAAACCGCGAAGGGTGGGATCTATCCTGAGGATGTTTGGGCAATGCTTCTGCCCTTGGCCATCAGTCTGCCCACGAAGCGAGCGACCGATTGGAGTTTGCGTAGATCGGCGGGAGTGAAGTCCGGCCCCGCATCTTCGGGGCGTGGGGCTTTGCGGGAGACTTGAATCACGCCCAGCACTTCTCCGTTCCAGGTAAGAACGGGCGCAGACATGAGCTTCTGAATTACCTGCGTGTCCAGTCCGCTGTCGCCCAGCTTGACGAGTTCAAAGATGCTGAAATGCTTTACTCGCGTGAAGCCATTGGACAGTTCCGCCTGCCTGGTCCGCGCTGTGCGGGCTGCCACCGCCGAACTGGAAAGAGGGATCGCGCCCGCCGTTTTCAACTCAGCGGGGTACAGGAAGTTGAGCAGACTGCCGGCAAGCTCCAACAGCGCCACTTCCGTTTCTCTTACGTGGAAGGTCTTGGCCACGTAGGTGCAGATCGACTCCGGAGTGCTGCCCGGCCGGTCCGCGCCCGCAGGTTGTTCCATCCCTCTACCTCCTTACGAGCATGCCTGAGCACAGAGCGGCCGGCAAGGTAACTAACGTGCCCCTTCGTACTTCTTTTGCGCCAGTGAACAGGAGAAGGCGCGTCTTTGGCCGGGCAGGCGGTCTGACTTCTCATCGGCGATGGCAACTCCAGCGTGGTCGTGCATCGCAACGGAAACCGTTAAATCCTGAGTCACTGCAATGCGCGAAGCTTCACCGGGGCGCGCGTAAACAGCGTATACTGAAATTACTGAATCTCGAAGATACGGCAACCAGTACCTTGCGCCTTCGCGATTGAGAGATCGAGAGGCGTATCCCGTGAAGCAACGAGCGTTCCCAGCAATTTCACTGTGTGTTCCGGCAGGACGCACCTGCTCAATGCAAAGAGGTACGTCTTGACCAGCTTCCTGACGCTCGCCTCGATCGCGGTCCCCTGCAGTTCGAGAAGGAACCGTTCCAGCAGAACCACCGTTCGTTAACCAGCTCGAATGAACAGGAGTTGACTATGTCCGGCATCAATGGCGACAAATCCAGATTTCACCGGGAGCGGAAACAGAAGATCGCTCGGCGCACGCGAAACCGAGGGCTGTGGAAGAGCTTGGCAGAGGAGCGGAAACCGGCACCGGCATCCGTTTCGAAGCCCAAGGCGGTGTCCGCATGAACACACCGATTTTTGCGCCGCCGCTTTCCGAACAGTTACTCACCCCGCTTAAGAAGAAACGCGTTCTTCTGGTCGATGCATCGTCTGCAACCCGGGACTTGCGTGCCGAAACCATGAGGAAGCTTGGCATGGATGTGGATTGCGCCGCGGATATCCTTGAAGCTCGTTCCTGGTGGCGCGCTGACCTGTACAACCTGGTCCTCATCAACGTGGAAAATGGGTCGGGTCATCGAGACAAGTTTTGCGAAGACATACGCAATGCGAGGCCGCCGCAGCAACTGGCGTTTCTGGTCGGCAAACCTGGGTACCTCGCTGATGCACCGAATGCGGAAGAAGCGCACTCGGACCAGTTGGAGAGCGACCCACCCCTCCAGAAGCAGACCAGCGCAACCGCAGACGGGGTTTCCGGAGGCCGGGATCAGCGCTGGGGCATTCTCGAAGCTTCCCGGCAAATTTCCGCCGTCCGCTCCGCGTCTCATGCTCGCACCCAGGCCATGCGGGACAGACCCGCGCCGCCACGGGACTCTGAATTACGGCTATCCAAGCGGTCAAGCCGGACCTTAGATGAACTACTAAGAGAGGAAATACAATGAAGAACCTTTATGTTGGTAATCTACCGCACAGCGTGACCGAGGGGGAGTTGCGTACTGCATTCGAGGCACACGGCGCAGTCGAAAAAGTCAGCATCGTGACTGACCGGGAGACGGGCCGCGCGCGAGGTTTCGCGTTTGTGGAAATGACCAATGCCAGTGAAGCCGACAAGGCGATCGCCGCGTTGAACGGAACCGACCTGGGCGGGCGCACGCTGACCATCAACGAGGCCAAGCCTAAGACCGACCGGCCAAGAAGCGGTGGACAGCGGTTTGGCGGAGGCGGGGGCGGCGGCCGCGGCGGCCATGGCGGCGGTCGTGACGACTACCGAGGCCACGCGCGTCAGCCGCGCGAACCGCGCTGGTAGCTCTGCCAAGCCGCCAGGAATCCGCCGGGCCGGCCGCACATGGCCGGCAGGCGTTGAAAAGAATCCAGATTGGGGGAATTGTGCATGCCACGAGGCCGATCAACATTCACCAAGCGTCAGAAAGAACAAGCACGCCAACAGAAGCAACGCGACAAAGCCGAGCGCCGAAACCAGCGTAAGCAGGAGAAGCCGGAAGGCAGCGTGGACGAGATGCGCGAGTTGCGCGAACTCGCCGAAGCCCAGGCAGCGCTGTTCGACATTGGCGCCGACGAACCGAGTCCTGCTGAAGAACCCACACCGCACAACGGAACCGGCGTCGAACGGTAAGCGCCCGGAGCAAAGGAACCAGGTTTCGAGCGCTGCCTCGCTGAGGTTCCGGCAAGCCCAACGTCTTACTTATGGTATGATGTAAGGCATGAGGGAAATAAGTGCTACATTCACATCGAAGGGCCAACTTGTAGTTCCCGCCGAACTGCGCCGCAAACATGGGATCGAAGCCGGCACCAAGGTGAAGTTTCTTGAGGACCAGTTCGGCCGTATTGTCCTGCAGCCCATAACCGAGGGTTACGTGGACCGCGTCATGGGCTGCCTTGCCGACGGGCCAGATCTGCTGGCGAAGTGGGAAAACGAGCATCGTGAAGAAGGCGAGCGCAAACGGTGAAAACCTATGTGTTCGATGCCAGCGCGGTGTTTGGCTTCCTGCAGAAGAAGCCGACCGCGAACAAGGTGAACGACCTGCTGAAAGAGTCCATGCGCGGGCGGGCCGAGATCCTGATGTCGGCGGTGAACTACGGAGAGGTCTATGGCGGGATTCTGCGCGGGCACGGGCCGGAGCGCGCGGCCGCGACCATGAACGCCGTGCATGCATTGCCCATCCGCCTGATCGATGCCACGCCCGAGAGAGCGCTCCAGGCTGCCGACGTAAAGTCCAAATACAAGCTTTATTACGTCGACAGCTTTGCTGCCGCCCTGGCCATCGAGTACAAGGCCACGCTGGTGACCAGCGACTCCGACTTTCGCAAACTCGGCCACGGCTTTCCCACGCTCTGGCTAAAAGGCTGATCGCGGGAAGGCTCGCCCCAAAAGCTTCAGGCCGTCATTACCGGTCGGGACGCCTCATAAAGCTGCCAGGCAAACGCTCCCAAACCCAGGCAAACCACACCCAAGCGGACCAGCCCGCCAAGATACGGGATGAACCCAACAACGGTGAGGATCAACAGGCCTACCAGGAGTCCCAGCAACCAATCGCCCTTCGTGGCTCCGGATGGCTTCAGAAGTATTCGCCCCAGGAATGCTCCAACCCAAATTTTCGCCAGGTAGATCGCAGCAAAATACAGCGCGAGCAACATTAGCGAGAGCGGCAAGCCAACCAGCGTTATGGCTATGACGACCATGGCCACCGGCATGCCCGCCAGGACCCCAACCCCCAGTCCCAGACTGCGCCAGCCTGAGCCCACCAGCTGAGTCGTGGCCTGGAAGAAGCCGGGAAACAGAAGCATGCCGAGCCATCCCACCAGTATGGCGCCAGCCAACCAGACAGCTTGGTGAAAGTAGAATCTGGGGCGCCTGAAGTGGTTCTCCCTCACCCTCAATTGGATGTCACGTTTGCCACCAATGGTCGCGCCGTCGGCGATGTGCACCTCCTTCAGCTGGCGCACGCGAGCGCTCAGGTTGCCGCCGACCCGGGCCGTGTTCGTCAGCGTTAGGCTACGTCCGACCATCGTCAGATCGCGGCCGATACTGCCGCTCACATCGGCGCTGCCACTCGTCAAGATGTCCACACTGCGTTTCACCTCGCCCTCGAGGCTGACGTCGCCAACGGCTGCCACGATACCGTCGCCCACGCGGCCACGGTCATCAATATGCAAGGATTGCAACACGCCGTAGATGCTGTGGCCCAATTGCCCTTCCAAGTCGAGCGTGTGGGAAACGGTGTAGATGTGGCCTTCCACAGTTCCCCTGACCTCGGTCCTCTGGGCGAAACTGATTAGGTCGCCCCTCACCACGCCGCGCACCTCCACGGTCCGGCCAAAAGTCAGCAAATCTCCATTGACCACGCCATCCACGCGCACCGTGTTAGCGGCGGCCAAAAGAGTGTCGTCCACAGTCTCGTTCGCCGCCACGGTGATGAAGTCACCGTGACGCCGTTCCAGGGCAAAGCTGGGCGACGACAACGCAAGCAACACGATCAGCAAGCGCAGGCCAGGGTAGTGTGGCCGCCCTCGGCGTCCCAATAGCAGTGCGCTACCGCCCAACAGCATCAGCAAGCAAATCCAGCCCACGACAGCAGCATAATCGGCTAGCATGGCAGTACCTCCGTGTGCAAAGTAGTAAAAAAAGTGGAAGATCAGGTTCGTGCGGCCGCTTACGCTGAAGGGATTGAACCATTCCAGCGCTGCCGGAATATCCAGCTCATTGAACCAACCGGAAATGATCGAACCCAGCGTCAGCACGGCGACCAGGATCGCCAAGTCGCCCCACCCCCAGGACCAGCGCAGAGGGGAGAAGCCCGCGGGGCTGGCTGCTTCTTCCGGAAGCTCGTTGAGACTTTCGCTCAGTACGCGGTTCTCAGCGCGCAATGCTTCCACCAGCGCCCGGCAGCGCTGGCACGTGGTCAGGTGGTCTCGCAGGCGCTGCGCCTCGTCCGTCGCCAGTTCGCCGTCCACCGCGAGGGCGCAGGTCTGTTCCGAATAACATTCCATGATCACTTGCTCCTATGGGGCAGCCGCCGGCGCAGCTCTTGCTTTGCCCGAAATATCAGCGCCGCCACGTAGTTCCTTTCCAGGTTCAACTGCTGCGCGATTTCGTCATAGCTCAGTTCGCTGTAATAGCGCAGGACCAGCGGCACGCGATAATTGTCCGGCAGGCGTGCGATGGCATCCCGCACCTTCGCCCTCTCTTCCTTGCTGATGACAGCACTCAGCGGTGAGGGCTCCGAACTGGGTGCCTCGATGACTGCGGCTCCGTCTTCAACTTCAACAATCGCCCGCCGCCCTCGCTGCCGGCGCCGCAAAGCGTCAATGCATTGGTTGCCGGCTACCCGTAACAGCCACCTAGGGAACGGTATCGAACGGTCGTAGCTCTCGATGGAGCGCTGCAGCTTGAGGAAGACTTCGCTGGTGGCATCTTCTGCGCTCTCCCGTGACTCCAGTATGTAACGGCACAATCCGAATACGCGCCGCACATAACGGCGATAGATCTCCCCCAGGGCCTCCCCATCGTGACCCCGCGCGCACTCGGTTAGGCTCTCCAAATCCATCCCCTCCATCTGCCTGGTTCCGCCCTCGCGGGGCTGCGGTTCTTTCGCCATGTTCCTCTTGGCATCCATAAAGCAGTACGCTGCAGATCGAAGGATGTTACACACATTTTAGGGGACAGGGGAACCAAAGGCTGGACGCTTAGAGCAGTTTAGTTTTTTGTGTAGTTGGAATACGGTTGGCATGTCATTCTGAGCGATGTCTGACCGTTTGCGAGCAAACGGTCAGCGAGTCGAAGAACCCCAATACGGTTTGGGCCCCGCGATGCTACTTCAGGGAGTTTCCCCTGGAAAATGGCTGCCAAAGCGCCTTTCTGCGTTCAGCGCAGCATAAGCATCTCCGGGGTCCTTCGACTTCGCTAAGGAGGACAGTGGTGGCGTCGCTTGGACTACAGAAAAACCTAAACAGGGATAGCCCATGGGGGCAGCACCCCGCCCTTTTCGCTCCGCCTTTCGGAGAGACAGGGAGGGGGCGTTCGTGAAGTGGCTGCACCCTGCTCACGTGATCGGCGATGAAAGCGCAGGTACCTGGGTCTCGCAAGAAGCCCGGAAGACCGGGCCAGTCGCCGATCTCTTTCCATTTCTACACAAAGACCTCGCCCGGCAAAGCCGTCAACGTCCTTGACGCGAGCGTGTTTTGAACAAACCGTTTCGGCCGCTCGGCAGCAGATGGGTTCACCTGCATGCGTTCGATGCGCAGTTTCAACGTGCGCTCGATTTTCGTAAGCTCCAGAACTTCGGCGCCGGCAACCAGCGTCGAGGCTCGTCCCTGCAAACCGGCGCGCCCGGTGCGGCCGACGCGGTGAATGAAGTCCTCGGCCATTTTGGGCACATCGTAGTTGATCACATGGGCCACATCGTCCACGTGCAAGCCGCGCGAGGCGATATCGGTTGCCACCAGCACCTGGAAGCGGCCTTCCTGAAATCCGCTCAAAGCCCCGTTCCGCTGCGACTGCGAGCGGTCGCCGTGGATCATCGCGGCGTTAAAGCCGTCCCGCACCAGTTCCCTGGCCAGCCGTTGCGTGCCGCGCTTGGTGCGGGTGAAGACCAGGGTCTGTCCCTTTTCTTCATAGAGCAATTGCCGCAGCACATCCAGTTTCTCTCCCGGACGCACTTCATAAGCCTTCAATTGCACGCTCTCCGCCGGTTTGAGAATTGATCCCAAAGCTACGCGCACCGGCTGGCGCATATACTGATGCACCAGGCTGGCGACGGACTGCTCCAGCGTGGCCGAGTAACACAGCGTCTGCCGGCGTTCCGGCAGGCACCCAAGAATGCGCCGGATAGAAGGCAGGAAACCCATATCCAGCATCCGGTCCGCTTCATCGAGCACCAGCATCTGCACCTGACGCAAGTCAACCACCTTGCGATCGAGAAAGTCTTCCAGCCGGCCCGGGGTCGCGATGATGACCTGAGCCAGGCGGAGGTCCCGCATCTGGCTGCCCTCTGATACGCCGCCAATGACCAGCGCGGCTTTGGGCGAAGCTTTGGCGCGCAGTTTCTCGTACTCCTCGTTTACCTGCATGGCCAGTTCGCGCGTGGGCAACAGAATAAGCGCGGTGATCTGACGCACCGGCTCGCGGCTTAACGGTTCCCGGCTTAGTAGTTCGACCAAGGGAATCAAAAACGCCAGCGTCTTGCCGGTACCGGTCTGGGCAGTAGCGAGTACATCTTTGCCCGCTAGAGCAGGCGGAATCGCCTGCGTCTGGATCGGGGTTGGAGTGGTAAATTGAGCTGCTGCCAGCTTCTGCTGCAAGGCAGAAGACAGGGGCAGTTCGGAAAATCCTGTCATTCGAAGTTGTTCTTTCTGGAGGGGCTGGCCGTCACACACGCAGACACACGTGGAAAACTTCTATGCCGCTCACATTAGCTTTTAGATTTGGCGCTGAATAAAACGGCAGGCAGGAAAGGCGGAGATGAATCTGATCCAACCAGGGACCACCGCGTGACGAGCAAACCGTACAAAAGCGTCCCGATTAGTATAGCACAGACGGAAGTGGGCCATGGCGGGCACGGTCGGTGGTGTCCTAATGGTGCATTGCCGATGAACCCTCACGATCCCGAGGCCGGGTGAGTGCTACGGCACGAACCCTGCCAGTGCAGCTTGAGCCTCGCCACAGCAGGGAGTTGACGCCGCGGGTACAATGGTCGTGTTCGGCGCAAGGGGGATTCATGAAACCGCAACCGCCTAGAACGCCTTCCAGGCTTTCCGAATCCGTTCATCACCAACTCAATATGTACGCCCTCGCGGCAAGCGCAGCGGGAGTGGCAGTACTGGCTCTGGCCCAGCCAGCCGAGGCCAAGATCGTTTACACCAGAATCCATCAGGTCATTGGGACCAAGGGGCATTACGACCTTGACCTCAACCACGACGGGACCACCGACTTTGTTCTGCTGCAAACCGGAAATCCAACCTGGAATGGAACGCGGGCAAGTAACACGCTTATCGCGGAGCCGTTGGCGGCTAACGTGGTGGAAGGCTGCAAGTATGCAAAGTACTATTTCGGGGGGGGAAATGGGCTTGCCTCGGCGCTGAACGCGGGAGCGCGGATCGGGTCCGGCGCGCCTTTTCGCAAAAAGAATGTCAACAGGATGATGGCCGCTACCTGGCAGAACGATTGTAACGGTGGTCCGTCAGGCCTATGGTTGGACGTCACCAACCGCTACCTTGGGCTGAAGTTCCAGATTCATGGAAAGACTCACTACGCATGGGCGCGGATGACGGTTCAACTACGAAGCAATTTTCTCCTCAATGCTACCCTGACCGGCTACGCCTACGAGACGATCCCCGGCAAGCCCATCATCACGGGCAAGACCAAAGGGCCGGATGTGATCACCGTTCAGCCGGCCAGCCTCGGTCGGCTCGCCCAAGGTTCGGCTGGACTCGCTGCTTGGCGTTCCGGAGAGTAGCAGCGCGCGGCAGGACATGCCTGTTTTGGGCAGCGGTCATACGTGCTGCATGGCGTGGACGGCGGGCTGAACGGTTTCTCCGTCCAGCGTAGTTTCTTCCCACAACGAGTGATCCCGCAGCAGCCGCGAGACCAACGCGGTATGCATAGCATGGCCGGCGCGGTCGGCCACAACCGTTCCGAGAATTCGTTTGCCCAGCAGCGCCAGGTCGCCGATCAGGTCAAGCACCTTGTGGCGTACAAACTCGTCGGCAAAACGCAGCGGTGGGTTTTCGATGTCTTCGTCGCTCAACACAATACAGTTTTCTCGAGAAGCTCCGCGGATCAATCCCATGTTGCGCATCGCTTGCTCGTCTCGGCGCGAACCGAAGGTGCGTGCCGGCGCGATCTCGTCGACATAGCTGCCATTGGTCATTTGCACACAGAAACCCTGTTTGCCGATCTTGGGATGCGGGAAGTTGATGGAATACTCCACCGAGTACCCATCCGCCGGATAAATGGCGATGAACTTGTTGCCTTCGCGCAGTTCCAGCTCCCGGCAGATTCGCACATAGGCGCGCGGGCGCCGTTGCCGGCGAATCCCCGCCTTCTGAATCAGCTCAACAAACGGCTGCGCGCTGCCATCCAGGATCGGTAACTCCAGGTTGTCCAGCTCGACCAGCGCATTGTCGATTCCCATCCCGATAAAGGCCGAGAGCAAGTGCTCGGTGGTGGAAATCAGCACGCCTCTCTTCATCAAGCTGGTGGCGTAGCTGACGCGAGCGATGTTCCGGCCGGTGGCTTCGACTTCAAAGTCGTCGAGGTCCACGCGGCGGAAAACGATGCCCGAGCCCGCAGGCGCTGGCAGGATTCGCAAGTTAACTGGAGCGCCGCTGTGCAAGCCGACCCCGGCGCACTCCACCGCTGCGCGGATTGTTTGCTCGTGTGTCAGACGTTATCTCTGGCTTGATGATTAGTTTACCGTTCTGGGACAGAAGTCTGGCTGTGGCAATTTAGCCACACTTCGTGGGGATTTACCGACCGACCTCAGCCCATAGCTAAACTGCATTAGTTTGAACTCGACCTTGCGGGACAGGGCTGGCAGGTTCCACGTATCGGACACAGACCGGCCTCCGTTTGGGGTCTTGAGGCACTTTTTCGCCAACCAAAATTCGTGATCCCGGTCACCGAATCAAGCACTTGACTTTGGGTAGGGTAACAAAATCTACTACTGCACATAGTAGCAAGCGCGAACTGGAGGAGTAAGTGCTTCAGGTACCCTTCCCCGGGAGTATGTGCCGGTTCCTAACGGCAAGGCACCTAGCGCGCGCTTCGTGTGACCAGCCTGTTTCGACCTCATGCAAGATGCTGCCCGCGTTGATGTGCGATGCGTGGGCACCATGCATATTGCACGTTGAACCAAGAGTGAGGGCAAATCCATGCGCCGAAATGTTGCGTTGATTGCGATTGCAATCTTGGGTACAACCGTCGGTTTTCGGGCTTCCGTTTCAGCGGCGACGAAGTCGGACTATGCGATCGCCTCGTTTTCAAAGTATGTCGAAATCCCTGGGGCCAAAGCGGTAGGGGCCGAAACATGCGCCACCTGCCACGGTGATATCGCGAACAATTTCCGACATGCGTTTCATGCGCAGCAGGGAGTTGACTGCGAAGCTTGCCACGGTCCGGGCAGCTTGCACGTGCAAGGCGGCGGAGACGTTGCGAAGATCATCGGCTTCAGCAAGCGCTCAGCCGCGCAGGCCAACGGCGTGTGCCTGAGCTGCCACGCCAAGGACGACAAGATTCGCAACTGGCTGGCCGGTCCACATGCCTCTAACAGCGTTCGCTGCATTGATTGCCACCAGACCCACACCTACGGCAAGAACGGCGCGAAGCCGGAAGTCAGCTTCAACCTGATGGGGCTGTCAAACACAGGAGCTGTGGACGCCGCGATTCCAGAAGCCAAGGCCATCATGCAACCGCGCTGGGCGGCCAACGACGCATGTTTAACCTGCCACCAGACGCAGCGCGCGCAAATGAGTTTGCCCTATCACCATCCTTTGCGCGAAGGGAAGATGAGCTGCGCCGACTGCCATGACCCGCACGGCGGAGCAGGTGGCAACAACCTGCTGACCGCAAACAAGAACGAACTTTGCTTAAGTTGCCACGCACAGTATCGCGGACCGTTTGCCTATCAGCACCCTCCGGTCAGCGAAAACTGCATGAACTGCCACACCCCGCATGGCTCGCCGAACACGGCTCTGTTGACGGTGAGTGAGCCCGCGTTGTGCTTGCAATGCCATGCCGGACACCACGACGGAGGAAGTCTGCCGTTAGCTGATCGCTGCACCAACTGTCACGGATCGATTCACGGCACCGACGTTCCCACCCCCAGCGGCGGGAGCAGATTCATTGACAAAGGGCCTTCTGAAAAGGATCTGCGGTCGGGCAGCCGTGCCATTCCGGCGCTTGTGAGTTCGCATTCGGCCACGACGGCTTTCGCGATCCCGCAACCAGTGTCATCTCATGCATCGAGTTTCGCCTCTGGCTTTGCTGCTGGCGTTGCCGGCGGCGCGATGGGGATGCTGCCCAGCGGTGCGATGCCTCCGCTGGCGGGCGACAACACGCAGGCTGGGAGTGCAAGTCCTGGGGAAATGCAAACCCAGAGTTCGTATGCTGCCTATTCCATTACTCCGGGGTCCTACCGCTTCGTTGATCAAAGCGGATTTGGCGGTCGCGTCGGCGAGTACGACACTCTGCAGCAGTCAGCCGGAGCCGACGCCGCCACTTCGTACGTTTCCACTCAGAATCATGTGACCGTGGTTTCCCGGGCCAATCTGCTGAGCGGGGATGACTACTCGGCAAAGGCACAGGTTACAGCCGGCGGCTGGCTGCGTGCGGGGTTTGACATGCGCGGCCTGGTGCAGCAGCAAGACAATTATCCCTTCTATGCGTTTCCACTCCTGGACGTCCAAAGGTCGCCTGCCTATCCTCTGGCGCCATTCCCCAATTGTGCGCCCGCCTACGACTGCACCACGCAACTCATCCCTTCCCATGCTGTTTTTGGGGTCAAAAGGAGATTGGGCAACGCCTTCGGCCAAGTCAAGCTGCCCAACTTGCCGGTCCATCTGTTTGTAAAGGGAGACTGGCAGGCGCGAGCGGGCACAACGCAATTCGCCTATCTGGATGAGAACTCGTTTGTTCCAATTTCCGGCTTTACTCAATCCTGTGGCGCCCAATGCCACTACCAGTCACAGTATCAGCCGGTGAACTACACCACGCGCAACATTGGTGGTGGAGCGGACGTTGACCTCGGTCCCGTGCGCCTGACTTACCAACACAAGTTCAGCAGCTTCAACGACCGGCTCGTGTTTCCAACCGGCGCCTTTACAGGGGTCTTCAGTCCGGAAGCGGACAGCTTCGGATATTCGAGTGCATACCCTGTCCCCGCAGGAAAGGGTCCTACGCCGATTGATGTGAACCCCGGAAACTACTACATCAATATCCCTCCGCCCAGCCAGTCGCAGACGGACAGCTTGAGCTTGAGCTGGGCGGCGTCACCCAAGCTTAGCTACAACGGCAACGTTAGCTATGCCCGTTTGCGCGATACTTACACCAACTATCCGCAAAACGGATTCGATGCGGACAATACGCTGAACTGGCGGCCGATCCATCGCTTGCAAGTGACCGCCGATTACCATCAGCAGAACTCGATTAACGACTTCACGCCTTATTACACCCAGTACGGCAACGTGTCGTATCACAATCATTGGGAGGGCGTACGCTTCGGTTACGAGTTGCCGAAGGACCTCGAAGCGGAAGCTTATTACAAGCGCAGCGGCATTACTCGGTCGAATGCTTCTTTGTGGCCGCAGTTTTACTCGGTCGACAACACGGACTTGCTGACCGTGGTAAGTTCCTCGACTTCTAACACTACCGGACTGGCGTTGCGATACCATGATCGCAGCCTGTGGAGCGCGCGCGCTGGCTACGAATGGACGGGCACACACCATCCTGGTTACTTGACGGTTCCCCGCAGCGACAATCGTGTTTTCGCCAATGTTTCGTTGACACCCGCCCATTGGCTGGTCTTCGCGAACGATGTCTATGTCACCGTGCAGAATGCTTTTCCCGCCGTGCCGCTGCCGAATACTCCCGGGGTCGTTCCCCCGCCGCCGCCAATGTCGCAGTCATTCGGGCTGAACATCGCCGGCCTGCCTCCCACGTTTGAACGGCGCAACCGCCTCTATACGGAGACGGCCAGCGCCACCTTGCAGGCCGCCCCGAGCTGGAACCTGGGTCTCGGTTATTCCTACCAACAGAACAACCTGTCGACCTACATGGCATTTCAAAACGATAGCGCCGCCGGATACATTCTGGATGAACCGCTTGTGCCCTACAAACAAATCAGCCAGACCTATTGGGGCGAGTCAACCTACACCCTCAAGCAGCGGGCCGGGTTGAATTTCCGTGTCACCTACAACTCGGCGCGCAGCGGCATGCGGCCAGAGCTGAATGCGGCCGACCCCGCCAAGTTCGGCAACCAGTACCTGATGCAGACCGGCGCCTTCGATCCGTTCGGCCTGTTCCCGTATGCGGTTGGCAATTTGCGAATCGCGTCTACACAGGTCTCGGAGGTGATCGTTCCGCAATGGATTGGCCAAACCAAGGGCTATTACCTCTTTCCGCACAAACTTGAAGGAGGATTGAATTTCTATTACGGCAGCTACCGGGACTATTGGAATCCCGATTTGAACGGAGTCCTGCGGACATTCAGCCTTTATGTTGGAAGGACGTGGTGAAGTTGGGGACGCAAGATTCCGGTGTTTCACGAGAAGGAGATATTCTGCACAACCGAAGCAGCAACAAAACGATCCTCCGCTCTGCGCAAGGTACGCGACAGCGTGGTCTTCGAAGTCACGCTGTAGTGCCAAACTGGCCTGGATAACTTCCGCTAACCGGCATTAGGGAGACCCTGATTAAGTCGTCGATGTAGGCGCGGGCGTCCCCGCCCGTGCGGGGTTCCGGGTGACATTCACACTTGATCAGAATCTCCTTAGCACCAGCTTGCGCCGTTTCTTCGCTCCGAACCTGGTCAGTAAGCTGAAGTCGCCATGTGCTCGAATCCAACCTTGAGGAAGCGGTCCGCCTTTCAGACCTCATCAGCGATCTGTAGTTGCGTACCCGCGCTTCTTCCGGGTGGATTCATCGCGCTCGCAAGCCGTCAGGGGGCACTGGTCTGGGGCTGGCGAGCATGCAGGGCACCGCCGTGCTTCACGGCGGAGAGGTTGAAATCCCCAGCCAATTGGGGAATGGCACTCGCGTGGCGCTCCGCCTTCCCGCGTCCGGCTTCAAGATGACAAAAATGTAATCTCGCCGTCATGGTGGCGTCAGCCTTGCGCTGCGAGAGTGGTATTCCCTGGTATAGAACCAGGAGGAGGAGCATAATGTACCCAGAATCTAGCTATAAGTCCTTGATTTGGCGACTGCCTCTGCTCGTCAGCTTGCTGGCGGCTCTGAGCGTTTCGGCGCTCGCGCAGTCCCAAGAGTTCCCGACCTACCAGGTAGGCGAGAACCAGAACGGGTCGCAAGGCCCGAACTACCCGTTCACCTTGCAATACCCGTGGGTCGTCAGTAATGGCCAGCTCATCACCCCCGCCGGCACCCCGGTCTATCTCAGCACCACGACCCGGGCCAAGGCTATCGCGCTTAACCCGAATACCAGCACGCACACCGCCGCCGTCCTTCAGATGGGCGCCCCGCAGGCCGTCACCGTTTTCAACACCCAGACCGGCGCCGTCTTGCAGAACTACATACCGTCTAACACCAAGAGCGGCAGCTCCGTCGGCATCACCTATACGTCGAATGGCGCATACCTGCTGTTTAGCCAGGACGGCGGCTACGGCCCCGCCTACGTTGCCATGGCCAGCGTCAATCCGACGACGGGCTTACTCTCAAACTACGCCGAAGTCGCCGTTGCGCTGGATGTCAACTCCGGCGGCTATCTGACCACCGTTACCTGCTACCCGAACAGCCCTCCGGGAACTACAGGCAGCGCTGAAATCCCCTGCGGCCAGACCGTCTCGGTTGAGTCAGACGGCGCATATACTGCCTATCCGATGGGTATCGCGATCTCGCCGGATGGCAAGACTGCTTACGTGGTGCTGGACAACAACGACACGCTGACCAAGATTGATCTGACGCAGCAGAAGCCGGTTGAGGGTCCAGAGATCCGCGTCGGTAACGTCCCGCACAGCGTCATCATCTCGCCGGATGGCACCACCGCCTACGTCTCCAACGAGGCTGGACGGATCGCTAACGTGAATGACTTCCAGGAATACTCGAACGGCACCCCGGTCGTCGCCAACAATCCGACAGGCGCCACGTCAACCGGCACCGTTTCCGTGGTGAACCTGTCCACATTCAAGGTCACCGGACACATCAACGTCGGTCTGCACCCGACGGGCATGGCCTTGTGGAACCAGTACCTGTTGGTCGCCAATGCCTATAGCGACAGCATCTCGGTTATCGACACGACCACGAATACGGTGGCGCAAACGATTAACCTTGGGCTGCCGATTAAAGTGCCCGGTCAATCCGTCGTTGGCGTCGGCCCGAACTCGATCGCCGTCGATGCCGTGAACAACATTGCTTACGTGGCCCTCTACAATGCCAACGCGGTTGCCGTGGTAAACCTGAACACCGGCTCGGTCTCGGGCCTGATCCCGGTAGCTTACGCGCCCAGCTCGGTCGTGCTCGACCCGGCGGACGGTGAGCTGCTCGTTGCCAACGACAAGGGCCTCGGTACCACGGGCTACGGTGTGGCACCGCCTCCGACGAATACGCCCGAAAATTCATACGGTACGTATTGGGGCGTGTCCGACTTCAACACCCACCAGGATCTCGGCACCGTGAGCATGGTCCCCGTTCCCGTTCCGAGCTCGACCCTGGCGGCGATGACGACCCAGGTCACCCAGAACAACCACTGGGATCTCACGGAAAATATCAAGTCTGCTTCCGGTGGCAGCCCGAATGCCCCGCCGGTCGCGATCCCGGCCAAGATCGGCTCCCCTTCGCTGATCAAGCACGTCTTCGTGATCATCCGTGAAAACCGCACCTACGATCAGGTCCTGGGCGACGTGGTCGGCGGCAACGGCGACCCCTCCCTGGCAGTGTTCGGCGACGGCTCTGCGGCCGGGGGTACCCCGGTCACTCCGAATGCGCACGCCCTGGTGCAGCGTTTCCCGGTTTTGGACAACTTCTACGATCCGAGCCGCCAGTCGGCCGACGGTCACAACTGGATCACACAGGCCATGGCTCCTTACTCCGACGACGTCCAGTCGCCGGACTGGCTCCGCGACTACCCCTCCAACGGCGGCGATGCGATTGCCTACCAGAAGGCCGGCCACCTGTGGGACCAGGCTGCAAAGGATGGCGTCTCGTTTAAGAACTACGGCGAGTACATCGAGTACAACACGTTCCTGCAGCCGGGCGGGTCGACCCAGGAGCCACTGTGGATCGACTTCTACGACGACATACTGGCTTACGAGTGTGGCGCTGAGAGCCAGCTCTACAACTACAACACCGTCTCCTCGCACTCCCCGCTCCCGAACCTGATCAACCACACGGTCCAGAACTATCCGCAGTTCGACTTGGGCATCCCCGACCAGTTCCGCTTCGATATCTGGTCACAGGACTTCGCTAACGACGTAGCGAAGGGCACGGTGCCCCAGTTGGAGTTCCTGTGGATCAGTTCCGACCACACCGGCGGCCCGCCGACCGGGCAAGCCATGCAGGCCGATAACGACCTGGCCCTTGGCCGCTATGTCGATGCCATCAGCAACAGCTCCATTTGGTCCTCTTCAGCGATCTTCGTCGAGGAAGACGACGCGCAGAACGGCGTCGACCATGTCGATGGTCACCGTAGCCCGGGCTATGTCATCAGCCCCTACGTCATCCAAGCGAATTCCGCTCGATCGCTGAACGTCGTCGAAGACAGCACCTTCTACACGCAGGTCAACATGACCCGCACGATCGAGCAGATTCTCGGCCTGAAGCCCATGAACCAGTTCGACCTCGTAGCCTCGCCGATGAGGACGCTCTTCATCGATAACCCCCCACCGGCCAACTTCAACCCGTGGACGCACGTGCCCAACGCGATCGCGCTGAACACGGGCGTTAACCAGACTCCAACTCAGAACATCCCCTCGTGCCCTCCGAAACCTGCGCCCAAGGCTCAGTCCACACAGGCCAAGGAGAGCCCTGCGGTTAAGGCTCTGAGGGCTGGCTGGATGAAGAAGAAGGTGGAGATCTTCGCTGGCAATCAGCACAAGCCAGACGTCGAAGACTCCGACACCGTCAACCATCTGAATTGGTACGAAGCCACCGGGTTTACTCGCCCCTACCCCGGCGAGAAGACGGTTCGCCCCGCGAGCGACTTCAACCGCGCGGCGCCGTCCAAAGCTGACTTGGACGACTAAAACACGTTCGGTTGCAACAGCCCTCTCCCCGGTGGGAGAGGGCTTTTTTTGTTCGCATCTGGAAGCACGCGATGCCGAAGCTCACCTTTTCGGCGCTGGCTTGTCGGGATCGTAGCTGGCGTGGGCAACAAACATGGAATCGCTCAGCCCCCTGTTGTAGCTCACCGAAGTCAGGAATCGCTGGCTGGACATATCGCCGTTATAAAACCGGGTCACATCGAACGGCGTCATGATGCCCTGCACCAGCCGGTAGTTGTCATAGACTTCGTCTTCGGTGTTGCGTTGCTGGTCGGTGGGATCGCGCCAGGAATAGCTCTTCTTCACCGGCAGATGAGTTCGGGAATCGAAGTATAGGGTCACGGCTTGGTTTTGCGCGGTCATGATGGTGACTCGCTCCGCATCTTTCTGGGCAGCCACCGTGGAACCTTCATAAAAGAAGGCGATTCCCGGCTGCTTCAGCCACTCGCGTAGCACCCAGTCGAGCGCGTACTGACGCCGCCGGTTGTAGTCGGTCACGGTCTTGGGATCATCGGCCCGCGTGCCCTTGTAGGTAACCTCATATCCCTGGTCGCCACAGTAGATGTAAGTCACGTCGCGATGCTTGGTCAGCTCGACGCGGTCTTTGTCAGGATACTTGTAAAACCGCCAGAACTGCACGCCCACTCCTTCCGACTCGCCTAGATGAAAACCGTAGGTGCGGCCTTCCTGGCTGATGTCGCTAATGCTGAGATAAGCCTGCCCGCCCAGCGCCTGAATGGCCTGGTCGATGAGCGCCTTGGCTTTTTGCGCATTCTGCTGGTCGACGGGAATGGATGGGGAGGAAGATGCGGCGTTCGGCAGATTACTTGCCTGTCCGAAAGCAAGCGACGCCAAAAGAATCATGAACAAGAGCGGCTTCATTGGTCTGCTTACCTTAGATGCCGATGGCATCATTCGAGAAAAGCGCGAGTTCCTGCCAAGCATCAACGGCCGTCCCTGCGCAGTCACAGCGCTTTTGACATCCGAACGCAGTGACATTCCACACCTGCTCTCAGCGGCCGGGATGGATGGAATTCCTCCGTGCCGGTTTCGATGTATTCCAGCTTGCGGTAGTAGGGTGGCAGCTCCGGCCGCAGGCTGAGCACAGCGATGTCCATAGCGTTGCAGCCCCGCTGGCGGCAATGATTCTCGGCGGCTTCGGCCATCATGCGACCCAGACCTTTCCTTTGCCATGACGGGTCGACCGCAAGCATGCCGAAGTATCCGCGCCTTCCGCGAAGTTCGATATAAACCGAAGCCACGATGTGACCGCGGCCGTCATCCGCTACCAGGAAGCATCCTTTTAGTAGCATTTCGGCCAGCCGCGTTTGGTCGGTGCGCGTGCCTTCAAGAAAAGTCTCGACGGCAAACGCAGCATTCGTTATCGAGATTATCGATGCTGTGTCAGCCGCTGTTGCCAACCGAATTCGCATGGCATCTCTCAGCCCAAGCCCTACCCCACCAGCACCGCTCCGCCGTTCACGTTGAAGATTTCTCCCGTAATGAACCCGGCGTGCGGCGTGCACAGAAACACGATCGGCGCGGCGACTTCTTCCGGCTTTCCCACTCGTCCCAGAGGAATTGTGCCAAATACTTTCGCCTTGGTTGGTGGATCGTTTAAAGCCGGCGCAGCCATGTCAGTGTCAACCCATCCCGGCGCAACACAATTTATATAGATGCCGTCGCGCGCCAGTTCAGTGGATAGGCCCTTGACCATGCTGATGAGCGCGCCTTTGGTGGCGGCGTAATCGCAGTGAAACGCTTCGCCGCGCTGTCCTGCGGTCGAACTTACCAGCACAATGTGCCCGGCGGACTGGTTCGTACTCCGCTGCTTCTTCATTTCCGCGACCGCATAGCGCACCAGCGAGAACACGCTGTCGAGATTGATGCTGACAGTGTTGTGCCATTGCTCGTCTGACATCCGGTCAATGGGCGCATCCTGAGCTTCCCAGATGCCGTGGTTGGCAACCAGAATGTCGATGCGCCCGAATCGCTTGACCGTCCCGGCGACCAGTCCTCGTGCGCTTTCGGTGCCAGATAAATTACATGCCACGGCCGAACAGCGCTCCGGCCCTAGTTCGCGGACCAGTTGTTCGGCCTTGGCGTGGGCTTTTTCGTAGTTGAACAACACTCGCGCTCCGGCTTCGACCATCATGCGGACCGTCGCGGCGCCGATGCCGCGCGAGCCCCCGGTCACCAGAGCGACCTGATTCTGCAGTGAAAGAGCGACAGGCATGAGAACAGTTTCCAGTTTCTGGTTATCTCCGATCCTTCTTCAGGCCGAAGGCATAGATATTGGTGTCGCCCGAGCCGATATAAATCACCCCGTCCGCGACGGCGGGCGAGCCCTGCACAGCGTTACCGGTGACGTATCTCCACAGAAGGGCGCCGGTGCTCGCGTTCAGCGCGTACACATTTAGATCGTCGGAGCCAACGTAAACCACCCCGTTGGCCACGGCGGGCGAGGACTGCACAACATCGCCGGTGGTGTAGCTCCACAGTTTGACGCCGGTACTGGCGTCGAGCGCGTACAAGTTGTGGTCGCCCGACCCGACATAAACCACTCCATTCGCCACGGCTGGCGATGATTGAACAAGGTAGCCGGTGGTGTAGCTCCACAGCAGGGCACCGGTGCTCGCGTTCAGCGCATAGACGATGCTGTCCTGCGAGCCGACATACACGACACCATTCGCAACGGCGGGCGAGGAATACACAAAGGTGTCTATGGCGCTCCATAGTTCAGCGCCGGTGCTCGCGTTCAGCGCGTGCAGGCCGTCGAGCGCGCCGACATAAACCACCCCATTCGCTATGGCAGGCGAGGAGGTGTACACCCTGGCGGGGTTGTTCCACAGCAGCGCCCCGGTGCGGGCGTTCAGCGCATACATGCCGCTGAAGTACGCGCCCACGTAAACCACCCCGTCCGCCACGACGGGCGAGGAATACACGGCGTCGTTGACACCGGTGGTATAACTCCACAGCTTGGCGCCGGTCTTGGCGTCCAGCGCGTAGACGTTGCTGTCGTAAGAGCCAAAGTAAACAACACCCCTCGCAACGGCGGGCGAGGACCACACTGAGTTGCCGGCGGCGTAGCTCCACAGCTTGGCACCAGTCTTGGCGTTCAGCGCGTAGACGCTGGAGTCCATCGATCCCACATAAACTACCCCTTTGGCCACGGCGGGCGAGGAATCCACGTAGCTGTTGGTGGCGAAGCTCCACTTCACACCGAGGCGCCTAACATTGTGAAGGTCAAGCAGCTTCTCACAAGGGTTCCAGCGCATCATGTTGGTCCGGTGGAACTCGCTCCAGTTGTTGCTGCCCTTCGCCGCTGGCTGCTGACCCCATGCCACGGACAAGAAGCACGCGCAAAGAATCAAAACCAAGCTGCTGACGCGGTTCATAAGTAAGCTCCAGAAGACAAACCGGCACGGGAATTCGTTTCCCCGGGGAATTCGGGTCATTCGCCTCAGGGCGTGCCGCAGCCCCACTAGGGGCTGCTTTTAGAGGAAACAGCGATTGTTATGTTACACCCACGAGGGCGTCGCATCAATAAAGTTATCTGGCGTTACTGTGCCTAACCCGCGTTCTTCAACCCACCTTACAGATTCTGGCCCAGTCGACGTTGTCAGCGAGCGCCTGCCCGCCGCAGGGAATCCCTATGGGCGCGAGATTCCTTGACGACGGTAAGGATGCTGCGCTGCGCATGACAGTTTCAAGTCGCGACGAAGAACGAGGCACAAACAAACGCCTCACGCGCCCAGCGCATCTTTGATCGCGGCGGCTATGTTCTGCGCCAGAGCGCGCATCTTTTCTTCCGACTCCGCCTCCACCATGACGCGGGCCAGAGCCTCGGTGCCGGAGTAACGAACCACCACGCGCCCATTACCATCGAGTTCCCGCTCGGCTGATTCGATGGCGCCCTGAATTTCAGGCACCTCGGAGAACGGCTTTTTCTCGCGCACAGGGATGTTCTGGATGATCTGCGGAAACACTTTCAGGTCGCCGACCAACTCGGCCAGAGACTTGCCGCTTCGCGCCATGACCGCCATCACTCGCAAGGCGGTGAGCAGACCGTCTCCAGTGGTGGCGTCGCCGTCGCGGAACAGGATATGTCCGGACTGTTCCCCTCCCAAAACGGCGCCGGTTTTTTGCATTTCTTCCAGAACATATTTGTCACCGACACTCGCCCGATCCATCCGAATGCCCGAATTGCGCAAAGCAATTTCCAGGCCCATGTTCGACATCGTGGTAGCGACGATCATCGACCCGCTCAAAACGCCGCGCGCCAGAAAGTCACGGGCCGAAAGCAGCAGAACCGCGTCGCCGTTGATAACGCGGCCGTGCGCGTCGCTGAACAGCGCACGGTCAGCATCGCCATCAAAAGTGACTCCCAGGTCATATTTCTCACCGTTGGCCGCGACCGCCTTGGCTGCCACTTCTGGATGCAGCGCTCCGCAATTCTCGTTGATGTTCCTGCCGTTGGGCGCAGCGTTGAGGAAGGTTGCATGGACACCGCAGCGCCGAAACAGCTCCGGCGCCTCCGCCGCAGCCGCGCCGTTGGCACAGTCCACCAGGATGCGGAAACGGCTCAGATCTGCATCGACGCTCCCGGCCAGCCATTCGACATAAGCGTGCCGTAGCCCTGCCTCTCCCGGAAGGCTGAGGACGGAGATCCCCCGAGCCGGGTGATCCGCAGAAGTTTCCAGCCTTTCAAAAATTTCCCTCTCGATGGCTAATTCACGGGAATCAGGAAGTTTGTATCCATCTCCGGAGAAAACTTTGATGCCGTTATCCGCCCATGGATTGTGTGAGGCGGAAACCACCACTCCGGCAGCACAACCGCGAGAACGGGCGAGATAGGCAATTCCCGGAGTAGTAATCACGCCCGCGCTGTGCACTTCGCAGCCGGATGAAACCAGTCCCAGCGCCACGCGGTCCGCGATCCAACCGCTGGATTCGCGCGTATCCTGACCAATTACCACCCGCGGGTTCTTGTGCTCGCGGTTCAGGTCGTGACCTAACGCGCAACCAATAATGAACGTGCTCTCCGCCGTTAACGGGAACTCGCCGGCAGTTCCACGAATACCGTCGGTCCCAAACAATTGCCGGGTCGTCGATGTCATTCTATTTTGAGGTTCCTTCGCCACTAGGTGCGACTGAACGTTCCATGATAACCGTAATCCGCACGGGATCAGGCGTCGCCGCCTGGATAAGAGGATCGGAAACGTACGCGTGGCGGACGAACGACGCCTGGTTCATGGCGCCGCTCACATCAACCGGATCGGTGATTGCCGCATCAATCAGATCCACACGTTTCTTCGGTCCGATGATCGTCAGTTTGGAAGGGTTAACCTCTATGCGAGCGATCTGGTATCCCTCCGCAAACTTGCCAATCACCCGCGGCTGGATGGGAACCTCGCGGGTTTCACGCCAGTCGAACGCGATGTGAAACTGGCTGGGCACTACCTGCACCACTTCCAGTCCTGCAGGCTTGTGCACTTCTCCCGAGGTGAGATCGTAAGTACGCTCGCCGGGCCTGACACCGCTGAGATCGATGACCGCATAGATATCCGCCGGCTGCAAGTGGCGGATGACTCGTTGTGGCCCGCGCACTCGAATTTGCGCGCGGGGAACCACCTCCGAACTGATCTCCAGGTTTTGCGGGATGTTGCGGAATTCAATCGGTACGTCCACCGCGACCTCGGCCACTGGCTCGTGAGTCACGGCAAACCAACAAACCACGGCCAAAGCTAGAGACAACAGTTTTAGCCAGAGATTATGCAGCACGTAACGGCGCACGAAGTCGCCCATGATTTAGCTGTCCCCCCGGGTGGGTGAAGCGTCGGCCGCGCGGGACAGAGGTGCGCGAGATGATTCGACGTCGCTATCGTCCAGAGCAGCCTCGCCATTGCTGATCGATGTAGGCAGCGTAGAGGGGGGCACGTAACGCCGCAGCAGTTTTCCCAGCCGCTCGCGCAGTTGATCCACCGAGAGATCGCGCTCAATATTGCCGCCCACGGCCACACTGATGCTGCCAGTCTCTTCCGAAACGATCACGGCGATGGCGTCAGTTTCCTCGGTGACGCCGATGCCTGCCCGGTGGCGCGTGCCCAGTTGCGTGGACAGCACCGGGTTCATGGACAGCGGAAGAAAACACGCGGCTGCCGCGACCCGGTCGCGCTGCACAATCGCGGCACCGTCATGCAACGGCGCGCTGGGGCGGAAGATGGTCGCCAGCAGATCGTAGGAAAGTTGCGCATCCAGCGATACTCCGCTCTCGATATAGGTTCTCAGCCCGATTTCACGCTCAATGATGATCAGCGCACCCGTCTGGTTCTGGCTGAACAGGTTCGCGGCCAGCACAATATCTTCGTAACCTTCTGCCGCAGAAGCCGAGCCGCGGCTGAGCGCGACCCGGCGGCCCAGACGGGCCAGGGCTTGGCGAATTTCCGGGGCGAATACCACAATCAACGCGAAGGCGGTGTACGGCAGCAGAGTGCTGATCAACCAGTTCACGGCAGCCAGGTCGCCCAACCGCGAAACATAAAACGCCAGCGCCAGGGCCAGCACGCCCACCAGCATCAGCGAAGCGCGGGTGCCCTTGATCAGGGCGAATATCTCGTAAATGATCACTGCCGCCAACAGAATGTCGATGACCGAGATCATCGACACATGCAGCGACAGCGCAGCCAACTGCGTCACTCCGCGTCCCTTTCGAAAAAATGCCCTGCGCTATTGCGGAAACTCAATTTCATTGTAATGCAGAGAGCAGGCCGCACCGCAAACCGCCGCGGCGGGAAGAGTAGTTGCGCTTACCGGGCGGCGGCGCGTCGCAGCGGCAATTCCACTTGCATGCCCTCCGACGCGGCCCGCACTTTCGGATAATAGTTGCGGGCTTCCTTTACGATCTTGTCGATGCACTCGTCATCGTGGGAGGGGTCATGGTGGAACAGAATGAGTTCTTTCGCACCGCTTTCCATCACTACGTTCACCGCTTCGCGCCAGTGACTGTGTCCCCAGCCGCGGCGCCGGGCTTGATATTCATCCGGCAAGTACTGGGCGTCATAAATCAGCACATCAGCGCCATCGGCAAGCTGGCGCACATTCTCGTCGAACAGGGGGTGCCCGGGCTCGTTATCAGTGGCATAGACCAGGACGCCTTCTTGGGTTTCCATGCGGAATCCCATGCATCCCTGCGGATGGTTGAGCCACAAGCTCTTCAAAGTCACGCCGTCCAGTTGCATGCGGCCTTCGCCCAAGTCATAGAAATGCTGCTGGGCCTGCATCTCAGCCAGACCCACCGGAAAATACGGCGCGTTCATCTGATCTTCCAGCGCGCTTTTCAAACTGCACAGCTGGGCCGGACCGTGAAAGCGGAATACGCTGTCCCGGTTGTCATAGAGCGGGCTGAAAAATGGAAGTCCCTGAATGTGGTCCCAGTGAAAGTGCGAGACGAAAACGTGCGCTGAGACGGGGCGTTCCTTGAATTCGCGGCTCAACGATTCTCCCAGAACGCGGAACCCCGTGCCGCAGTCAAAGATATAGATGGCCTCGCCGAGGCGCACCTCTACGCATGAGGTGTTGCCGCCGTAGCGCATGTTTTCTGGCTGGGGCGCGGGTGTTGACCCGCGGACTCCCCAGAATGTTATCCGCATAACCTCACCGGTGTACACAACCGCCGGAACCTAAACCTCTTACCGATTGTACTTACCCTGAAATTACTTGCCTCTTACGGAAGTAACTTGCACCATGACGGGAAGACACTGGTGGACACGGGAATTCGTCAGGCTCGCAGCCGTCCAAATGCGCGCGTCAGGCCAGTTTTCCCCTATAATGCGGCACGAGGCAAGCACTCATGTTGCGTCCCGATTACCGGGAATTTGCCAGGCTGGCGCGCCAATCCCCTCTGGTTCCGGTGGTGACTTCGGTCATCGCCGACCTGCTGACTCCGGTCTCGGCATTCCTCGCCGTGGCGGGTAATGAGCCGAACGCGTTTCTACTGGAATCGGTCGAACGCGGCGAACAAGTCGGGCGCTACACCTTTGTGGGTGCGCGGCCCTACATGCAAGTGCGCGCTTCGGGCCGGAGCGTCACCATTCAGCGCGGCCGAGTTCGGCAGACTCGGCAGGGCAACGTGCTGCACATCCTGAAAGAGCTACTGCGCCGCCACCACCCCGCCCATGTTGCCGGACTCCCGCCCTTCACCGCAGGCGCAGTTGGATATTGCTCGTACGACATGGTTCGCCAATTGGAAAACATCGGCGAACAGGCCAAAGATGACCTGCAGCTGCCCGATTGTCACATGATGTTTTTCGACCGGCTGCTCGCCTTCGATCACGTGCGTCGCCAAATCGACATCATAGCCATGGCCGACGTCTCGCGCGAGAGTCCCAGAAAAGCGTATGGCCGCGCAGTCGCCGACATCGGGAAGCTGGAGAAAAAGCTGGCTGCCGGGTTGCGCGTCAATCAGTGGAGACGAAGCGCTACCCGGCCAGGAAAACTGGCCATCCACGCCGGAACCACAAGGCAGCGTTTCCTTCAGTCAGTGAAACGCTGCAAGGAATACACCGCGGCGGGAGATATTTTTCAGGTCGTGCTTTCCCAGCGATTCGACTTCACGCCCGCAGTTTCTCCCTTCGATATTTATCGCTCGCTGCGCACCGTGAATCCGTCGCCTTACATGTACTTTCTGCGCATGGGAGATACCCACGTGCTGGGCTCGTCTCCGGAGATGTTAGTGCGTGTGACCGGACGCAACCTGGAATATCGGCCCATCGCCGGCACGCATCCTCGCGGCCGCGACGCCGCCGAGGATCAGCAACTCGAAGCCAGCATGCTGGCCGATGAAAAAGAGCGCGCCGAACACGTAATGCTGGTCGACCTGGGAAGGAATGACTTGGGGCGGGTCAGCGAGTACGGATCGGTTAAAGTGCGCGACTTGATGTACGTTGAACGCTATTCGCACGTGATGCACATCGTCTCCGCGCTTGAAGGAAAGCTCCGTGAAGGATTAGACGCGCTGGACGCGTTTGCAGCCTGCTTCCCCGCGGGCACGCTGACCGGAGCGCCGAAAGTGCGGGCCATGCAGATCATCGAAGAGCTGGAACCCACGCGGCGCGCGGTTTACGGCGGCTCAGTCCTGTACGCCGACTTCGCCGGCAACCTGGATTCCTGCATCGCCATCCGCACGCTGCTGATGAAAGGCAAGCAGGCATATCTGCAGGCCGGCGCCGGAATCGTGGCCGACTCCAACTCCGCCCGCGAATTCGAGGAGTGCGTCAACAAAGCCCAGGCAGTGCTGAAAGCGGTGGAGGCGGCAAGAGGGAAGTAGTCAGTAATCTGTGTGGCGCGGGCGCCCTCGCCCGCGCTAGCCATTCGACACTCACGTGGAGGACAGCCGCCCCCGGCTGTCTAGCCGGGCGAAGCCCGGCAGCACCAGCTAGCTGCGTGATCCCGAGCGGCGCGGGAGGATTCGCTTGCGAATTCTTCCGCGAAGTCGAGGGTCTGCCCTAAGCGCAGTCGAAGGCACCCTCGCCCGCGAACCTCCAGACCAACAACGCACCTGTCATCCTAGAGGAAGCGGAGTCGTTCGCTCTGCGAACGGCTCCCGACGAAGGACCTATGCATTTCCTCGGCACCAAGTAGGGAGGACAGCCGCCCCCGGCTGTCTAGCCGGGCGAAGCCCGGCAGCACCAGCTAGCTGTGTCATCCCGAGCGGCACTGTGTCATCCCGAGCGGCGCGGGAGGATTCGCTTGCGAATTCTTCCGCGAAGTCGAGGGTCTGCCCTAAGCGCAGTCGAAGGCACCCTCGCGCGCGAACCTCCAGACCAACAACGCACCTGTCATCCTTGAGGAAGCGGAGTCGTTCGCTCTGCGAACGGCTCCCAACGAAGGACCCATGCATTTCCTCGGCACCAAGTTGGGAGCACGGCCGTCCCCGCCCGCGCACAGAGCGCTACCCCGCAGTCTCCCCCATCACCTGTCATCCTGAGGCCGTGGAGTCGTCCGCGCAGCGGACAACTCCCAACGAAGGATCTATGCATTCCCGCAGAAGCCCGGCGCCTCATTCTAAACGTCGCGTTCTTTGCGAGATTTGGAGCTTGCCCCGACCTCGCCGAAGGGACCCCGCGTTTGCTGGCACCGCGACTATCGCCGCAAGGTATTTTCATCCAAGCAAACCAAACTGGAGAATTACCAAATCGTTCATTTCGCGCTAGAATTGCGCCACGGTACAAATGAATACGTCGCAAAAGAACCAGCTCTACTACGGCGACAACCTGACCGTCCTGCGCGAGCACATCAAGGACGAGTCGGTTGATCTGATCTACCTCGACCCGCCTTTCAACAGCCGCCAGGACTACAACGTGCTCTTCGCCGAAAAGAGCGGCGAGCGTTCCGCCTCGCAGATCATGGCCTTCGAGGACACCTGGGAGTGGAACATGGACGCCGAGCGCGCCTACGAGGAGATCGTCGAGCGCGGCGGCCGCGTCTCCGACGCCATGCGTCGCTGCGCCGCCCCACCCGCACCGGATGGCCGCTGGGAACACCGGATTTCGTCGCTGCGCTGGAAAAGTCAAATCCGCGTCCGCTCACGCCGCAAAACGGAGGCCGCCCCATGAAACCCGCAAGAGGGGGTCCAGGCAGCCCAGTCTCACTTTTGTCGCCTAGTTTCCGCAGAATCGGGGAACGTCCCGTCTGGAAGCTGTGAAGGAATCGAGCGAGGGACTCCATAGCACTATTGCAAAATCGACGAAGGTTCGTACACTGCAGGTGTGACAAACCCTTCCACCTCTCCAACTCCGCGATTGGTTTCCATTGATCGTCGGCAAATCCTGTTGCGTACCGTCGATGTTGAGAATCTGATCGACGACAACCATAGTGCGCGTTCCGTTTGGGAATTGGTGGGCCGACTGGACTTGACTCTCTATCACGCACAAATTGCTGCGGTCGAGGGCCACGCCGGGCGGGAGCATACTGCCCCGCAGTTGTTGATCAGTCTATGGCTGTACGCCTACAGCCGCGGCATCAGTTCAGCGCGGGAGGTGGCGCGACAGTGCGAGTTTGAACCAGGGTTCCAATGGCTGTGCGGTCTGGAAGCGATCAGCCATCGGACGCTGTCCGGTTTCCGCTCGGAAAACAAGGCAGCTTTGGATGATTTGTTCGTGCAAGTGCTGGGCATGCTGAGTGCCGAGGGACTGATCACGCTGGAGCGGGTGACGCTGGACGGAACCAAAATCAAAGCCAATGCCGGAGGCAATAGCTTCCGCCGCAAAGAGAAGCTCGCAGCGCACCTGAAACTGGCGCGCGAGCAAGTGCGCATCCTGAACGCGGAAGGCGAGGAGAAGGAGACAACGGGCAAGCGGCAAGCGGCGGCACGGCGGCGAGCAGCGAGGCAACGGGCGAGTCGATTGGAAGCGGCGGTGCGGGAAGTGGAACGCCTGCAACAGGAGAAGAAGCACGATCGCAAAGAATTTGTGGCGCGGGCCTCCAGCACAGATCCGGACGCGCACGTGATGAGGAACGGCGAGGGCGGCACGGTGCCCAGCTACAACGTGCAACTGCTGACCGACGTGACCCACGGCCTGGTGGTGAACGTGGACGCGACCACCGACGCCATCGATTACCGCCAGCTGCAACCGGCGCTCGAACGTTGCGAAAAGACGCTGGGACAGAAGCCGAAACAGATCGTAGCCGATGGGGACTACACCAATCACGCGTCCGTGCAGGCGGCGGCAGCTTGCGGGGTAGACTTCTATGGATCGTGGCAAGATAGTTGGAAACCGGTGGAACGCGATGCGCAGGGCCGCAGCGCCGAATTCCTGGCCAGCGCGTTTCCCTACGATGCTCAACGGGACTGCTTTACTTGTCCTGCCGGAAGGATCCTCACTCATCACGCCCGTCTGCATCGCGGCAATGGCGTACACACCCACGTGTACCGTGCGCCCAAGGCGTCCTGTCCTAACTGCCCAAGGCACGGCCATTGCGCTCCACCGAATGCGCGGCCCGCGTGGAGGCGGTCCATCACGCGCATCGAAGAACCTGCGACTACGACGGCGTTCAAGGCGAAGATGGCGACCGAGGAGGCACAACAGATCTACGCGAAACGCTCGCAGATCGCGGAGTTCCCACATGCTTGGATTAAAGAGCGTTGCGGATTACGCCAGTTCCGCTGTCGGAACCGCCTGAAAGTAGCCATGGAAGCCACCTGGGCGTGCCTCAGCTACAATCTAGCGCGGTGGTCCAGCATACGACGCAAGCCCCATCTGGCAACCGCGTCCGCTTAGGCCGCTAAACCCGAACTCCCTCACGTACAGCAAGCAAGATGTTCTACTCACGAGCAACTCATAACGCCGCGCAAACAACGTGATCGCAGATCTTCCACAAAACTGCGAAGCAAAAACCTATTTCTTCACAGCTTCC
>Ga0326727_10005694_pt1 | contig 35178 bp, 32 predicted proteins | sample MB2enrmetagenome_FD_207643 | JGI IMG/M metagenome (GOLD analysis project Ga0326727, IMG submission 207643) | Lab enriched peat soil microbial communities from McLean, Ithaca, NY, United States - MB29MY | ecosystem: Environmental > Terrestrial > Soil > Wetlands > Peat | place: USA: New York...
GGGCGGCGAACGGCGTCGATTTGCGCGAGCCCTTGAACCCCATCGTCCCCGCCGACGACCAGGAGATCGTATTGCCCTGCGCATCGGTGATGGTGATCATCGTGTTGTTGAACGACGAATTCACGTGGGCGACGCCCGAGACGATGTTCTTGCGTTCGCGGCGGCGGACGCGGGTTGCTTCCTTAGCCATTCGTTCGTCCTTCAAGCGCGCCGGCGGCGCGAAAAAACACTCAAATCCAGGCGACGCGGCGCTGCGGCGATCACTTCTTCTTGCCGGCGATCGCCTTGGCCTTGCCCTTGCGCGTGCGCGCGTTGGTGTGCGTGCGTTGGCCGCGAACGGGCAACGAGCGGCGATGGCGAAGCCCGCGATAGGCGCCAAGGTCCATCAGGCGCTTGATGTTGATCGCCACTTCGCGCCTGAGGTCGCCCTCGACCATGTAGTCGCGATCGATGGTCTCGCGGATTTGCATCACTTCGGCGTCGGTGAGCTGGGCGACGCGGCGCTCGGAGGGGATATGCACCTTCTCGCAAATCTCTTTGGCCTTGGTCGGGCCGATGCCGTGGATATATTGCAATGCGATGACGACGCGCTTGTTGGTGGGAATGTTGACGCCTGCGATACGAGCCACGGCCCAAGCTCCATTTCGGCGGCGCGGCGGCTCGATGGCCGATGCGCGGCGGGTTGAAAGACCCTCGGCGTCCGGTGGAGGCCGGCCCTTGCCAAGAGACCGCAAAGCGCAAAAAGTCCCATGCGCTCGCCACGGCGCCGGGACCCAGAACGCGTTCGGGATGGCGCGCATATAGACCGCCGACCGCCGGCCGTCAACAACCCATTTTTTCGGTGACAGTGCATTTTGCTGACGATGGACGGCCTCGGGGATGCAAGCAGTAGCGGCGGGCGCGGCGGCGGGCGCGGCGGGACTGGCAGAACATCTTGATGTTGCATATGAATCTACGGTTGCGGTCGATTTGGCGGGGCTTGCGCGTTGTGTTCTTTGAGCAACACCGTGCGGAAATCGTCGGGTGGGCCAGTGGATCAGATAGTTTTCATTGCCCCGGGGTAACTCATTGGTTATCGTCCATTATAGGGATTGGTTATCGTCGATTATAGGGCAAGCTGAAATTTGACCTGCTTGCTAGCTTGGAGGTGCAAAATGAAACGAACAACGCGGCTGGCATTGAGTGGAGTTATGGTGCTTGGGGCGCTGGGCCTTTGCGCGAGTCCCGGCTTCGCCGGCGATTGGAACCACAACAACAACCATAACAGCAACCATAACAGCAACTTCAACAGCAACAAGAACACCAACAGCAACACCGACACCAACACAAACACCAACACCAGCACCAGCACCAGCAGCGCCAAAAACTCTTGACACAGCGTCCGGCGTCGACTTTTCGGAATGAAGGCAATATGATATTTGCAGCCGCAAGTCGTGTGGCTTAGGCTCGCATGTTCGTCCAGCGGTGGAGTTCTTTTCGTGCGCGCGGCCGCTTACGGTGGAACTCCGCTCGTGGACTGCCGGAAAACTCAAACTGCTACTGCCATCCCGGCAGAGCTGGGCGCTTTCCTGCTTACGCTAGCACATCAGGCAAAAGCACGAGGACCAGCACCAGCAAGACATGCGAAATGGTGGGTGCGCCACCACCACATGCGACAATGGCGTGTGCACCGCCAAGTAAGTAAACTTGCGGAGAATTGGTCGAACAGCGTCGCCAGCGTTGAGGCGGCGCGATTGTGATTATGAATGCCGGCGGAATCGACGGCGGCGTGCAGCAATATCGCCCGTGCGGTTCGTTCGGCGCTCTCCGCTGGCGCGTCGTCAAGATCGCCGAGGACGAGTTGCAGTTGCTCGATCTCGCGGTCGAGCTTCTCCGACGAAGGTCGGATGCATGCCCGCCTCAGCGCCGCAAGCTGCGCTTTGAGGCGCCCGATCTGAATCTGAATTGAATTACCGGGTTACAGTGACTGTGCGCTTAACTGCCGACCCTATGGACTCCGGCCGCCGGTCGCCGAGCGGACGCGAGATACGCGAAGCGCACTCTCGCCGTAAGGCCGCCCTCACCGGTCGGCAAGAACGCCTGACGCGCGCAACGAAGCGCGGACGCGCGCAATACTCGGCTTCCCCTCCGCTGCGGCGAGGACCGTCGCCCGGCCCTTATTCCACATCCTCCACCGTCGCCGTGCGCCCGGAAAGGCGCTGAGCGAGCGAGGCCTCCATGAACGCGTCGAGGTCGCCGTCGAGCACCTGCGCAGGCGCGCTCGAGACGCAGCCGGTGCGCAGGTCCTTGACCATCTGATAGGGCTGCAACACGTAGGAGCGGATCTGGTGGCCCCAGCCGATGTCGGTCTTCGAGGCCGCGTCGGCGGTCGCCTTGGCTTCGCGCTTTTCCAGCTCCATTTCGTAAATCCGCGCGCGCAGCATGTTCCATGCGGTGGCGCGGTTCTTGTGCTGCGAGCGCTCGGCCTGGCACGCCACCACGATGCCGGTCGGAATGTGGGTGATGCGCACCGCCGACTCGGTCTTGTTGACGTGCTGGCCGCCGGCGCCCGAGGAGCGATAGGTGTCGATGCGGCAATCGCTCTCGTTGACGTCGACATGGATGCGGTCGTCGACCACCGGATAGACCCAGACCGAGGCGAAGCTGGTGTGCCGGCGCGCGTTGGCGTCGAAGGGCGAAATGCGCACCAGCCGATGCACGCCCGACTCGGTCTTCAGCCAGCCGTGCGCGTTATGGCCCTTGACGATGAGGGTCGCCGACTTGACGCCGGCTTCCTCACCCTCCGTCTCTTCGATGACCTCGACGTCGAATTTGCGCCGCTCGCCCCAGCGCACGTACATGCGCAGCAGCATGCGCGCCCAATCGCAGCTCTCGGTGCCCCCCGCGCCCGAATGCACTTCGAGATAGGTGTCGTTGGCGTCGGCTTCGCCCGACAACAACGCCTCCATCTGGCGGCGCTCGCCTTCGGCTCTTAGCGCCTTGAGCTGGGCGAGCCCCTCCGCCTCGGTCGCGGCGTCGCCTTCCGCTTCGCCGAGTTCGACCAGCGTCGTCGCGTCCTCGAGGTCGCGCTCGATCTTGGCGAGAGAGGCGAGGCGGTCCTCCAGCATGGTGCGCTCGCGCATCAGCTTCTGCGCGGCCTCGGGATCGCTCCACAGCGCCGGGTCTTCTGACTTGGCGTTGAGTTCGGCCAATCGGCGCGTCGCGGCGTCGACGTCAAAGATGCCTCCTCAGCAATCCGACGGACTGCTTGATCGTTTCGACCAGTTGCTCGGCTTCGGCGCGCATGAATGACCTTGATGCTCGATTCGGCGCGCACGCTAGTGCGCGCGGCGCGCGATGTAAACGCGCGGCGCGGCGACGCCCTCGGCAAAGGCTTAATAGAGCCCGCCGGTCCCGCCGCCCACCGCCTTTTCGACGTCGGGCGACAGGTTCGCCGCGTCCGTGCCGTCTCCCGCCACATAGGCGTCGGGCGGCGAAGTGCCGGGCTTGAACGCCTCCTCGATCGAGCCCGGCCCGCTCGAGCGCATGCCGGTGTGCACATCGACCGAAATCAGCTTGATGCCCGGCGGCACGCGGAACGGCGTATCGGGCGCGTCCTTCAGCGCCATCTTCATGAAGTCGCGAAAGATCGGCGCGGTGTAGAGCGCGGCCTGGGCGCTGTCGCCGAGCGAGCGCGGCTTGTCGTAGCCCATGAATACGCCGAACGCGAGGTTCGGGGAAAAGCCGACGAACCACAGGTCCTTGGCTTCGTTGGTGGTGCCGGTCTTGCCCGCCAGGTGCCTTTTCAATTCCGAGATCACGAAGCCGGTGCCGCGCTGGATCACGCCTTCCATGATCGAGGTGATCTGGTAGGCGGTCAGCGGATCGATCACCTGCTCGCGCTTGTCGATGATCTTAGGCTCGTCCTGATTGTCCCATTTGGCTGCGTCGCAGCCTTGGCAGATGCGCTCGTCGTGCTTGTAGATCGTGTTGCCCCAGCGATCCTGGATGCGATCGATCAGCGTCGCCTTGATGCGCTTGCCGCCGTTGTCGAACATCGAATAGGCGGTGACCATACGCAGCACCGTCGTCTCGCCGGCGCCCAGCGACATCGACAGGTACGGCGGCAGATTGTCGTAGATGCCGAAGCGTTTGGCGTATTCGACGATCAACGGCATGCCGATGTCGCGCGCCAGGCGCACCGTCATCTGATTGATCGAATGCTCGACGCCGTAGCGCAGCGTGTGCGGACCGCCGGATTTGCCCTCGAAGTTTTCCGGCCTCCAGATCTCGCCGTTGCCCTGATCGATCTCGATCGGCTCGTCCAAAAGGATCGACGACGGCGTGTAGCCGTTGTCGAGCGCGGCCGCATAGACCAGCGGTTTGAAAGACGAGCCGGGCTGGCGCTGCGCCTGGGTGGCGCGATTGAATTCCGACTGATCGTAGGAGAAGCCGCCGACCATCGCCAGCACGCGGCCGGTGAACGGGTCCATCGCCACGCAGGCGCCCGACACTTCGGGAATCTGCCGCAGCCGATACTCCCCCGCCTTGCCGGCCACCGGCTCGACGTAGACGACGTCGCCGGGCTTGGCGAGCGCCTTCGGCTTTCGGCCGGTCCATTTCATGCCGTCGGCGCTCACCGCGCCCGTCTCGCGTTCGGGCCCCAGCGCGCCGGACTTGTCGCGTTCGGGCTGCAAGCCGATGCGCATCGAGGCGTCGGCGACGTCGAGGACCACCGCCAGGCGCCAGGGCTTGATGTCGCCGTATTCGGGAATGTCGCCGAGCGGCACGCCCCAGTCCTGGCCGAGGTCGATCGTCTTGACCGTGCCGTGCCAGCCATGGGCTTCGTCGTAGCGCACCAGGCCATCGACCAGCGCCTTGCGCGCCATCAGCTGCATCTTCGGATCGAGCGTGGTGCGCACCGACAGGCCGCCCTCGTAGAGCTTCTGCTCGCCGTAGCGCTCGGACAATTCGCGGCGCACTTCCTCGGCGAAGAAGCCGGCGGCGATCGAATTGGGGGTCAGCACGCGCGGCGAGACGGTCAGCGGCTCGGCGCGCGCGGCTTTCGCCTGATCGACGGTGATGTAGCCGTCCTCCGCCATGCGGCCGATCACGTAATTGCGGCGCTCGATCGCGCGGTCGTGGTCGCGGAACGGATTGAGCGCGCTCGGCTCTTTGGGCAGCGCGGCGAGATACGCGACTTCGGCGATCGACAATTCATGCACCGACTTGTCGAAGTAATTGAGCGCCGCGGCGGCCACGCCGTAATTGCTCAGGCCGAGATAGATTTCGTTGAGATAGAGTTCGAGTATCTTGTCCTTGGAATAAGCGTTCTCGATGCGCAGACTGAGCAGGATTTCGCGGATCTTGCGCTCGAAGGTCCGATCCGAGGTCAACAAGAAGTTCTTGGCGACCTGCTGGGTGATGGTCGAAGCGCCCTGCACGCGCCGCGAGCCTTGCAGAAACACCAAGCCGGCGCGCAGGATGCCCTCAGGGTCGACGCCGCGGTGGGAATAGAAATTCTTGTCTTCGGCGGCGATGAAGGCGTTCTTGACCAGCGGCGGAATGGCCGCCGAGGGCAGATAGAGACGCCGCTCGCGCGCATATTCGGCCAGCAGGCTGCCGTCGGCGGCGTGAACGCGCGTCATTACCGGCGGTTCGTAGTTCTTGAGTTGGGAATAGTCGGGCAGGTCCTGCTCGAACTTCCAGATGACGGCGGCCACCGCCGCCGCTGCGACGACGAACACGATGGCGCTCGTCGCGAACACGAAACCGAGGAAACGGGCGATGCCGCGCATGTTTCGATCCGAGGCCCTCTGGGGCCCGACGACGATCCGCCGGCGGATCGGCCCCGAGCGATTCTCGCGCGCTGCTTATCGCAAGACGCGCGGCGTCAGGAAATTGCGGCCGTCGACCGACGCCCACCCGTTGATGTCGGTCGCGACTGCGGCGAAACTATGAAGTCGGCGCGAACTTCGAACCTCTCGACCCGAGCCGCCGGGCCCGCCCTTGCCGCGTCGTTCACGGCGCACGCGCTTCGGCGCCTTGCCCGGCCGCCGCAGGATTTTTCGGCGCGGCTGGCTCGGCTGCGGTCGATTTGTCCGACGCGGCGACCGCGCCCTCCGCTTTGGGCGTCCCTTGCGCGTCGTTTCGCGCGGCGGCGAAGAACCGGTCGATGGCGTTCGCCATCGCGCTCGCGGTCTTGGCGCGCCATTCGGGAGAGCTCATCGCCTGGACATCCTGCGCGTTGGAGAGATAGCCGAGTTCGATCAGCACGGAGGGAAAATCGGGCGCCTTGAGCACAACGAAGCCGGCCGAGCGCTCCGGATTGCGGTTGAGCCTCGCCGCGCCCTGCAACTGCTCGACCACCCCGCGCGAAAAAATATGCGCGTAGGCGCGCGTCTCGCGCCGCTTGAGGTCAAGCAGGATGTCGGCGACGCCGGCCGCTTCCGCCTTCTGTTCGACCCCGGCGGCTTTGTCGGCCGCGTTCTCGCGCTCGGCGATGCGCGCGGCCTCTGCGTCGGAGGCGCGCTCCGAACAGGTGTAGACCGTCGCGCCGGACACCTCCGCGCCCGCCGCGCCGAGAGTGTCGGCGTGGACGGAGACGAACAGCGACGCGTTCGCCTCCTGCGCGATGCGCACCCGATCCTCGAGCGAGACGAATTCGTCGCCGTGGCGCGTCAGCACGACCTTGAATCGGTTCATCGCCTCGAGCCGGCGCTCGAGTTCGAGCGCATAATCGTAGACGAGGGTCTTCTCGACCGCGCCGCCGAGGCCGTAGGCGCCGCCGTCGACGCCGCCGTGTCCGGGATCGATCACGACGACCGGCGGGCCGGCGCCGGAGGACCCCGCCGCCGCCTCTTCGCGCAGGGCCGGAGCGCTCGGAGCGCCCGCCGCCGCCTGACGCGCCGCCGCGGCGAAGGCGCTCGCCTCGCAACGCTTCAATTCGATGGAGAGGCGCGAGGCCGCCGAACCCTTGGCGATCGGCGCCGTCGCTGCTTTCGCGACGCAGGCGGGCTGCGCGAGATCGATGACGACGCGCGATTTGCCGGGACCGAACAGGCCGAAGCGAAACGCCTTGACGATCGGGTCGGGGCGCCTCGGAGCCGCGCGACCGACCGCCGGATCGAGCTGAAAGTTCACTTCCGACAGGTCGACGACGATGCGATCGGGATCGGCCATCGCGTGGGCGCTCGCCTCGACCGGCCCGGAAAGATCGAAGCTCAGCTTCGCCGTTTCGCCGTCTTCGGAAAGGCGCGCCACGACCGCCACCGGCGGCGGCGCGGCGTCCCCGGCGGCGAAGGCCGCGCCCGACAGCAGCGTCGGCGCGAGAATCGCAAAGGCGAAGCGCCGTCCCGTCACAACCCTTGCATGTGCGCGAGAAACCATCCGAATCGATCCTGGCGGCGGCCCGCGGCCGCGCTCATTCTTAACCCATAGCGCCGTTCAACGCATAGCGCCGTTACACTCAGTGCTTGACGCCGCGGTCGTGTCCGGCGCGTGCGCGTCTTGTTCCGCGTTTGCTGAGACGGCCGAACGAGCGCCATCGTCGATCACCTCCACGAGGCGCCGCGAATCGGCGCAAGTCATTGGAAACATTGGTTCGTAGGCTAAGGCTCGCGCCCGTGCGAAGCTCCAGTCCGTGCAACCCCCGCGCGACCTGGTCAACCGGACATGACCGGAAAATCGCTTGCCAACCCCGGGCGCGGCGCCTATGTAGAGTCTGTCGCATCCGGGTCGTTTGCGCGTCATCGGTCTCGTTCGAGTCGCTTGAATCGGCGATTCGCTCAAAGGGAACGCGGGCGTAGGCGAGCCGACGCGCGGGCGCATGACCGCCCCTTCCGCCGCCTTCCTTGCGCCAGCGATTCGCTGCCACGCAAGGCGTTTGCGGCCGAAAAGAGGGAATGCGCGTCGCCGGGCGAGAGTCCTGCGAGCGCGGCCGGTGCGAGACGATGGCGCTTTTTTCAGGGCGCCCCTCGAATGGCGACGAGGCTAAGCTCCGCCGAGTTTCAGGGTCGCGATGCTTGGGTCGCCTGAGAAAAACCGTTTCGCCGCGATTCGGATCGCGCGGACGGATTTTCATTTTGGGCGCTCCCGCGTGAATTGCGATCGACGCGGGGCCGCGGCCCCGCCTGAATGGTTTCCCATCCCCACATCCCCCGACATCGGCGCGCCGCGCTTGACCCTTGATCGCCCCGCGAGGGCGTCATGGACCGCCCGGGCGCGCCGCAAGAGAGTTGAACATGTCCAACAAGATGATTATAGACGCCTCCCACCCGGAAGAAACCCGGGTGGTGGTGTTAAGAGGTAGCCGAGTCGAGGAATTCGACTTCGAATCCGCAAGCAAGAAGCCGCTGCGCGGCAATATTTATCTGGCCAAAGTGACGCGCGTGGAGCCCTCGCTCCAGGCGGCGTTCGTCGATTACGGCGGCAACCGCCACGGCTTTCTCGCCTTCTCCGAGATCCACCCCGACTACTATCAAATTCCCGTCGCCGATCGGCAGGCGCTGCTCGAAGAGGAAGCGCGCTCGCAGCGCGAAGACGAGGACGAGCCGAACGGCGAGCGCCGCAGCCGTCGCCACCGGCGTTCGCGCACGGCCGAATCAGAAATCCGGGCGAGCGAGGACGAACGCGTTTCCGAGTCGGCGCCGATCGAGCCCCAAGCCGGCGAGATCGCGCCCGAACCGGCCGAGGCGCCCGACTTCGCGCCGCCCGACCGAAGCGAGTTCGCCGCCGAGAAGGAGGCGGTCGCGCCCGCAGAAACGGCAGGCGAATTCGTCGCGCCGGATCGCGCCAGCGAAGCCGATCGCCTCGAGGCGGCGCCCGCCGGCGAAGACCAACCGGCCGAGCCCGCCGAATCCGAAGCGGCGGGCGGCGAGCCGGCGGCGGACGAAGCGGCGGGCGACGAGCCGGCGACGGCGCCCGACGCCGACCAAGATCACGCCGACCGAGACGACGCCGACCAAGCTCGCGCCGATGAAGAGGACGAGCCCGAAGTGACGACGCTCGAGGGCGGCTCGGAAGCGCCGGAAGCGCGCGCGCCGCGTCCGCGCGGCGGCGTCGACGAAGGCGAGCCGGTCGAGCACATTGGCGGCGACGCGATGGACGAGACCCAGCGCCGCACGCCGCGCCTGCGCCGCCAATACAAGATTCAGGAAGTCATCAAGCGCCGCCAGGTGCTGCTGGTGCAGGTGGTCAAGGAGGAGCGCGGCAACAAGGGCGCCGCGCTGACGACCTATCTTTCGCTCGCCGGACGTTATTCCGTGCTGATGCCCAACACCGCGCGCGGCGGCGGCATTTCGCGCAAGATCACCAACAGCCAGGACCGCAGTCGGTTGAAATCGATCGCCGAGGAGCTCGAAGTTCCCGAGGGCATGGGCGTCATCCTGCGCACCGCCGGCGCCTCGCGCACCAAGGCCGAGGTCAAGCGCGACTTCGAATATCTGCTGCGCATGTGGGAGACCGTGCGCGAGACGACGCTCGCCTCCAGCGCGCCGATGCTGGTCTACGAAGAGGGCTCGCTGATCAAGCGCGCCATCCGCGATCTCTACAGCAAGGAAGTGGACGAGATCGTCGTCGCGGGCGAAGCGGGCTACCGCGAGGCCAAGGACTTCATGCGCCTGTTGATGCCCAGCCACGTCAAATGCGTCGTGCCCTATCGCGACACCCAGCCGGTGTTCGCCAAGGCCGGCGTCGAGGCGCAGCTCGACGCGATGTTTTCCAATCAGGTGACGCTGAAGTCGGGCGGCTACATCGTCATCAACCAGACCGAGGCGCTGGTCGCCATCGACGTCAATTCGGGGCGGTCGACGCGCGAGCACAATATCGAAGACACCGCCCTGCGCACCAATCTCGAGGCGGCCGACGAAATCGCGCGCCAGCTTCGCTTGCGCGACCTCGCCGGCCTCATCGTCGTCGACTTCATCGACATGGAGGAGGGGCGCAACAATCGCTCGGTCGAGCGGCGCATGAAGGACGCGCTGAAGAACGACCGCGCGCGCATCCAGGTCGGCCGCATCTCGCATTTCGGCCTACTGGAGATGTCGCGCCAGCGCATCCGCACCGGCGTGCTCGAGGGTTCGACGGTGGTGTGCCCGCATTGCCTGGGCGCCGGCGTGGTGCGCTCGACCGCTTCGGTGGCGCTGCACGTGCTGCGCGTGCTCGAGGACGCGCTGATCAAGAGCGCCGCGCACGACATGACGGTGCGCGCGCGCGCGCCCGTCGCGCTCTACATCCTCAACCAGAAGCGCGCGCACTTACACGACCTCGAACGCCGCTTCGGCGTCGCGATCATGGTCGAGGCCGATGATTCGCTGACCGGCTCGAACACTCACGCGATCGAGCGTGGCGAACCCGCCTCTGGGATAAAGGCCGAGGAGGCCGCGCGCGAGAGCGAGGTCCGTCCCGCCGGCTATGGCGCCGCGCCGGCCGAAATCGAGGAATTCGCCATCGAGGACGAGGCCGAACCTGAAGAAGCCGAAAGCGGCGAGGGCGAAGCGCCCGAAGAGGAAATCGAGGGCGACGAATCCGCGCGCGAGGAAGGCGAGGCCGGCGCGGGCGAAGGCGAACAGGGCCGGCGTCGGCGCCGACGCCGCCGCCGGCGCGGGGCCGAGCGCCCCGTCGGCGAAGGCGTCCCTGCGGAGGCGCCGCAGCCGACCGACGCCGGGCTCGCCGCAGTGGCCGAGATCGCCGGCGATTTTTCCGCCGCCGCGCCGCGCCGCGCCGAGAGCGAGAACGGCGAGGAAGAGGAAGGGCGCGCGCCCGGCGTCCCCGGCGCTCGCCGGCGGCGCGCGCGCCGCGGACGTCGCGGCGAGCGCGACCGCTTCGCCCCCCCGAGCGCTGAAGGCGGCGCGCCCGAGGCGGAGGCGCCGGCGGAGCCGGGTGCGTTCGAGGATGAATTGGCGCCGCTGTCCGCCGCCGAGCCGGAAGCCCCGGCGCCGGCCCTCGCGAGCCTGACGGACCGGCCGAGCGCCGAACCCGAGGCGGCGCCGAGCCCCGCCGAACCGGCGCCCGAGCCCGTCGGCGCCGAGGGCAATGGGCCGCCCGCGACAGCCTTGCCCGGGGCGACGCCTGGCGAACCGGCGCCGGCCGCCGACGAATCCTCGCGCCCGCGCCGTTCCGGCTGGTGGCAGCGCGCTCGCGCGACCTTGGTGGGGGAGTAAGCGAGGCGACCGCGGCTTCGCGTCGCCTTCGAGATGCGCGAACGCCGCAGCCCTCTTCAGGCGCCGCGCGGCTTGCCCGTGGCCTCTCGATAGAGATCGTCGAAGACGCGCGACACGTAGTCGAAGAGAAGCCGATCCTCGGACGTCATCTGCCGGATCTTGGCGAGCGCCTCGGACGACGGCGGCGCCTTGCCCTGCCGCGCCTTGCCGACGTTCGAACGCGGCGCCAAGGGCAAGCGCAAGTCGAAGACCGGCTGCAGCAGCGCGACTCCGTCGTCGAGGCGGTTCGTCGGCACGGCGAGGAAAATGCGCTCGTCGACGGCGCGACGCGCGGGCTCGAAGCGGCCGACGCCGCCGATGAAACGGCATTCAATGTTGGTGTCGTTCCAGCTTCTTCGCGCGTAGACGTAGTCGACGAAGCGATCGAGGTCGTAGGCCCAGAAGGGGTGCCGATCCCGTTGCCCCGGCGGCCATTGGGCGCGGTTGTCATGGGCCATGTAGTAATTCGACAGGAACCGGTCGACCGGATCGCGCACCGCGGTGACGTAGACGGGCTTGCGCGAGTTGCGTGGCTCGCGGCCGAGCGCGTAATGCCCGTCGAACGCGAACACGCGCTCTAGCTCCGCCCTCGAATCGCGGTCGCCCATGCGCGGCGCGCCGCCGCGTGCCCAGAACTTCGCCTTGCGCAGCGCCTCCTTGGCGCTCCAGGCGGCCTTGTGCAGGCGGCTCGGTTGGATCTTCCCCGCTTTCTCCGCGCTGTCGACGACGAGGCAGTTCTCTTGTCCCAGGCGGTCGAAGATCGCCTCGGAAAGCGAGTTGCCGCCGGTCTTGGGAATATGGACGATGACGAGCACGTCGTGGGAGAAATCAAACGGCATCGGCCGGTACAACATCGCTCACCTCGAACCGCGCCGCCGATCGGCTGCGGACCTCTTGTCACGTCAACTGGCCCCGGTATGCACAGGCGCGCCGGCCCGGTCAATGCGCCGTCGCGGGAACGGCGGCAAGGTACGCGGTCCGCCCGCACAGGTGGACAGCAAGACGAGGCAAGAGTAGACGGGCGCTTCCCCTCGCGGAAGACGCGAACCCATCGGTCATGCCTCATCCTTTTCCTGTCACCGATTCTGCAGTTGTGAATCGAAACTGCCGTGTCTGCGGCGCGCCGACGCGGCCGCTTCTGGCGGTCGATCAGGTTCCGCCGTAGCAGAATCGCTTTTTTGCGACCGTCGAAGCGGCCGTAGACGCGATCGCCATGAACGTTCGGTTCCTCTGGTGCGACGCCTGTCTGCACATCGGCGTCGAGAAGGACCGCGCCGTCGATTTTGACCCCGGATACGACAACCGACAGTCGCATTCGCCGATCGCCAAGGCGCATCTGGCCCGAGTCGCGCAACGCCTCGCGCAGCGGGTCGCGCTCGACGCGCGCGTCGTCGAAATCGGTTGCGGCCGCGGAGAGTTCTTGTCCGAGTTGGCCGCGGCTTGGTTTCGCAATTGCGTCGGCTACGATCCGGCGGCGCCCGAGCCGACGGCGACGATTCGCAACGAGTGTTGGCGCGGCGCCGAACGCGGCGGCGACGTCGACTGCGTGATCATGCGCCATACGCTTGAGGAGATCCCCGACTTCGCCGGCTTTCTCGGCGAAGTCGCTCACGCGTTGTCGGCGTCCGGCCGGCTCTACGTGGAGATAACCGACGCCGTGCGACTCTTCGAAACCGGCGCCATCTGGTCGCTCTATCCGGAGTATTTCAATCTGTTCTCCGCTCATTCGCTTGGCCAGGCGCCGCTGAGGGTCGGCATGGTCGTCGAGCGGGTCGACGAATACGCCGGCGGCGACTGGCTCGGCGTCTGGGTGCGCCGTCTTTCGCAATCGCGGCGCTTTCCGGCGTCGCCCTCGGACTTGCACGCCAAAGCGGCGGCCGTGGCGCGGCTGCCGCGGCCGATCGTGGTCTGGGGGGCCGTCGGCCGCGGCGGCAACTTCCTCGCCTTTCTCAAGATCGATCGCTCGCTCGTCGCCCACGTGGTTGACGCCAACGAGAGCAAATGGGGCTTATACATGCCGCCCCTACGGCCAGGAGGTGATCGCGCCGGCAAGGCTGAAGGCGCTGCGACCAGCGACCGTCCTGTTGGCCGACGCCCGGTTCCGGGAGGAGGTTCGCCCGTTTCTGCCGGAAGGAGGACTCCTCCTCGCCTTTGACGAGCTGGCCTGAGCGGCGGCGCGGCGCGTTCGCCGCGGCGCCGTCACGCCCTGACGCAGCGCAGGTATCCGCCGGGAGAGTTGGCGAAGATCATTTTGCCGTTGATCTCCTCATCGGGCTCGAAGCGGTCGCACTCGCGCCGATAGTCGTTCAGCGCCGCCAGGGGCTCGTCGCCCGCCGGCCAGAACCGCGAACGCTTTCTCGGCGTCTGATCCGGTTTGAGAAAGCCGAGCATCGTGTCGGCCACGATCAAGTATTGGCCGGCGGTGACGATAGGCGCGTAGGCGCGCAATTCGGCCAACACGTGCGCTCTCGAATGATCGGAGTCGAGGACCACCATGACGCTCGCGCCGGCGGGAATTTCCGCTCTCACGCGGGCGATGGTTTCTTCGGCGATCGACGAGCCCTCGATCAGCGTGATGCGGCCCGCCATCGGGTGCTTCTCAATCGTGTCGCGGTTATGGGCGCGAATGTCGATGTCGACGCCGACGACCTTGCCCTTGCCGACCAGAGTCAGAATCGAGGCGTAGAAAATCACCGAGCCGCCGCGCGCGACGCCAGTTTCGATAATCACGTCGGGCCTGGCTTTCCAGATGATCTCCTGCGCGGCTACGATGTCGGGCGGCATCTGAATGATCGGCGCGCCCATCCACGACCAGAGGTACGAATAGTTGCGCCGCTCGGCGTTGGCGACGCAATCAAGCGCCTGTTGGGCGAGCGCGGCGTCGGCCCCCAGCTCCAGACAGCGGCGCCGGCGCTCGGCCTCGAACTCGGCGCGGTCGTCGGGAATGTTCGGCTTGACGAATTGACCGCCGCTATCGCTCACCTTGCTCTCCACGCTTGCTCTTGCGGCCGCCCTGCGACGATCTCGCGCAGCGCCGCGCAGACGACGTCCACCAGCTCCTCGGTCATGTTGTAGCCGGACGGCAGGTTGACGCCATAGTCGGCGATGCGCGCGCCGCGGTCGGACGGCGCGACGAAGCGCTTCGCTGCCGGCCGGTCGGCGAAGGCGGGCAGGCTCGACAGCCGCGAGAAGAACGGCCGCGAGTCGATGTTGCGCTTGTCGAATTCGGCCATCACGGCGAACTTGTCGAGGCCGAGGCTGGGAGCGAGGATCGCCGTCGTCATCCAATAGCTGTTGAGCGTGCCGGGCGGCTCGGCGTTCAGCGTAATGCCATTCACCGGAGCGAGCCGCTCGCGGTACCAGCCGAAGACGGCGCGCTTGTAAGCGATCAGCTCGTCGATCCGCTCCATCTGCGCGACGCCGAGCGCCGCCTGCACCGCGCTCATCCGGTACTTGAAGGCGATCTCGGAGTTCTTGAAGAACCGATCGCCGGGATTGCGGCCGTGGTCGCGCAGGAACAGCACGCGCTGGAACAGCACGGCGTCGTCGGTCGCCAGCATGCCGCCTTCGCCGGTGACCACCGTCTTGCTGCCGTGAAAGCTGAACGCCGAAACCCGGCCGAGCGCGCCTGCTCTTCGCCCGTGATGAACGGAGCCCAGCGCCTCCGCCGCGTCCTCGATCAAGGCGAGGCCGTGACGGTCGGCGATCGCCTGAAGCCGATCCCAATCGCAGGTCGAGCCGTAGAGATCGACGCCGACGATCGCTTTCGTGCGCGGCCCGATCGCCGCCTCGACGGCCCGCGGATCGATACACCAGGTGTCGGGAAGGATATCGACCAGCACCGGCTCGGCGCCGACGTAGACGATCGGCGCGACCGAGGCGATCCAGGTCGCGTCGGGCGCGATGACCTCGTCGCCCGGACCGACGCCGAGCGCGGCCAGCGCGAGGTGGAGCGCGGCCGTCGCGTGGGGAACGCTGACCGCGTGGGCGACTCCGACATAGCCCGCCAGCATGCGCTCGAAGCGGGCGTTGTAAGCGTAATGGTTCTGCCGCCAGGCGGTGCGCGCCGCTTCGGCGGCGAGTTCGACCTCGCGCTCGGTGATCGAGGGCGCCGCCACCGGGATTCGTTCGGGCGCGACGATCATGCAGGTTCGCCGGGGCTCAGCGGGATGGATTTCAAGCGCATCGGGTTCACGAGAAAGAGAGCCTGCAAGGTCGCACGAGCACTGTTCGATTGAGCGGCTTCGGCCGGCCTGACGGAGGCGAGGAGCGCGAGCGGCGCTCCGGCGCCTCGCTAGGCGGGCGTCGGCGCAGACGAAGACTTTGTCGCCCCTAGCAGCTCCCGCAGGCGCGCGCGAGCGATTTTTGACAGCGAGGGCAGCCGCCGACGCAGGTAGAAGGGTTCGAAACCCGCGTGGACAATTCGCAGAGGGAGCGACAGGTTCCGTTCGGATCGGATGCGGCGCAGCTCGCGTCGAAACGCCCGGCGCATCTCCAGCAATTGCGCGACCGAGTACTTGATCTTCGGCAGCTCGATCCCGGCGGTGCGGCGAACGCGCTGGGTGAATTCCGTTTCCGTCGTTCCTCTCACCGCGCCGTCAATGATCGGCCCATACAACGTCAAATGGTCGCTCGCGTTGGCGAAGGGGTAACAAGCGTAAACCGGCAGGCAGGCGCTCCGCGCCGCATCGCTGTCCCAAAGCCCGTAAAACCAACTCGGCTGATAGTTCAATAGCATACGCAATTGACCGCGCAGCGTGACGAAGTCTCGAGGATCGGGCGGCGGCGAGACTTTCCGTCGGCCGCCGTCGAGATCGCAGGTGACGATGGTCGACACGGCGAGTTTGCAGGCCGGCGTCGCGGTCGCGAGTCGATAAAGCCTTTCAATGTAGTTGTCGGCGCTCAGATCGTCGTCGGCGCGCCACATGAACCAGGGACTCTCCGCGGCAAGCAGAACATCGCGAAAATTCGGCATCATGCCGACGTTGTGGGTCTGGCGGGCGTAGCTGAAACGCGAGTCGCGGGCGGCCCAGGCGCGGGCGATTTCCCCGGTCGCGTCGGACGAAGCGTTGTCGAGGATGAAGACCTTGAAATCGCCGAACGTCTGCCGCGCAAGACAGGCCAGGCATTCGTCCAGCAGGGCGCCGCCGTTGTAGACGGGAACGCCAATCGTGATCGGCGCGGTGCATCGATCTTTTTTCACCGCCCCTCACGCATTGCTATGCCCTCGTCCCGCGCGTGACCAGGCGGAACCCAAACGCCCTCGGCTGGCCGACGAAACCAGCGCCCTTCCGTCGTCTAAGATAACTTGCTAAGCCCCTGCCGGCAAATTGCGATCAGGCGGCGCCATGAAGGCGGTCATTCTCGCGGGGGGCCTGGGCACCCGCATTTCCGAAGAGTCTCACCTGCGGCCCAAGCCGATGGTCGAGATCGGCGGCATGCCGATTCTGTGGCACGTGATGAAGATCTACGCCTGTCACGGCATTTTCGACTTCGTCGTCTGCCTCGGCTACAAGGGCTACGTCATCAAGGAATATTTCTCCAATTATTTCCTGCATTCCTCCGACGTCACCATCGACGCGCGGACCAATCGCACCACGTTCCACAACACCCATGCGGAACCCTGGCGGATCACGCTGGTCGACACGGGCGAACTGACGCTGACCGGCGGCCGGTTGAAACGCGTGGCGCGCTATCTCGACGCTGACGAGCCGTTCTGCTTCACTTACGGCGACGGCGTCGCCGACCTCGACATCCGCGCCTCGATTGCGTTCCACAAGAGCCATGGGCGCAAGGCGACGCTGACCGCCGTCGTGCCGCCCGGCCGCTACGGCGCGGTGTCGCTCGTCGGCGACCGGGTCGAGCGCTTCGTCGAGAAGCCCCCCGGCGACCAGGGCTTCATCAACGGCGGCTTTTTCATCCTCGACCCCTCCGTGGTCGATTTCATCGCCGGTGACGACACGGCTTGGGAAAGCGAACCCCTGGAGGCGCTCGCCGCGCGCGGCGAGCTGATGGCCTATCGGCACAAGGGATTCTGGCAGCCGATGGACACTTTGCGCGACAAGAACCTGCTCGAAGAGCATTGGGCCTCCGGGCGCGCGCCGTGGAAAACCTGGACGTGACCGCGCCCCTGCCGGCTGAAGAATTCTGGCGCGGGCGCCGGGTGCTGCTCACCGGCCACACCGGCTTCAAGGGGAGCTGGGCGGCGCTGTGGCTGGCGCGACTCGGCGCGAAGACGACCGGCTTCGCGCTCGCGCCGGAAACGCGCCCCGCCTTGTTCGACCTCGCTGAAGTCGGGCGCGACCTCGATTCGCGCATCGGCGACCTGCGCGCGCCCGGGACGGTGCGCGCCGCCGTCGCGGCCGCCGAGCCGGAGATCGTGCTGCATTTCGCGGCGCAGCCGCTGGTGCGCCGCGCCATCGCCGAACCGATCGAAACGCTCGCCGTCAACGCCATGGGGACGGCGCATCTGCTCGAAGCGCTACGCGGCGCCGAGCGCCTCGAGCGCGTCCTGATCGTCACCTCCGACAAGGTCTACGACAATCGCGAGCGCGGCGAGGCTTTTTGCGAGGATGACCCGCTCGGCGGCAAGGACCCCTATTCGGCGTCGAAGGCCGCGACGGAAATGATCGCGCGCGCCTATGGGCAGACCTATTTCGCCCCACGCGGCGTCGCGCTGGCGACCGCGCGCGGCGGCAACGTCATCGGCGGCGGCGACTCCGCCGAGGACCGCATCGTTCCCGACGTCGTTCGCGCCTGGGTGCTCGGGAAGCGCCCGGTCCTGCGCATGCCCGAGGCGACCCGGCCCTGGCAGCACATCCTCGACTGCCTCGCCGGCTATCTTCTCTACGTCGAGAGCCTCGACCGCGCGATCCCGCGCGCGCTCAATTTCGGCCCCGACGCGGCCGCTTCCGTCACCGTCGCCGAGCTGACTCGCGCGATGCTGGAGGCGCTCGGCGCGCCGTCCGAATTCGACGTCGGCGCGCGCCAAGACTCGCCCGAAATGCGCAGCCTATCGATTGACGCGCGGCGCGCGCGGCGCGAACTCGGCTGGCGCAACCGCCTACCCGGCGCGGCGGCGGTCCGCTGGACCGCCGACTGGCACCGGCGCGTGCGCCTTGGCGAAGACCCGCGCGCCGTCACGCTCGCCCAGATCGAAGCCTATTGCGCGCTCGACGCGCCTGCCGCTTGACCGCAAAGACCGCGATGACCGACGCCCTCGCCCCGCCCTCTTGCCGTTTCTGCGGCGCGCCGCTGACCACAACCTTCGTCGATCTCGGCGAGACGCCGCTCGCCAACAGTTACGTCACCGAGGAGGATGTCGCGGCGGGCCGCGACCGGCGTTATCCCCTTCACGTCCGCGTCTGCTGCGAATGCTTTTTGGTGCAGGCGGACGCGCCGATCGGCGCGGAAGCGATCTTTTCCGAATACTCCTATTTTTCCTCCGTCTCGGCGTCCTGGGTCGAGCACGCGCGCCGCTACGCCGAGGCGATGATCGCGCGGTTTGGTCTCGGGCCCCAATCGCTGGTGGTCGAGATCGCCTCCAACGACGGCTATCTGCTCCAGCATTTCATCGCGGCGGGCGTCTCCGTGCTCGGCGTCGAGCCGGCGGCGAACGTGGCGGCGGCGGCGATCGCCAAGGGCGCGCCGACCGAGGTCGCGTTTTTCGGCCGCGCAACCGCCGAGCGGCTCAGCCGGCGCGGCGTCGCCGCCGACCTCGTCGCGGCCAACAACGTGCTCGCCCATGTGCCCGACATCCGCGACTTCGCCGCCGGTTTCACGCTTCTGCTCAAGCCCGACGGCGTGGCGACGTTCGAATTCCCGCACCTGCTCAATCTCATCGGCAAGACGCAGTTCGACACCATCTACCACGAGCATTTCTCCTATCTCTCGCTCGTCGCGGTGGAAAAGATCTTCGCCGCGACGGCCTTGCGCGCCTTCGACGTCGAGGAGATAGCGACCCATGGCGGCTCGCTGCGCCTGTTCGCCTGCCGCGCGGACGCCTCGCATCGCCAGACGGAACGCCTTGCCGCTTTGCGCGCCAAAGAACATGAGGCCGGCCTCGACTCGCTCGACGCCTATCGGGGCTTCGCGCCGCGCGTCGAAGCGGCGAAGCGTTCGTTCCTGGCGTTTCTCGCCAAGGCGCGCGCCGAGGGGAAAATGGTCGCCGCCTACGGCGCCGCCGCCAAAGGCGCCACGTTCCTCAACGTCTGCGGGGTCGGCACGTCGGACATCGTCTGCGTTTTCGACCGCAGCGCCGCCAAGCAGGGCAAGCTGGTTCCGGGCGCCCACATTCCCATTCTCGCGCCCGAAGCGATCCACGCGATCAAGCCCGGCTACCTCGTCGTCCTGCCCTGGAACCTCGTCGACGAGATCACGGCGCAGATGGCGTTCATCGCCCAATGGGGCGGGCGATTCGTCGTCGCCATGCCGCAAACACGCGTGCTCGGGCCATGAAGTTCGTGCGAAGCGAACTGCCGGGCGTCGTGCGCGTCGTCCCCGAACCGATCGGCGACGAACGCGGCTTCTTCGCGCGGCTCTTCTGTCCGCAAGAATTCGCCGCTGCGGGCTATCCCTTCGCGCCCGCGCAGACGAGCCTTTCGCGCAACAACGCCTCGCACACGCTGCGCGGCCTGCATTTCCAGTCGCCGCCTTTTGCGGAAACCAAGATCGTGCGCGCCGTGCGCGGAAGTGTCTATGACGTCGTCGTCGATCTGAGGCCCGAGAGCCCGGCCTATCGCCGTTGGACGGCGGCGATCCTCAGCGCCGACAACGGCGAGGCCCTGCTCATTCCCGAAGGCTGCGCGCACGGCTTTCTGACCCTCGAGGATTCGACCGACGTGCTCTATCAGATCGATCGCCTCTATGCGCCCGGCCACGCCCGCGGCGTCCGCTACGACGACCCGGCGCTGAAGATTCGCTGGCCAGCGGCCCCCCGCGTGATCGCGCCGGCCGATCTCGCCTGGCCGCCGCTGGAAGGCTGAAGGCGCGCCGGCGCGCGGCGGCAATTTCTCGCGGCGACCGCGCTCGCCTTTCGTCAGCCCCCGCCGGCGCCGGCGAGCCAATGCGCCAGCGCGCCGCGCTCCTCGATCGTCATTTCCGTGAGATTGTTGGGCGGCATCGCGTGGGTCAGCACCGCCTGCATGCGGATCGCCGGCGCGAAGGCGGCGATATGTTTGGGCGTATCGAGCAGCACGCCCTTGGGCGCCTCGCCGATCCCCTCCCACACCGGCTCGCTCGCATGGCACATGGCGCATCGCGAAGTCACGACGTCGACGACTTGCCCCGGCGCGCGCGGCGCATCGCGCGCCGCCGCCCTCGCCGCCGGCAAAGGGCCGAGACCGAGCGCGCCCCGCACCCCCGGCGAAGCCGCGGTCGCGATCCAGAACGCCGCCCCCATCGCCAGCGCCGCGACGACCCACGCCCACCACGGCGCTTTCTCGTGTTTAACGTGCCAGACATTGTAGAAATAGCGCGCCAGCGCCCCCGCCACGATGACGCAGGCCGCCAGCGTGGGAATGACCGTCGCGTTGGCGAAGGTCACGGGGTAGTGGTTCGACAGCATCATGAACAGCACCGGCAGCGTGATGTAGTTGTTGTGCGTCGAGCGCTGCTTCGAGGTCCTGACCCACTGGGGATCGGGGGCGCGGCCGGCGATTAGCGCGGCGACCGACTTGCGCTGATTGGGCATGATGACGAAGAACACGTTGGCGGTCATGATCGTCGCCATCAGCGCGCCGGTGTGGATCAGCGCGCCGCGCCCCGAGAACACCAGGGTGAAGGCGTAGCTCGTCAGCACGACGAAGCCGAAGCCGGCGAGCGCGAGCAGCGCGTCGTTGCTCGCAAGCGGCGACTTGCACAGGAGATCGTAGACCAGCCAGCCCAGCGCCAACGCGCTCGCGCCGATCAGCGCCGCCTGCCAGGGCGCCAGCGCCATCACCGCGGGGTCGATCAGGAAGAAGCTCGATTGGCCGTAATAGACCCAGCACAGCAGGCTGAAGCCGGAGATCCAGGTCCAATAGGATTGCCACTTGTGCCAGATCAGATGCTCCGGCAGCACGGCGGGCGCCAGCGCATATTTGCTCATTTCGTAAAAGCCGCCGCCGTGCACCTGCCAGGATACGCCTGACACCCCCGCCTTCATGTCGTGCGTTTGGCGCAAGGAAGCGTCGAGATGCATGAAGAAGAACGATGCGCCGATCCAGGCGATCGCAGCGGTGACGTGCAGCCAGCGTAGCAGGATCGATCCCCATTCCCAGACATACGGACCCCAGACCGCCATTCCATGCCCCCGCCCTTCTTAGCCCGGGCGTTCGCCCCGGCCCGATCAAGATAGCCGCCGCGCCCTTGCATGCCCACGACGAAATTCGCCAATGTTTGGCAGCGGAACGGGAAGACGGCGCGCGACGGTTTCGCTTTCCCGACGCGCGCGAGGGGCTGCTCGACAAATCAACCGGGCGTCGAGATTCGATTCCTGCGCGCCGCGAATCGACCCTCTTCTTTACGCCCAGCGACGGCTCGGCTAGAAAGGCGATTGCACGATGGGTGCGGCGCCCGGGCGTCGGACCGTGGCGTGCAGGGAGAGACGCGATGCGTAAGATGGCGATTGCCATCGCCGCAACGACGGCGATGCTGTTCATAGGCTCTCTGGCTTGGCAGGCCGCCGCGCAGACAACTCGCGGCGCCTCGGAAATTTCCGGCGCGATGCAGAACTTCACCCCGATTGAAAAGGCCGCCTGCGGTCCCAATTGGGGCCCCTATTGCCCCCCCTGGCATCACAGGGTCTGCAACCACTGGCACTGCTGGTGCGCCCGCTGCTGACAGGAACGCCAGCGTTCGCGCGGCGCTGCAACTCGGATCGATTCGTCGCGGAGGCCGCCCGAGCAGGCGGCCTCCCTCGTTTCAGGCGCAGCCAAGTCGGGCGAAGCGATCGCCAGCGCCGAGCGTCGCCGGTTTCGGCCGCGCGGCCGCGGTCGCGCCCCGTGCGCAGGCGGAGCCGCATGGCCTGTGCTACGTCCCGGACGCGGCCCAACCGATTCAACGACAGCGCAAAAATGCGCCCTCACAAGATGCTGGGCGTCCTCTGGCGTCGAAACTGGCGCGCCGGAGAGGACGAAGACGAGAACTTGCGGCGGTGGGTTGTTCTGGTCGCGGCGACTGAACGCGAAGGCGGGAGGAGATCCTCATTCAGGCGAACGCGCGCAAAGGGGCGGCGTGAAGGCGGTCGGCAGGTCAGGATTTTCGTCGAACCTGTCTCAGGATGTCCTCCATCTCGTGGATGATCTTGCAACCCATCGCCGTTTCGCCCGTCTTGTCTTCCGGGTCGGCTTCGAAGTGCGCCCGCATCTGGTCGGACATCCCCATCAGTTGATGGTAGCGCTCCTCTCCGAGCGTCCGCCGATTGAGGGCGAGCCCCTCGTGCAATTGGCGGAAAACATAATCCAAATTTAGGAACGGCAAATAACCTGTCCTATCAAGGAATTTCGGCGCTGACAGCTGCATGGAGACCACAAATTCCAAGAGTTCCTGAATGTTTTGGGGGACATACACCTTTGTTGGCTTCATGAGTCACCTTCATAACTGATCATCGTCCGGCCGTGGAATCAAGTAAGTGCTATTTGGCCCGAGTCCGCTCGGCCGAACGATGACCACCGCGCGCGGTTGCGAGTCGGCCCGGAAGAATCCACGGATTTGCGCTGCGCTAATCGTCTTCGGAGAGAGCGTCCAATCAAACGCGACATCTTCGAGCCTGGCGTCGGGAATCCGATAACGGCTATCGCTCTCTGAGGTTTCGTAATCGCGATTGTTGATCGTCACATCCTCCCCGGGACCGTAGGGGATACCGTAGGAATAGAACATATTCCTGAGGTCCAGCCGGACCTGGAAATCAACCCAGTTGCCAATCGCTTCTTCTCGCGACAATCGCGGCTGAAGTCGGCTGGCGTCGGCCTCGCCGACGGCTTCCTCATAGGCGGCGTCGACGGCTTCTTGCAAGAACCGCAGCGTTTCGACCTGAAGCGGCCCGACATCGCCGCGCATGCGATAATAGGCGACAGCCCGCTCCATCCGCAGGTTGTTGATCAGATTCGTGCGTTCTTGCCAGGTGAGACCGGCGATCCCGCCGGGCGGCAAGAGCTCTTGGTCCACGAAGGTGGGGGCGACCTGTTTGATTTCCCTGACAAGCGCCCGGTATTGGCCCAATGTCGCCTCGAGATTGGCCTCGTCGGCGAGAGCGGTGACGGCGAGGAAGCCGTCGATCGGCTGGAAGGGAACGGCCAGGGCGGGCGCATCTCGGAGGCCGGGGAACACGTCTTCGAGACGCGTGAAATCGTCCGGCGGCCCGTTCGACCGGCGAGACGCCTCTTCTTCCTCCGCGCCGCCGGTCAGGATGACGTGGGGGTCGTCAGTCCCGGGTCGATAGACGCCGTCGTCGAGCGGGAGCGCAGGCTCCTGGCGCGATGCCGGCACGTGAGGAGAGACGTGCGCCGCAGGCTCGGCGCCGGGCGCCGGAGCGCTTCCGGCGTCTCCCGCCGTCGTCCATTGACCGCCGTCGGGTTGTCCCGCGGGGACGCGCGGCTGGTCTTGCCAGGCTGTCCCCCATTTCTCCAGGTCGGCGACTTCGGCGACCCTGGAGAGAGCCTCGGGCGTCAGGTCCGGCAGACCGAGCAGGACGGTCTCGACGCCCGCGAGACAGAGATCGCCGGCCTCCAGCGCCGCGGCGGCGCGGCGCAACCTGCGGTGAAGACGAAGAGCGACGTCCTCGGGCTGAGGCCCATAGGCCGCGCTCAAGATGCGCTGAAGCGCCCGCGGCGGCAGCGCCTCGTGGCGTTGTCGTCCCATCGCGTCGGCACCGACGCGCACAAGGTCCGCCGCGCCCAGTGCGACGCCCGCCTTGTCACACGCCAGTCCGCCGCCGCCGCGGGGGCTTAGGCGAAACGTTTGGATCGACGGCAGGTTCATCCGAAGGCGTCCCTGCACGAAACGCCATTATGTTCATGGTTTGTTTTAATATCAAGAATTTCGCAAATTTCCGGCAACTAACCGGCTGAAAATCAGAATGGCGGGGTATCGCAAGCCGGCCGGCGTGACGCGTGTCGGCGGACGGTCTCGCACGTTCGCGTCGCTCGAAGGCGCCAAATTCTCGGCGCGGTCCTGCGCAGTTCTCATGAAATGAAATTGGCGCGCCCGAAGGGATTCGAACCCCTGGCCCCCAGATTCGTAGTCTGGTGCTCTATCCAGCTGAGCTACGGGCGCGCAACGCTCCTCGACGGGAGAGCCCTCCCGCGCGGCAGAGGCGCCCTCTAGACGTTTTCTCCGGGCTAGGCAAGCGCCGTTTGGATTCTGCGGCCTTGCCGGCGCGCCCCGAGGCGACTAATCCAGACGCCCGTGCCCTATACTCGCCCCATCGCTTTTCTCGACGCCCGGCTGATCGATCCCGCCGAGATGCGCGAGTCGCGCGGCGGCGCGCTCGTCGCCGACGGCAGGATCGCCGCACTCGGCGAGGGCGTGACGCGCGAAGCCGTCCCCGCCGACGCCCGGCTCGTCGACTGCGAAGGCGACGTCGTCGCGCCGGGGCTCATCGACATGCGCGCCTTCATCGGCGAGCCGGGCGCCGAGCATCGCGAAACGATCGCCAGCGCCAGCGCCGCCGCCGCCGCGGGCGGCGTGACGACGATCGTCGCGCGCCCGGACACCAATCCGCCGGTCGACGATCCCGCCGTGGTCGATTTCATCCTGCGCCGCGCCCGCGCCACCGCCAAGGTCCGCGTGCTGCCCTGCGCGGCTCTGACCAAGGGCCTCGAGGGGCGCGAAATCGCCGAGATCGGACTGCTCGCCGAAGCCGGCGCGGTCGCCTTTTCCGACGGGCCGCGGAGCGTCGCCAACGCGCAGACGATGCGGCGCGCGCTGACCTACGCCCGTGATTTCGGCGTGCTGGTCATGCACTTCTGCGAGGATCGCGATCTCAGCGGCGACGGGGTGATGGCGGAGGGCGAGCGCGCGAGCCGGCTGGGCCTCGCCGGAATCCCGCGCGAGGCGGAAACGGTCGTGTTGGAGCGCGATCTTCGCCTCGTCGCGCTGACGGGAGCGCGCTATCACGCGGCCCTCGTCTCCAACCGGCTGTCGCTCGAAGCGATGGCGCGCGCGCGCCAGGCGGGGCTGCCGATCAGTTGCGGCGTCTCGATCAACCATCTCACCCTCAACGAGAACGACGTCGGCGACTACCGCACCTTTCTCAAAGTGAACCCGCCACTGCGCGGCGAGGACGAACGCCTCGCGCTGGTCGAAGCGCTGGACGCCGGCCTCATCGACGTGATCGTCTCCGATCACGATCCGCAGGACGTCGAGACCAAGCGGCTGCCGTTCGCCGAGGCGGCGGCGGGCGCGATCGGGGTCGAGACGATGCTCGCGGCGAGCCTGCGTCTCGTCTCCGCCGGCCGCGTCACGCTGCCTCGGCTGCTCCGCGCGATGACGACCCGGCCGGCGGAACTCTTAGGGCTCCCCTGCGGACGCCTGGCGGTCGGCGCCACGGCCGACTTGATCCGCTTCGACCCCGAGGCGCCCTTCACGCTCGACCCGGCGACGCTGCATTCGCGCTGCCGCAACACCCCGTTCGACGAAGCGCGATTGGAGGGCCGGGTCAAAATGACGCTGGTTGCGGGAAGGGTCGCGCACGAATAGGTTTAGCTTGAGGTTTCGTCTCTCCCTCGGGCGACGGCGGCGCATGGCCTTTTCTCTCCAAGATTTTCTCGCCCTCGGGCTCGGCTACCTCCTGGGCTCGATTCCGTTCGGGCTGATTTTGACCCGCCTCGCCGGCACGGCGGATTTGCGCAGCGTCGGTTCGGGCAACATCGGCGCCACCAACGTGCTGCGCACCGGCCGCAAGGATCTGGCCGCCGCGACGCTCGTTCTCGACGCGCTGAAAGCGACGCTCGCGGTCGCGCTCGCGGCGCGTCTGTTCGGCGGACCAATGTCGCCGCTCGCCGGCGCGGCGGGCGCGTTTCTCGGCCATCTCTATCCCGTTTGGCTGCGCTTTCGCGGCGGCAAGGGCGTAGCGACCTTTCTCGGCGGCCTGATCGGCGCCTTCTGGCCCGGCGCGATCGTGTTCGCGCTCGTCTGGCTCGCGGTGGCGGCCTCGACCCGCTACTCCTCGGCGGCGGCGCTCGCCGGCAGCCTTGCAGCGCCGCTCGCCGCCCTGGCGATGGGCGAGAACGCGGTCGCCGCCGTGTTCGGCGCGCTCGCGGCGCTGCTGTGGATCAAGCATAGCGCCAACATCGGGCGCCTGATCGCGGGAACGGAAACGAAAATCGGAGGGAAGGGCTGAGCCTTGAGCAGCAGGCCGGCGAGCGTCCGCCTCACCGACGACCAGCGGTTCGACTGGCTCCGGCTCATTCGCTCGGAGAACGTCGGCCCGCGCACCTTTTTCGCCCTGATGGGAAAATTCGGCGCCGCCGGCGCGGCGCTCGACGCCCTGCCGGAATTGGCTCGCCGTGGCGGCGCGTCACGACCGATCCGCGTCGCCAGCGTCGAGGACGTCGAGCGGGAAATCGCGCTCGCGCGGAAAATCGGCGTGCGTTTTATCGCGCTCGGCGAGCCGGGATATCCCCCCGCGTTGCGCCAGATCGATTCGGCGCCTCCCGTCCTCGCCTTGCGAGGACGGGAGGAGGCGTTGCAGCAGCCCGCCGTCGCCATCGTCGGCGCGCGCAACGCCTCGGCGGCGGGCCTGACCTTCGCCGATCGGCTGGCGCGCGGCCTCGGCCAGGCCGGTTATGTCATCATCTCGGGCCTGGCGCGCGGCATCGACCAGCGCGCCCATTTCGCCGCGCTCGAAACCGGCACAATCGGCGTGCTGGCGGGCGGCTGCGCGCGGCCCTATCCGCCCGAGGCGGCCGCCCTAATCCCCCGCATCGCCGAATTCGGCGCGATCGTTTCGGAAATGCCAATCGAATGGGAGCCGCGAGGCCGCGATTTTCCCCGCCGCAACCGCCTTGTTTCCGGCCTCGCGCTCGGCACGACGGTCATCGAAGCGGCGCGCGGATCGGGTTCGCTCATCACCGCCAGATTCGCCGCCGAGCAGAATCGCGAAGTCTTCGCCGCACCGGGCTCGCCGCTCGATCCGCGCGCGGAAGGGACCAATGATCTGCTGCGCCAGGGCGCCAATCTCTGCGCACGGGCCGAAGACGTGCTCGCCGTCCTCGATCCCATTCGCGCCCGCGATCCCTTCTCGCGCTTCGAGGAAGCCGCGCGCGATCGAAGCGAACCGGCGTGGGACGAGCGGACGCTGTTTGGCGTCGATCCGGACGAGGCTCCGGCGCGCGCGAACGAGGAAGGCGACGAGGCGTCGACGCGCGACGTCCGCCTCGAGGCCGATTCGCAGGCGGGCCGTCGACGCATCGAAGCGCTGCTCGGCCCTGCGCCGGTGTCGATCGACGATCTCGCGCGCGCCGCGGAAGTCTCCGTGCGCGAAATTCGCACCGCGCTCATCGAACTGGAACTCGCCGGACGCGTGGAATATCAAGGCGGCGACCGCGTCGCCCTGCTCGCGCCGGGCGCGAAAGACTAGGTTCGGGCGGACCAGGCGTCTTCGCCGCGCGGACAAGCGCCGACGCGAACCTGGGAGCGCCTCGAGCGGAGGCGGCGTGGCGGCGGCCTGGGCGCGTCATACAGTTTGCCGGTGAAGAGATCGTGGGTTCGGGCGACGCTCATCCGGCGCTTCGCGCCAGCTTCTGCTTCAAGCGGGAGAGCGGTTGGGGCGAGGGCGAACGCCGAGCCGATCGCCCGGAAGCAGCGTCACGAGTCCGACAGCGCCATCGACGGGGCGTCAGCGCGCGCCATCGCTTCGCCCTCGGCCCGCGCCATCGCCAGAAAATAGGCGAGCAGGTCGAGACGGGCCGCGCTCGCCATCGATTCCAGCTGCCCGCTCATGTCGGCGATATAGCGCGCGACCGCGATCGCCTCCGCGGCGCGACGCGCCGTCGCCCCGAGCGGCGGCGACGGCGCCGGAACGCCCGACCGGCCCCGGTCCTCGCCTCGATATCTTGCGCCCCTTGGATGCGTGGCCATCGTTTCCCCCGACGCCCCACAAAAATGGAAACCGCCAATTGTGCTTATGCACGCATTCCGTGTAACGGCAATTCGCTCAAGTTGCAATCACTGAGATATTGGCAATTGGACGAATTGCCGCACCCCGCGTCAACGAGGCGAATCGCCGCTCTGGCGCTCGCTCGCGATCCGCGCGAGGCGATCGAGCGCGCCCTGCAGGATGTAGGCCGCCGCCATCTTGTCGATCACCTCGGCGCGGCGCGCGCGCGAGACGTCGTTAGCGATCAGCGCGCGATCGACCACGGCGGTCGAAAAGCGCTCGTCCCAGAAGGCGACCGGCGTCGGATCGAGGCGGGCGAAATTGCGCGCGAAGGCGCGCGTCGACTGGACGCGCGGCCCCTCCCCGCCGTCCATGGCGAGCGGCAGGCCGATAATCAGCGCGAACGCCTCGAATTTGCGGATTTGCGCGCTCAGCGCCTCGGCGTCGCGCCGGAATTGCGCGCGCGAGAGCGTGACCAGCGGCGTGGCGATGCGCCGCTCGACGTCGGAGAGCGCGAGCCCGATCGTCTTGGTTCCGAGATCGACGCCGATCAGCCGCGCCTTGGCGGGCAGCATCGCGGCGAGGTCTTCGAGGGCAAGGGGCGCGGCGGACATCGGCGCGAGCGCTAGCACGCCGCGTCGCGCGTTGCCACGGCGAAGCGCGCGGTGCTATAGGGGCGCGCTTAACCGGCGCGCGGGCCGAAGGAGTCGTCATGTCCGTCGATCAGGCCGAAGTTCGCCGCATCGCGCATCTCGCGCGCATCGCCTTGACCGACGCCGAGGTCCCGCACCTGCAAAACGAGATCAACGCCATCCTTTCCTTCGTCGAGGCGTTGAGCGCGGTCGACGTCTCCGGCGTCGAGCCGATGACCTCGGTCATCCCGATGAAACTGCCGATGCGCGACGACGTGGTGACCGACGGCGAGATCGAGCCGGCGATCCTCGCCAACGCGCCGCTCGCCGAAGACGGGTTCTTTGTCGTGCCCAAGGTCATCGAATGAGGCGCGGCGCCGCTTTCCTGTTCGCATGAAATGGGAGCCGATTTGACCGAACTCAACGCCCTGACGCTCGCCGAAGCCCGCGACGCGCTGCGATCGCGCCGAGCGTCGAGCGTCGAATTGACCGAGGCGCACTTGGCCGCGATCGAGCGCGCCAAGGGCCTCAACGCCTATGTCGCGACGACGCCGGAACGCGCGCTGGAGATGGCGCGGGCGAGCGACGCGCGCCTCGCCACGGGCTCGGCCGGGCCGCTCGAAGGCCTGCCGATCGGCGTCAAGGACCTCTACGCCACCCTGGGCGTGCACACCCAGGCGTGCAGCCGCATCCTCGACCGCTTCAAGCCGCCCTATGAGTCGACCGTCACCCAGCACCTATGGCGCGACGGCGCGGTGATGCTGGGCAAGTTGAACATGGACGAGTTCGCGATGGGCTCGTCGACCGAGACCTCCTGCTACGGTCCGGCGGCTTCGCCCTGGCTGCCGCCGAACTGGAGCGTCGACAAGGCGCGCGCGGCGCTCGCCGGCGACAAGCGCGGCCTGCTGACGCCCGGCGGCTCCTCGGGCGGTTCGGCCGCCGCGGTGGCGGCGCGCCTGTGCCTGGCCGCGACCGCGAGCGACACCGGCGGCTCGATCCGCCAGCCCGCCGCCTTCACCGGGACGGCCGGGATCAAGCCGACCTACGGGCGCTGCTCGCGCTACGGCATGGTCGCCTTCGCCTCTTCGCTCGATCAGGCCGGCCCGCTCGCGCGCACCGTGCGCGACTGCGCGATCATGCTGCGCTCGATGGCGGGGGCCGACGCGAGGGACTCCACCTGCGCCGACGCGCCGGTTCCCGACTACGAGGCGGCGGTCGGACGCTCGCTCAAGGGGCTGACGATCGGCATTCCCCGCGAATATCGCCTCGAGGGAATGAACGCCGAGATCGAGGCGCTGTGGCGGCGCGGCGCCGATTGGCTCAGCGCGGCGGGGGCGAGAATCGTCGACGTTTCGCTGCCCAACACGCGTCATGCGCTCCCCGCTTATTACATCGTCGCGCCCGCCGAAGCGTCGAGCAACCTGGCGCGCTACGACGGCGTCCGCTATGGGCTGCGCGAGCCGGCGGCGGACATCATCGACCTCTACGAGAAGACGCGCGCCAAGGGGTTCGGCGCGGAAGTGCGCCGTCGCCTGATGATCGGCACTTACGTCTTGTCCGCCGGCTATTACGACGCCTATTACGTGCGCGCGCAAAAGATACGGACGCTGATCAAGCGCGACTTCGAGACCGTGTTCGCCGCCGGAGTCGACGCGGTCCTGACGCCGGCGACGCCTTCGCCCGCCTTCGGCATCGGCGAAATGGCGTCGGCCGATCCGGTTGAGATGTACTTGAACGACGTGTTCACCGTGACGGTGAACATGGCGGGCTTGCCGGGCCTCGTTGCGCCGGCGGGTCTTTCCGCCGGCGGCTTGCCGCTCGGGCTGCAGTTGATCGGGCGCCCGTTCGACGAGGAGACGCTGTTCACGCTGGGCCACGCGATCGAGGCGGCCCGCGGGCCGATGGAGCTGCCGAAGGCGTGGTGGCGTTGAGGCGGAGTGAGGTTCGGCGATGAGTTGGGATCTCTATCTCATCCAGTTCCAAAACGGCGCGCCAGCCCATTTTGACGCTGAGCCGTCGATGGCGGTGGTCGAAAAGTACTGCGTCAATCCCGTGAAACCGCCGTTCGCCCCTTTCATCTGCGAACTCGCCGACGGCCTCGAGGTGGAGCTTTGGGCGCAGGGGCTGGACGGCAAGGAGCCGTTCGGAGGCGCCATGATTTCGCTGCACGGCTACACCGAGGGCGCGGCGCGCTTTATCTATGATTTCGCCAAGTTCGGCGACATGACGATCGTGAACACGGGCAAACCCACGGTGCTGCTGCTCGATCCGAAGTGGATTGAACAGCTGCCAGTCGATTTGAGAGAAGGCCAACGCTATAGCACCGTGCATGTCGATTCGGCCGGGAGCCTCGACGCGGCCTTGACCGGCGGTTTCGAGGCTTGGCGAAAATACCGAGATCATGTTGTGAAGGGCCAGTGAAAGCCCCCACGCTCAACCGCGCGTAAGGCGAGTTTCATGGCGAAAGCGACGCAGGGCAATTTGATCAAAGGCGCCAGCGGCGACTGGGAAGTCGTCGTCGGCCTGGAGATTCACGCGCAGGTCAATTCGCGCGCCAAGCTGTTCTCGGGCGCGTCGACCGCCTTCGGCGGCGCGCCCAACACCCACGTCTCGCTAGTCGACGCCGCCATGCCCGGCATGCTTCCGGTCATCAACCGGGAATGCGTCGCGCAGGCGGTGCGCACCGGGCTCGCCCTCAAGGCGAAGATCAACCGCCGCTCGACCTTCGACCGCAAGAACTATTTCTATCCCGACCTGCCGCAGGGCTACCAGATCTCGCAGTACAAGAACCCGGTGGTCGGCGAAGGCGAGATCCAGGTCGACCTGGCGCCCGACCATTCGATCAAGGTCGGCATCGAGCGCCTGCATCTCGAGCAGGACGCCGGCAAGTCGCTGCACGACCAGTCGCCGACGATGAGCTTCGTCGATCTCAACCGCTCCGGCGTCGCGCTGATGGAGATCGTCTCCAAGCCCGACCTGCGCTCGGCCGAGGAAGCCAAGGCCTACGTCAGCAAGCTGCGCACGATCCTGCGCTACGTCGGCTCGTGCGACGGCGACATGGAGAAGGGCAACCTGCGCGCCGACATCAACGTCTCGGTGCGCCGGCCGGGCGAGCCGCTCAACACGCGCTGCGAAATCAAGAACGTCAACTCGATCCGCTTCATCGGCCAGGCGATCGAGGCCGAAGCGCGCCGCCAGATCGCGGTTCGCGAGGACGGCGGCGCGATCGAGCAGGAAACGCGCCTGTTCGATCCCGCGCGCGGCGAGACGCGATCGATGCGCTCCAAGGAAGAGGCGCACGATTACCGCTATTTCCCCGATCCCGATCTGCTGCCGCTCGAACTCGACGACGCATTCATCGACGCGCTCGCCGCCGATCTGCCCGAGCTTCCCGACGCCAAGAAGGCGCGTTTCATCGCCGATTACGGGCTCTCGCCCTATGACGTGACGATCCTGGTGGCGGAGAAGGAGACCGCCGATTTCTTCGAGCAGGCGCTCGCGCACGGCAGCGCGCGGCGCGACGCCAAGGCCGTCGCCAACTGGATCATGGGCGACCTCTCCGCCTACGGCAACGCCCGGGGCGTCGCGGTCGCCGAGGCCGGATTGAGCGCCGGCGCGCTCGCGACCCTCGTCGATCTGATCGGCGAGGGGGTCATTTCTGGTAAGATCGCCAAGGACGTTCTGGCCATGCTGCTCGGGCCGGACAAGGGCGCCGATCCGCGCGCGCTCGTCGAGGCGCGCGGGCTTCGCCAAGTCACCGACGCGGGCGCGATCGAGCGCGCGATCGAGGCGGTCGTGGCCGCCAATCCGGACAAGGCCGAGCAGGCCAAGACCAAGCCAGGCATGCTCGGATGGTTCGTCGGACAGGTGATGAAATCGACCGGCGGCAAAGCCAATCCGCAAGCCGTCAGCGACGCGTTGAAGACGCGACTCGGCCTTTGATTCGGCCGCGACGATTCGCGCGAATCAGTTGATTCGCGACCAATCGCAGCGCGCGTGAGCGCAAATTCGGCGCGCGCGCGACAAAAATATGTCGCCTGTCGCCAAGAAAAATTCGATCGCGACACGCGATCGTCGTGCATCGTTCCGCGACGCGCCGACGACGACGCGTGCGCGCCTCGACGGCGCCCGAGGCGCGCACGGCGGCCCGCGCGCCGCACATCGGCGTGGCGCGCGGCGCGATCGGCGATTCTCGGAATCGCCCGCAAAATAAGGCGTCATCGTCAATGCCCGCCGATGATTCGCGATGCGACGCGCGCGCGTCGCCGCGGCGCGCGATCGAAGCCGCCGCGCTCGCGGCCCTGCGTCGTCTCGCGTTCGCGCGCCGCGCAAAGCGGCGCCGGCGCGCGCGATAATTCGATGGACCGCGACGCTAAGGCCCTCGAGTCGCAGCGGCTTCGCTTGCTCTGTGAGAAAACGAAGTTAGTTTTGTCGTCGCTTTTCCTTGGCGCGAAAAGCGCGCGCAAAGGAAACGATTGAGAGGGACGCATACCAATGGCGAAAGCTGCTGCTAGGAAGCCGGCGTCGAAAGCCGCCGCGAAGAAGACCGCAAGGAAGACCACGGCCAAGAAAGCGGCCAAGAAGGGCGCTCGCAAAGTCATCGCGAAAAAGGCGACGCGCAAGGCCGCGGTGAAGAAGGGCGCGAGGAAAGCGGCGCCGAAGAAGGCCGCCAGGAAGGCCGCGCCGAAGAAAGCCGCCAAGAAGCCGGCCAGGAAGGTCGCCGTCAAGCGAGCGCCGGTCAAGCGCAAGAAGATCGTTCCCCCTGCTCCGCCGGCTCCGACCGAGACGCCCCCGGCGGCCATGTGACGCTGCCGCCTTCGGCAAGCAACGGCTCACGCAACGGCTGATCAGACTCGGCGCGCGGCGTTTTCGCCCTGTCTGATCAGCCCGCGGGCGGAACGCCAGCGGCGGAAAAGCCCTTGCGCTCGTTCGAACCGGCGCTGACAATGGCGTCTTCGAGCGGGCGACTTATCCGACGCGATGCGGGTTGGCGTCGACGCGGCCAGGCGAGGAGGCGAGTGGCCATGACCCGCGCGCCCATTCAGCTCTATTACTGGCCGACGCCGAACGGCTGGAAAATATCGATCATGCTCGAAGAGTGCGCCCTGCCCTACGCGCTCAACATGGTCGACATCGGCGTCGGCGCGCAGTTCGAGCCGGCCTTTCTCGCCATCTCGCCCAATAATCGCATTCCCGCCATCGTCGATCCCGACGGGCCGGACGGCGCGCCGATTTCGGTGTTCGAATCGGGCGCCATTCTGCAATATCTGGCGCGCAAGACCGGGCGTTTCGGCGGTTCGAGCGAGCGCGAGCGCGTCGCCGTCGCCGAGTGGCTGTTCTGGCAGGTCGGCGGGCTCGGGCCCATGGCGGGGCAAGCCAACCACTTCCGCCGTTACGCGCAAGAGAAGATCCCCTACGCGATCCAGCGCTACACCGACGAGGTCAACCGGCTGTTCGGGGTGATGGACCGGCGCCTCGAACGCCACGAATATCTCGCCGGCCCCTATTCGATCGCCGACATCGCCTGCGTCGGCTGGAGCAAGGGATGGGAGCGCATGGGCCAGGACATCGCCGCGTTCCCGCACCTGAAGCGCTGGCTGGACGCGGTGCTGGCGCGTCCGGCGGTGCAGCGCGGCCTCGCGCTCGACGTTCCCGGGCGGCGCAAGTTCAATCTCGCCGCCGACGAGGAAGCGCGCAAGGTGCTGTTCGGCCAACGCGCGCGCTGAACGCGGCAATGCATCCGAACTTGGAACGACGCGCGCGCCTTGGCGATGCGACGGGTCCCGCCGTCGACCTCTTGGATGCAAGATTTCCGACCGTCGGAAAAAGACGTTTTCCAAGAGCTCGATGGCGCGCTGTGTCCACGGCTCCGGACCGCCGTTTGTCCCTGTTCGCATCTTCTGCGCGCCTCGGCGCGCCCCTTGCAATAGCGGGAACCCTCGGGCATATCTCCGGAAGCGGCAGGCGATGACGCTGAGCGGAGATGTGGCCGAGAGGCTGAAGGCGGCGGTTTGCTAAACCGTTATAGGGTTGTAAAGCCCTATCGAGGGTTCGAATCCCTCCGTCTCCGCCAAGAATTAAGTAATTGATATTACTTAGCAAGTTGAAATTGAAGCCGCCAAAATGCCCCCGGTTTCCGGGGCGTTTCCGCCGATGCATTTTCTAGCGTAAGCGGGAGACCCCCCGGCTCTGCCGGGGTGGCAGTAGCAGTTTGACGTTTCCGGCAGTCCACCAGCGGAGTTCCAACGTGAGCGGCCACGCACACGAAAGGAACTCCACCGATGGA
>Ga0326727_10005697_pt1 | contig 35159 bp, 36 predicted proteins | sample MB2enrmetagenome_FD_207643 | JGI IMG/M metagenome (GOLD analysis project Ga0326727, IMG submission 207643) | Lab enriched peat soil microbial communities from McLean, Ithaca, NY, United States - MB29MY | ecosystem: Environmental > Terrestrial > Soil > Wetlands > Peat | place: USA: New York...
TGGAGGTGAAGAGGATCACATCCATCTTCTAATCAGCATCCACCCGGCATTGAACATCTCGGAATTGGTAAATAACTTGAAGTCAGCCACTTCTAAAAAGACCCGAAATCATTTTAGAGACCACGTCACTAAATTTTACTGGAAGCCCTATTTCTGGCACCGGGCTTATTATGTCGGCAGCGTAGGAACGGTATCTCTTGAAACGATCCGCAACTACATCGAGAAACAAGAGACCAAAGAAAAACCTAAAACAAAAACCGCTCGTTAGACCCACCTCCTGGCTATCGCCTAGCAGGGGGAATGCACTCGCATTTGTTCAAAGTGGCCTCCCCCCGCGTAAGGCCCGGAAAAACAAATAAACCGCTTATTTCCCTATCTCGGCCATCTATCGCTTTGCTGAAGGGATTCCAAATTGAAAACAAATTACTATCAACATTATAGGAGTGCGGAACAATTTGGGGGCTGGAGCTTCTATGCTGCTGCCCTTAGCGTCGTTTGCTCCTCCGATTTCATTCTGGGGAACATTTATAAGTCCCGCGTCTGTCAATAGGCAAAATGGCGCCAAGACGATTTTGACTCGTTTTTTTATATGAATCGGGTCAGCGGCAACCTTTTCCTGACATTATTTCAAAACTGACTGGGTCAGGCTCACTTCCTCAAGGAGGAAGGTCCTGCACAAACCGGCAAATGAAAGTTCCGCACCGCATGCACCCGAAAAGCAGAGTGCATGCGAAAACTTTGAGTAGTCTCCTTTCGTATAACAAAATCGGTCAGCGAAAGACCAGTAGGGTTGCAGTCTGATTGATATGTCCGATGTATTGCTCGCCGTATGTGCTGAAACCGGCCGTGGGGACCCCCTCGAACACATTTCCGTATTCCTCGGATAAACCCTTCTGGTTAAGTTCCAGGGTGCGCAGAATGCAGTTGAAATTGAGAACGCCGGAGATGCCCCCCAGCTCTGTTCGTGCTGTGTCGAGCGACTGTTTCGTGCTGGCAATGATGTCCGTCGATTCAAGGAGGCTCAGTTGCATCCCCTCCTTGACGCTGCAGTAGAAGAGCATGGTGTCGCCTTTGATCTGCTGGGGACTGCGTACGAAAGGCTCACCTTCAAAGACGAGGCCAACTGGGTTGTGCATAAAACGTTTCGGTGCCTCTTCGACAGAAACCCCCAGTGCCTCCGCGTAGGCGATGGCAGCCGGCTTACCATTGAATTCGTAGACTTCCCTTGTGAATTCGTTAGCCTTGGTGACTGTTAGTTTTTGGGGCAACTCGAGGAAACTTTGGGTCTTGACAAAAGTGATACCAGTCGCCGGCTCCAGGATGGCCAGCACCGCTGCGTTGTTGTAACTCTTGCCGTTGGCAAAAACATAAGTATTCTCAAAATTAAGATCGTCCCCGGCGGAGCCGCCGATGAAAGTCACGTTGGTCAGGTCCCCCATCCGGTCCATGATCAGCTCTTCCTTGCAGCAGAGACCGTCAACGAGAATGATCCCCACGTACTGTTTCGGGTCCATTTCTTTCATGGGCTTGTTGAAGTGTCGCTGGAAGGCATTGAAGGCCCGGTAGCTTTCTTTGTTGAGGTTTTCCAGGACTTCGACCTTGGAATCCTTAATCGCTTGCTGGTTGAATGCCATGGCAACGATGGATTTCGTCAGCATTTTGCCGGTAGTTATCTCGCCGGCGGTAGAGCAGCCGAAAGTCTCCGCTGTGGGGAATGCCGCTTCCATGCGCTCTGCGATCTCATCCGGGGCAAGCGCGGAAGATGCAAAGAAAATGATTAGTTTCGGATCAAAGTCCTGCAACTGGGTTTGGATATCCGTGACTGCGTTCTGCGGATCTGGATTCAGGGAAAAAGCAGTTTTGATGTTCATGTAAATCCTCCTTTTGATTTTCCTATTGGTTAGGGTTCCTTGAGAAGGGCTTCAAGTTTGCCAATAACTGCCGGGTCGTCAGGGGACTGCACTGTGAACTTGTTTGGATCGATCCCCTTCAGCATCAGCTTGGTCTTGATTATCCTCGTCAGCATTGCATTATCCTATGCACTCTGTGTAATCAGTGTGTCTATCATTTGTTTGATTTCCCCTGTCATAGCTTTTCCACCACCTTTGTTATAACCATCTCTCCCTTGAATATGGGAGAGATGTTGCCAGATAAAATGCTCCCCTCGCAATGGGAGTAAGGAGGGAGCCAGAATCTCCTCCTGATCATTCATGACACGACAGAAGCTGAGGGTAAACGTTTTCTCCAGCGATCATGCGGACAGTGTAAACCTTTCGACAAGGCGATGCAGTTCCTCGGCACTTGTCAAAAGCTCTTTTGCGGTAGAGGCCGAATCGTGGGAGCAGCTCGCGCTCATCTGGACCACCTCGGAAATCTGCTGTATGTTGTTGGTTATCTCCAAGGTTGTCGCCGTTTGTTCCTCGGCTGCGGTGGCTATCTGGTTTACCTCCGTGTAAATGGAATTTATTTGGGTGAGGATGTCGTTCAGTGCGGCTCCCGATTTGGCGGCATCCGCCGACCCGCGTTCAACCTCGTTCACGCCTTCACTCATCGCGCTGAGGGCACCTGCTGTCTCATTCTGGATGGCTTTTATCATCTGGGCGATCTCCTTGGTCGCCTTGGTTGTCCGTTCCGCAAGGGCTCGGACCTCATCAGCTACCACGGCAAAACCTCTCCCCTGCTCCCCGGCCCTGGCAGCCTCGATGGCAGCGTTGAGGGCAAGGAGGTTGGTCTGGTCGGCGATATCCTCGATAGTTCCGACGATTTCTCCGATCTGGTCGGATCGGGAGCCGAGGCTTTCCAGAGTGGCAGCCGTTGCCTTCACTCTTTCAGTGATCCGGTTCATGCCGGCAACCGTTTCCTGAACCACGGAAACACCTTCTACAACCAGGTTGTTCCCTTGTTGGGTGCTTTCCGCTGCCGTAGTGCAGTTCTGGGCAATTCCGCCTGATGTCTCTGCCATCTCCTCACTTGCAGTGGCGATTGTGCTGGTCTGGGCTGCCATTTGCTCCGTACTGGTGGCTAGTTGCTCGCAAACAATATTTAGTGTATTGGCCGAAGTTTCAACCTGAGATGCAGTCTCTTTTACCGACGAGAGTATGGTGCCTACCGAGGTCATCATGCGATTGATGCTTTTACCTAGAACTGCTAATTCATCATTGCCACTGATTGGGATTTCATGAGATAAGTCCCCATTGGCAATCTGGCCCATCATGTATACCAACCCATTAATTCTATATGTAAAGTGTCGGGTAAGATAAAGTGCCGCCAGAATGCCGAGGATCATGGATATCATCCCGGTGATGAGCTGGAGCCATTTCGTATGTTCATAAGTTTTTTCTGATTTCTGATAGGTAGCATCCACGTTTTCCTGTTGGAACTTGGCTTGGGCGTTAAATGCCTCCTGAAGTTTTGCTGACAGGGGAATGGCCTCTTTTAGCAACACTGCTGTCGCCTCTTCCTGTTTATGTGCGAGCGCAAGTTCAATTACCCTATTATTTGCCTGCGCTGCAGGTATGATTGCGTTTTTCATGTTTTCAAGCAGCTTTCTCCCCTCTTCCGATTTTTCCAATTCATCCAGCTTTGTTATGGCTCCCCTGTAAAGACCCCTTGCTTCCTCGATCTTCTGTTTTTCCGTGGCAATGGATTTTTCGTCTTTCAAGAGCGCCAGCATTCTGACCGATGCTACAACGTCGGCAAGCGCCTTGGACGCCTGGAACGCATAGACGGTTTTCGCGTAGCTCCCCTTGGCAATTTCCTTTACTGAACCGTTGATATTGCGTGTACTGCTGATGGCGAAGCACACTATCACGACAATTATCAATAGCAAAAACCCGAAAATGCTCCCCAGTTTTGTCCCGATGTTAAGACTCATCTTCATTACGCACCCCCTGGTGTTGATTTAACCGAAAATGTAAATCGTAGATTTGTATTTAAAAATTCTTTATCCATTTTTACTACGACTGGCAGTGTTCAAGCGAACCACCTTGTTTATCGTATATGTCGAAAGTGGGCAAGCCAAGTAGACTACAAAGAGATTAATGTATTAATCGGCACAATAAGGGAATTCCTTAGGAGCGGGGCCGAAAAACCTTTCCTTGCGGTAAGGAATGCTTGACTCTATGCTTGAAGAGATTCGGGTCGAGGATAATTATGTTGGACGCGTGGAAGCAAAAATCATAGTCGCGAAGGCTTTGAAAAAAACGGCTCTGGATATTCCCATTGGAACTCCCAGAGCCGGCCAGCATTTGGTTCCCCAAAGCACTCGAATTGATACTGAGTTGACAAATAAGTCGCGAAAACTCCTTCCTGATGGCCAGCATCATAGTTTGCCCCACCACCGGCGCCGAAGCTTGACCCACCTATATATTGTTTTATGGGTGTAATGAAAAGAAAGATACGACAATAAGGAGGTCGATGCGATAATGTATCAATCCGGTATGCGGGGACTCATTTCTACCGTCACATGGTCTGTGAGACAGAGAACGTCGCAGGACTGGTGAAAAAATTAAAAGCCCTTTCAAAGACCTCGGCATCGGCATTTTATGCTTTGAAGAACACGACGAAGAGACCGGAATCATCTTCATGACCATTTCCGAAGATATGGATTGCTCCGGCCTTCCGGAACTGAGCTACGAGGTATGCACCTATGACGAAGGGTTTCTTGCCGCCATTATCGAGTCTGCCTTGGGGGAAAAATTCCGGGTAAAAGAGATCGGTTGCTGGTGCACCGACGTACGGACGTGCCGCTTCCGCGCAGTCCCCATTGGTGAGTAGTCCCCATGCCGTCGATGTTGCTTTCGAAATCCTTGAAAGGAGACAATTATCACTTGCCTCTGCCACAACTCCGAGGCATAAAGATTCATTTGCCAGTATCTGTGGACCCCCTGCGCCCCTTTTCTATCGATTCGTCAATTTGCTTGATAAGCTTTTTAATATCTGCTAGGTTTCGTCATTATCCAACTAATTTTTCCTAAATTCATGAAATATTGCAGTTAAATGCTGAAGCAGCTCTTTCTCTCAACTTTTTCACCTATTATCCGGGATTAGGAATTGACTTTCTTGCAATAGACCCATTTAGCTTATGAATAATTTACTGCACACCATTCGCAAAGAGTTCTCCTTCTCCCAGGAGATTGAACCGAGCCTGGAACGCCGTCTGTTCCGGCTTCTTTGCCTGACTATTACCTTCATAACGTTTTTTCTTCTCATCCCTTCTAATTTTATACAAAAGCTTCCGCTAACGGTGAACGCCACGCTTGCCTTTCTCGGTTGTGGATCAATTATCCTTTATCGAGCCGCCATCAGGGGGAACCATTATAACAAGGCACTTCTGGCAATGCTGCTGGCAACCATCAATGTTACCTGGTGTTCCATTGGGGGAAGCGATGGGTGCGTCCCCTATTTCTTTTTTCCCATCTGCTTGTTTCCACTCATCATTCTTCACGGCAAGAATCGCTGGGCCACCCTGGTAGCTATCATCGTCAACGGCTGCGTGCTGATCTGGTTGTCATATCGCTACCCGTGGCTTGTAACCACATTCAAGAGCCCTTTCGACCGCATCATAGACCTGATGATCGGTCTCGTGATCAGCGCATGTGCATGTATCATGGTGTTTTGTGTAGTTCTCAGCACTTATCTGCGTGAACATGATCGTCTGAATCAGCTGAACCTGAAACTGGAGCATGAAATCGCTGAACGGATGCGTAGAGAAGAAGAGATCCACGAGCTTGCCGGCGAGCATCGGCTTATTCTCGACACCATTCCCATTGGCATCATCTACGTTAGGGAGCGTAGGACCCAGTGGGCAAACCCCACATATGAAAAGATGTTCGGCTATACGCTCCAGGAACTGTTGGGCATGGATACCGCGCTGCATTATGCAGATCATGCGGATTATGAGCGAATAGGAATTGATGGATACAAATGTATTAGTGATGGGGATAAGTATACAACCGAAGTGAAAATGAAAAAAAATGACGGTTCTCTGTTCTTGTGCAGCATGACAGGCTGCGCCGTTAATCTGGAGAACCCAGCAGACGGTTCTATCTGGATGCTGCAGGATATCAGTGAGCGCAAACGGGCGAAGGATGAGCTCAGGGAAAGCGAAGAGCGTTATCGTGGGCTCGTTGAGCTCTCACCTGACGCGATTTATACCCATTGCCGGGGTAAACTTATTTTCGTCAACTCCAAGGGAGCTAAACTACTCGGCGCCGAACGACCGGAAGACCTTTATGGCAGGGAAGCGCTTGATTTTGTGCATCCGGACAGCCGGGAATTCGTGCAACAGCGCATAGCAAAAGCTTTTCATTCCGGAGAACCCAACCCCCCGGGAGAAGAAATATTCGTCAGGGTGGACGGTGCTCAGGTTCCGGTCGAGGTGGCCTCCGTTCCCTTCAGATATAAAGGGGAAAACGCCCTTCTGGCAATCGCCCGTGACATCACCGAGAGAAGGAGGGTGCAGGACGAACTGCTCAAGGCCCAGAAGCTCGAATCCCTGGGGCTTCTGGCAGGCGGGATCGCTCATGACTTCAATAATATCCTGACTGGCATCGTAGGGAACCTCTCGATAGCCAAGCTCCAGATAGACCGTTCCCATAAAATCGTCAAACACCTCGAATTAAGCGAAATGGCTGCAATCCGGGCAACTCAACTTACACGGCAGCTCCTGACCTTTGCGCGAGGCGGGGAGCCCGTAAAAAAGCTCATCAAACCCGCATCCCTGATCAGGGATGCCGTCTCCTTTGCGCTGCGAGGTTCAAACATCAGAAGCATCATCGATATTCAGGATAACCTCTGGAGTATGGAAGTTGACGAATCGCAGCTAGACCAGGTGTTGAACAATCTGCTTCTCAATGCAAGCCAGGCCATGCCCGAAGGCGGAGAGATCACAGTCTGGGCTGTGAACGAGACTCTGCTTCAAGACAACCCGCAACAGCTACCGCCAGGCGATTACGTGAGGATTGCCGTGGAGGACCACGGATGCGGAATATCTCAGGAAGACCTTGTAAGAATCTTCGACCCTTACTTCACCACAAAGACCAAAGGCTCCGGTCTCGGGCTTACCTCGGTCTATTCCATCATCAAGAGGCATGGCGGAGCGGTTGGGGTATCATCCGCTCTTGCGGAGGGGACAACCTTTACGATCCACATTCCTGCCATCCCCGGCAGGCTGCCGCAAGATTCTTATGTACATGAACCAGTGGAATTGACTGGAAGCGGCAGGGTCCTAGTTATGGATGATGAGGATCTGATCCGTGAAATTGGCACCCATATTCTGGATTTCATGGGCTATGAAGTTGACTGCTGCGCGGACGGCGAGGAGGCTGTCGAACTCTTCCAGGCAGCGCGAAAGAACAACGCTCCCTATTCCGCGGTCATACTCGATCTGACTATCCCCGGCGGCATGGGAGGCAAGGAAGCTGCCACTCGAATATTGGAGCTAGATCCCAACGCTGTGTTAATCGCCTCCAGCGGCTATTCCAGTGATCCTGTTATAGCCAACTTCCGTCACTACGGCTTCAGCGGTGTAGTACCCAAACCATTTGACGCGGAAGGGCTAGCGAGGGAACTGAAGAGATCGATCCCCAATAATTGTTGAACAGGGGCGGTTAGAGGGAAATTCTATCGATTATAATTGGCTTTACATGGCGCGCATTATTGGTCTTGTCCATCACCCGTTTCCATAGTTTAATATAGAATGTTCCTGGCAATGTTGCTCATAAACGTTCAGGGCCGCCATTTGGATAGCCACCCTAAATCGCGTAAACTCCTTCATGCTAGATGTGTTTTTACACCGTGGTTTTACTTCTCACCTGTCTGCCGCTTTAGCGGTGTCACCATTGCCCCAGATTTCAACTCATCCAGGTAATCGGCCCAGGTCTGCATAATTTCCCGTCGTTCGGCAAGGTGCGTAGTCCGGATGTAGGCCCTGCCGTTCGGATCGCGCACGGCAGGGCTTAATTGATGCTTGCTGAAATCGGGTCGTACCTCCAAAACTTCATCAAGGATCGTTCTCTCCATTGCCCTGAATCCGTGGCCGGTGATCTCCTCTGTGTCAAATCCCATGCGACGGAGCGCCGAATTGATCGCATTGTTGCTCATCGGTCTTGATAAAGACCGGGCACAAGGAAAAACGAATTTGCCATGGCCGGTCAATGACTGCAATTCCAGGAGAATCTCCATGGCCTGCCGCGAAATTGACACTGGCAGGCTTGTGTGGTTTGCCGTCAGATTTCCGCTTCTTCTCTCGAAAGTGGAAGCTCAGCATATCCCGGAGCGAAATGCCCGCGCCGCCGTCGGTGACGGGCTCACTTTTCAATTCCAGCCTTACGCCGGGGTAAAGGTTTTCTTTCCGTTATTCTCCTTTTCCCGGCCTTCTAGCATCTTCTTTGCCCCTTCAAGTGTAATTTCGCCGTAACGTCTCAGGGTTTTCTTTACTGTCCGGTATCCTTTAGACTTTGTCGTGTCTCGCACGTCAGCCTTAACAGTTTGAGTTCTCCGACGATTTCTCTCGACCCTCTATCTCAAGTATGCGCCATTTTCGGATGATCCGATTTCAGGAAAGAATTTTTCCCGATTTTGAACTTTCCGAGTCCGGCCCGGCTGAATCGATAAATCGGTTAAATAAAAAGCAGAAAGGCCGGGATAACCCGTCCTCGTCTTCAATATTCAGTTCGAGTCTTGATTACCTCTCCTGCGCGTTGTTGGGCCGCAAACTCGCCGGGAGCGATGTCGGAATTCAGCGCTGTAGCTCGATTTCCCCCGGGCGCCAAGTCTTCGCGAACCAGGGATCCAGTGGGCCGTAAAGCCGTAGGATGGTGTTCCAGCCGCGGCCGGGAACCGTCTGCACCCAGTTGTTCTCCTTGCCGGCGGGCGCCTTCGGCCCGAAGTACACATCCACCGATCCGTCGGGATTGACCTGGAGTCCTTTGGTCTGGCTGCTTACGCTCGGGAAATGCTGATCGGTCTGAATCATCGAGCGCGTTTGGTTGCTGTAAAGAATGACCGACCAGAAGTCCTTCACCGGGATGTTCGGCGGCAAGCGCAGCCTGTAGTTCTTCTCGCCGTCGAGCGGGTTGCCGTTGCTGTCGCGAGCGGTCCATTCGTACTGCGAGCCGCGACCGACCATTTTCTCTTCCATGGCCGGCGTGACACCGGTCGCCATGAAGTAATAGAAGATGTAGCCGTCAAAATTCAGCACACCGGGCTGTGACTGGAACGTGTAGCCGCCAACGAACGGCAGTTGCCAGTTGCTGTCGGCATAGTAGTAGTAGTCCCCGTCGCGCATGTGGAATGCGATCACACGGGCGGTCGCGTCACCTACGGCCGCGGCCTCGGTCAGGATCTTCTTCATACGCTCGTCCGGCGCGAACGGCTTGCCCTTCTGGATACCGATCGAGGCGTAGAAGCCCAGCCGGATCTGGTCGAGCGACACGCTCGGCTCCTCCTGCACGACCTGGTTGAGCAGTTCCCGGTACCTGTAGTCGGCCGGGTTCACCATGTTGAAGGGCTTTCCGGACATGTCAAAGAACATCAGCTTTGCCTTATTGCCAGACTGGCCGAGCGGGTAGACCTTCGTGAACTTCTTGACCATGTCCACGCCAGGGTTAGGGTTACCGTCCACCAGAAAGCTGCGCCAGATGACGACGTTGCTGTAGGTCTGGGGGCGAACGACTACATAGCCTTTCGGGGGATTGCCCTTGTAACCTGGCGGTAGGAAGAGGTACTTGCCACCTTTGCCCCTGTCAGGTCCCAGGACACCCAGATCAACGACCCAGCGATACCACATGTCGTTGACCAGCCCGAGCATCATCGGTGGTACCTCTATTACGAGGGGTCCCTTGTGCAGATCGATCCAGAACCATGTGTACGGAGTATTGTCGTAGGCGGTAAGGTTGAATCTGGTTGAACGCTTCTTTCGCGTTTTGACAGGCTTTCTTTCCGAGGGCAGTTTCTCTTCGGTGAAGAAGTTGGCTCACTCGATCATGACCTATCTCGCTGAGCGTAACCGGAACCCAATACGGTACGTCTGGAAATTCAAAAGCAATCCAAATACCTCAAATCCTCACTGTCTTGTATAAAAAATTCTTGAACTTGAAAAAGCGTTTTCGCTCTTCTTCGTCAACGTTGATGTCGTCCGCCACAGCTTTCAGATGCACGGCGATCCGGGGCATGCTCTTTCCCGCCACGGCCTTACTTCCCTCGATGACGAGCCTTACCACATCCCGGGAAATGCGGTTTTGGGTATAAGGAGTATAGACCGCTTCCCAGAAGTCCATCTCCCCTTCGATCTGCCTCAAGATGTCGGCCGCTACCTGTTCATTCAATAACGCCGTGCTTTTCACCGGTTTCTCGCGCATGCCGTCATGAATCGCTCGCCGGATCTCTTCACCTGAAATTACCTTCCCGTTACGGAAAAAGAGTGCCCGCAAAAGTATGCTTCGCAATTCTCGGATGTTGCCGGTATAGAAGTGACCCACCAGCGCCTGTTTGGCTTCTTCGCTTAAAATTGGGGAGTCGTCTGGGGGGTCATCCTTGCCGCAGTACGTACGGTAGAGTTTCCCGAGGAAATGGATCGCCAGGTCGGGAATGTCTTCGCGCCGTTCATTCAGGGAAGGGACCTGGACCGACAACTCCGACAGCCGGTGATAGAGGTCTTCACGGAAATTCCCCCGGTTGATCTCTTCCTGGAGGTTCCTGTTGGTGGCTGCTACGAGGAGGACCCTGCTGTAACGCTCGATATTTTCGCCTAACCGCATGAAACCGCCGTTATCGAGAAAACGGAGGAGCTGGACCTGGGTCTTGGGATCGGCGTCACCTATTTCGTCGAGAAAGACAACGCCACCATGGGCCTCTTCCAGTATCCCCTTGCGGTCGTTGTAAGCACCGGTGAAGGCCCCTTTCTTGTGACCGAACAGCTCGGAGTAGGTCAATTCCCCGCTATAAGCGGCAATGTTGGTCTTTTTCAGAGGCAATTCACCGTTCTTATTAATCTCCGACTGGTATATCTCGTTCAGCTTGTTGTAAAGGTTGTTGAAGAAAAATTCCTTCCCCGCGCCGGTCTGGCCCAGGACCAGGATGGAAGGGAGGCCGATGGTCGCTTCCTGGAGCACGTTCTTGCTCCAGAGGCCAATGCGGTTTATGAGGGAAACGGATACGGTATTGATGAAGTCAACGATCTCCTGGGCTTTGCGGCTGTTGCCGATGATGTTGCCGAGCCGGTAGGAAGAGACATGCGGATCCTTGTAAGCCACATCGCTCCGGAGGTGGGTCACCTCCTTCTGCAGCCGCTCGATGCGCTGGATGTCTGAAATATGGCGGGATGTGAGGCGGTCGATAATTTGCAGGATCCGCCGGTGATCCTCGGTGAAATAGGCCTGTTTGAGTGAATTAAGGCAGATGACGGCGATCACTTCGTCGTCGCTTATGACCGGCACAGCGATTTCACTCCGGATAAGCTCGTGCATGGAACGGTGAAACCCTTCTCCCGCCATCTCTTCCTCAACCCTGCCGATGATCTTTGGCTCTTTACTCCAGGCCACATAACCAGTCAGGCTCCGTTCTTCGGGAGGAAGTTCAAAACCGCCGATCCGAAAAGGGGGGATATTCTTCTTCAGCCATTCCTTGTTCTTGGCGCCTATGATGTTCCCCTGCTCATCTTCGACCACAAGCCATTTTTCGCCGTTACGTTCGGTGACCACGGCAATGCTCCCTGTGTCGGCGCCGATCAGTTCGGTTGCCTTGGATAGGACTTTGGTAAGAAAGGGCTGCAGTTCTTCGTTGGGCTCCCGCAGGAGTTCGCCGATTTCCGCCAGAACCCTGATCTCCAGGTGTTCTCCACCGATCTCCCGGATGACCCGTTCCACCATCTCGGCGTGCGTCTGGAGAAGTCCCATCTCGAAGTCGGAAAACCGGTAGATATCACGGGTGAAATAGCAGACGAGGCAAATCACCTTACGAGTATCAGGCTCGAAGCGGGGGACCATATAGAGGGAGCGAAGTGCCATCTGTTCGGTGATGGCCCGCTTTTGCAGCCTCTGGGAGGTCAGGTCGGAGATGTAAAGGGGCTTTAACAGGCGGTCGTCGAAGATGACAGCGCTGTCGTCCAGATAACGGGAGATGAGGGATTTTCCCTTGCCCAGAGCAATCTCACCCATCTCGTCGAACTGGGCCTTGAGAACCGGGTCCTCGGAATGGCTGGCGAGGATCTCCATTGTCTCCTCCCCGCTTTTGCCGGTGACCGGTACCAGGACCGCCGCCAGGGAAAGGGGGTCGATGAGGCGGACTGCAGATCTGACCATAAAACCAGCTGCCTCACGCTTCTTGTATTCACCCACACGCCGGGCAAGAAGGAGCTGCTGGTGGTACTTGCGGGCCAGATCGAGCTTTTCCCCCACGCTATCGATGAACTCGCCAAGGAGGCTCCTGGCACGGCTGCCGATTGTCTCCTCGGTATTTTCACTGTCTATGCAGACCACCCCCAGAGACTTCCCCAGGCTTGTCATGGGGATCAGGTAACTGTAAAAAATGCCGAAGCGATCGGCTAATACCCGATCGAGGGAGGGACCTTCTCCGTCCGCGGGGTTGTATTCGGCCGGATTGCGAGAGATGAAGATTGTGGAAACCATGGCGTCCGGGGAAACGATGGGAAAGGTAAGTTCCACAATTTCGGAGGCAAAGGGACCGGAGGCGTAGGCGCATGAGAGAGCACCGCAAGTGAGGTCCTCAAGGTAAATCCTGATCCGCTCGCTGCCCGTCAAAAAGCTCGCCCCCTGGGCCACGATATGGAGCATCTCATCCAGGTTTTCCTTGCCAAAACCGGCAATTTTTTCCTGAAGCTGAACAATCTGGTACTGAAGGTACTGTATAGATTCCATAGGAGTTCCTCTGAGTAATTTTTTTACACTTGAGATTACTTTAGAGGATGTTGTGGTGGGATGTCAAATGGAGACCGATGAAACGTGTAGTGTGAGGGTTTAAACCGGCCCTTGTTCTTAGGTCTCAGTTCAATTGAGCCCTTTCCTGATCTCGTTCAGCTCTTCCATGTCGAGATTGTTCAGGGCGAAGTATTCACGTTCGAGTTCTTCCACGTAAAAACGGTCGAGTCCCGAATTCTCCAGAAAATCCTCGCGCAATAAAATGTTCTTTTCCGCAATTATGGTCGGCAGAATGTTGTGAATATAGACAGCTTCTTTTTTAATGGCGAGAATGACCTCATGGAAGATTTCCTCATGGATTTCCCGGTCGAGCTGTTTCTTATGGCGCAGATCGGCGGTTATTTCCCGTATTAGAAGCTCCTGGTCCGCCTTGGTGGAATACTTCGAGTAGAAGTTTCTGATCCGTTCCCTGACTATCCCCAGGATGAGGAGAAACATCCGCTCCTCATCATTGATGGCCTGGAGCTGCTGGAGAAAATCCGCGGTAGTCAGGCGTTTTTCCTCGATGAGTTTGAGGCCCTTGGCGAGCGCTTTGACTTTTTTTCGCCCATAGTTACCCACGTATTTATTTTCCCTGACCCCGGTAATGAACAGCTCATCGAAAAGCCCGGGCTTAAGCAGGTCGAACTCGCCCTTGCTTCCCAGAAGGCTCCTTATCATCTCTTCGGTGATCCTGACGTTCTCCATAAAGGCAAGCTGGTTAATCACCTGTGAGGAGGAATCATAGCGGTCAAAATAGGTGATAATGTGCGAGAATCCTTCCAGAAGAGAAATGTCAGCCCCATCGCGGATCTTTTCATCACAGACTTTGCTTACGTCGAGCAGAACTTCTTCAAAGGTGTGGTCCCGGTTTTCCGCAGCCTTCTTCTTGGCGAAGAGCAGTTTGAGCATATCATCACGGTCAATGGCGCTTTCAATCTGGTGCGAGGAGAGAAACAATCCTGCGAGTATCTGCCTTGTTTCAGAGATATAATTACTTTCCTCCAAGTCCACAATCTTTTTATCTTTTTTCAGCATCTCATCAAGCGTATAGAAGAGTGCGCCGGGAATCTTATTGCGCACCGAAAGGGTTTTCAACCGCGTAAGGCGGGCATTTTCCAGCTTGTTGATCTCACCTTTGTGGTTACAGGAAATGAGGATATTTTTGTATTCGTTGACAATCCTCCTGTTGTCCGGGTGCTTGTACATTACATCAATGCGGATCCGTTCCTGCTGATAACGATCGATGCCGTACCGGGCGGCAAGGGAAGTAAGGGCGGCAAAATCTGCATCCGCAATCTTTTTGCATTTAAAATATAGCGATTTGAAAAGATTGCAATATTCCTGGTGCCTTTTGTTGATAAGCTTGAAGAGAAAGAATTGGGCCTTGATATCCCGCAAAAGGGGGAATACCTCGTCGATAATGGCGTTGTCATTTTCTTCACCTATTGCGATTGAGCGTTTGATGGTTTTCCCTAAAAGCTTCAGGATCTGTTCCTGCTGTTTTTTCAAGGGTCCGGTAATCTTTGGTGAGTTGAGAAAGAAGAAGTAGTTGCAGACGGCATTGCCATCAAAAAAAATCTTTTCGTAACTCTGGAAGGCATCGGTCCGGTCGTGGAATTTCAATGCCCCTGTTAAAGTGTCATAGAGGGCGCCGTACATTACCAGACGGTTTATCACCTCCCCTTTGGCCAGATCGGCAATCGGCTGGTCGACACCGAACATGTATTCGCAGAAGGAACCGCCGCACCCCTGATGACTGACTCCCTCTGGCCCCAGAATGAATTCGTTTCCGGGGGAGAAAAACCTGATTTGATCGTCATCATTCTGGTCGGTGTGGAAAAAATAGCATTTGTGGGCATCAACACCGGCAGCAATTGAGAAGTATTCAATATATTTTGCAACATAGCCATGCAGACGAATATCTTTGTGCATTTTTACCATCCATCATGCTGCGTTAGGCATTCATTCTGCCAACTAACATTTAATCATGCCGCTCATTTATTTTATTTCCAACTTAAGTCCGTCATAGGCGAACTCAACCCCCAGAGGGAGATTTTTACCGTTGGCATGAAGTACTTCATGGGTAAGATGTGTAAATATGGCACGGCCGGGTTTTAACTGTTCCACTACCCGCAAAGCGCCCTCAATATTCAGATGATTGCTGTGTGATGTATAGCGCAGGGCATCGATCAGCAGAATATCCAGTCCCCGCAACAGCTCCATGGAAGGTTCCGGAATGAGACTCAAATCAGTCAGGTAGGCAAAGTTGCCAAACCGGTAACCAGTGGCCCTCATGGTCCCGTGCACAAGCGGTATCGGTGTGATTTTTAAGCCGAACAGGAAAAATGGTCCAGAAACGATGTGCGGCTCAAGAAGCGGCGCATACCCAGCGGCTGTCAGACCTGTGAATATGTATGAGAAGTTCCCTGCTAAAGTTTCGATCGTTTCTCTTCCACCATAACAGGGGATGATTCTTTTGTGAATGAAGTGAAACCCTCGCAAATCATCGATGCCGTGGATATGGTCGGCATGGGGATGGGTGAAAAGCACGGCGTCAATGCGGGGGATCTTTTCCCGGATAACCTGTTTTCTCAAGTCCGTGGAGGTGTCCACCAGGATATATCTGCCAACAGCCTCAACAACGATCGAGGCGCGGGTCCGCTTGTCGCGCGGATCGTCCGAAGAGCAGACATGGCAGCTGCAGCCGACCATCGGGACGCCGGTCGACGTGCCGCTGCCAAGAATGGTTATTTTCATGGAAAGTCCTCAGGGCGATAACCTGACAAATAAATAGCATGATTACCCAGTTCAGGCAAGGGCTTTGTCCGGCCCCCAGTTCCTAGCCCCCGGCTCCTAGCCTTTCCAGAAAAGCCTTAACCATCGGCGTGAAGGTCTCATGTTCAAGCAGAAACGCATCGTGGCCGTAAGAGGATTTGATGAGATGGTACTCTACCGGTTTCCCAAGATTTTCCAGTGCGTTTACCATCTTTTCGGTCTGGTATGAAGGATAGAGCCAGTCGGAGGTAAATGCGAAGAACTGGAGCGGCGTCGTTACCGGCGCAAACGCCTCTTCCAGTGATTCGCATCCCCACGCAACGTCGTAAAGGTCGAGGGCCTTGGCGAGATAGAGAAAAGAATTTGCGTCAAAGCGGTCAACGAAGCTCGTGCCGTTATAGAAGAGGTAGCGCTCGACCTCGAACTGGCCAAAGAAGTCGAACAGACCGTCCCTGGCCGAAAAACGACGGCCGAACTTGGCTGCCATCGACTCATCGGAGAGAAACGTGATATGGCCGATGCCGCGGGCCAGGGCCAGGCCGTCTTTGGGGTTTTTCCGGTACTCCCCCTTTTTCCAGGTCGGATCGTTGAATATCGCCCAGCGGGCAATTGCGTTCATGGCGATGGCTTGGGCCGACGGTTGCGGGGAGGTGGCCAGCACCACTGCCGAAGCGATCCGTTCCGGGAACTGGGTTGCCCATTCCAAGGACTGCATTCCTCCCATGCTCCCGCCGAAGACCGTCAGGAGTTTGTTTATCCCCAGATGGTCGATGAGTAAACTTTGCGCGCGCACCATGTCACGGACGGTGATCACTGGAAAAGAGAGGTTGTATCTTTTGCCGGTCCGCGGGTTGATTGAAGAGGGGCCGGTGGAACCGTAACAAGAGCCTATAACATTAGAGCATATGACGAAATATCTGTCCGTATCAAGGAGCCTGCCAGGGCCGACGATAGCGTCCCACCACCCTAGCTTTGTCTCCTCAGGGGTGTATTTCCCAGCCAAGTGGGCGCTGCCCGTCCAGGCATGGGCCACGAGTATAGCATTAGAGCGCTCACGGTTCAGTTCACCGTATGTCTCATAGGCAAGCGTGACAGGTCCGAGAATACGGCCGCTCTCCAGCTTTAGATCAATATCGAAGGTTACCGATTTTTGTTCGACAATGCCCGCATACATAAGTATTTCCGGAAGTCGGTTTCTTTACCACAAAAACGATGAGAATAATTGACGTTTGGAATGTCGATATTTTTTCGTAATTCGCTATTCGCATGTGTAGTTGAAACTATACAACTTCATGCAGCCGTAAAGCTAAAAAGCCCTTTCTCACGAAGATGAGAAAGGGCTTTCGACATGCTGCTATACTCAAGCGCCTCTCTCATCTTTGCCGCAAGTACGGCAGGATTTAGCACCTGACGCCCGCTGGCGGGCCGGTTGCTGTGGTTTCGCAGGGCCTGTCCCTCCACCACTCTCGATAAGAAAGTCATCTATTTAATTTGCATGAAGAATACGGGAGCGGATGATTTTTGTCAATGGAAATCTTGGCATGGAAATCTTGCCGACTGATCGGCTGGCAGATGCGGCAAAAGCCGTCAACTCTTAACCGCCCTTTTTCACGTCCCGCAAATCTAACGGGATAAATCACTATTGTCAGGAATAATTTACTAATAGATTCAGCTGGTTACCCTTATCACGTGTTAAATTATGTAGAGGCTGGCCTCTATTTTCAGCCGTTTCTTGATGATTGCTAGACGCTCGCTGCTATCCAAATCTGGGTTCATTGCATTTTCTGAAGTGCTGTAGAAACTTTTGATTCTCAGGTTCTGCTTGATCCACTTGGAGAACAGCTTCAGCTGAAATCGTTGCTTGTAGAGGGCGATGGTGTATGCTGGCAGATCGAAGTTGTTGGCCAACAACCGCTCCGGATAACACTTCTGAAAATTTAGCTTGCAGCGTGTGCGTTCGTTCTTTAAACTGTATGGGTCGACAGTTAGCCGGCAAAGGCCTTTGCCACTGATAAAAGAGCATTCACAACCGGAGGAATTGTCATGAAAATTGTCTGCCTAAAAGGAAGCCCACGCAAAAGTGGAAACAGCGCCGCCATCGCCGAACGGTTACTTGCGACCGCTGCGAAACTAGGCGCTGAAACCCGCGCATTTGAGTTGAATCGCCTTAGCTACTCCGGCTGCCAGGGGTGCTACGCCTGCAAGAAGAAACTTGACAGATGCATACTGGAAGATGATCTTACGGCGGTGCTGGCGGAGGTAAAGGCAGCAGACACCTTAGTGCTGGCGACGCCGGTCTATTACGGGGATGTGACAGGGCAGCTCAAATGCTTCATCGACCGGACCTTTTCCTACCTGGTCCCGGATTATATCACCAATCCCCACCCTTCCCGCCTCCCCCCCGGCAAGAAGCTGGTTTTCATCATCACCCAGGGACAGCCGGACGCGGGTTTTTTTGCCGACATCTATCCCCGTTACGACAAATTCTTCAAAGTGTACGGCATTGCTGAAAGTCACCTGATCCGTGCCTGCGGGATAGGCCCGGGAAGTATCGACAGGGTCCCTGAGCGTTACCTAAAACAGGCTGAGGAGTTGGCGCAGGAGTTACTGGCTTAATCAAACTTATGGTCTCCTGGCGTTTCATCGATAGCGGGCCGCTCGACGGCCCTGCCAACATGGCCGTTGACGAGGCCCTTCTCGCCTGCTTCGATCCGGAAAGATCACGGCCGCTCTTCCGCATTTACGGCTGGGAACCGCCGGCCCTGTCGCTTGGTCGTTTCCAGAAGGCCTGCGAGGTCCTCGATAAGGAGCGCTGCGCTCGGGCTCGGGTACCGGTCGTGCGGCGTATCACGGGCGGTGGAGTGATCTATCACGCCGGGGAGATAACCTACTCCCTTGTCTGCACCCCACATCAAGTCCCACCCGCCGCTTCCATCAGGGAGTCGTTCCGGGTACTCACCTCCTTTCTCATCCGTTTCTATTATAAACTTGGCCTTGACGCCAGTTACGCGGTCGACCATTTCCCGGCCGTAACAAAGTTGGGAGAAAGGGCCGTCTTCTGCTTCGCGGGAAAGGAGATTTACGATATCATGCTAGGTGGGAAAAAAATCGGCGGCAACGCACAGCGCAGGCTTAAGGATGTGATCTTCCAGCACGGCTCCATACCCGTGGCGAACCATGCCGTTCTCGGTGCGGAATTCCTGCGGGAACCTCCCGTCGGGATTGAAGAGTCGGCAGGGGCGCTGCATGACTTCGGCGTACGCTATGATCACTTGGCGTTGAAGAAAATCCTTCTGGAGGCCTTTATGGAGACACATGCCGCTGTTCCAGATGAAAGTTCGTTGACTATAAGAGAAAAAGCAACAGCCGATTCCCTTGTTCTTAGGCATGCCTCAGCGGAGTGGGTGTGGGATGGTATTGAAATCAGGGAAGAGCGATGATGATAATCCGCAAGCCCGAGTGGCTACAGAAAAAGATCAACCCAGCCGCCCATGCGGAGATGGAGCGCCTCTTAGGCGACCATCGGCTCCACACGGTCTGCCAGGAGGCAATCTGCCCGAACATCTCCGAGTGTTTCAGAAGCCGCCAGGCGACCTTCCTTATCCTAGGCAGGAGTTGCACCCGCCTCTGCTCTTTCTGCAACGTGACCAAGGAGACGCCGCTCCCGCCCGACCCGCAGGAGCCGGCAAGGGTAGCGCAGGCCGTCTCACGCCTGGGGCTTAGCCATGTGGTGATAACCAGCCCGACCCGCGACGACCTGCCCGACGGCGGCGCAGGGCTCTTCGCCGCTACGGTGGCGGCTATCCGGCAGGCCTCACCTGACACAAGGATCGAACTCCTCATCCCCGACTTCCTGGGCAATCGGGCAAGCATCTCCACTGTTGTATATGCAAGGCCAGACATCATCGGCCACAACGTGGAGACAGTGCAGCGTCTTTACCATATCCGCTGCGGAGCCGATTTCCGGCGTTCACTGGCCGTTCTTGTGACAGTGCGTGAGCTTGATCCGGAACTCAGGACCAAGTCAGGAATCATGATTGGCCTCGGGGAGACGGAGGAGGAAGTGCTGGCTGTCTTCGCCGACCTTAGGAAGGCTGGGTGCGCCTACCTCTCGGTGGGGCAGTATCTGGCGCCTAGCAAAAGGCACTTCCCGGTACAGGAGTTCATCAGGCCGGAACGGTTCGACTTCTTCCGAGAGGAAGCGCTCGGTCTGGGGTTCGAGCATGTGGAGAGCGGCCCGTACGTGCGCAGTTCCTACCATGCGGAGCAGTATAGGGAAGACCGGCTGCACCGTTTATGAACGGCGGCAAACTCTATATTCGAGGGACATGGTAAGTAGCCTGATCATCTTTGATACATCCGTCTTCATTGACCACCTGAGGAAGGCTGCCACAGGGAGCAGTTCGCATCATTAACATCCTCCCTGCCCTGAAGGAGGTTCCTGCTTCGTTGAGCGGCCTCGCAGCACCGGCTTTTCGGCAGGCTTCAATTCCGGCGTGCCCCACCCTGCTACTCGGAGCTTTGATCTCTTTAGGCCAGGTCATACAATGCATGTTTGGTTTTCGCCATATGCTAAAGCTCCGTAGAATACCTGACTATGTTTGCATCGGTTTTACAATGGCGACCGTCACCGCCAGAAACCCCGTACCGATTGTCAAAGAACTGAAGAACGTTTGCGTTATGAAGCGGCAATAGTCAAGCCAAAACCGCTACTTATCTCCCTGCCCTGACAACGGGGGTTTTACGGCGTCCTGGGGAAATAACTGCAATGTTTTTTTGGGCATTTGGATTTTGTATTGAATGATAGAAAGGTTTAAGTCCGGTCTGGATCCCCGATTGTTACGCTCATCAAGACTTTTTTTTCTTACAGAGCCCGTTGCGTTTACCTCCTAAAGCTTTTCCCCGATGCTTTCACTCATACGGATACGGGGAATCAGCTCATTTTCCATAAAAGCCATTTGCTCTTCCCCCAAAGACTCCAGCCTCTCCCGGAAACACTCCGTATCACTTATGAGCGCCGTTATATCCACCTCCTGACAGACAGGCACCAGATGGCCAAGCAGTTGCGCCCCGGTCCTAAGGAGACGGATTGCCCCGCGATAGTTCCCGTTGCGCCAGTGATAGAGACCCACCGCCACCTGCAGGATCCCCTGGTAGAGCTCTCGTGCTTCGTCTCGCTCCCCGGCCCAGAGTTCCTCCAGCGTTTCGTGGCATTCGAACCAGGCGCCGGCATTGAATTCGCAAATCCCCTTGCGGAGTTCTGCCGATGACGGCAGCAGACAATTTTTATGTCCGCGCAGCTCTTTCATCTCACCGCCAATTACCATTCCAGGTCAGACGCCTTTCGGTCGCAGCGCAACAATGGTCGCCCCCCAGCCGCCGCCCTCACCCGCCAGGCAAAACGATATGACCTCCGGGAGGCGGACGAGGATGGAGTGGACGGTACGCCTCATGGTACCGGTCCCCTTGCCATGGATGATGCGCACCTGGAGGATACCCTTTTCCCGGCAGACAGCCAGGTATTCCGGTACCAGATCCTTCACCTCGCGGGGGTTGAAGGTATGGAGGTCGAGCACCCCGTCAATGGGGATGACCACAGGTTTGGCTTCATCCATCCGTTGTTCCTCCCGAATACAGCCATTCTCCAGTTGTTTCGTCATACCTGAGGAGATGTTGTCCAAGGTTATCCCCTTCCACCTTGAAGCAGCGAAATGTCCTCTTCGACACCACATCCTCCTCAACCCATTGGGCAAGGATCTTGCGCACCTCGATCCGCTTGCCATTGAGGATAAAGGCCCGCGGGCTCTCCTCGCCCCGGTACCCGGCATAGGCGATTATCACGATTGGTTCATAAGGCATGGCATGGTCCTCGTCCGCTTTTCCCAAAGATAAGTATAACAGAAAACCGGTTGGACAAAAAGATCGGCAGGTAGGGATAGGGGCAAAAATATGATAAACTGTGAAAACAGGCTATCGCCGAATGTATGGAGTATACCGTGGAAAGGAATCGGTCATGTCAAAGCTTGCCATAGGTTGCAGCGGCTTCAATTATCCCCACTGGCGGGGCACGTTCTATCCCGGGGGGATGCCCCAAAGGCTGTGGCTCGACCATTACGCTTCCGTATTTGCCAGCTTGGAGTTGAACGTCACCTTCTATCGTCTTCCCAGACCCTCGACCTTCGAGAAGTGGAAGTTGGGGACACCGCCCGGCTTCCTCTTTGCTCTCAAGGGGAGCCGCTTTATCACTCATATAAAGAGGCTCCGCGACCCGTGGGAGCCGCTGGAACGTTTCTTTGCCGCTGCCCTGGAGTTGAAAGAGAAGATTGGGGCCGTCCTCTGGCAATTGCCACCCGGCTTCAGAGCCGACACTCAACGCTTGCGCCTTTTCCTGGAGCTTTTGGAGAAATATCCGGTCAAAAACACGCTGGAATTCCGGGAAGAGAGCTGGCTCGGGGATGAAGCCGTTTCCCTCTGCCGGGAGCACAATATAGCCATCTGCATGGCCGACTGGCCGCGTTTTCTCGACGAGCCGCCACTCACCGCCGATTTCGTTTATATCCGCCGCCACGGGCGTGGCGGAGATTATGCTACGGAATACAGTCACGAACAATTGGCGCGAGATGCTGAGCGGATCAGGGGCTACCTGGGGGGGGGAAGGGATGTCTTCATATACTTCAATAACGATGCCCAGGGATATGCGCCGAAGAATGCTTGCGATCTCAAGAGGTTACTAAAGTGATTAATTGGAGCACACGCATCCGCTTCCAATCACGTGCCGGCGAGGATATTCTCGGCAATACTCATGGCCTCCACAGGGCTTCCGGCCTTGATGACTCCCGGGATGTCCCAGGTATTTAGCCCGATCACCGGCTTTTCCATCTTAAGGGCGAAGGCGATCTCCGAGAGGGTCCCGTACTCCCCATCGATGGCGATAAGGAGGTCTGCGGTACGGACGATGATGAGGTTTCTCCCTTCGCCGACACCGGTGGCGATCGCGATGTCTATGTAAGGGTTCGCTTCATGACGGTCCGTATGGGGAAGGATGCCGATTGTCGTTCCTTTCGTCTCTCTGGCACCTTTCGCAGCTGCCTCCATCACCCCCGCCATCCCGCCGCAAATGAGGGAATAGCCGTGCCTGGCTATGAGCCTGCCGGTCTCTTCGGCCATCAGAAGTATATCAGGCGCCGCGGTGCTGCCGCCAATGACGCCAATTATTTTCTGTTCCACGTCCCCTCCTTTCGTGATTAGCCATGCCGGCTGCCGTTCCATCACCCATCACGCGCAGTTCAAGCTGCCATAGCGGTGGAGCGCAGACAAGCAACATCTTATCGTGGATGCCCGTTAGTTCGCATGCCTTTCGCGCGCTCACTTTTCCAGGGGCAGCACATCAAGCACTCTCTGCCAGAGGCATTTCCAGGTCGGCCAGTCGTGCCCACCATCTGTGGTGAAGACCTGCCCAGTCGGCAGCACAGCGGCGAGCAACCCATCGGCAGTGGCGAACTTGTCGTTTTGTCCATAACCGAGATAGACCCGCTGCGCGTTCTTCTCTCGCAACTCGTAATTTTTCAACCCTCTCCAGATCTTGTGCTGATCATCTAGCTCGCAGTTGAAACCAGGATGCCAGGCTCGCAATCCCCCCGCCTGCACAACCTCACTGATAACTTCCGGTTCACCGAGGTAGGGAGACATTAAGACAATCCCCGCCACGTCACCGGGGTTCTCGATATCGTACCAGACCGCCCCCAGTCCGCCAAGCGAAATCCCGACCAGCCAGATCTGCCTGTACCCCTGCTCAATGGCGGGAGCGATGACATCCGCTTTTAGCCGCGGCAGGAACTGCTTCTTTTCGTAATAACCCAGGTGGGCCTCCACCCCGATCATGTCCGCCTTGATCCCTCTTGCGCGCAGCGCGGCGACAAATCCTTCGTCAATAAAGACATAAGCCTTATCCCTTATGCCCGGGAGAAAGACCAGGAGCGTCTGCTGCCGCTTCACGCCGGGTTGCCTGAAATCAACGGTCCCGATCGGCACGGTGGTCGGGGGTATGCATGAGGGAAGAAGCTGTGCCATGGTGACAAGAAAAATCAGCAAGAAGAAACGCCTCCTCACTGCATTGTCCTTTGGATAAAGCAGATATCACCGATAATAGCCGCGAAGAGGAACATCAGGTAAAGAATGGAGGCGTTGAAAGCCATAGCGAAATGGCGGCTCCTGCATATAAAAAGGTAGCATGCTCCCAGGAAAGCCACTCCGCTTAGCAGGGCACAAACCGCATACCATATCGAGCAGAAGCCGAACAGCCAGAGGGAGAGAGAAGCAGGCAAAAGGGCCGTGGCATAGAGAAGGATGAGGATTCCGGCATACTTCTCTCCATGGGTTACCGCCAAGACCGGGACGCCGGCGGCCAGGTAATCGCGGCGGTATTCCAGGGCCAGGGACCAGAAGTGGGGAGGCTGCCAGAGGAGCATGACCGTGAACAGGATGATGCTGTCGAGCCCAAAGGAATGGACCATAGCAGCATAGCCGATGAGGACGGGAAGGGCCCCTGGGATGCCACCTGCTACCGTTCCCCAGGGGGAGCTACGCTTGAGCAGGAGGGTATAAAGGAGTGTATAGGTGAGAACAGCCGCCAGGATAAGGAGAAAGGCAAGGGAACCGAGAAAGCGAAAGGCAAGGAAGAGCGCTATGCCGATTCCCGTCAAAGCCGTGGCCAGGACACGCCCCCGGCCGGCTTTTTCCAGGGCCGCCACTCTGGTCTGCAGCCGCGCCATGCGAAGGTCCATCCGGGCATCTAGCACGCCGTTGATCATGGCCGAGCCGGCAGCGGCAAGAAAGAGACTTGCCAGGCAGATGAGGCAGGTTTGGCTGTCGGGCATTCCCCGCGCCGCCAGGACCATCCCCGCAAAGCCGGCCAGAAGCACTGCGACGACGATACCCGGTTTCATCAGGATGATGAAGGATGCGAGACTCTCAACTGTCGAAACTTTAACGAGCGGATATTTTCTCTCCAGACGGGCTTCTATGGCGACTCTCCTTTTACTTCTGCCGCCCACATGCGGCCTATGACGAGAAGCATGATGAGGGCCATGGCCAAATGAAAGGCGGTGGCTGCAAAGTTGAGGCCGCTCAGTACTACCCCGGCGCCGATGCCGGTCTGGATGACGGCGAGGGATAGAAGAGTGAGCGCTGCCGGGCGGTGCCTCTTCAACTTGGCGTCGATAAAGACGGCAGCGGCAAGGGCGGCAAGGGTCCCGACAATCAGGTAGGCAAGGAGCCGGTGGGAGTAATGGACCAGCACCCCTCCAGACAGATGCGGCAGCCACTGGCCCAGACAGGTGGGAAAGTCGGGGCAGGCGGAGCCTGCATCGGAATGGCGCACATAGGCCCCAAGCGATGCCTGGAAGTAAAGAAGCATTCCCAAACCGATAAAGAGCCCAGCATGGCCTTTTAACGGAAAACGTGGCGGTTTCTCCGTACCATCGAAAATTGCCATGTAACCGGCCAGGAGATAGACGGCGAGGCCGGTCATGAAGTGGATGGTGGTAACCTGCGCTGGCAGCTCCATAATGACGGTGATGCCGCCCAGGGCGATAACCATGGCAATGAGACCAACGGCGGCGATGGGAACTCCCCTGGCGATCCCTTCATAGCTCTTGAAGCGCTGCCGGCAGAGGAGAAGAAGAGAGATGGTCGCCACGGCGGCAATCAGACGGTGGGTGAATTCCATCCATATGTCAAAACGAAATGGCGGAATAACATTCCCTCGGCAGAGTGGCCAGTCGGGGCAGGCGAGCCCCGCCTCAAGGCCGGCTACCAGGTTCCCCCAGACGAGGAGGAGAGAAAAAAGGGCGAGGGTAATTCTCCCGAGCATGGTAAACCTCCTGTAGGACAGTTCAAGGTTCAGGGTTAAACGCTCAACTGTTTTATCTGAACAGCGTATCGGACAGAGTCCCGAAAATGATTAGCGCCAGGAAAAAGAGCGGGACGAGGGCAAAAGCCCAGACCAACCGCTTCTCGTAGCGCAGGTGCATGAAAAAGAGCGCCACCAGTGCGGCCTTCACCGACGCAATCAAGAGGGCCACTGCCACGTTCCCCAACCCCAGGTTGACGTACGAGACCCCCCAGGTAACCGCGGTCAGGATGAGAAGCATGATCCAGACGATGATGTAAATACGGTATGCTGCCATCCGCTACCCACGCCTCCTTTTCATCCTATCAGATAGAGCAACGGGAATAAGTATATCCAGACCAGGTCCACGAAGTGCCAGTAGAGTCCCGTTATTTCCACCGGCGAGTGGTAATCCGCGGAAAATTTCCCCCTGCATGACAAAACTAGCATGGTGGTAAGCGCGATCATGCCTGCAAGCACGTGAATTGCGTGCAACCCGGTCATCATGTAGTAGAGAGAGAAGAAGTTGTTCGTCCGCGGCAGTTCACCCAAGGCTATGTGTTCAGAGTATTCGGCGTACTTGACCCCGAGGAACGTCGCGGCGAGCAGGAGCGTGAGAAGCAGGCAAACCTTGAGCATCCGCTGCTTTCCCTCTCGTATGGCCGCTATCCCGAGCGCCACGGTCAGGCTGCTGCAGATGAGGACCACGGTGTTGACCGCCCCGAACAGGCGGTTCAGTTTCAGATACTCGGTGTGGAACATCCTTGGTTGGCTTATACGGAAGACAGTGTAGGCTGTGAAGAGTCCGCCGAAAAGGAGCACCTCGGTGGCGAGGAACGTCCAGATTCCCAATTTTGCCGTCTCAAGCCCCTGTTCTGACAAAGAGTTTTTCGCTTCGGTCATATTCTGCATGGTCTCCTCATTCTTCACCCTTGACTCTTCAGACTTTCTTCCCGTAACTGTAAGGCCAATCATCCACGACCGGGATCTCTTCAAAGTTTTCCGTAGGCGGCGGCGAGGTGGTCTGCCATTCAAGCGTCAGGGATCTCCAGGGGTTGGCCGGTGCCGGCTCGCCACGAAAGATGCCGCGAACGAAGTTCCAGAACATGATGAGCACCCCGATTGCCAGGATCCACGATCCCACGGTGGAAATAACATGGAGTTCCCTGAATTGGGGAGGATATTCGGCCCAGCGGCGGGGCATCCCCTTCAGACCGAGAATGAACATGGTGAAGAATGTGACGTTGAAACCGATGAAAATGAAGATCCAGGCGATACGCGCTATCCGCTCGCTGAGCATGCGCCCGCTCATCTTGGGAAACCAGTAGTGGAGCCCGGCGAAGAAGCCCATGACTGTCCCCCCCACCATGGTGTAATGGAAGTGGGCCACGATGAAATAGGTGTCATGAAGCTTCACGTTCGTCCCCAAAGCCCCGAGGAAGAGACCGGTTAGTCCCCCGCCAATGAATAGGAAGATGAAGGTAAGGGCATAGAGCATGGGGGACTCGAAGGAAATGGACCCCCTGTACATGGTGGCTATCCAGTTGAAGACCTTGATGCCTGTAGGGACCGCTACGAAGAAGGTGAGGAAGGAGAATATGACTCCGGCCGTGCTCGACATGCCACTTACAAACATATGATGCCCCCAGACCAGGAAACCGATAAAGGCGATGGCGAGTGATGAATAAGCGATGGGCCAGTAGCCGAAGATCGGCTTGCGCGAGAAGACCGGGATAATCTCGGAGATGATCCCCATAGCGGGGAGGATCATTACGTAGACCACAGGATGTGAGTAGAACCAGAAGAAGTGCTGGAAAAGGAGCGGGTCCCCCCCTTTGGCAGGATTGAAGAAGCCGATGCCGAAGATCCGTTCGGCAGCAAGCAAAAGAAAGGTGATACCGATCACCGGGGTAGCAAGCACCTGGATTATGCTCGTTGCGTACATCCCCCAGATGAAGAGGGGGAGACGGCCCCAGGTCATCCCCGGCGCCCTGAGGCGGTGGATGGTGACGATAAAGTTGAGGCCGGTGAGGATGGAGGACATCCCCACCAGGAAGATGCCGAAGGAGAGAATAGTGACCGAGGCGCCGGTTCTGGCCGAATATGGGGTGTAGAAGGTCCAGCCGGTGTCCATGGGACTCCCCAGCGAGAGGAGGATGACGACGGTACCGGCGATGAAAAGCCAGTAGCTGAAGATGTTCAGTCGGGGAAACGCCACGTCCCTTGCCCCAATCATCAGTGGGATGAAAAAATTCCCGAGAGCCGACGGGAAGGCAGGGATGATGAAGAGGAAAATCATCAGCGCCCCGTGGAGGGTGAAAAAAACGTTGAATGTATGGTCGGATATGAAGCCGGGACCTGGGGTCAAGAGCTTAATGCGGAGCAGCATGGCGAATAGCCCGCCGACGAAGAAGAAGATGAGCGTGGTGAAGAGATACATAACCCCGATCCTTTTGTGATCTAGGGTATAGGCCCAGGACCAGAAACCCTTGTCGGTCAGGTAATTCTGGTCGGAAGTTGTTGAATCAACGATAGTTGAAGACATAAATAGGGTCCTCGTCCAGACAGACAGCTCAAACTTTGACGTTAAACTGCATTGAGTGAATTATTTATATGTTTGTATCTTTTTTCGCCTATGCGCCAGTTCATCAAAGATGTGCTATCACCTCGTGTTATTTAAGCGTCTTTATATAGGCGATGATCGCCGTTACGTCGTCGTCTTTCAAAATGCCCTTGAATGCCGGCATGACAGGCTGAAACCCCTTGACAATCTTTATGTTGGGCATGAGTATGTACTCCTTCAAGAACTGCTCGTCCACCATTGAGGAGGTACCGTCAGTAAAAGCCGCCGTGCTGCCAAAGAGCCCCTTCCAGGTCGGACCGACTTTCACTGAACCGTCCACGGAGTGGCACGCCATGCAGCCCGACTTTTCCGCCAGCTCTTTTCCCTTCTCCCAGAGCGGCTTGTTCTTCCCCTTTTCCTCCCTTCCCGCGGCCCACTCCCGGTATTCCTCTGCATTCATGACGACCATGATGGCGCGCATGGTGGAGTGCCCCGTGCCGCAGTACTGGTTGCAGTAGATATCATAGCGCCCCGCCTTTACCGGTTCCACCCAAAGATAGGTGTAGCGGCCGGGAAGCACATCCTGCATTACCCTGAAAGCCGGTAGGTAGAAACCGTGGATCACGTCGGTGGATGTCATGATGAATTTGATCGGTTTCCCCACTGGCACCCTTACCTCGTTGATACCCTCCCTGCCGTCGGGGTACCTGAAGAGATAGAGCCATTGTTTGGCAACGACATTGATTTCCGAGGCTCCCGGCGGCGAGGTGCGGACATCTCGAAAAACCAGGTAGCCGTATATGAAGATGCACAGAATCAATACCGAGGGGATTACTACCCATACAATCTCCAGCACGCGGTTACCGGTTATGTAAGGGGTATCGGGCTCCTGCTCCCCTTTCTTGCGGCGATAGCGAATGGCGAAATAGATGAGGGCGCCTTCGGTGATAATGAAAAAGAAGAGCCCGACCAGGAAGATGAAAAGAAAGACAGAGTCCACCTCTTCTGCAATGCGCCCAACCCGTTCGGGCAGGAATAGATTCATGGAGTTCTTCCTTCAGGCCCATTTCCGGCTCCACCCGGACCATGCTTTTCCCGACGCCACAGGGTAAGGAGTAAAATCCCGAATAGGAGAAAAACAGTTCCGCCTCCTATTTTCATGATATTCACGGCGGCCAATGCGTATTTCTTCTCCACCGGGTCATAGTGGTAGCAATATAGGAGAACCTGGTTGAGAAAGGGGGAGCCGCCGATCTTTCCTCCCGCTGCTTCCGTCAGGGCGAGCTTGAGGTCCGCGGGGCGCTGTTCGATCCCGTAGAGATATCGGGCGACTCTACCGGCCGGAGTCAGGACCAGGATGACCGAAGGATGGGCAAAGTTGTTATCCCCCAGCCGGGCGTAACGCACACCCACGGCGCGCGCCAGACGCGAGCTTGCCGTTCCCCTGTCAAAAAGGAACGGCCAGCGCTTGCCCAAAGCGGCAACGCCCGCCAGCATCCGCCAGGTTTCTGCTGCTCTGGAATATGCCCTGGCAGGAGTTTCGTCGGGGTCGACACTGACGGTGACGATGCGGTAATCACTTTCCAGCGATAACCCCTTGATGGCGACTATGGCGTTGGTGAGGTTCCTGAAAATCAGCGGGCAGAGCATGGGACAGGAGTAGTAGTTCAGGGTGAGGATAACCGGCCCCCCGGTGAAGTAATCCCCCAGTCGGACCATGCGTCCGTCCTGGTCGGTGAACGCCAAATCGAGCGGAAGCTGGGCCCCGATCTTTTCATCCACGCCGACGTTCGGCAATGCCGTGTCCTGCATGGTGTGGGCCTGCAGCGGATGGGGTAAAAGGGCTAAGGACAGAAGCAAAGTCAGTAGGAAACCGCTGGCAGCTATGCTGGTCTTCATAATTAAATAGTCTCATTAAAGGAATTCGGGAAAAGTGATCTCGATAGAAAGAAATATTAACGTATTAAACATAGATTGCAACTCATCAGCACAGATAAAATCCGACTGCTCGTCAGAGTTAAATTGGTTTGGATCCCTGTGCCGGGGAAAAACATGATCCGCGGGTCTTGTAGCTTCCCAACACCCCTTGTGTAGTCATTTATGGTCTTGAAATCATGTGATATTGAGATAACATTAAAACATCAGGACTTCATTCCAACCAGGGAGGGGCGGGCTCATGAAAAGGATATGTCTTGGCCTGGCTTTGACGGTGATCGTTTTCTCAGGGATTGCACTTGCCCAGGGTGGAGTGAAGAAAAAGAGAGTTCCGCTCTATGAATACGGCAACGTGACTCTCAACAACTTTTCCGTGAAAGCCGGTTTTGCCCCTGTCGTTTTTCAACACTGGTCCCACCGGGCAAGATATACCTGCCGGGTTTGCCATGTGGATATAGGTTTCGCCATGCGGGGAGGGGAAACCAGGATAAAGGCCGCCGACAATATGCGCGGTTTCTATTGCGGAACTTGCCATAACGGGAGTATGCCTTTCAAGGATGGCAAGGTCTTTGACGCCTGTGCCAAACTTCCTTTTGGGGCTGATCAGAAGAGGTGCCGCAGATGCCATTTCATGGGGGATGAAGCGGAGCGGGAGCTTGATTTTGAGAAATTCGCCGAGAATCTTCCCAAAGAGAGATTCGGCAACGGCATTGACTGGGAAAAGGCCGAAGAGGAGTGGCTCATAAAACCAGTAGATTACGTAAAGGGGATTTCAGCGCCAAGACCGAACCTCCCGGTACAAAAGGATTTCGCCATAAGCGCGAAGGTCGAGGGGATGCCGGAAATCATCTTTTCCCACAAGAAGCATACGGTCTGGAACGGTTGTGAACTATGCCATCCGGAGATATTCATCGGGGTCAAGAAGGGATCAAATACATATTCGATGGTGGAAATATTCGAGGGTAAATATTGCGGCGTCTGCCACGATAAAGTGGCCTTCCCGCAGATGAGTTGCCAGAGATGCCATACAAAACCCGTGTCATAGCCATCGCCCTCCTGGATATCGCGGCGCTCTGCGCAATTTCCCGCACCCCGGCTGCAGGCAATTTCGAGCTCTACCCTCTGCCGCCGCCGGAAAGATACGGGAATATCCTCATCAACAGGACATCCGTGAAAAACGGCGTAAAGCCCGCCACTTTCTCACACTGGCTGCACAGAATGAGGCATACGTGCAGGGTTTGCCATTCCGAGCTGGAATTCACCATGCGGCTGAATACGACGGAAATAACGGAACGTGCCAACAGGGAGGGGAGGTTTTGCGGGGCCGGCGGGTGCCATGACGGGAAAACGGCTTTCGGCCATGAAAAACCCCATTGCGGTAAATGCCATAACGGCAATATCGATTATGGCGCGGATAAATTCACCGAACTCTCCGATTATCCCGCCACAATGTTCGGCAATCGCATAAATTGGGCGACCGCCCTGGAAAGTGCCATGATCGCTCCCCGTACTTTTCTCAAAAGCAGGTCCGATGACATCCCTTTTGACAAAAAACTGGTGCTCGAAGCTGAGTGGAACTTTGTCCCCCCCGCGATTTTCCCCCATAAATCTCATACGGCATGGCTGGACTGCAACAACTGCCATCCCGAACTGTTCAATATAAAGAAGAAAGGGACCCGGGACTTTTCCATGCGAAGCATATTAAACGGGGAGTTTTGCGGTGCCTGTCACCTGAACGTAGCTTTTCCTGTGCACGACTGCAAAAGGTGCCATCCCGGGATGTAGGCGCATATGGCAATCTTGCAGGAGATCATTATGAAAGCCGCTTGCTTTTTAATCACGCTCCTTGCGACTCTCGCCATTCTGCCCTGTTTCACGCCGGGCCAATTGGAATTCGACGGCTTATTTTCTTCGCAACGGGCGGCCTATGGCGAAGAGAGCTGGAAAATCGAATTCGAAGAGATCTGTGGGGATGCCGAAAATGCAATGAAGCGGACACAGGATGAGCTGAAGAACCTCATCACCAGATGCGACAGACTGAAACCGGCAATCGACTCTTTGGAGGAGACCCCCCGCAAGGTTTATCTGAAGAAGTTGCAGATGTGCAGAAACCTGCTGGTTTTCGTTTTAGAGACCAAGGAAAAGAAGTAAGAGATTTCGTTCAGGCGTACAACAGTTCAATCGGTATCTCAAATGACTCTCCGCAGACAGTACATCTGACCGGCTCCACATCTTCCATCCGCGGCAGGGGCTTTAGCGGGGATATTCTCTTCTGAAAAACATAACAGAAAGGGCACGGGAACTGGCTTGGCGGGGTAAAGGATTGCCAGAGTGCCTTATACTCCTTTATTGACTGCTCGTTTATCAAGGCAAGCAGACGCTCTTTTTCTCCGATCTCCTCGTTAGCTTGCTCCGTCCCGTTTTGCCCCATGGACTGCTTACCGTGGATCGCAATAAGCTCATTTTCCAGAGCTGATTTTTTTTCTTCAAGGGCCTTAACGAGTTCCGTGAGCATGCCTTATGCCTCCTGTTATACAGGGTGGTGATCAAAATCCCGATGTCCTATAAATCTACCACACTATTTCATGAACAAAAACTGTTTATTTTATCCTTTTCCACGATTCACCCAGCGTGTCCGCCCGGGCGGGCAGGCTGGCCCCCCTACCTGTAGGGATAAAAAATATAATACGAGAGCGACAGCACAGCCAGGGGCCACATGGCAGGGCGGACCTCGCCTAGCCGGCCAGCGATGGCCTTGAGGAGAGGATAGGTGATGAGCCCGGCGGTCATGCCAACACCGATGTTATAGGTGAAGCTCATCAGCACGATGGTGAGGAAGGCGGGGATCAATTCGGTGTAATCGTTGAAGTCAAGCCTGGCAACCGGAGCGATCATGAAGACGCCGATGATGATGAGGGCTATGCCGTAAGCGTGAGGCGGTACGGCAGTCGTAAGCGGTGCGAAAAACAGGGAAAGAAGGAAGAGAAGAGCAACGATGAGTGAAGTAAAGCCGGTTCTACCACCCTCCTCGATGCCCGCCGCCGATTCAATATAAGCGCCGGTCGTGGTGGTGCCCAGGGCCGGGGCAATCAGGTTGGCGAGGGCATCCGCCAGCATAGGCTTCTCGATACCCGGCAGGTTCCCTTCTTCGTCCAGAAGCCCCGCCCGTGCGGAAAGGCCCACGAGGGTGCCGACCGTATCGACGAAGGCCATAACGAAGATTATGATGACGACCGGAAAGGCTTTGGGCTTGAGCGCTCCGGCAATGTCCATCTGCATCAGGATGGGCGTCGGGTCTGGCGGCAGGCTGATCAGTTCCTTGGGCGGCGGGGAGACCCCGAAGGCAAAGGAGAGGAGGGTGGCGGCTAGGATGCCGATGATGATAGCGCCATGAATCCTTTTCACCATTAGCCAGACGATAACTGTGAACCCAAAAATGGCGATGGCGATCGGAGCAGTAGTCACCCTGCCGAGGCAGACCGGCGCACCGGCAACACCGCAGGCGACGATGCCGGTTTCGTTGAAACCGATAAAGGCTAGAAACAGGCCGATCCCCACGGCGAAACTGTATTTAAGCGAGGAGGGGATGGCGTCCGCCAGCCACCCCCTGATCTTGAGGAGAGTCAGGATGGTGAAGAGGACACCCGCGATGAAAATCGCCCCTAGCGCCGTCTGCCAGGGAAAGCCAAGCCCTTTCACCACAGTGAAGGCAATAAAGGCGTTCTCCCCCATGTAGGGGGCGATGGCGAACGGACGCCTGGCATAGACTCCCATGATGACCGTGCCGAATACTGCGGAGAGGATGGTGGCGGTCATCGACGGCCCCTTGGGGATACCCGCCGCCTCCAGGATCGCCGGGTTGACGATGATTATGTAGGCCATGGTCAGGAAAGTGGTGAAACCAGCGAGGATCTCCTGCCGGTAACCGGTGGCGTATTTGTCGAACTCGAAGAAGCGCCTCATGTCACTGGTATGCGGCAAAATAGCCGTAGAGTCAAGCCTTGATTTACCTGTTTCTCCACCTTTTTTACAAGAAAATTGCGATCCGCGCCTGAAATAGTCGAGTTGATTCTGTGATGTACTCTAACGCGAGGAGGCAACTTGATGGTTAAATTCTACGATCCCAGGGATGAGGTCGACCTTGCCCGGGTGGAAGCAATTTTGAGAAATGGTGGTATCGAGTATTTCCTCAGCCGTGAGCCGGAAGCGGGGATCGGCCCCTTGCAGGTACACGTGGCGGAGGAAGACCTACCCCAGGCGGAAAGGCTTTTACAGGATGAAGAGCTGAAAAAAGAACCGCTGCGGTAACACGGTGCAAGATGTCCCGGACTTGATGTCACGCACGCAGATTTTACTTCATCAGCCGGATCTGCGGCGCGACCATTTTTCTCCCGACTATGGCCTTGTATCGTTCCCGGATCTCCGCCATATCCCCTTCGAGAAAAGCCGTCAGTTTTTTTGTTTCTTGTCTCTCCAGATATGTGTCCACCAGCTTGGCCATGTAAGCGTTGTAGCGTTTAGTGGAACTGCCATGGGCGTAGTTTTTGCCCGGAAAGCGGCGGATGTCGCCGTTGAACTCCGGGGAGATATGGAATAGTTCGTGGAACAGGGTGACGAGCTTCTCGCGGAAGGGTAGATTGAGGAACCTGGGAATCAGAAAATATACGACATAGAGCATATCTGCTCCGCGGTGGGTGATAGTCGGCATCTCATAGTCATATTTGCGTATCCCGCGCCTGATGGTCTTGGCGCGGGCGCCATTTTCAAAGCGGAGTGGATGGATCTTGGCGTAAGTGCCGTGCACCCCGCCGCCGCGGGTGGAAGAGACGCAGACCAAGATGAGCCGGGGGTCGATATGACTGAACTCCTCCACCCGTCCGGCAATGTCGGCGATGAGCCGCTCCAGTTCAGAGGTCAAATTTAAAGTTGGCATCGGTTTCCCAAGGAAAGGATGAACTCTCCCACCACTAAACTGCCATTGCAGTTCTAGTGGGGGTTTCCTGCTTCAATCGAGAACTGCGGACCGGCTTTGTGGCCGGTACGGCTGACACTCTCTCCACAGGCGTTGGCGCCGAAG
>Ga0326727_10005698_pt1 | contig 35159 bp, 51 predicted proteins | sample MB2enrmetagenome_FD_207643 | JGI IMG/M metagenome (GOLD analysis project Ga0326727, IMG submission 207643) | Lab enriched peat soil microbial communities from McLean, Ithaca, NY, United States - MB29MY | ecosystem: Environmental > Terrestrial > Soil > Wetlands > Peat | place: USA: New York...
GTCCCCGTAGACCCTGGCGCCCCCGTAGACCCTGGGGGCCCCGTAGACCCAGGCGGCCCCGTAGACGCAGGCGCCCCCGTAGACCCTGGCGCCCCCGGAGACCCTGGCGTCCCCGTAGACCCTGGCGGCCCCGGAGACCCAGGCGGCCCCGTAGACGCAGGCGCCCCCGTAGACCCTGGCGTCCCCGGAGACGCAGGCGCCCCCGGAGACCCAGGCGGCCCCGGAGTGGTCGAGATTTTCCTCTTTTTCCACGTATCCGCCGACTTCGCCCTTTTCGACGTTGCCAAAGGCCATTAGGGCGCGGATGCGGAAAAGCTTCCGGCCAAAAACCTCGATTGCTGAGTCCGTGATAAGTTCAAATTTCTTAGCCACATTCCCTCCTTGTGTTGCCTTGGCCTGACCAACCCGGTCAGGTGGGCTACGCCGCTGTCTTCAGGCCCAGGCCCGCGATAATGGATTTGGCGTCCTTCTCCTGCGGCTTGGAAACGTGGAGAAAGCACATCCGGTTCGCCTCAGTGAAGACTACCTTGTGCATGGTATCTTTCAGGGCATTATGGATATTTTTCGCGCCCTGTTCGTCCACACCGGAAAGCTGCATGGATGCGATGTCGGTAAAGGGGGCCGCTCCGAAATTGCTACCTATGAAATCCATATTTTCCTCCGTGTTTTTCTGGCCTTATCCCGGCCAGGTGGGGAGCTTGAGGCTCGGGAGGATGGCGGGGGCGGAGGCGGGATGGCCTGATTGGGGTCCTCGCTTGTCCTGGGCGCCTGGGTCCTTGGCGGTTTCCCGCCATCCTCCGAAACCTCAAACTCAAAGATCGCTCGTCCGTGCGCTTACTCTCCCTCCCTACTGAGCCCGTCCGGGGTTAGCCGGACCTGAAACCGTTCGGGCCGTGTGCGCGTTCGATGGCCAATGTCTAATGAGAAAATAAACCCAGGTCAAGAAGTTTTTTCTTGATTATTGAAAAAAGTGCGTATAGAGAAGGAGTCATGGAAAATATGAATAAAGACTATGCGGAGTTCATCGCGGGGAAACACCTTATCGTTCCCCCCGCTGGATTCCCGGTTGCCAAGGACTCGCTGAATACTCAGCTTTTCGACTGGCAGCAGGAAGTAACGGCATGGGCACTTGCCCGGGGCCGGGCGGCACTCTTCGAGGACTGTGGACTCGGGATCGGCAGCGAAGCCTATTGTGCCCTTAAGATGAAGCGTATGGCTATCGGGATAGAATTAAAGCCGGAATACTTCCGCCAGGCCGTGAAGAATTGCCAGCAAATCGAAACTGAGACTTCAAGGCCATCTCTTCTGGATTTCGCATGAGACATACCGAGGCTAGCCTTGCTATATTGGCCGAAGTGGATCGTGCCTCATTACTCTATCCCGACTGGCCAGTGGACCCCGTACACGCCGCCGCTGTGCTCGCTGAGGAGTCCGGAGAGACAGTCCAGGCGGCTCTCGACTACTGCTATTCGGACGGCGAACTTTCGCGCATTCAGGAAGAGGCAATCCAGGCCGGGGCCATGGCCATGCGCATCTTAATGGGCCTTGACAACTATGAAAGACTCACCGGCTATAAAAAATGAACATTGCGCGGCGGGAAATTATTTCGTAAGGGAAACACATGAACATACTCGATCAGCTTAAAGAGATTTTCGGCACGGATACCGCCTCGGCTATGGCTATGAAGGTAACCCAACGTACCATGGTCAATTGGCGGAAAGAGGGAATGCCAGCGAGGGCTCAGCGCATGGCGGAACTGCTCATAGCCGAGGAAAAGGCAAAACGAGCATCAAAACCGACTGAAGGGGGCGCATCATGAGAACCTGTCTGAATTGCCGGTGGGAACCGGAATGGCATACGCGCCACTGTTTTGATGGGATCACGCAAACCTCTGGAAGATGTCAATATGGACATCCGAGCCCTAATCGGCTTCATAAACTGGGCCTCCCCCAGGGCGCAAGGCTCGAAGTCCCAATGATTTACCACGACAAGCCCAAGCACAATTGCGGGGCCTGGCAGGCGAAGGAGATGGGAAAATGACCGATCTTGACGAACCTCGGGCGCAAATCAAGAAGCTTAATCGGATAACCGATTTCCTTTTGATTTTATTCACCCTCTGGGTCCTTGGGGACATGTTTTTTCTTTTTTATTCCAGCATCCCGAGATGATGATCCTCCATGATCCCACATATGATGCACACCGTGCGGATTTTCAAGGCGGGGAAACCACGTAAAAATGATGGGGGAAAATCCGCATGACAAGTTCCGAAGAGCCGAAGCGCGAGCGTGTGACTAAGTTTTGCCTCTTGGCCAATCTCATGGCGGCCGAGGCACACCTACGGGAGCATGACTATGCGCAGGCCGCCAGGATACTCCAGGACACACGGGAAATGATTAAGAAAGGAATTTTGGTAGGGGAAAAGGTTCGCAGGGCTTGATTGGTCAGATTTGATGAGGAGGGACTGATGATGCAGAAAAATCCTATTTATGTTTTGGCAACCGAGATATTTCCACCCACAGGGGCAACCAGGGAACAACTTGAAAAATACCTGGAACTTACCGATTCCATTCTTGATGGCTTTGACACTCGGCTCGAAGACTTAAAAATAGATAGCGACAAATGGTCCTGGGCAAAGGTCTTCGCCCGGGAATGCAAAAGAGATGTCCAGGTTTTTTCCGCTGTCCGTGAAAACATTCTTACACGCCTACTGATGCTCGAATGAGCAAGATTTCAGCATCTATCCTTCGGGAAGAGTTGCCCAAGGATGAAGGCATGGAGATGGAAGTGTTGGGCTTTTGCCTCACCGCAAAAAACCCAATCACCAAATTACATGAAGCGGAGTTGACACCCCAGGACTTCGCATGGCCCTTACATGGCCAGATATTCGACATTCTCCATTCTCAATTCCAGAAATTGGAACGCGCAAACCCTGTCGCTCTCTCGCGTCAACTCGCCAAGGACAAGGCTTATGTTGACGCTGGTGGCCAGCTATATCTTGCCGCCCTTCGGGATAAATTCCAAGGGGAACGCGAGGCGATCCTGGCGGCCCAAACGGTCAAGGGTCTTTCACAGCGAAGAAAGCTGATCCTGGGTCTTACCGAGTCATTTTTCAAGGCCTTGGACTTGGCCGCGCCTGTCAAGGATGCTGTTGCTATTTGCCACCAGGCCGTGGCCGATACTGTGAGTCAAACCGAAGCCAAGAGGATTGTACCACAGTTGCAGGTTGTTCAAGAGACCCTTGGCGAGATTGACCGTCTTATCCAGGGCGCGGGCAAGCCCATAGGATTGTCAACTGGAATTGATAGTCTGGATCGCAGCACGGCGGGCCTCTGTAATGGCGATTACTATATCCTTGCGGCCCGGCCTGGCATGGGTAAGACTGCCCTTGGGATGCAGATAGCCGCCAACGTGGCCAGCAACAAGCATCCCGTTCTTTTCTTCTCTCTGGAAATGCCACGGTCGGACTTGATGAAGCGCCTTATATCCGCACGGTTAACCATTGACTACTCTAAGTTCCGTGGCATTGGACAATTCACCACCGAAGAACAGGAGCGCATGGCCGGGCGCGAGGTCGATGCACTCGCAAAACTCCCCATCCATTATTACGATTTTTCCCGCATACAAGCCCATGAGCTTAGAACCTTAGTTTATGTGGCGCGAGAACAATTCGGAGCGGCCTTGATCGTCCTCGACTACATCGGTCTTGTTAAGCCGGACATACGTACAAAGCAGCGATATATAGACGTGGGAGAGATATCCGCTACCATCCGCGAAACGGCCAAAGACCTGAAATTGCCAGTCCTGGCCCTTTGCCAGATGAATCGGCGCATTGATGGTGCCAAGGAATCTGAGCCCCAGCTTTCTGACCTGCGGGAATCTGGAAACCTTGAGCAAGACGCCGCCGCCGTGATGTTCCTCTACGAAAAAGAAGACGATAATCTACCCGATCTCAAGCGGATCATGCTCAAGCTGGCCAAAAACCGGCATGGCCCACAATGCACCATCCCCCTAGCCATGGAAACCCGCTTTCTCCGCTTCCGCGAGGTGGAGCAAGAATATCGGGTGCGCCCCGGCGAGAACCGCGAGCATTGGCAGGATCAGCAATGAACCGAGGATATATCAAACTCTGGCGTAAGTCGCTGGACTCTGACCTGCTCAAGAATCATACCCATTGGGCCTTTTGGTCGTACTGCCTTCTTTCAGCCGCTTATTCCGAGTGCGTAGTCAATGTGGGGGGTATCATTGTAAGGCTTGAGCCAGGGCAGTTTGTTTTTGGCCGCAAGCGGTGGGCAAGAGAACTTGGAATGACCGAAAAGCAGGTTAGGCTTTGCGTTCGACTTGCGTCCGATTTGCGGTCAGAAAATGTCCGAATAAGGGCCGTCAGAAGGGCCAGCAAGTTTACCGTGTATGAGATAATAAATTGGGACACTTATCAGGCTACAATTGAAAACGAGGGCCAGCAAAAGGGCCAGCAAAAGGGCCAGCAAAAGGGCCAGCAGAGGGCCAGCAGAGGGGCCACATCTAAAGAAGGTAAAGAAGGTAAAGAAAAAGACATATGCCCCCCGCCTCCGGAAAGCGACTTCGCTAGATTTTGGCAAGCCTGCACTCCTGGGCTCAAAGGCATGAAGCGTTGTGGCAAGAAGGCAGCCCAAGCTTCATGGAGTAAAGCTGAGAAGATCCGGCCAAGCATAGACATGTTAATCCAGTCCCTCGAGAGCCAAGCCAAGACCTGGAAGCCGGATTTTCACCCCATGGCAACCACTTGGCTCAATCAAGGCCGGTGGGATGTGGGGCAAGATGGGGATGCCAAACCCCAAGCCGAAGACCGCCGGTCCAAGTTTCTAGCCCTACCCCCCGACTTACAGCGCCTCTATGCTGCCAATTTCACGGACATCTTAACCCAGGACGAAGCCCTGGCGCTCGGTGTGAGGAAGTCCGCATGACGAAGCCCAACTACATACGCAACGCCAATCCCACCGAGCATGAAGAGCAAGTCGCGCTCATGGAAATGCTCGAATACCGGAAAGGGAGATATCCCGAACTGGGCCTCTTGTTCGCCATCCCGAACGGTGGGGCTAGGCATGTCGCCGTGGCTAAGAAGCTCAAAGCCGAAGGCGTCAAGCCCGGGGTGCCGGACCTGTGTTTGCCGGTTGCCCGTGGCGGCTATCATGGCCTGTACGTCGAAATGAAGCGAGTCAAGGGCGGTGCAGTGAGTCCCGAGCAAGAAGCTTGGCACGAGGCTCTGTTGGCTCAAGGCTATCACGTCGAAGTTTGCAAGGGCGCCCTCCATGCCGTGGCCGTGATCCTGAATTACCTGCGGATGGACATGGTGGATATGCCCCAAATTTCCACAGAAACAGGGGTAGAATCGATTGTAAGGCCACAAGCCATATAATGAGGTCTTCTGAAAACAGGATCAATCCTGGGGAAAATTTGGATAAATCAGGAGGAAGGACAATGGGCAAAGTGATTCCGATGGAAGACCCCGTAGTGGCCGAACTGCGTAGGCAGCTGAGAAAGACCACCGGCCAGGTTGAAGCACTTCAGGCGCTTGCCAATCGCTTGGCGGGGCTTCTTGACCTCGCACAGCATGAACTGGAATTGCTGCGAGGGTTGGCGAAGGGTATACCCGATCCGGGGTGTGCGGTGACAGTGGCGGAAAAGGCGTTTCTGAGTAATGCCACGCCTTACTTTCCGACAACCGAAAAGGGGGAAGAATGACAGGCCGCGAACTGGTAGAGCTTCTCGGCCCGGAAATGGCCTGGGAAGTGGCCAAGGCTTTTGGGGGCGCCATTGAGTCGATCCCCACGTTGAAATCAATCAGCACGGCATGTAGGCAAATGGCGATCACCATCGCCTCGGCAAGGGGCATGGCGACCCAGGATATAGCGATTAAGCTGGATATCAACGAGGAAACTGTCATCCGAATTATTAAGGCCCAACTGAACTAAAACTGTTTACCAACTCCTTAGGTTTTTTGGTTTGAGAACTGCCATGTCAGCCCCATGGACAGCGCCCAGACCACACCCACCAATCAGCCCAAAGAGGGTCAAAGGCCAGTCCCGCTTACTCCCGCCGAACTCGCCGCCTTGGTCTCCTCCGCCTCCACTGCCCATGGCCTGCCATCCTCCCTCGTGGCGGCCATGGTGCAGGTGGAGTCCGCAGGGGTGACCGATGCCACGCGGTTTGAGCCCGCTTTTTACACTCGTTACGTTCAGCCTGCCAAGCTCACATTTACGGCCCCGGGCTATACGCCCGACCAAGAGCGCAAGGGTTTGGCCACGTCCTGGGGCCTGCTCCAGGTCATGGGCGACACCGCCCGGTGTTTGGGCTTCCGTGAGCCCTTTGAGCAGCTTCTAGACCCCCCCACCGGCCTTTATTGGGGCTGTCAACTCATCATGCGTCTACGTGACCGCGTGTTTGACCCCTGGGGATGGGCGGCGGTCTGCGCTGCATACAACGGTGGCCTAGGGGCCGTGCGCTCTGATGGCAGTTTTTCCAATCCGCAGTACCCGGCCAAAGTGTTGGCCAAGTTGGGTGGTCAGTGGCCGCCCAAGGAGCAAGCATGAATTTCCTGACCTCCAAGACGTTTCTGGGCCTCGTCACGGTGTTCGTATCCTCGGCCCTGGGCCTGCTGCGGGCTTTGGGCCTTTCCATCCCGGCCAGCGTGGACCCGGCCATCAACCAGGTGCTCATCAATGGCGTGGGGCTCTATCTGCTCATCGCCGGGCACCAGGAGGCGCTTTACACCACACCGCCCGTGGCCAAGGCTGAGACCGAATCCAAGCCTATCCCGGGCACGGGGATTGCTGTATCGTCCATGACCCCCCCGCAGGCCCAGGAAGTCCCCGCCCGCGATCCCGAACCTATCATTACCCCCCCGGCGGCCTAGATGTCATACGATCTTCAAGGCGCAATCAATGCTGATACCGTGGGGCGCGTAACCATCCCGTCCACTGGTGGAGTTGTTTCGATTGGCAACGTGACCATATCCAAGCCCATGATTATCGAGGGCTCGGGCCCCTGGGCCACGGTGATGCAAGGTACGATCAGTATTGGCGATGCCACCGGCGTTGTGCTGCGGGACTTCCAGCTTCAGGCCCCGACCGCTGGAAGCGGCACCGGCATAACCATCGGCACTTCCGCCGTCTCGTATCACCCCGTTTTCCAGAATCTTTTGATAGCCAACTTCGCGGTCGGCATAAATGATCAGGCTTCATGTCTCGCTGAGTTCGATAACGTCTATTTCTCAGGCTATACGCAGTACGGCTTGGAACTAGCCAACACCTTCAACGGTGACCAGGGTGACAACAAGGTCACCAATTGCTGTTTCTCCACCAGCGCCAACGCCTCAGCCGGCATTTTCCAGACCTCCAGCGGCGGCCTGTCCATTATTGGAACCAAGTTCCTGGGCGGCCAGTGGGCCTATGACTCCATGTTCAGTTGTGCCACCAGCGACCTTTTCTTCAACGGCGGCACGTCCGTAGAGAACCAGACCGTGGGTGGTGTGAGAGTGCAGACCATCCCCGGGACCGTCTTCAACAACTTCGCCATGACCGGCTGTCAGTTCGCTGGAGGCTTTAACGGAATGGTCATGTCCGGCGTGAATAACATGGCCATCACCGCGACCATATTCAACGTGCCTGGTTTCACGGCCATGAACCTGACCAACTGCAATGTCATCCACATTTACAACGATCCGATACCGGCTGGGGTTACCCCGCTGGTTATGACAAACTGTAATCCGTAAGGAGTAATAGACATGAAGTGCTTTCTTTCCCCTGTGGCTATGGTGGTTCTTATTTTCGTGGGGGCCTTTGCCTGCTTTGGCGCGGGCTGCACCCAGCAGGAACAGAGCATTCTGACCGGGGCTACCACCCTGGCCGCCGCCGTGGCCTCTATCCCGCTTCCTGCCGACGTAGCCAGCACTCCGACCGGGCAGGCCATTGGTTATTGGAGTTCGTATGCGGCTGGACTGCTGGCTGCAGTCAATAAGGCGTCCACTTCCAGTACTACCTCGGCCAGTACCGCTACCGTTACCTCGGCCCCGGCTTCGACCACCACCGTAAACCCTACCCCGGCGCAGTAAGCCTACGCTCGGCTATTGGCAGTTTCTACGTGTACGAGAACAAAGGGTTCGGGGTTATGATCGTGAGCGTTCCGACCGAGATCAACCGCAAAGACGCCAAGTGGCGCTGCGGCCCATTCACGATTCAGGCCCCGGCCCTTTTTATGATCGTGGGAGGGATGACGTTCTGATGATGGCCCTCCGCGACATCCCCCCGGGTTCGTGCATCCTGTGGTCAGGCGATTGTGTCATTTCGCGCTTGATCCGCTGGTTCTCGCACTCCAAATTCTCACACGCCAGCCTGGTTACCTCAGACCCCGACCTGGAATGCGCCATTGTCGAAGCCGAGGCCACGGGGCTGGAACTGCGCGAACTTCGTGAGCTTATGACCAATTACAAGGGGCAGGTTTGGGTATTCATACCGGATGCCCTACGCTTCCAGGACGCCGCTGCCCTCCGCAAAATAGCCATCACCGAATGCGCCAAGCATCAGCCCTATGACTACAAAGGTCTTTTCGCCAACATCGTCCGTCATACCTCGATCCACGCGCATAAGTTTTTCTGTTCAGCCTGGGCCTGGTTTGTTTGGCTTCAACTCAAGTGGGTTACCGGCATCAAAGCCCCGCGCCCCGGGGAAATCCCGACAAGAACTCGCGGACACCTGGAGCGCATAAAGTGATCGAAAGCGCGGACCTCACCATGCTGAGAGACATGATTCGTGAAACCGTAAGGGCCGAAGTTGCCCCCCTCTCAGCCGCATTAGACCAAGCCGTGCCCGCTGTTCTAAAGCGCGTGGAATGTCTTGAGATAGCCCAGAAGGAACAGGATAAAGAGATTGTGACCCTGAAAGAGAAAGAACGCTTTGCAACAGGTCGCGGCGTGGGGTCATGGAATGTGGTCGTTATGCTCGTAAGCCTGTTGGCGGCTCTCGCGAACGCGATATCCTGGCTACATGGCGGGAGCAAATAGAATGCCTCATGCCCGCGTCCATTCTCTCCAGTCCGTCCAAGAGATTTGTTCATATGTTGCGGATGGCATGAGTATCCAGAAGGCATTGGAAAAGTGCAACTGGAAAAGCCGTCGCGCCTTTTATGTTTTCATGTCCAAGACTCCCAAGGCTCAAGAAATTTTCCGCGCTGCTTGCCAGATGCGGGCTGAGGGATGGGCCGAAGAGCTGATAGACATAGCGGACTCTACCCCGGCCAAAGAGGCCAAGAAGGGTGCGCTCCAAGTTGATACCCGCAAGTGGATCATATCCAAGCACCTCCCCAAGACATATGGGGATAAGCTGGGGCTGGAGCACTCTGGGAAAGATGGCAAAGAGCTGTATCCTCCCACCATTAACGTGAACTTCGTGAAGCCATGAGCGTTGATGTAACCTTTCCCCAGAAGCTTGACTTTCTGTTCAGGCCAGCCCGCTATAAGGTTGCTTATGGAGGCCGTGGTGGGGCCAAATCCTGGGGGTTCGCCCGCGCGCTGCTGATCCTGGCATATGGGGGGCCCCTGCGCATTCTATGCGCTCGTGAGTTGCAAAACTCTATTCAGGACAGCGTCCATAAACTCTTGTCCGAACAGATAGGCGCCCTTGGACTTGATGGATGCTTTGAGATTGAACAACAGATCATCCGGGGCAAAAATGGCTCCGAGTTCATCTTCGCCGGGGTGAAGAATAACCCGACCAAGATCAAGTCCATGGAAGGCATTGATATTTGCTGGGTTGAGGAAGCCGAGCGCGTCTCTAATGAATCGTGGCAAGTCTTAATACCCACTATTCGCAAGGAAGGATCTGAGATTTGGGTGTCATTCAACCCCAATGAAGATACTGATCCGACCTATCAGCGTTTCGTCATCAATTCTCCAGATGGCGCGGTGGTTGTGCCGATCAGTTGGCAGGACAACCCCTGGTTCCCCGAGGTGCTTAGGCAAGAGAAGGATTATTTGGCTCGGGTGGACATGGACGCCTATCAGCATGTCTGGATGGGCGAATGCCGTAAAAACTCAATAGCCCAGATTCTCGCGGGCAAGTGCTCCATCTCCTCATTTGAACCGGCTCATGATTGGCACGGCCCATACCAAGGCGCGGACTGGGGATTCAGCAATGACCCCACGACTTTAATCCGGTGCTGGATTCATGAAAAAAATCTGTACATTGAGCATGAGGTTTATGGTATCGGCATTGAGATTGACCAGATTCCGGCCAAGTTCGATGTGATACCCGATGCCAGGAAGTACGTTACTCGCGGCGACAATGCGCGGCCTGAAACTATCAGCTATTTGCGACGTAATGGATTTCCAAATTTATCGGCTGCGGAAAAGTGGAAAGGAAGCATTGAGGACGGCATTGCATTCATGCGTTCGTTTGAATCCATTGTGATTCATCCCCGCTGTATCCATACTGCCGAGGAAGCTAGGCTCTATAGCTACAAGCTGGACAAGCTCACCGGGGACCCGCTCCCTGAGGTGGTAGACGCGCACAATCATTGTATGGATGCCGTTAGGTATGCCCTTGACCCCATGATTCGAGGCAAATTGTCTAAGCTCAGTATTTCAAGCGTAGTCCTCAATCGAGCCGCGAGGGCTATGTGATGGGCGTTATCAAGAATATCGCAGGATACCTCGCAGGGCTCAAGAGTGCGAAAACCAAGGCTCAAGTCCGCGCCATGGATTCCACCTCGCAGCCGTATTTCTTCCCGATCAAGCCTCCGGAGCTTTTGCCCGGTGTGGTACGTGCCGACCAAAAAGCCCCCGTGCTGGCCTTTGACGCGCCGTCCTATGGCCTGGGCAGTCAGCTTTACATGGGAGCAGGTTTCCCGGGATTCTCCTATCTTTCCCAGCTTGCAACGAGGGCTGAATATCGTGCTTTTGCCGCCGCCATCTCCACCGAATTGACCCGGGAATGGGTGGAGTTCACCAGCACTCAATCTGACGGCATGGACTCGGGCGACAAGATTAAGGCCATAGAAGAAGAGTTCAGGCGCCTGAACGTGCGCGGGGTGATACGCGAAGCTGCCGAGCAAGACGTGTACTTTGGGCGTGGGCAAATTTTCCTTGACATTCGGGGCGCGGATCGCGCTACCCCGCTCATCCTGGACAAGAGGACGATTAAGGAAGGTAGCTTATCCGGGGTCGTTCCGGTTGAAGCCATATGGACCACGCCTGCGGCATACAATGCCCTGGACCCCGCCGCCTCTGATTTTTACAACCCTACCCGCTGGTTCATGCTGGGCCAGGATGTTCACGCAAGCCGACTTCTGACTGTGGTGACCCGAGAGTTGCCTGACATCCTCAAGCCTGCGTTCAACTTCGCTGGTATGTCGCTTTCTCAGCTTGCGGAGCCCTACGTGGACAACTGGCTGCGCACCCGCCAGAGTGTGAGCAACCTGATTTCCAACTTCTCCACTACGGCCCTGAAAACGACCATGGTCCAGGTACTACAAGGGGATGACGGGCAAGGGCTTTTTGATCGCGCCAATCTGTTCACCATGCTTCGGTCAAACCAGGGGCTCATGCTCTTGGACAAGGACACCGAAGACCTTGTCCAGCTCAATGTGCCCTTAAGTGGCCTAAACGAACTGCAGGCCCAGGCGCAAGAACATCTTTGCTCGGTCAGTAGGCTCCCGGCCATCATCCTGACTGGCATTTCCCCGTCCGGATTGAACGCCACAAGTGAGGGAGAAATCCGCATTTTCTACGACTGGATCGCGGCCCAGCAAGAAGCCTTTTGGCGCAAACCCCTGGAAGTCATTCTCAAGGTGGTCCAGCTTTCCTTGTTCGGCGAGATTGATCCATCCATTGTCCTGAATTTTAAGCCGCTCTATCAGATGGATCCGAACGAACAGGCGGACATCCGCGTGAAGGATAGCCAGGCTGCCACGGCCTACATCAATGCGGGCGTGATCTCCCCTGAAGAAGAGCGCGAGCGTTTAGCCAATGACCCGGACAGCGGCTACCAGGGTCTTGATGTGGAGGACGTGCCCATTCCCCCGGAAGACCCGCAGGACGAAGAGGGGCAGCAGCCCGGGACCGACCGGGCCCAGGACGCCAACCTGATCGAGGCGGACCCGGCCGACTCCCTGCCGGAAGTCCTCCGCAAAGCCCTGGCCGCAGAAATCGACGCTGCGAACCTCTACGAGCGCATGGCAGCCCAGACCGATGACATGGAGGTCAGGCGTGTCCTGCTTTCCGTGGCGCGAGAAGAGAAGGCCCATATGGGCGAGTTCCAGGCCCTCTTGCTCAAGATCGACCCGGAACAGCTTGAGCAGATGATAGCCGGAGCGCGTGAGGTGGCGAATGGCCAGTAAGCCCACCATCGCCCGCGCGGTCCATGCCAACCGTGGACTGGAGATGGCCTACCGCCGCGCCATAGAGGCCATGATTGCCGACATGCACAAGTCCTATCTGTACTGGATCACCGCCGAGTACCGGAAGAACCCGCCGCGTATGGCCAAGGTGGTGGAACAGGCCCAAGACGCTTGGCTCCCCAGCCTGGAGGCCATGGGGGCGCTCAAGGATCTTGGAGCCCGCTGGGCCAACTTTTTCAAGGGATCCGCCCAGAGCGTGGGCAAGAAGTTCGCCATGCGACTGTTCGACACCTCGAACCGCGCCTTTCAATCCTCCCTCAAAGACGCTGGCTGGGCCGTTGAGTTCAAGATGACCCCGGCCATGCGCGATGCCATGCAGGCGAAGATAGAAGAGAACGTGGGGCTCATTAAGAGCATTCCGGCCAAGTACCATGACCAGGTGCAGGGCATCGTCATGAGGAACTATGCCAAGGGCAGCGACCTACAGGCCATGCGCGAGGAGCTGAGTGCTTTGTACCCTGAGGCCAAGAACCGCGCCACGCTGATTTCCCGGGATCAGTCCAACAAGATCAATGCCGTGGTCACTCAGGCCAGGCAGATGGAACTAGGAATTAAGGAAGGCATCTGGGTTCATTCTCATGGCGGCAAGGTGCCCAGGCCCGACCACGTGGCCGCCAATGGACGCAAGTATGATATTGCCAAAGGATGCTTGATTTCTGGGAAGTACATACGGCCCGGGGAACTTATCGGATGCAGATGCGTCTGTAAAAGTGTCTTCCCCTTTAAGGTGGCAGTATGAACTACAAGGATATTTTACTGAAAGAACTTGGCTTGGTGGGTTCCCCATCCACCACAAGATGTTTGCCCGGTGTGAATGTCGAACGTGCAGTAGATGCCAGACAGGCCATCGGGATAAAGAACAAGGATATTGAACGAAGAGACTGCATCTGGCGCAAGGATGGCGGCCAACCTCTTGATGTTTTTCATAGTTTCCGGGGTGGAAAAGGCTATCCCCGGGAGATCGATACCGTTCACCCTAACCGGTTCCACGGGAACATCTATTCCATACTTCCGCATGGCCATGGCAAGCAATTTCAGTTCAGCGTCATAGGTCGCCATCATGGTATTTTCCATTCGGGCGCGCTTTTGAGCTTCCTCAATAGGATCGAGCGCAAGGGCTGGAATGGCAAATAAAATGACCAGCATACTCGCCAATAATATGCGCTTCATGATGTCTTCTCCTTGCTCCAGGATGGCCTCAGCTTATGGCGGGAAGAGATAACATGCAAGCAAAAATTTCCTTTGCCTTCGACAAGTCGGTCCGCGCCACCGATGCGGACGGACGCTTGCATGTGGCCGTATCGCACATCAGCAAGGCCCAGGTGTCGCCCTATCTCGGTCATGAAATCCCTGGCTACGATTCCCTTGGACTTGAGCCTGACAGGGTTTACCAGCTTTTGCGCGGTCCCGACGAGCTTGAGAAGGCCGCCCCCACGTTCGCCCGCCTGCCGATCCTGAAAGAGCATATCCCGGTTACGGTGGAAGATCCCAAGCCGGAATTGGTCATCGGGGCCATCGGATCCGATGTGAGCTTCAACACCCCCTACCTGGACGCCGATCTGGTGTTTTGGGATGCCACGGCCATAGCCGGGATTGAAACTGAGGATGTCCACGAGCTTTCCTGTGCCTATCGCTACGTGCCCGTCATGGAGCCTGGCGAGTACGAGGGCAAGCCCTATGATGGCCGGATGACCGAGATACAGGGGAATCACCTCGCGCTCGTCGAGGATGGCAGGGCAGGGCCGGACGTGGTGGTGGCCGATAGCAACCCTTTCAAAACCTTTAAGGAGATAACCATGGAAATGACCAAACTTGGGAAGGCCCTCTTCGCCGCCCTGTGCACGGCCTCGCCCAAGCTCGCGGGTGACGCTGCCCTCCCGGCGCTGGTGGGCAAAGTGGACCGCAAGAGCTTCGACGCCAAGGCGATCAAGACCGGGATCATGGCGCTTGATTCCCAGGTCGATTCTCAGCGCGTGGACAACGTGCTGGATGCTTTGCTCGGAGTCAACGACAACCCAGACCCCGTGGAGCCCGACCCCAACAAGCCGGACGCCACCGCCGATGACGAGTCCCCAGCCGACAAGATCAAGGCCCTTCTGACCGGCAAGGTGGACGATGAAACCATCAACTCGATTTGCGCCCTGATCGCTCCCCAGGCCGCAGCCGATGCCGCCGAGCCGGATGAAGACGACAAGGACAAAGGCAAGGAACCGCCCATGAAGAAGGAAGACGTAAAAGCCGCCATGGACGGCTTGCGGGCCGAAATGAAGAGTGCCCGAGAAGCCGAGCGCGACGTGCGCCCCGTGGTGGGTGATGTGATCGGCATGGATAGTGCCGAGGAAATCTACGGTTTCGCCCTGGACACCCTCAAGGTGGACCACAAGGACGTGAAGGGCATCCCGGCCTTACGGGCTCTGTTCAAGGTAGCCGCCGCAGGCAAAAGCAATTTCGTGGCCCCCCCGGCCATGGATTCCGCCGACCTTACCAAACGCTTCCCCGGGGCTGACCGCTTCGGTCGGGCCTAAACTACGGGCAAAGGAGAATAAACCATGCCTTTTCAGAGCACCGTGAATCAGTACCCCGCGCCCGCCGTGGCCGGGGACTTCGCCTCTTCCAACCCCAGGACCAGCGTCTTGGCCGGTGAGGGCGGTCTTATTGCCGGTCCCGGCGGTGTGACCGTGGGCAATTTTGCCTGGAACAACAATGGCATCGTACAGTCCTACGGGACTGCCCCGAATGCCCCTGACGGCATCGTGCATCGCGAGATGCAGGCCTTAATCCAGACCTACCTGGCCGAGTCCGGCGCGAACATACCGGAAGGCTTCATGGTCACCCTGTTCAACGAGGGCGACTTCTGGGTCAAGAACAACTCGGCCAGTGCCACCACCATGAACGAGGCCGTATACGCCCGTTACAGCGATGGTGCTGCCGTGCCTGGATCGTCCGCCCCATCCGGGGCCAGCGTCACCGGCTCCTTGGGCTCGACCTTCACCGCACAGGTCAGCGCCAACTCCGAAACCATGGTTGTTACCAACCTGACCGGACTACTCTCCATTGGCGAGACGGTGAGCCATACCGATGTGCCCACTGGCACTACCGTTGCCGCCTTTGTGAGCGGTACGAGCGGCGGGAACGGAACCTATACCTTGAGCGCGAACGCCACGGCCAGCAACTCCAGCACCGGGACCAGCTTCGGGAACTTGATCGATGTGACCGCCATTGGCTCCGGCTCTCTGGCCGTGGGCGATCCTATCTCGGGTGGAAGCCTGCCCTCGAATGCGGTCATTGATGCCCAGGTTTCCGGCACTTCGGGCGGCATAGGCGTCTATCAGATCAGCATACCCGGGACCGCCTATTCGGCGAGCGCTACTCTGACCGCGACTGGGGGTATCGTGACCTCTTGGAAGTGCAAGAGCATCGCGAACCCTGGCGAGTTGGTCAAAATCTCGACCTGGCTGTAGCCCTGAACCCCAACGAAGAACCGGAGAAGAAAACATATGGACCCCATACTTGAAGCCCTCAAATCCCGGGCCGGTATCCACTTCATGGGGGTGGACCCTGGCTTCCAGGCCGAAAACGCGGCCAAGGCCCTGCGTTTCATGAACAGCGGCGGTTTTGCCTGCGATGCCCAGCCGAGCTTGGTCAGCACCAGTTCCTCGGGTATCCCGGCCTTTCTGAGCACCTACATCGACCCCAAGTTGATCGAAATCTTGGTTGCCCCGATGAAGGCCGCCGAGATCGTCGGCGATGAAGTCAAAAAGGGCGACTGGACTACCGAAACGGCCATGTTTCTGATGGTCGAATCCACTGGCCAGACTTCCAGCTACGGCGACTATTCCGAAAACGGGTCGGTCGGCGTCAACGCCAACTTCCCCCAGCGCCAGAGCTACCACTACCAGGTCATGAGCCAGTGGGGCGAGCGCGAGTTGGAGCGGGCCGGGTTGGCTCGGATCGACTGGGCCAACCGGGTCAATGTCGCGGGTGCTCTGACCCTGAACAAATACCAGAACAAGAGCTATTTCTACGGGATAGCTGATCTGGAAAACTACGGGCTGCTCAACGATCCCAGCCTGTCCGCCGCCATCGTCCCGGCCACCAAGACCGAGGATTCGACCACGCATTGGACCAACGCCTCGGCCAACGAGGTTTATGCCGACATAGAAGCCCTTTACACCCAACTCCAGACCCAGGCTAATGGCCTTGTGGAACTGGACACCAAGATGACCCTGGCCATGTCTCCGACCTCGGAAGTGGCCCTGACCAAGACCACACAGTACAATGTGAACGTCTCGGACATGTTGAAGAAGAACTTCCCGAACATGACGGTCAAGACCGCCCCCGAATATGCCACGACCTCGGGCCAGTTGGTGCAGTTGATCGTGGACGAATACGAAGGCCAGCGCACCGCTTCCTGCGCGTTCACCGAGAAGATGCGGGCTCACCCCATCGTGGTCAAGGCCTCCAGCTTCCTCCAGAAGAAGAGCCAGGGCACTTGGGGCTGTATCATCTTCCGCCCCGTGTTCATTGCTCAGATGCTCGGCGTGTAGCCAGAACCACAAGCAAGAAGGAAATAGATATGCCCGGAAAAGTAATCGTCGGATGCAAGCTCCCTCACGGGCTGGTCATCTCCCACCCGAACGCCCCGGAGAAAAAAGCCGTGATCCAGGGCTTGAACAAGTCCATCATCAAGGGTGCTTCGCACGTCATGACTCATGTGGACGCCGATTTGTGGGAGGCCTGGGCCTCCACGCACAAGGACTTCCCGGCTCTCAAGTCCAAGGCCATCTTCGTGGCCAAGACCCAGGATGAAGCCGATGGGAAGTCCAAGGACCTGTCCAAGGTCAAGACTGGACTGGAGCCGATGCCGCAGGAAGCCTTGGGCGTCAAAAAGGATGACGGGAAATAGCCATGAACGGCTCTGTCGTCTTCGATCAGTCCGCCTTTCTGGCGCGATACCCTGAGTTTTCGGGCGTATCGAACGCCACGCTTTCGGCGTGCTTTGGCGAAGCGACTTTGTATCTATCTAACGGGCCATCCAGTCCTGTTCAGGATTTGTGCCGCCGTGCGGTGCTCTTGAACATGCTGACCGCCCATATCGCCTATCTGGGAGGGAGCCTGTCCGCCGATGGCCAGGCCCTCCCCGTAGGCCGTGTTTCCAGCGCCACCGAGGGGGCTGTGACGGCCCAGCTTGAATACATGGTCCCGGGTTCACATAGTTGGTACACACAAACTGCCTATGGTGCTGCCTTCTGGCAGGCCACGCTTTCGCTCCGAAGCTTCCGCTACGTGACGGGGCCTGATCGTCCCGACCGGGGGTGGTTGTAATGGCAGTCATCAAGGGCGGCGACAAGGCGGCGGATGTGCTGAAGACCATCGGAGACAAGGCCAGGGGGCTTACACTTTCCGTGGGCTTCTTTGAAGGGGCAACCTACCCCGATGGCACTTCCGTTCCCGAAGTGGCCTTCACCAATGAATTCGGGGTGCCTCAGCACCACCAGCCGCCGCGCCCCTTCTTCCGGGGCATGATTGCGCAAGAGTCTTCGTCCTGGGGGCCGAAGATCGCGGCGGCCATGAAGGGGACCGGCAACGATGGGGAAAGGTCCCTGGAACTGGTCGGGGACAACATCAAGGGCGCATTGATTCAAAGTATTACCGACTTGACTTCGCCCCCTCTCGCGCCTGCGACTATCGCTCGCAAGGGCTTTGACAAGCCGTTGGTAGATACCGGCCAGATGCGCAACTCGATCACGTTCAAGGTGGATGGCTAATGGACCTGCGCTCGCTCGCCAATCGCTCGGCCACCATGGTCAATCCGAATGAACTGGTCACGGTTCTGATCTCCACGGGATACACCACGGGAGCAGGGCAGAAACAAGTGCCGACCTACGCGCCTCCGGTCATTGGGCCAGCGCAGATTCAGGCCTTGGACGATAAAGACTTGAAGCTCTTGGAAGGGTTGAACATTCAGGGGTACACGAAAGCAATTTTCCTACGCGGCATCCTGGCAGGCGTCATTCGGCCCGACAGTAAGGGCGGCGATCTGATCCAGACTCAGGACGGCAAGTCCTGGCTTGTGGTCAAAATCCTTGAGGGTTGGCCCACCTGGACCAAGGCGGCCATGGTACTCCAGGGGGGAACATCGTGACCGCCGAATACGCCCCCGACACCACGGTTGACGATATCATGGACGCCCTGGCGGCCTTCATCCTGCCATTTGTCCCGGGCGGCCAGATTGTTCGGGGCCAGGTTAGCCGCGTGGCACTACCCCCCGATCCCTTCATCCTTCTGACTGAGATTGGACAGTACGATATCGACGTACCGCACGAATACTACCAGCAGGAAGCAGGCACGGCCACGCTCATAGGCCCTAAGCGCATTGATGTGCAGGCCGACTTTTACGGTTCGGTTTCCGGAGATTACTGCAATGCGGTCAAAACTGCATTTCGCACAATGTGGGGAATAGATCAGTTCCCGGAGAACATACAGCCACTCTATACTTCGGATGCTAGGCAGATTCCCTTGATAACCGGCGAAGAGCAGTATGAAACCCGGTGGATGATTACCTTGTCCTTGCAGTACAACCCCAAGATAGTTGTCCCGCAACAGTTCGCGGATATGCTTACTCCTGAGGGACTTGTTCCTGTTGATGTGTTTTTCAAGTAGAAACCTTCTTAATGAGAGGACACAATAATGACGATACCGGCCAGTAACATCGTAAGCGTGAACCCGGGGGTCATTGGGGCCGGTGGAGTCCCGTTGGCCATGAACGGGGTCTTTCTGACCCAGAATACCCTCGTTCCCACGGGTGAGGTTCTGTCCTTCGTAAGCGCCGAAGAAGTCTCGGCTTTCTTTGGGCCGGCCTCGGAAGAGTATGCCTTGGCCCAGATTTATTTCCTGGGCTATGATAACTCGACCATCAAGCCGGGAACGATCATCTTTGCCCCCTTTAACCTGACCGCTCGGGCGGCCTGGGTTCAGGGTGGCTCGCTGGAAGGAATGACCCTGACCCAGCTCCAGGCTCTTTCCGGTTCTCTGTCCGTGGTCATGGACGGTTATACTCACACCGCTTCCTCGATCAACCTGTCCACGGCTACCAGCTTCTCGGATGCCGCGAACAAGATTGCCACGGCCTTGGATGCTTCCGAGCCGACCGAGGCCACGGGCACCGGCTCCATATCCGGTTCCGTCATGACCATAACGAGCCTCTCGACCGGCACCTTTGAGCCTGGGCAGACCGTGACCGGTTCCAGCGTAACGGCGGGCTCCATCATCACGGCGCAACTCACCAGCACGGAGCCCGGTTCTACGAATGGCGGCACTGGCACTTACCAGCTTGCAGCCTCTTCCACCGTGGGCTCTGGCGCGACTCTCACCGCCTCCGCTACGGCCATCTCGGTGACCTGGAACAGCATACAGGCGGCCTTCGTGATCTCCTCGGGCATTACTGGCACGGAATCGACCGTGGCCTATCCCTCCGGGACCATCGCCGCCGGACTAAATCTGACCAGCGCCACCGGGGCCATCCTGTCTCAGGGTGCGGCCCTGGATACCCCGACCACGGCCATGGCCAACGTGGTCGAGAATACCCAAAATTGGGTAAGCTTCACCACCATCTGGGAGCCGGTCATTGCTGATAAGGAAAACTTCGCGGTCTGGGTTAATGCCCAGAACCAGCGATATTGCTACATTTGCTGGGATACCGATGCCCAGGCCATCGTGGAAGGGGCTACGACTTGCTTTGGGGCTGTTGCCAATGCCAACGCCTATGATTGCGTGGTCCCGGTTTACAATACCGTGAACCTGGCCGCGTTCGTCCTGGGGGCCATCGCCAGCATCAACTTCAGCGAGACGAACGGTCGCATCACCACGGCCTTTAAGAGCCAGTCCGGAATGGCCCCGACCGTGACCGATGCCCAAGTCGCCGCGAACCTTCTGGCCAATGGCTACAGCTTCTATGGCTCATACGCCACGGCAAACAATGGGTTCGTGTTCTTCTACAACAGCCACATGAGCGGCAAATGGCTTTGGCTGGATACCTTCGTGGATCAGGTTTATCTCAACTCCCAACTCCAGCTTGCCCTCATGGAATTGCTCACCAGCGTTGGGGCCATCCCGTACAATCAGAAGGGTTACACCCTGGTCCGGGCCGCCATGCTGGACCCGATCAACCAGATGCTCAATTTCGGCGGCATACAGACCGGGATCAACCTGTCGCTCTCCCAGAAATCCCAGCTTGCCTACCAGGCTGGCCAGGACGTGAGCAACATCGTTGAGAATACCGGCTATTACATGCAGGTGCTCGACCCGGGCGCGCAGGTGCGCGGCAATCGGGGAACCCCGGTCATCAACCTATGGTACACCGATGGCGGCTCGGTCCAGCAGATCAGCTTGGCTTCCATTGACATCATCTAGGAGCAAAAACAGTGAGCAATCCCAATACCATTACCAGCGCGAATAGCGTTTTTATCCTGACCGCCCCGGACCTCTATCCGGCGGGAGTGTTGATCCAGGGATACGCCGTGGATAAGGCATTTGCCACGGATGCTCTGGAGATCGCGGAAACCATGATGGGCGTGGATGGCCAGCTTACGGGTGGGTATACTCCCGCTCCCGTCAAGATGACCGTTTCTCTTCAGGCGGACAGCCCGAGCAAGGACATCTTCTCGAATCTGGTCAGAACCACCAAGACGCAAAGGGATATCATCTATCTGAACGCGGTCATTACCCTGCCCGGCCCTGGGGAAATCTACACCTGCACCAACGGCATCCTGACCACGGCCAAACAGATGCCCGACGGGCAAAAGGTTCTACAGCCTCAGGACTTTGTGATAACCTGGGAAAGCGTGGATATTTCCCTGCTCTAAGGATCAAACGACATGGCACGTAAAACGCTACAGTACACGGTGCAGGATGAAGGCCGCGACAAGGGCAAGGTCTTCCTTATCACCGAAATGTCCGCCAGCCACGCCGAGTCATGGGCGGCCAGAGCCATCCTGGCCCTCATGGCGGGGGGCGTGGAGCTTCCCGAGGGCTTTGAACGATTCGGTATGGCTGGCATTGCCGAACTTGGTATCAAGGCCCTTTCCCGGCTCAAATGGGAGGATGCCCAGCCACTCTTGGACGAGATGTGGGCATGCGTTCAGATACTCCCCAATCCGGCCAAGCCCAACATCATCCGGGCGTTGATCGAGGAAGACATTGAAGAGGTGGCCACGCGGGTCAAGCTCCGTGCTGAGATATGGAAGCTCCACGTGGGTTTTTCGCAGGCCGCCGCCAAGTCGAATTCGGGAGACTCCCCGGCGTCGGCCATAAAAAGGCCTTAGCGGAGTACGTGAATGTGCCGGCGATCATTGGCACACTGGTTTCAAGGCATATGGCGACGTTGAATGAACTTCAAACGGTCTACGGGACAGAGGATGCTTACAACATGCTTGAGATAGTGGCCGTGGACTCATACAACGATGCTCTCTTGAGGCAGGAATAACGATGCCGACCATTATCGACTCCCTCATTATGACTCTTGGCCTCGATACCAAGGATTATGATGCCGGGAGCCAGAAGGTTGATAAGAGCCTCAAGGCCACGGGTGCCTCTGCCGAAGCCGCAGGGAAAAAGCTGAAGCAGACAGGGGCTGATGGTGCGGCTGGTTTCAACACCCTGGCCAAGAGTGCAATCAAGTTCCTGGCTCTTCTGGGCAGCACCTTCGCCGTAAAGCAGTTCGTCCAACAGACCATTGAATCTAGTGCAGCGCTCGACCGCTTGGCCAAAAACCTTGGGGAAGCCACCGAGTCTCTTTCCGCATGGGGCAATGCCGCCGAAATCGCGGGCGGCACATCCAAGGGCCTTGAAGGCACTATGGGGATGCTTTCCAAGGCCCAGACCGATTTGCGGCTGACTGGGGAATCCTCGCTTATCCCATACTTCTCCATGCTGCATGTGGCCATGGCGGACACAGCCGGAAAGGCCCGGCCCGTGAGTGACATCTTGCTCGACCTGGCCGATAGGTTCAGTAAGATGGATAGGCGCACAGCTTTCAACATCGGCCAGCGCATGGGGATTGATGAAGGGACCATGAACTTGCTGTTACAGGGCAGACAGCAAGTCGAGGCCATGATTCGTGCGCAAAAAGAATACAACGCGGTCACGGAACAACAGGCCGAACAGTATAGTCATCTTCTGGCGCGGCTCGTGGGAATGGGCCAATCCTTCGAGGCCCTGGGGCGCCGGGTGCTATCCGATGCGATGCCTTACTTGGAAAAAATCCTGGACGTCCTCAATGGACTGGGGGACTGGATCAAGGCCAACTCCACCTTTGTCGAAGCGTTCCTTACCATCCTGGCCGTGGGCATCGCAGCCGTGGTCGTGGCGGCTCTTCCCTTCACGGGCACAGCCGCCGCCATCCTCGCCGTTGCGGCGGCTATCGCGGCCCTCTATGACGACTATAAGACCTGGCAGGCCGGCGGGAAAACTCTCATAGACTGGGATTCCTGGGCACCGGGGATAAAATCCGCCATTGATGCGATAGCAAATCTTAGGGAAACATTCTCCTCCATGTATGAGGAGTTCAAGGAGAAACATCCCAAGCTCGCGGCGGTTCTTGAGGACTTGGGCGGCGGCCTCAAAATTTATGGCCAGATCATCCTCGAAAGCACCGTGGAATCCTTCAAACAGCTTTTTAGTTGGGTGGGCAAGGTTTACGGGGTTCTCGGACAGGTAGGGGATTGGGTGCTTGGCTACCTGGATAAGCTCGCGGAGAAGATGCCCAAAGACTGGATCACCAACAAGATGAAGGAGGGCCAGGATACAGTACATGGATTTTGGCAGGGCAGACCCACAGTTCCTGAGTCCGGGCCAGCCAAAGAGCGTGAAGCCAGCGCCATGGCTTATTTCCAATCCCAAGGCTGGTCCAAAGAGCAGGCTGCCGGGATCGTCGCCAACATCAAAACGGAATCCGGATTTAATCCGCAAATCCCCGGGGACAACGGGAAAGCTTATGGTATCGGGCAGTGGCACTCCGACCGCCAAGCCAACTTCCAAAAGGTCTTTGGTCATCCGATCCAGCAATCCACCTACGAAGAGCAGCTTGCTTTTGTTCAATGGGAATTGACCCATACGGAGAAATCCGCCGGGGATGCTCTCAAGGGTGCGCAGACCGCCCAGCAATCGGGAGGCATTGTCTCCAATCAGTATGAACGCCCCGCCGACATTGCGGGGGAATCGCAAAGACGTGGAGAATTGGCCCAATCTCTCATGGGATTCCCGGGGGCATCTGCCGCCGCCGCCGGGGCCGGGGCCGCTGAATCCGCGCAATCCAAGGCCGCCTCACAGTCCGGCACCATAGCCGACAATTCTGACCGCAGTACCGAAACCAACATTGGAACCATGGTCATCAATACCCAGGCCACGGATTCGGACGGCATTGCCAAGAGCATGAAGCAATCCGTGGACTACCTCTTCACCTCCCAGGCAAACTACGGGCTGGCTTAAATGGCACTCTCGACTGATACCACCTGGGGAATTTTCGATAGCTCTGGGAATTCACTTTTCCAGTCGCTTTCTCTCACCCTAATTTCTTCAAGCACGAGGCTTTCCACGGCCTCGGTGGAATATCACAAGGAAGCCCGGGTCAGTGATTTCCCCGTGGAACAGGGCAGCTTTGCCAGCTACAACAAGGTGGAAACTGGAGCCAATCCGGTTGTGGTGCTGTGCCTTTCCGGGAGCGATTCCGATAGGACCACCTTTTTCAACACCCTAGAAACGGCGGTAAAATCTACCGATCTCTACAGCATCATAACCCCTGAAATTACCTACATAGATTACACGCTCGAACGCTACAACTATTCCCGGAAGAATGACCGGGGGGCAACCCTTATCACAGTGGAGATCGCCTTAAAGCAGATACGCCAGGTGTCTGCTCAATATTCAAACTCGACGATCAATGCTCCCCAGGACCCAGGGGCCACTCCTTCGGTAGACTCCGGGAATGTCCAGGGCGCCACGGCCACCACGGCCACGCAAACACAATCTCAAAGCCTTCTTAGCCAATACTTTGGGAATTGACATGATCCAGATACCGCTTATAGCCGAACCTTCCCAGACTGTAAAAATAGTCTTGAATGGGCAAAATATCCAGATTTCTGTCTATACTAAGGATAGCGGACTTTTTGTAGACATAAACTCAAATGGGACCGATATTGTTGTTGCGGTCCTGGCCTTGAATGGAGTCCCAATCATCTGCCGGGAGTACATGGGGTTCCTGGGGAACATGATATTTATAGATACCCAGGGGTCAAATGATCCTACATATGATGCTCTGGGCTCCAGATATCAACTGATCTACATGGACCAGACAGAATATGTCTAGTTTCACAAACAAAAAGGCGCTTAAATTCATTCTCACCCTTGGTACGGGCAAGTTCGGATCAAGTGATAATGATACATTAATACTTGAGGGTTTTCGCGCCCTGTGTTATATAGAAAAGGCCGGGGGCACCATGTTCGGTACGCTTCAGGCTAAGATATATGGTGTGTCCATGTCCCACATGAATAGCATAACTACCACGCAATGGAAGAATCCAGATACCATCATCCCCAACACCGTGCAAGTTTACGCTGTTGATGGGTCTCAATCCACCTTGGTGTTCCAAGGAAACATAATCAATGCCTGGGGGGACTTCCGGGGAATGCCTGATGCTTACCTTCACATTCAGGCCCAAGAGCAGTACATGAATAAGATTCAGGCTGTTCCCCCCGTAAGTTATAAGGGACAAATCGACGTGGCTACGATCATGTCTCAACTTGCGGGCAACCTCGGGCTGGCCTTCGAGAATAACGGGGTGAATGTCCAGCTTTCGGATGTTTACTTAGCCAATACCGGGACAGAGCAAGCCATGGAACTGGCCAAAATGGCCGGTTGCACCATTTACTTTGACAATCAAACCCTGGCGATTGCCCCGAAGAATACGCCCCGGGGAGGGCAGAATATTCCCCTGATTTCGAAAGATACGGGCCTTGTCGGCTATCCGACCTTCGACGGCATAGGCGTGGTCCTGCGGTGCTTGTTCAATCCGGCAATCGGGTTCGGCAAGCCTTTTCAACTCGCTACGGATATCCCCCGGGCGAACGGTCAATGGTTCGTGGTTTCCATGTCCCACCATCTCGAAAGCGAAATGCCCGGCGGGGAATGGTTCACCATGATCCGAGGAAACCAAAGTGGCCTCGCCATCACCCAATAGCGGCATCCCCAACGGTGGGGTCACCCAGCAAATCAACTGGGGTGAATACAATGCCGTGGCCTTTGCCATTCAGCAGGCCTTGGCCAAGATGCAGACGGCTACCCTAGTCAAGATCATCTCTTGCACCAATGCCGGGGATTTGTCTCCCGTGGGCCTCGTGGATGTGCTGCCCTTGGTAAATCAGCTTGACGCGAGCCGCAACCCGACGCCCCATGTCACGATCCACAACCTGCCCTATATGCGCGTCCAGGGTGGCAAGAACGCCATAATCATGGACCCCCAGGAAGGGGACATTGGCTTGGCCTGTTTTTGCTCCCGGGACATTTCCAAGGTCAAGAGCACCAAAGACCAGGCAAACCCTGGGAGTTGGCGGCAATATAGCTTTTCGGATGGTGTTTATCTTGGCGGCATGTTGAACGGGACCCCGAATCAATTTATTCAATACCTTCCATCCGGGATAAACATCACCACGCAAGTAGGGGCCGTGGGGGTCACCGTAAATGCCCCTGTGGGTAATGTCATGTTGACAGCCGGGGCCGGTGATGATGCTGTTTCCTTGAACCTCATAAAGGACAAGGGGATAATCCTTACCTACGATAAACGTATTATCATGCTAGGGTATGATGGATTAACTTCGATTACGGACGGGGTAAGTACAATATCACTAAATGATGACGGAACGATCACCGTGAACGCGCCGGTAAGTATTCTTGTGAATAGCCCCAATGTGGAATTTACAGGGAACGTAAAGGTTGATGGCTATCTAGAGGCCCCGATAGGCGGGTAGGGTCATGTACAATACGCTTCTTCTTGATGACACAAATTGGGATTTGGCCGTGGATAACTTCGGGAACATCGCCATCACGGAACCTTCATATGCCCTGGCTCAGGATGTGGCTAGTGCGATAAGGCTTTTTCTAGGGGAACTCTGGTATGACACAACCCAAGGCATACCTTACTTCCAAAAGATTCTTGGCCACCTTCCTCCCCAGGCCCTTTATGTCGGGTACAACGTCCAGGCCGCGCTCAGTGTACCCGGGGTTGTAGAGGCAAAATGCACCGTCATCACCTTTACCGAGCGCGAGATACAGGGACAGGTAACCTTCGTGGACCAGAATGGAGTTGAACAAAATGTCATCCTCTAATGTTCCCGATATCACCTGGACCGCCGCCGGGCTCATTATCCCCACGGATGCTGAAATTCTTACTGGTGTCCAGGCGGATATAAATCAGGCCTTTGGTGGAAACCTGAATCCGGCCCTTTCCACTCCTCAGGGCCAGCTTGCATCCTCCACAGCGGCCATCGTTTCGGATAAAAACGCGGCGGTTGCTTACATCACCAACCAGGTGGACCCTCAGTATGCCCAAGACCGTTTTCAGGATGCCATAGGACGCATTTACTTCCTGACCCGCAACCCAGCAACCGCGACCGCCGTTCAATGCACTCTGACCGGCCTAGCGGGCGCTGTGATTCCTGCCGGGACATTCGCGCAGGATACGAACCAAAACACCTATGCCGCGACCGAGGATATCACCATCGGCTCGGGCGGAACTGTCACGGGTGAATTTCAGAATATCCTCACCGGCCCCATACCGTGCCCGCCTGGAACGCTTACGCAGGTGTACCAGGCCATCCCCGGCTGGGATGCGATCACCAACGCCACGGCGGGCACACTGGGCCAAAATGTGGAGAGCCGGGCGGATTTCGAGTTCCGCCGCAAAAACTCGGTCGCGGTTAATGCTCACGGCAGCAATCAGGCCGTTTACGGGGCCGTGTTCAGTGTGGCCGATGTGCTCGACGTATACGTGATCGACAATCCGACCAGCGCGACCGTGAACACCGGAGCAACCAACTATCCGATGCTCCCACACTCCCTTTATGTGGCCGTGGTCGGGGGTCTGGCGGCGGATATCGCCACGGCCATCTGGACCAAGAAAGACCTGGGGTGTGATACCAATGGGAACACCTCGGTTACTGTGGTCGATGAATCCGGGTATAGCTACCCGCAACCCAGCTACAACATCAAGTTTGAGATTCCCGCATACCTGCCGATTCTCTTCGCGGTAAACATCGTCAATAACCCCCTGCTCCCTGCGAATATTACGAGCCTGATCCAGACCCAAATACTTGCTCAGTTCAACGGGACTAATGGAGGCCTGCGGGAGCGGATCGGCGGCGAAATCTTTGCCAGCCGATATTACGGTCCCGTGGCCCTGGCCGATCCCAATGTGTCCATACTTTCAATATTGATCGGAACCACGGAGGCCACCCTAAACTCTGCCTTGGTGGGGATTGACCAGGCCCCAACTGTAAGCGCGTCAAACATAGTCGTTAACCTCATCTGAGAAAATGAAATGCAAGACGTTTTAAAGACAGTCATATCTCAGTACGGCAATAGCCCCAGGCTTTTGCAGTTGATAAATAATGTCAACGAATACATTGACCCCAGCATTGACATAGACAACTTTTACGATTTCGTCTGGAATATTGAAACGGCGGTGGGCTTTGGCCTGGACATCTGGGGCCGAATCGTCGGGATAAGTCGGAACCTACAGCTTCCCGATACTCCGCAGTTTTTCGGATATTCCCAGGCCCTCCCGGGTTCGTTCCCATTTTCGCAAGAACCATTTTTCAGTGGTCAAGCGCCTTTGACCAACACCTACAGCCTGTCCGATGACTATTTCCGTATTTTGATCCTGGCCAAGGCCCTTTCAAACCTGTCCGCAACGACTGTCCCCGCCATAAACGCAATAATGAATTATGTTTTTTCAGGTGACGGACGATTCTATTGCAACGACATGGGCCACATGCAAATGCGATATACCTTCGAGTTTACGCTTGAGCCATTTCAGTTGGCCATCATCACCCAGACCAAGATTTTCCCCGTACCATGCGGAGTCAGGGCTACCGTTTTCAATAGTCCTCTTCCACTGTTCGGCTTTTCCGAGGCAGGAACCATTACCGCCGCACCTTTTGGACAAAGCGTATTTTTACCCGTAGGAGCCCTAGATGAACTCAACTAATGCGCCGGCCAAGGTCGTTTTGCCCTTCGCGGCTGAAAGCGCCCTAAAAACCACTATCCCCGTACTGTCTCAAATTGGCATAACTCCTGGGGCTGCATCTTACACGGACGGATTTCCGCCGCTTACCATGACCCCTCTGGCTGCTGGCGGCATACCGCCCTCTGGCCAGGACATGAATGGCATCTTGAACGCCCTGAGTGCCCTGAATCAATGGTACTCCCTGGGGGCCGGTTTTCCCTACGATCCTACCGCAGCCTCAAACGCGAACATCCTGGGTTACCCCAAGGGTGCCCGGGTCATGAGGTCGGATGGTACTGGCTACTGGCTGAACACCGTGGACGGCAACGAGGTCAACCCCGAGTCGGTGACCACGGGGGCGGCGGCCTCGGCGGGATGGGTCCCCGATCTTACGAACGGCATCGCCTCGATCACCATGACCAGCGCCAACGTGACCCTAACCCCGGCCCAGTATGGCAAGCCGATTATAACCATCACGGGCGCGCTTACGGCCAATCTCAACTTGATCTTTCCCAGCATGGCCGGGGCCTGGATCATAAACAACGCCTGCACCGGAGGGCATACTGTAACCTGCAAGACCGCTGCTGGCACAGGTATCGCGGTAAGCACCGGGAGCGCCGTCTATGTCTTTGGGGATTCGGTCAACATCTACTCCGCGCCATCTAGTGGGGGCAGTGGAATACCAGCCGGGATACCTTCCCTCTGGGCCTCCGATACCATCCCCTATTGGGCGCTTCTGTGTGATGGAAGTTTTTATCCCCGAAATGTCTATCCGGCCTTATACAGCATCATTGGCTTGGCCGAAGGCGATTTGATCTCAAGCGCGGGGACTGCTGTAACCAGCATTTCCTCCAGTACCGATTACATAGGCATTGGAACTGCGCTCCCCACTGGCTATGTGGTCCAGTTTTCCACTACGGGAACGATGCCAAATGGACTCTTGGCCGCCACGGACTATTGGGTGCGCAACCAGGTTAGCAACACCTTCCAGGTGTCACTCACGGCCACAGGCCCGATAGTCAACTTCACCACCAATGGCACAGGCACCCTCAAGGTCTTAAGTTCGAGCTTTCGTACCCCCATTTCGGAAGGCTATGCCATCCGGATAAAAGACAATGGGCGCGGCGTCGACTTGCAATCCGCGAGCCGCTTGGCTCGCGGTGACGGAACCATGGGCGATGCAGTTCTGACCATCCAGGAAGATGGAATCAAGAAGCACAACCACCCCATGGGTAATGGTGGTGGTGCGGCGGGCGGGACTAGTCTTTTAAACTATCAAAACTGGAATGCTGCTGGTGCCCCTTATAATGCGTACACCCTGGATATGGCAGTAACCGGGGACACTTTGATTCCTGCCGATTTTGCCAATGTGCCGCAAGCCTTGGAAACCACGATGAAGAACAAATATTTCAACCTCATTATCTCCAACGGATATTAGGGGGGACCCATGATCTTTTATCTCTATGATCCGAACAGCTTTGAGCTGATAGGCCCTCGGGAAGTTGTCGCCAATCCACAGACGGGCGGATATTCGGCTCCGGCTCATTCCACTCATGTTGTGCCGCCTGCCTTGGCCGCGAACCAGGCCGCTGTATTTAGCCCAACGACCGGAGCATGGAGTACAGTCCCAGACTGGCGGGGGGTCACCTTCTACAATGTGACTACGGGAGCGCCCGTTTCCTTGGCCTTGGGACAGGTCCCCGACAAAACCATGAGCCAAATCCAGCCAGTCATAAACCTGGTCAATCAGGCCTTGGCCGCCCTGGGCATGTCCTACACCAACACCCTATACGGCACCTTCACGGATGCCAACGGGAACACCTGGCAAGTGGATGCGACCAGCCGGGCGCTTATGACTGGCACCGAGGCCAAGATAGCTGGGGGCATGGTGCTTCCCGTCAATTTCTCCTGGCTCAATCTGGCCAACGTGGCTGTCCCCATGACTGCCGATCAGTTCCAGGCTCTCACCGCTGCCATGTTTGCATGGACTCAGGCCATGTTCAGTCAGTACCAAGCCCAGAAGACGGCCATATCCGCACTCACCACGATCAAAGCTGTACAGACCTATCAAATCCCCGCATGGCCCACTTCCACCTCTTTCAGCATCCCGAACGCCGCAGTTTCAAATGCGGCCCCGGCTTCCAATGCCAGCACTACCCCGATGTCCTCTGGGAGTTAAGTCATGAGCGTGGTCACGGTCACTTGTACGATATTGGATTCATCCGGGGCTGTTGTCCCGGATGCCAATATTGTTTTCCAACTCGTGAGGAATGCGAGTACCCCGGATGGTGTCTTGCTCTCCACGCGAGTCACCGTCACGGCCGATTCCTCTGGGGTTGCCACGGTCCAGCTTTATCCATATGCGTATTGCAACTCCCCGTACAATGTTTACATATCATCTCCCGATGACCAATACCATGCCAACGGAACGGCTTATGTTCTCTCGGCAGATTGCACCCTAGACGAGATTTTCCAGGCGAATGGCAACCCTGCAACATCTCTTCTTGAGACATCCGTAACCGAGTGCCAGCAGGCCGTTACCACGGTCCTTTCCAATGCGAGTTTTGTATCTGCCCACTCGGCCAGCGCCCAAGAAAGCGCTTCAAATGCAGCACTATCGGCTGCTGCGGCTCTTTCCTCGGAATTGGCATCAAATCTAAGCGCGACAAGCGCCGCCCAAAGTGAAGCCGCTGCAGCCGCTTCAGCGGCGGCGGCAAACACGGCAGCGGAGAATGCTTTCACCTGGGGGACCGCAGCCCAGGGGGCCGTTGCCGAGGCCGAAGGATACGCCTCAAATGCGACCTTATCAGCCACGGCGGCGGCGGGGTCGGCTTCCACGGCTACAACAGAAGCTGGGACAGCTACGACTCAGGCGGGAAACGCCGCGTCCAGTGCCTCTTCCGCTTCCTCTTCGGCTTCCACGGCCACAACCCAGGCAGGACTTGCCGGGACCTATGCGGCCAATGCTCACGCCAGTGCCTCCAACGCGAACTTGTCTTCCATTGCGGCGGCCAATTATGCCTCGGCTCTTTTCACGACTTCCACCACTTCCTTGACCATCGGAACTGGTACGCAAACCCTCACCGTACCCGCTGGCTTGCAGTTCAAGGCCGGGCAATATGTGCTCATTTACGAAACGGCCACGCCTTCCAATTGGATGACAAGCCAGGTCACGAACTATAGCGGGACTTCCCTGGTGGTGTCGGTCACATACGTCAACGGGAGTGGTACGTCTTCGGCTTGGAGTGTGTCGCTTGCTGGTGCGCCAAATCCCTCGGTTACGCTTCAGTCGCAGGCGAACAATACTCTCCTGGGCAATGTGTCCGGTTCATCGTCCGCCCCTTCCGCCTTGACAGTTTCACAGGTGCAAACACTACTTGGGGCCGGATCAGCAAATGGGCTTGCCACACTAGATTCCACAGGAAGCATCCCGGCCACGCAACTGAAAAACTCCCCCAGCTATCTAGTGACGGAACTCATGTTCTGGTCAGGAGGCTATTGACATGTCCCAGGCTTACAAAACGTGGTCATTGCATGCTGTGACTGCCAGCACTACGACCGACCTAATCACCCCAGCTTCCAGCCTCACGTCCGTGCTTTCAGTGGCCAGGTTCACGAATACCGGAAGCGTGCAAGGCAATTTGACCCTTACGCGCACGGACAGTTCTAACAATGTGCTGGCCACCATCCTCACAACGGAGCCCATCGCGCCGAACGCCACTTTTGAGTTGCGGGGGTTGGCATGCCTAAACCCAAACAAAATCCGGGTCTATTTCGACCAGAGTGGCCTTGACTGCGATGTCAGCGGTTCGGAGGGTTAGCATGAAGCCCAAGCGCAAAAGCCTCTTCACACGGCTGCTATCGATATTCCTGGCCGTAGCGTTGCTGCTCCCGTCGCTTGCCCTGGGCCAGGGCAAGCCCGGGACCATATACACCCCGACGCCAAACGCCCAGGCTTGGACGTACAAATGGACGTGCCCGTCGGGCTCATCCCTGGCCAACCTGTTCGCGCTCTATCCCAGCCAGGGCAACGTCACCATCTCCACGGCCACCCAGATACCCACCACGCTTGACGGTCCTATTCAGGTGGTGCGGTACGGAAACTTGACCGTCAATGCGGCCCTCACCACCACCAACCGCAATCGCGGTCTGATCATCCTGTGCGACTCCCTGACCATGGGCGCGTCCGGGTCCATATCCATGACCGGGAGGGGGGCAGCCGGCGACGCGAACTGGGTCGTCCAGGACTTGCTAGTTCCGACGAGCATCGTCCTTACCGGCCAGAACACCAGGCAACAGGCCTTTTTCCAGTACATCGCGTCAACTGGGTATTTCCTCGGAGATCCTAACCTTTTCGCCAGGCCGCCTCCAGGATTTGGCGACGTCCAGGCGGACTACGCCTCATGGGTGGGCCGTGGAACATCCATTATTTCAGCGGCGGGATGCGGAACGGGCGCGTCGGGACATCCGTATTATTATAACAACGGGGGCGGAGGAGCCAACGGGTATGCTGGGTCTGCCGGGTCAAGTGCCCCTGGAGGAGGAGGTGGGGGCGGAATTTATGTCGCCGGCGCAGCTATTTATAGTGGGCGAGGTGGCCCCGGGACTCCCTGGGGTGGTGGTTCGGCTTCTGGGGGTGTCTATGGAGCAGCTGCCTTCTTCTCTGTAGATGCAGATCAATATGGGGGGGCCGGATCAGCTGGTGCCGGTTTTGATGCAGGAGGGGGAGCGGGCAACCCTCCCGGGGTTGCCGCTTCTGGTGGTTCTAATGGGGGAACCGGCACTGGCGGCGATTTAATTATTTTGGTGCGTGGGAACGTCACGCTTACAACCGGGCATCTTCTCTCCGCCAATGGCATTGCAGGCGGATCGGGAGGAGCTGGTTCAGGGGGCGCTGGATCCGGCGGCGGGAAGGTGGGTCTTTATTACCTAGGGACATTAACTGGGACGCCCAACTTGACAGCTACAGGTGGCTCGGGTGGCTTGGGAACGGGGGCGAATGGAGGTGTTGGTGGTGCAGGCGCCACTACATCAACACCATTTTCCGCAGCGGGGTATTAAGTCTTGAAACAATCCCGGGGTCTCATCTTCTCGGACATGGCACAGTCCATGCTCTTCACCCATACGCTGTCGGCAGCGTAAAATCGGGGGCCTAAGCCCCCGTTTCGTTTTCATAGGACGCCTTATGATTCTGAGAAATAAGAAAATCCCATGTCATCGGCTCCCTGAGACCGTAGACTTGTGGAATCTTGGGGATGTGCATCGCGGCGATGAATCATGCGATGTTGATCTATTCCAGCGTGCCATAAAGATGATCTATAAAAGCCCGGATACCCGCTGGATTTCCACGGGGGACTTACTGAATGTCGCCCTTAAAAGCTCTAAGTCCTCGCCATATTCAAGTCTGAGTCTGGAAAAAGAAGTAGAAGAATTAGCGAAGGATTTGGCCCCGATCGCAGATAAGTGTCTAGGCTTCGTGGGCAGTAATCACCACTTACGGCTAATGAGGGAAACAGGCCTAAACCTGGACAAGATAATCGCTAACCGTCTGGGTATTCCCTATCTGGGTGCTATTGGGAAGCTCGGGATATTCTGTAGTACAAGTCTATTCATGGTGGCCATGCATCATGGCGTAGGGGGGGGCAAGACCTTGGGGGCGAAAGCCAACGTTCAGGATCGCTTGCGTACCACGATTGCGCCATGTTATGACCTCTATCTTCTTGGTCATACGCATACTTATCTTGAATCAGACGCAAGTGCCAATCTTTTGATAAGACGCGATGTGGTTGAAATAACCATTCCCCAAAAAATAGTCACTACGGCGCATTGCCTGGATTATGACGATTCCTATGCCCCGGATATGATGCTTGAGGAAAGGCCAAAAGGGTTTGCGGTCATCACTTTGAAGGGAAGTCGAAGCGGAAACCAGGATAAGAAAGAGATCAAAGCCACGAGGTGGTCATGAACGATCGCGGCTCAATCCTGGACAAGGCGAAGGCCATTATCAACGGAGAACGCCAGGATGCATACGGTGATCCAGAAGACAGTTTTAAGCTGATCGCTGCCTATTGGGGAGCATACTTGCACGAGCCCATTACGCCTCTTGACGTGGCCCATATGATGATGTTGCTTAAGTTGGCCCGGATGTCCGGGCAAATGCCTCATGAGGACAATTATGTGGACCTGGCGGGCTATGCGGGGATCGCTGGGGACATGGTAAGCGGCAATGAGTCCCCGGCATAATCAGGGCCATCCTGACCATTTCGTCCGCCCGGGCAAAATGGTCAGCGGGCGGTCAGGTCGGGCACGGCTAGGCCTTCTTCCTATTGCACCAGTCCGCATGGTGGCCGTTCTGGCCCGAACATTCTTTGCACCGCGTCGGGTTGAACTCGCACCAGGGCGCATGGCCTTGGCCCACGCCCCACCCGCAGCCATGGCAATAGGGGTCAGGCT
>Ga0326727_10005699_pt1 | contig 35157 bp, 24 predicted proteins | sample MB2enrmetagenome_FD_207643 | JGI IMG/M metagenome (GOLD analysis project Ga0326727, IMG submission 207643) | Lab enriched peat soil microbial communities from McLean, Ithaca, NY, United States - MB29MY | ecosystem: Environmental > Terrestrial > Soil > Wetlands > Peat | place: USA: New York...
CTCTCGTCAGCTAAGACCATACTCCCTCACCGCAGAATGGGATAGCGGTTCGGCCGGATAGGAAAGCCTCACAGTGATCGTAATGCTGGAGGACTATCAGAAGCGGACCGAATATGCACTCAAACGTTCCTCCGATTGCCTTCGGCGGCACTGCCGGCATGAGGGCTCCGGCGTAAGGTACCCGCACCGCGTCCAGCAAGACCAGCACGGCGCTCAGGTACAGTACAGCATCAATCAGACCATGCCAAAGCGGGGTCTGAGCGTCACAATTGGCCGCCTTAGTTGCTGCGCGGGAGAGACACGCTGGGCAGAGTCCTTGCCGCTGCTTGTCTCTCCCTCGCTTTTTGAGCTGCGTTTTATCATCGCAATTATCCCGCTTTCGGCCGCCGGTCAAGTCCCTGGCGGCCGAAAGCGTTAAGAGTGAAGCTGAGCATGAATTGGAAGAAGACGCGGCGGATTGCTCTGTTTTGGATGCTGTTGTGCTGCGGGCTTTCCGCTTTATGGGGATTTTCCATGGAGCGCGCCTCACCCGACGGAATGATCGACTTCAAAGGGACCTTCTATGCCGCGCGATGTGTGATCCAACACAGCGACCCCTACAAAGACGGGGAGCCGTTGCGTGCTTATCTCGCAGAACAAAATGACCATTCATTGCCCTCGGACGTGCTTCGACAGGCTCTGTCTCAGAATATTTATTTGCCGACCACATTTATTTTCATCGCGCCTTTCGCATTGCTGCCATGGGCGCTTGGGCACCTGCTTTGGATGATTCTCTCCGCTGGGAGCCTGCTCCTGGCCGCCTTTCTGATGTGGAATCGCGGGTCTAAATACTCGCCACTCATCTCCGGCACATTGATCTGCTTCCTCCTTGCTAACTGCGAAGCTGTTCTTGCAACCGGCAATCCTGCTGGGCTCGTCGTAGGCCTTTGCGTGGTGGCTGTCTGGTGTCTCATCGAGGAGCGTTTTGTGCCGGCCGGGATCGTGTGCCTGGCAGTCGCCCTCGCAATCAAGCCCCATGACGCGGGCCTAGTCTGGCTCTACTTCTTGCTGGCAGGTGTGCCGCATCGGAGACGCGCACTACAAACCCTTCTCATTACCGTTGTCCTGGTTTTGTCTGCCTTCCTATGGGTTTCGCATGTTGCGCCGTATTGGATGCAGGACTGGCACTCAAATCTGTCGGCCATTTCGGCGCCCGGCGGCATCAATGATCCAAGGCCTGCTTCTGTCACCGGCAATATCGCCGGCATGGTTATCGATCTGCAGGCGGCGATCAGCGTTTTCTGGGATCTCCCACGCATCTACAATCCAGCCAGTTACCTGATCTGCGGAGCGCTCCTGCTGGCATGGACGATTCGCACTCTGCGGTCGCGTTTTTCACGGCGGGGAGCCTGGCTTGCTCTGGCGGCGGTTGTGCCGCTGACCATGCTGGTGACCTATCATCGGCCATACGATGCGAAGCTCCTGATGCTCACCATCCCCGCCTGCGCCATCCTGTGGGCCGAGGGTGGCCCGATTCGCTGGATCGCACTCGCGGTGAATACTGCGGGGCTTGTGTTGACCGGTGATATTCCGCTGGCAGTTCTAGGCATTCTCGCGAACAATCTGCATGTGAGTACGGCGGGGATCTACGGGAAAGTGCTTACGGTTCTGCTGATGCGGCCCGCCTCGCTCATTTTGCTGGTGATGGGCGTGTTCTATCTGTGGGAGTATTTGCGGCGCGCCCAAGAGACAGGGTGTGGCCTGGCACAGACCACACCCGAACGGAGCCAATCCGCGTTGAAGCTGGATTGAGACAGCACATGCGTCAGCCGCTCGCGCTCATCCGCTTGCCGCGTGAGCAGGCACTTTGCGGGTCCACGGTGGCGTGGATTATGCCGTGGCGCGCTGCTGGGTGCGGGCGCCCAGGCGGATGCTCACGACCTTGGAGACGCCGGGCTCTTGCATGGTAACGCCATAGATCAGGTCGCCGGTCTGCATCATGCGCCGGGAGTGGGTGACGATGAGGAACTGCGTCTCCTTGCTCATGGAATGCAGAAGGTCGGCCAGGCGGCCAATGTTGGTTTCGTCCAGTGCCGCATCCACTTCGTCGAGCGCGCAGAAGGGGCTGGGCTGGAACTGGAAGATGCCCATCAGCAAGGCCAGCGCGGTGAGTGACTTCTCTCCGCCCGAGAGCAGAAGCACATTCTGCTGCTTCTTGCCCGGAGGCGATGCGACGATGTCGAGGCCGCTCTCGGCCTGATTCTCCACGTCCGTGAGGCGCAGGAATGCCTGCCCGCCGTGGAAGAGCCGCGAGAAGACCTGGCCGAAGTTCTCATTGATCCGCGCGAAGGCTTCATCGAACCTGGTGCGGGAAATCTGATCGATCTCCTTGATGGTTTCCTCAGTGTTCTCGATAGACTCCTGGAGATCCTTGCGCTGCGTTTCGAGGAAGCCGTGACGCCCGGCGCTTTCCTTGTACTCGTCGAGGGCCATCATGTTCACCGGGCCCATCTGCTCGATGCGCTCGCGCAGCGTGTGGCAGGCCTGCTCTTCGGCAGCCAGTTCCTCGCCGGCCACGCGAACGATCTGGTCGTCGGCGCGCAGTTCGGCTGCTTCGGCGTTGACCTCGGCCAGGCAGCTAGCCTCCAGGTATTCCAAGTCGGCGCGCAGCTTGGCCACCTCGCTTGAACGGGTGGCGCGATCCTCGCGCAACTCGTCGAGTGCGGCTCGCCCGGTTTTGAGCTCGGTTTCCATAGTGGCGAGCTGCTGGCGCAGGGCCTGCGCCTGTGCAACCAGAGTCTGTGCCAAGGCCAGCGCTTCGGTGCGCGCGGTCGCCAGCTGCTGTTCGCGCTGGACCAGTTCCGCGCTTTCGCGGATTCGCTGCTCACGTTCCGCCGTGGCTGCGGTGCGCTGCTGCGCGATCGAAAGAACACGGTGCTCGAGGTCGGCATGGAGCCTGTCGATGCGCTGGAAGGCTGCCTCGGCGCCGCGCCGCCGCTCTTCCAAACCAGCCAACTGAGCGGTCACCTTGGCCGCTTCCTGCTGCAAGCCTTCGCGCTTCTGACGCATCTGCGCCAATTGGGTCTGCAACTCTTCGATGGCGGCCTCGGCGGTCTTGTTTTCAGCCTCCAGGCGGAGCATCTCGGCGCGCTTCTCTTCGATGCCGGCTTTCTTGGCTTCGCGCGCCTCCTTGTTGCGGGCGGCCTGCGCCGTCCACTCCTCAAGGCGCCGCTGGATGCGCTGCGTCTCAGCTTCCATATGCTTGAGCGCCGCGCCCTGATCGGCGGAATCACGCTCAGCTAGCCGCCGCTGTTCGCCGCACGACTCCAGTTGCGCGGCCATCTGCTCGATGGCCTGCGTGAGAGCCGCAGCGTCAGATTCCGCTTGCTTCAGTTCCGTGTCCAGCTTGTCCAGCCGGCTTTCTGCCTCGCGCAACTGGCGCTTCAACGCCAGCGGTCCCTGGCTGGCAGGCTTGCCGCCGGTGACTGTAGCGTTGTGGAAGCACTCGCCCTCCGGCGTGAGGAAAAAGGCGTAGGTATACTGCGCGGCCAAACGCGGCGCTTCGGACGGGTCCTCAACGAGGTAGCTGTACTTGAGCTTGGGCAGAATCGATTCCAGCGAGCGCCCAAAACCGTTCAGCACCCGGATCGAGTCCTTCAGCGGAGTGATACCGGGGGAGCTGATCGTGTCGTTGCTTTCCTTGAAAAGCCCGGCCTGCTCAGATGGATGGATGAGGAAGGTGGCGCGACCATCCACGCCGGATTTGAGCAACTGGACGCCTTTTTCGGCAGCTCCCCAACTTTCCACTACTACATAATTCAGTTCTTCGCGGAGGAACTCGTCGACGACGGCTTCATGCGCGCCGCTGACTTCGAGGAAGTCAGCCAGAGTGCCCATCGGCGCCATGTCCTGTGCCAGCGCTCCCGGCTTCAGGAGCTGGCGCACCGTATCAGTGGAGTAGCCGTGGGTGCGAATGAGCGATTGCAGAGCATCGCGACGCCCAGCCAGAGTCGCCTGTTCGCTGCGCAACTGGTTGGCGCTGGCACGCAGTGCGTTTTCTTCCGCGCGGCGCGCTTGCAGGGACTCGCGCAGAGCCGCAATTTCGCTTTCGAGGCGCTTCAGGGTTTCCGCCGCGGATTCGCAGCGCAATCTGGTTTCTCCGCTGCGCGCGCTCAGGTTTTCAAGCTCCGTTTGCGCCGGGCCCATTTCGGTTTCCAGACGCTTGGCTTCATGCTCCAGAGCTGCCAGACTTTCTTCCCACTGCGCAGTGTTGTTGCGGGCGTTGTTGGCCTGCGTCAGCAGATGCATGGCCTGGCGGCGGTCTATCTCCAGTTGCCGCTCCGCCGCAAAAACTTCTTCGGCCGCGCCGCGCGCCTCTTGCTGGTGAGCCTCCACTTGCTGGCGAAAGGCCTTGGCCTCGCCGGCCGCGGTCTCAAGAAAGCTGTGCTGCTGCGTGCGCTCCTCGGCGATCGAAGCCAGTTGCGCCTTTGTCTGTTCCAGCTCGGCGCCAGCCGCCGCGATGCGCTTTTCCAGCTCGACGATGCGCTCGGCGTTGGCGCTTTGCTGTGCTGCGGCGCGCTCGCGCTCGACGGCCGACTTGTTGGCGCGGTTCTGTGCTTCCTGCCCCTCGCTGTCGAGCCGGTAGCCCTGCTCGGTGAGCGCGTGTTGACTGGCCTCAGCCGTCTCAATCTCTGCCACCGAGGCTTTGATCTTCTCGGTCAGCGCGGCGATCTCGGCATTCAGCCTTGCCTGATCGGCATCCATCGTGGTCATGCGGCTGGCCAGCACGACGCGCAAGCGGCCGCGCAGCTCGTTGCGGACGGTGGCGAAGCGCTCGGCCTTCGACGCCTGGCGCTTCAAGCTGTTCATCTGCCGCGTGACTTCTTCAAAAACATCGTCGACGCGCGCCAGGTTCTGCTTGGCGCTTTCAAGGCGCAACTCGGCCAGGCGCTTCTTGTTCTTGAAGCGCGTAATCCCGGCCGCTTCTTCGATGATGGCCCGCCGCTCATAGGGCTTGGAGCTGAGCAACTGCCCGATCCGCTCCTGGCCGATGATGGCGTAGCTTTCCGGCCCCAGGCCGGTGCCCATGAAGATGTCCTGAATGTCGCGCAACCGGCAGAGCTTGCCGTTCAACAGGTACTCGCTTTCGCCGGTGCGGAAGAGGCGCCGGGTAATTACGATTTCGCCCTTTTGCGGCGTTTGATGGAACTTGCGGCGGCGAATCTTGAGCACGACGGCCTGGGGACCCTCGCCGTTGGACATCGATTGCGGCTGGTTCGAGCCTGCCTCCTGCCCGTCTTCATCGAGCGGCTGGCCGGGCTGCTCGTTGGCGATGATCTCCTCGGCTTCAGCGGCTCGCTGGCGGCGCAACTCCTCTTCGTCCCAGTCGAGAGGGCCGTCGTGCTCCACCAACACCTGCGGCTCCACGGGAACAGGCCCCTCGTAAACCTCAGGATCGACCATGGTCAGCGTCACTTCGGCCATGCCCTGCGGCTTGCGGTCACGGGTTCCGGCAAAGATCACGTCCTGCATGTGCGTGCCGCGCAAGGTCTTAGCGCTCTGCTCGCCCAGTACCCAGGTCACCCCGTCGAGGATGTTCGACTTGCCGCACCCGTTCGGCCCCACGACGACGGCAACGCCCGTTCCCGCTACGGTCAATTCCGTGCGGTCGCAAAAGCTCTTGAAGCCGAGGATATGGATCTTCTTTAATTTCAGCATCTTCACTCCGGGTGTTTGAGGTATTTCTTTGACTTCACGGGTTCAAACGGGCAGCCCGCTGCCAACGGCATAGCGCAGCAGAAAAACGGTTCTCCAACTACAAACTCTACGGAGGCTGGGGGGTAGGGTCAACCGCATGGGGCAGGGTTTTTGTGGATAAGGGAGGCCGGAATTCGTCTTCTTTTGGAATGCCCAAATAGTGGTGCGAAATTAGCAACTTCTTCTAGATTATAGCGGTTTTTTGCACAGGAGGAGAAGCGCAAGAGCGCAATCTCCCAGGGCTCAAGCGCAAGAGCTGGGAGAACTGGCGAGGCGTTTTGCGGGTGCCCCTTCTGAGTGTTTCAGCAGAAGGGGTAGATGAGTTTTGGAGCGAAATGGCCATCCATCTCACTCAAGCTGACCCTTTTCGTTGGGCCGACGAAACGGACGTGTGCCCCAAGTCCCGCTTTTGGGAGCTGGAAAACCACAACCTTTCGGTGCGCCTTAAGCTCCCGGCCTAAACATAGGGAACGATGCTGTATCCGCCTGCGAGCTGTCCGCCGGAGATGTGCAGGTTTTCCGGCGCATAGTTTGATGCCGGAGTCGCGCACCGCTGCTGCACACTTTCGTAGAGCGAGGAGTCATCGACGATGTTCCGCCTGTGGGGAGTGAGACTATAGAGCCCTGTCAGAGAATCATGGAGAGTTGCCAAAGCGTCGGTCAACCTGGACGTGCTTGGGAATGCGCCCGGCGCGAACTGCAGTCCACAGTTCTTGGCGTAATTGGCCACCCAGTTCAAGGTGATGTTGGAGAGTGCGAATCCGCCATCATCGGCGGGGTAGCTGCCGCCCACATCGCAATGCACACCGGCGAACCACACCTGCGCGAGTGATTGCCCCGGCGCTGGCGCAGACGTCCATAGGGCTGGTTGAAACTGAAGTCTCTGTTCATCGATGGCGAGCGCTTGAACCGCGTTCAAAACGTCCGGGTGCAGGCTGGTATCGAGGAAACCGTATTGGCAGACGTCGATTCCGCCGAAGATGGCGGGAATCCCGAGTGAGCCAACTGTATCCCATACCCCGAGCAGTTGAATCTTGGCGTTGTCCATCCGGTAGCCTTCATTCAACGTGTCGAGCAGCATCTGGCGCTGCGATGCGTTGCGATAGGCCTCGAATGCCATATCGAGACATTTGGGATCGTTCTGGTTGATTGTGGGAAGTCCGCAGATGGCAATCATGCCCGCCAGGCTGCGGGCAGTGTAAGCTCCGCGGCTGAAGCCGAAGATGAAAATATGGTCGCCAGGGGCGTATTGCGCGGCTATGGCTGCGTATCCCTGCCTAATCTTGCCGAAGATTCCGACCCCAAAAGCGCCTCCGAGGATACTATCAACCGGATTCCCATCCGTACCGACGCCAGGATCGTACGTTGTCAGTTGTTCGCCGTCGATCTTGGCGGCAGCGGAATATAACCTGGAGACATTCGAGTTTTGGCACGGTCCGTCCCAGGTGCCGTCCGCAAAGAATGCAACGTTCTTTGCCATGTATGCTCCTTCTCGCGGCCTGCATGGAAATCGATGCAGAACGGGATGAAAAAAGGTAAGTCGCAGAAGGAAGCTCTGTCAATCCTTCCGGGAAGGACCCGCTGGCAGAAGCAATCTGCTCCTGTAAAGTTGAAGGAGGTGCTCCGCACATTTTTGCGCGGCCTTTTACGCCTCGGGCCTTCTTCTGTTGACGACTCCAACCAATTCGAATGCGCCGGCCAATCCGGACGAACTGGCTGAGCTGCTGCGCTCGGTCTTCGGGTTTTCCGGTTTCCGGGCGAATCAGGAGGCGGTCTGCCGCGCGGCGATTGCGGGGCGGGACCTGCTGCTGGTGATGCCGACCGGCTTTGGCAAGTCGCTTTGCTACCAGTTGCCGGCGATTGCGCTGGGAGGAACGGCGCTGGTCATCAGCCCGCTAATTGCGCTGATGGAGGACCAGGCGGCCAAGCTGACGTCGCTGGGCCTCAGCGTGGGGCGGATTCACTCCGGCCTGGAGCGGGCGCAGGCACGGCAGACGTGTGTGGACTACCTGCAGGGGAGCCTGCAGTTCCTCTTCATTGCGCCCGAGCGGTTGCGCGTGCCGGGCTTCGGCGAGATGCTGGCCAAGCGCAAGCCCTCGCTGATCGCCATTGACGAAGCGCATTGCATCTCGCAGTGGGGACACGATTTCCGACCGGATTACCGGATGATCGGACAGTATCTGCCAGCGCTGAGGCCTGCGCCGGTGGTGGCGCTGACGGCCACGGCCACGCCAGCCGTGCAGGCCGACATCCTGGAGCAACTTGGCACGATCAAGCCGATGAAATTCATTCATGGCTTCCGGCGGCACAACCTGGCGATTGAGGTGGTGGAACTTCCTGTACCAGAGCGGGCGGCAGTGATTTGCGGCCTGCTGGCCGACGCCAAGCGGCGACCGGCGATTGTGTATGCAACCTCGCGAAAGCAGTCGGAGAAGCTGGCTGAGGAGCTGGCCCGCAGGATTCCTGCGGCGGCTTACCATGCGGGGCTGGATGCGGAGACGCGCGACCGGGTGCAGACAGCCTTTCAGGCCGGGGAACTGGAGGTGGTGGTGGCCACCATCGCTTTCGGCATGGGCATCGACAAGGCTGACATACGCACGGTGATTCACGCCGGACTGCCGGCAACGCTGGAAGGCTACTACCAGGAGATTGGCCGCGCGGGGCGGGATGGTAAGCCGAGCCGGACCTTCCTGATGCACAGCTATGCCGACCAGCGTACGCACGACTTCTTCATGACTCGCGACTATCCGGCGGTGGAGCACTTGCAGCAGGTATACCGCACGCTGGGCGAGGAGCCGAAGCCGGCGGAAGAGCTGCGCGCCAGTTCGAAGCTGGGCGAGGAGGAGTTCGACAAAGCGCTGGAGAAGCTGGAGATTCACGGCGGGGCGCGGGTGGACTTTGGCGGCAATGTGACGGCGGGCGGCAAGGGATGGAAGAAGAGCTATACGGTGCAGGCGCAGTTTCGCGCCGAACAGTTCGAGAAGGTGCTGCGGTTCACGACCTCGACCGAGTGCCGGATGGCGGCGCTGGTGCGGCACTTTGGCGACGTGGAGGATGCGAGCGAGCAGTGCGGGATCTGCGACGTGTGCGATCCGGCGGGAGCGGTGCTGAGGCTCTTCCGGCGGCCGACGGCGGTGGAGCGGGGACTGGCGCAGGGGATTGCCGATGAGTTGCGAGCCGTAGATTACAAGGCCACCGGAACGCTGCAACGGAATCTGGATTCGGCGGGCAGACTGAGCAGAGATGAATTTGACGGGCTGCTGGATGCGATGGTGCGGGCCGGGCTGATAGAGATTGAAGAAGCGGAGTTCGAGAAGGACGAAAAAATCATTCGCTATCGCAAGGTGCGGCTGACCGAAGCCGGACTGGAAATGCGGGCAACCACGCCGGCGGAGTTGCTCATCGGCGATGGGGTGGTGGAGGAGTTCGGCGGACGGACGCCAGCGCGGGCGAAGAAGACGAAGGTAAGCGCAAAGGCTGGTGTGGTGAAGGCGGCCCAGACAGAGCCGGTACAACTGTCAGCGGAGGGGGAAGCTCTGGCGGCGCGGCTCCGGGAGTGGCGCGCGGCAGAGGCGAAACGGCTGGGAGTTCCGGTCTACCTGGTGCTGCAAAACCGGACATTGGATGCACTGGCGCAGGAGCGCCCGGCCAACCCGAGGCAGTTGTTGGAGATCAACGGAATGGGGCCGGCTAAGGTGGAGCGGTTTGGAGAGGCCATTCTTGAGTTATGCGGCAAGGCAGAGTAAGACTTTGGATTTGCCGAGTTGGGCAGCGTATATCAATAAATGCTTCGAGAGAATGGCGCTGTATCAGGGCACGACTTTAGTCGTGCCGTAAGCGCCGCAAAACTATCCAGCCATTAGGTCATGAGCGATGCTTTTCGTCTGCTTGGACTTTCACCACAGGATGATGACTCCCAGGGGAGTGAGTGATTACTGAGTTAGTGCGCGACTGGACAGACGCAATCTTTGAAGGCCTGCGCGGTGTCGTTCGACAATGAGCAAACGTACTCTGGCCAGACTAGGCTGAGCAGGGGCGAAGATGTGCCTGCCAGGAAGTTGCGAATGTACGCCTGACTGGCTTCGGTCGCTGCGCTGGGGTCTGTCGCAAAGCGGGAGACTAGCTTGCTCACGGAGGACGAGGTGAATTCCGCCGCGTGAAAGCTGCGAGCAAAATCGTATTCTTCCGTCCATTTGGCATTGACGCCGGTTTGGTTCGACGCGACAAATACACGGTAATCCTTGAGCGCCGCGGATGAGCGGTCGACCTGGGCGACGACAAAGGATGGGCTATTGCCGTGGATCGGCGAGATGGATGGAACCATCTTGACTGCGATGCCCAGGCTCGATGGCGGAGTCTGGCCATTCTCTTTCAGAAGGCGCAATTCGTCCATGTGGGTGTGAGCGAAGATCGTCAACTCGATGACATCGCCATTCGCGCTCAGCACGTCTGCCATCTTCTCTGAAGAAAGAAACATTACGGGCTTCTGGCCACCGCAAATATTGGTCATTCTTTTCGCCGTTGAGTAGACATCGACGCCGGGCGGGATGTGTCCCATGACCCAGATCTTCTGCTTGTTGGCGCGGGCGTCATCAAGTTGCTGACGGAGCCAGGCAAGCTCTGCGTCTGCCGCGCCGGGATCGGCTTTGCCATTGCAGGCCGCGTAGTTCTTCGACATGAAAAGGTCGTTCAGAACCAGAAGACGCGCGTTTTCAATGGGAGCGGGCAGGGAAACGCTGTAATAGCCGCCAGCCGCGAAGCTCTCTTCAGCGGCCGCGCGTTCGGCGGCGGGGAAGCTGCGCGTTACTTCCATGCCAACGGCCTCCAGAAACTCGCTGTGAGCATCGAGCCGGTAGTCGCCGCAATCGGAGTCATTGTTTCCCAGAGCCAGATAGACGGGCCTGCCGGGGAACGCGGTGTTTAACTCGCCCATGACATAGGCCAGAGTCTTTTCAGCGAATGCTCTGTAACCACCGGGCGGGGAGTGAGGAAAGAGTTCGTGGTACTCGCACTGAAATGCGTGAGAGACGAGATCACCGCTCACGGCCACAAAGCCGACGCCGGTGGCGTGGCTGCGCATAGCCTTCAAACTGGACTCGAAGAGCGCAAAAGATGTATCGGCTCCGCGAACATTGCAGGCCTGTTGCAGCGCCTGAAAACGCTTCTGCTGATCGGGCGACGGCGGCGCAGCGAGAATGGCTTGCCACTGGCTGGCCGGAGCAGCGGCCAGTTGAGGAGCTTTGGCGGGGTCCCCAAAAGGCTCGAAGTGAATGTCGCTGACGAGGAGAGCGGGGACTGTCGTCTGGGCTGGCTGCGCGGACTGCGTTTTGTGATTTGTTGCGGCGAGATGAGGGCTCTGCGCAAGGGATGCGCCGGTCAGCAGGAAGAGGCTAAGCAGCGCCAAGGAGGGCGCGAAAACGGCGCGGAGGATGCGGGCTGTTGAATTGCGTTTCATCGATGCTCCCTGGCTGCCGGTCACGAGGGGATGGATCGCTGGATAGATGTATGGCTTCCCAGGTCCCAAAAGCGGGACCTGGGGCACCCAATGTCGGCAAAAAAGGAAGAGTCTAGCTGACGCGCTCGATGACGACGGATTCGAGGACAACGGGGGTCTTGGGCTTGTCCTGGCCGCCGCGGGGGACGCGGGAGATCTTGTCGGCGATTTCCTGGCCCTCGACGACTTCGCCGAAGATGGTGTGGTGGCCGGTGAGCCAGGGCGTGGGAGCAACGGTGATGAAGAACTGGCAGCCATTGGTTCCGGGGCCGGAGTTGGCCATGGCCAGCTTGCCGGACTTGTCGAACTTGTGCGGCGAGCCCTTGGTCTCGTCCTCGAAGCGGTAACCGGGTCCGCCCATGCCGGTGCCGGCGGGGTCGCCGCCCTGAATCATGAAGTCGGGAATGACGCGGTGGAAGATGGTGCCGTCGTAGAGCTTGGTGGTGGACTTGGCGTGGGTGGAGGGATGGGTCCACTCGCGTTTGCCCTCGGCCAGATCGATGAAGTTCTTGACGGTGATGGGCGCGTCCTTCTCAAAAAGCCGGACGGTGATCTTGCCTTCAGTGGTGGAGAAGACGGCGTAGGTTCCTGCTGCAAGTGCCATGGAAAACTCCTAAACTCTGCTTGGATTTGTAGAAGGTTTTGCGGATTCCCAGAATCCTAAACGACCTGGGGCACTCCGGTTTATGGCTTGACGCCAGCTCCGGGCGCGGGTTTGGACTCGGCCTGCGGCGCGGCGTTCGGAGATGGTGGTACCGGCTGTCCCGCGGGCACAATGGTGACTTTCTTGAGCACCACCGGCGTCACCGGCTTGTCGCGCCCGTCGGTTTGCACGCGGGCGATGGTCTTGACTACCAAGACGCTGGAGTCGTCGCATTGGCCGAAGATGGTGTAGTGCTGGTTGAGCGAGTCGTATGGCAGCTCAGTGATGAAGAACTGGCTGCTGTTGGAGTTTGGGCCGGAGTTGGCCATGGCCAGGCGGCCGGGAACGTCGAAGTTCAAATCCGGATCGAACTCATCATCGAAGGTGTAGCCGGCGTCGCCCCGGCCTGTGCCAGCGTGGTCGCCGCCCTGGATCATGAATTCGGGGATGACGCGATGGAAGATGGTGCCGTCGTAGAGAGGCTTGTTCTGCTGTTTCTTGTTTGTAGTGGGATCGGTCCAGGCCTTTGTGCCTTCGGCGAGGCCGATGAAGTTGGCCACCGCATGGGGCGCCTGGCGCTGAAAGAACTGGCAAGTGATGCGGCCCATGGAGGTGTCCATCACGACGGTTGGGCCGTTGGGGCGAGTCATTGCCGCCGCGGTGGCTTGGGGCGCGTCAGGAAGTTCTTCGGCGGGTTTGGAGGAGGTTTGGGCGGAGGCCGAGGCGGTAAAGGCAGCGGCCAGAGCGGGAATGAGAATGTTGTAGTTGAGTTTCATACCGAGTCTGAGGGTAAATCATCCGGCGGGGAGAGGGCTAGCGCAACATAGCTTTCAGGGAAGCGGGTTTCTTTCCGTTTCCGGATTGTCATCCAAAGCGAAGACACACCGGTTACGGCCTGCCTCCTTGGCTTGATAGAGTGCGGTATCTGCCCGTTCAAAGAGAGAAGAGGAACTCTTTGAACGGCCTTCGTCCGTGGCGATGCCGATGCTGACCGAAACCCCAACCGCTTTTCCTTTGACAGAGAAATCAAGTTGTTTGAACGCGTGGAGTATGCGCTCGGCCACTTCCTGCACCTGCTCGCGTTTGGCCCGTGGGAGCAAGGCACAGAACTCGTCGCCCCCCCATCGGCACAGGAAATCCTCATTGCGCAGAGTGCCGCGGAGTCTGGCCGAGACGGCTTTGAGCAGGTCGTCGCCTGCCGCGTGCCCATACTGGTCGTTGACTTGCTTGAAATAGTCGATGTCCAGCAATACGACAGAAAGACCAAGTCCGGTTCGAACGGCTCCGGAGATTTCACGAAATGCGATTTCCTCGAATGCCCGGCGGTTATAGAGGTCGGTCAGGGGATCTCGCAGGGCTTTGACTGTGAGGTCCCGATTCAGTCTCTCTGACATCATCAGGAGAAACAGAGGAAAGATCATTCCCTCTGCAAGGATCGTTGCAACGCCGTTGAAGATCGCTCGCGGATGATTGAAGTCGTACTCCTGGCTGAAATTGCCGGTCCGGATCAAATCGAGAATCACGCCGCAGGTCGCGGTCGCAAGCAAGGCATAAACACAAGCTGTCAAAACATCAACGAATGGCCTTCGTCCTTCATCCGCCCGCAGAAGACACGCTGCGATGAGGATCATCATGGCCATATTGATGAAGTTGAAAACGAGAAGCTCCATGGATATGTTTCGCTGGGCGAAAGTGAACCATGTGCAAGCGGCAAACATCAGTAAGGGAGGCGCGATGATCGAGATGGTCGATGCCGGTTGTCTCTTGAGCGTACGCAGGGCCAAGTACTCGAGGCTGAGGCAGGCCGCCACCAGCGTAGTACTCAGGACGTGGAAGACGAACTGCCCCTCCCAGGCGGACCCCAGGCGGATGGCGTAGCTCGCCCCAAGGCAGAGGTTTGCGAGCCCCCACAGCAATAGCACGCTGCCAAGGTAGTCCAGATATGTCTTTCTTACGACGAGCACCAGCACGCCGAAGCCGCTGGCGTTCAATGCTCCAATCAGCCAGAAGGGGCGAATATCGAGAGTCATGACTCCGGACCCTTTCCAAGGCATCTACGTGCCTTTTGTTCCGCAGTGCCTTCTTGAGAAGAAGGCTGTCACTCTCTGCGTGCAGGCAAGCCATTGAGGAAGCCTGCGGAATCAACCTTCAATGTGAAGTGATAGAGGAGTACGACAGCCAGTTGGCGAGCTGGTCGGCTGAATCATCACCTCGGAAGACAGTTCACATATTCCAATATTGCATGAAAATAGTCATTTCGCGCTAATGCCAAAAACAGGCTCGTTCAGCAGCCCTTTTTGCAGCGGGCCATGATGGCGGCGTGGAGGCGATCTCGCAGACCAGAGGGAAGATCGTAGATTTCATTGGAGCGATATATTTCGATGGTCTTGCGGGTGGTGTCAAGGGTAACCTTGCAGTGCTCGCAGCCGCCAAGGTGGGCGTGCAGTTGGGTGCGCATTTCGTCGGAGACCGAGTCGTCGATCAGATCGTCTAGAAGGGCGAGAAACTCCTTGCAGGTCATCTTTCAGCCCCCTTCCTCTGGTGGAAATAGCGGCTTAGGCGCTCACGCAGTTGCAGACGCGCACGCAAAAGACGCGACTTGACGGCGGGAATGCTTAGCCCGAGCGTCTCTGCCGTCTCTTCAGTCGAAAGCCCTTCCACATCTCTTAAAACAAACACGATACGAAACCCCTGCGGCAGTCCCTGAATAGTCTTGCGCAGAATCTCGGCCAACTCGGCCTGGTTGAAGTTCTGCTCCGGATTAGGAGCCCAGTCTGCCAGATCGCGGGGCACGCTGCCCTCGTCCGTCGAAATGTCCTCGTCAATCGAAACCATCCTGCCCGTGCGCCGTTTGCGCAGCCGCATCAGGCTTTCGTTGACCGCAATCCGCACCAACCAGGTCGAAAACTTCGAATTCCCTTGAAACTGATCGAGCTTCTGGTACGCCTTCAGAAACGCATCCTGCGTGACGTCCTCGGCATCCTCCCGGTTCTGGGTGATGTGCTGGGCTATACGAAAAACCTGGCCCTCGTATTTGCGCACCAAGGCATCGTAGGCCGAAACATCCCCATCGCGTACCCTCTCAACCAGGGCTACGTCGGGATGCGGTTCGAGTTCGTCAACTATTGCTTGGATGATCGCCATGGCGCTTGGATGCGAGAAATCCTCTGGACTGGATGAGAGTTGCGTGCTGAGTCCTTAACTAATGAGTGTAACGGACAACGGGGCAGGGAACCAAACGAAGGGGATGGCGATTCCCGCGGTTTTACACAGGAGCCAGTCCCGTGTTGCGGCGATTGCGGTAACGTCATTGGTTCCCGGTTGCGGCAGCCGGGGGGAAAGCAGCATAAAGTGGAGGAATGAGGGTAGCATTTTCTTCAATTCCGGTTCCGCGTCTGGCTTTCCGTTGCCTGGCCGGTCTGCTTTTCATGCTGATGATTGTGTTGCCGGTCGCGGGGCAGTCCTCCGGCGGCTCGGGAACCGAGTCTGAGAATTCGACGTCCTCGACGACGAAGGCGAATAAGGCTGCGAAGAAGACACCGCGAAAGATAAAGAAGGCGGCCAAGGCGGACAAACAAGCCACGACGCCCGCCAGCCAGTCTGCCAAAGAGGCCGCCAAGCCAGCAACTTCGACGGAAGAAAAAGCTGCGAAGCCCAAAGGAAAAGCTGGCAAAAAGGCTGCAAAGCCTGCAAGCAAGACCGAACAAGAGACCACGAAGCCCGCAAGCCCGGCCGAAAGCAAAGCTGCGAAGTCCAAGGGGAAGGCCAGCAAAAAGGCTGCAAGTCAGACGGAAGAAACGGCCGCGGAACCCGCGACTCCAGCAAAGAACAGAGCTGCCAAGCCGGTAAAGCAGGACGGCAAGAAGTCCAAAAAGCACACGAAGCAGGCGAGCAAAGCGGTGCGGAGAGCGCAATCTGCACGGATCAAGCTAGCTTTTCAAGCTTCGACCGAACTGCGCCCCATGGCTCAGCAACTGGCCGCGTTGCGCTCGCCGGCGGCTTATGCGGGTGTGACCCAATACGCGCATGAGCATAGTGGCGAGGCCGCAGCGGCGGCATATCTTGCACTGGGCCACGCATCGTTGCTGGACAAGCGATACGAAGAGGCGGCTACTGACTTTCGCCTGGCGCGGAAGGCTGGCGCAGAACTGGCCGATTACGCCGACTTTCTGGGTGCGCGGGCCAACCACGAAGCGGGCAACGATGCGGCGGCCGAGGCGCTGCTGCACGGTTTTGCGGAGCAATACCCGGAGAGTGTCTTCGTTGACCAAGCGCCGGAACTGGAAGCAGAAGCGCTGCTGGGCATGAAGGACGCGTCCGGGGCCGAGCGCGTGCTGTCGGCTGCCCAGGGAACAGACGCCGCGAACCGCCCGGGATTCCAACTCGCCCAGGGCGAAGTCATGTTCATGCTCGGGCAGGAGCAGGAGGCGGAGCGCCTTTACAAGCGGCTGTTGCTGAGCCACCCTCTCAGTCCCGAAGCGGAGAAGGCGCGGGCAAAACTGACCGCCATCGGTGCGGAGGCGAGCCTGACGATGGCGGAATTGCGCAGCTTGGGCGATGCCTATTACAACGCCGGCCATTATGGGGATGCTGCCGAGCAGTACAGAGTGCTGGCCGGCAAGTCCAGCCTCGATGCGGGGAGCCGCAACGGCTTTGCCGTGGCCGCCGCGGCCTGCGACCTGAAGCTGAAGCGGTTGACCACGACCGAGGCGGAGGCGCTGGCCGATACCCCGGACGAGAATGGCGCGCGCAGGCTCTACCTGCTGATGGAGTTGGCAAGAAATCGCGACGATCTGGACGGGCAGAAGCGCATCGTAGCTGAGATGGAGTCGAGGTTTCCGCAAAGCCAATGGCTGGCCGAGGCGCTCTTCTCCAGCGGAAACATGTACCTGCTGCGGCGCGAATATCCGGTGGCGGCCGATTATTACGGCTATCTGGCCACGCACTTCCCATCGAGCAAAAAGGCCTCAGCCGCGCATTGGAAGGCGGGCTGGCTGAGCTACAGGCAGGGGCTCTATGCCGATGCGGCGCGGCTTTTCGACGAGCAGATCCGGCTTTATCCGACGGCCACCGAAACTGCGGCTGCCCTTTATTGGCGCGGGCGGCTGTTTGAGATGCAGGAACACAAGCCGGCCCAGGCGGCGGCCAATTACCGTGCGCTCACGCGCGCATACCAGCACTTCTTTTATGCCCAGATGGCCAGGCAGCGGCTGGCTGCGCTGGGAAATGCACAGCCTGCCGTCGAGCCGCAACTGGACAATTTTCAGGCTCCGCCGGTGCCCCAGTTGCTGGAGAGCTTCCCCACCGACAGTCCGCACCTGGCCAAGGCGCACCTGCTGGCCAACGCGGGCCTGAACGACTATATTGCCCAGGAGATTTCCGCCGATCCGGACTCTTCCTCATGGAGCGCGCTGGCCGAGGCGCAGATCTATGCGTCGTTTGGCGAGAATTTTCGTGCCATGCGAGCGCTGAAGCGGGCTCTTCCTTTCGCCAACACGGCTTCAATCCAGTCCATTCCGCTGAGCTACTGGCGGATTCTCTTCCCGGAGCCGTGGTGGGAAACGATCAAAGCCGAGTCGGCCAAAAACAACCTGGATCCGTATCTGGTGGCCTCGGTGATTCGTCAGGAATCGGAGTTTAATCCCGCGGCTGTTTCCCACGCCAATGCGTATGGACTCATGCAGATGCTGCCCTCGGTGGGACAGCAGTTGGCCCGCGAAGAGGGAATGAGCCACTTCGAGACTTTTCAACTGCTCGATCCGGCGACCAACATTCGCCTGGGTACCCGCTACCTGCGCAAGACTCTGGATCGATTCGGCGGGGTGACGGAGTACGCACTGGCCGCGTATAACGCGGGTGACGAACGGGTGGTTGACTGGCAGGCTGCGGGGCCGTACCAGGGCATGGACGAGTTTGTCGAGTCCATCCCCTTCACGGAAACCCGCGAGTATGTCGAGGCCATTCTGCGCAATATGGAAACCTACAAGGCAATCGATGCAGCCGCCGCGTCTCAGGGCAAGGCGGCGGCTGGGCGATAGGGCGGCTTTTTCCGGAATAGGGGGCGGAGAAGCCCTTTTTCAGCGATTCTTGCTTTCGATTCCGGTTGACTTCAGACGCCGCCACACTCACACTAATTCTGACCGGAGGTGGTAGAGGCCTCCGGCCAGCCATTCGCAGTCTGCTGTTGTTGCAAGACAGGGCCGGCCGAGCTGTTCCGGCGGCGCTGCAGCCTCAACTAGAGCGAAACCAGAGTGGATGTGCCCTTACGGAGAGTCTTCAGTGTGGTTTTTACCTCCGCCCCATCGAGCAAAAATCGCTCGTTGGGAACCCGAAGAGGAAAATCCACTTGTTGGGCGTGCTTCCGGGATGCACCTACTCTGGTTTCGCTGGAACCGGAGGGCGTTATGTCAGCCGATTTGCAGCTTCTGGAAGAATGGATCCCCGATAAAATGGACCCCGGAACGATCTTTGTGCTGGAAAACCAGACGAAGCCGGGGCCTGCGCAAATCCCCTTCGTAGCCGCCATGTCCTGCCCGCGCTGCGGGACCATCGGACTGATCACGCGCCGCCAACTATGCGGGGGCGAGCCGATGATCTGCAGCAGCGACGCCTGCTCGGCTGAGTACCAACTGGACGGCGAAACGATCAACTTCCGCAGGGCGCAGTAAGCGCCGTTAATCAGGGCAGGCGCGCCCCAGCCGGGCGTCTTGCCTTTTGACGCGGCTCCGATAGTATGATTGGGAATTGGCTGTATGCCTGCGCAAACCCACCGGCAAGGTCTGCAGGGGTGGTTTTTTGTTGCGGGGCTAATTCTTCAGGGAGTCGCAAATGTCCCGCATCGTTGAGATTACAGAACTCGCGCTTCGAGATGCACACCAGAGCTTGCTCGCCACCCGGATGGGCTTGGACGACATGATTCCAGCCTGCGAAGACATCGACAATGCAGGCTACTGGTCGGTGGAATGCTGGGGTGGCGCAACCTTTGATAGCTGCATTCGCTTCCTGAACGAGGATCCGTGGGAGCGGTTGCGCACCTTCCGCAAGCTGATGCCCAAAAGCCGGCTGCAGATGCTGCTGCGCGGCCAGAACCTGCTGGGGTACCGGCATTATGAAGATGGGGTGGTCGAGCGCTTCGTGGAGAAGTCGGCCGCGAACGGGATCGATGTCTTTCGCGTCTTCGATGCACTGAACGACCCGCGCAACCTGAAGACCAGCATTGCAGCCGTGAAGAAGACCGGCAGGCACGCGCAAGGCACGATCTCCTATACCGTCAGCCCGCTGCATACCGTGGAGGCTTTTGCCGAGTTGGCCGAGCAACTGCGGGAGATGGGATGCGACTCGATCTGCATTAAGGACATGGCCGCCCTGCTGAAGCCGCAGCCCGCCTACGATCTGGTGAAAGCCATCAAGCGGAGGTGCGGGGAGGACATGCTGGTTGATCTTCACACCCACGCCACGACCGGCGTGACCATGGTTTCGTTGATGAAGGCCATCGAGGCAGGGTGCGACATCGTGGACACCTCGGTCGGCTCCCTGTCGCTGGGGCCGGGACATAATCCAACCGAGAGCCTGGTGGAATTGCTGGAAGGGACCGGGTATGAGACCCGAGTCGATCTGGATCGCGTGAAGCGCGTGTCAAAGCACTTTGGTGCCATTCTCCCGCGCTACAAGGAGTTCTTTGCCGAAAACACCGGAGTGAATACGGCGATCTTCAAGAGCCAGATTCCGGGTGGAATGATCTCCAACATGGAAAGCCAGCTCAAGGCGCAGGGCGGGGCCGACCGGCTGCAGGAAGTTCTGAAGGAAGTTCCCAATGTTCGCAAGGATGCCGGCTATCCGCCGCTGGTGACGCCTTCGAGCCAAATCGTGGGTTCGCAGGCCGTCTTCAATGTCCTCATGGGCAAGTACAAGGTGATGACCGGAGAGTTTGTCGACCTGATGCTGGGCTACTACGGAAGCACGCTGGGCGAAAAGAACCCGGAAGTGCTGAAGATGGCCGAGGCGCAGGGGAAGAAGCCGGCGATCACGGCTCGTCCGGCAGACTTGCTGAAGCCGGAGTGGGATGAGCTGAGCGCGGCCGCGGGTGCCTTGAAGGGCTCGAATGGCAGCGATGAGGACGTGCTGACCTATGCCATGTTCCCGAAGATTGCGCCGAAGTTCTTCGAAACTCGCGCGCAGGGCCGGAAGAATGTGGGCAAGGACCCGGCCAGCCCGGCGCCGCAGCCCAAAGCCCCGGTAGCGGCCAGTACTCGCGAGGAACTGGGAGCCAAAGTGAACTATGTCATTACTCTGAACGGCAAAGAGCACCGGGTGACCGTGGCTCCGGAGAAATAGAACTTAGAATGCCGGCAGGTCCAGGAGCAGGGATGTCCAAGCAAGAGGAGAGTCAGAAGAAGACCATGGCGGAGAAGGTTTCCGGCCTTGGCGCGAAGCGCGCAGAGCTCAAGCTCGGCGGCGGAACGAAGCGCATCGAGAAACAGCATGCGTCCGGCAAACTGACGGCCCGGGAACGGGTCGGAAGACTGGTGGACCCCGGCAGCTTCCAGGAGGTTGGGCTGTTCGCCCAGCATCGCGCGACCTATTTTGGAATGGCTGACAAGAAGATGCCCGCCGATGGCGTGGTGACCGGATGCGCGAAGATCGACAGCCGCCTGGTGCACCTTGCCAGCCAGGATTTCACGGTGGGGGGCGGCTCCGCCGGCGAGATGCACAGCGACAAGGTCGTCGAGATGATGCGCCTTTCGCTGAAGACGGGCAGCCCGTTCATCTTCATGAACGACTCTGGCGGCGCGCGCGTTCAGGAGGGCATCGATAGCCTGGCCGGGTATGCCCGCGTCTTTTACAGCAATGTTCTGCTCTCGGGCGTGGTGCCGCAGATTTCCGTGATTTGCGGACCGTGCGCTGGTGGCGCTGTTTACAGCCCTGCGCTGACCGACTTTGTGATCCAGACGCGGCCTGCGCGGATGTTCATCACCGGGCCGCTGGTGATCAAGCAGGTCACCGGCGAAGATGTCAGCTCGGAGGAGCTTGGCGGCGCGCAGGCGCAGATGAACTCGGGCGTGGTTCACCTGATCGCGCAGGACGACGAGGAGGCGGTTCAACTTTGCCGTCGGCTGCTCAGTTTTCTGCCCTCCAACAATCTGGAGGATCCGCCTCGCTTGGCATTCAATTTGCCGATGGAATCCGATCCGGAGATGAACGGGATTGTTCCCATCGACAACAAGGCTGCTTATGACGTGCGCAACGTCATCAAGCGCGTTCTGGACTATCAGGATTTCTTTGAGATTCAGCCTGGATTCGCCGCCAACATTGTCATTGGCTTCGGGCGCTTGCAAGGGCGGCCAGTGGGCATTATTGCGAGCCAGCCGAATTCCATGGCCGGCGTGCTCGACATCAATGCCTCCGACAAGGCGGCTCGCTTTGTGCGCTTCTGCAATGCCTTCAACATTCCGCTGATTACGTTTGTGGATGTGCCGGGCTTTCTTCCCGGAGTGGAGCAGGAGCGGGGCGGCATCATCCGCCACGGGGCGAAGCTGCTGTTTGCGTACTCTGCCGCGACGGTTCCGAAGATCACGGTGGTGTTGCGCAAGGCTTATGGCGGCGCGTATATCGCCATGTGCTGCAAGGATCTGGGCGCGGACCGGGTAGTGGCGTGGCCCACGGCCGAGATCGCGGTGATGGGCGCCGAGGGCGCGGCCGAGATCGTCTTCCGGCATGAAATCGACGCCGCAGAGGATAAGGAAGGCCGCCGTCAGGAACTGGTCAACGAGTATCGGGAGACATTTTCCAATCCCTACGTTGCGGCTGGAAGGCGGCTTGTGGATGACATCATCGAACCAGCCGAAACCAGGAAGTATCTGGCGGATGCTCTGGAGGCGTTGCACACCAAGCGGGAGCTGCGTCCAGGGAAGAAACATGGATTGATTCCCCTGTAGCGAGGAGCCGCGCGTGGCATTGAATCTGACAGATTTTATTGTAATGACGGTGCTGGTTGGGGCAGGCTGTGGTCTGAGCTACGTCGGCTTGTGGTCGATGCTCCGGCTGGCAGGAGCCGAACGGCAGCGGACAACGGATCTGCAACTGAACGCGCTGACTGATGAGGTCAAGGCCCTGGAAGCCCGCGTGGCTGAACTCAGCAAGGCACCCGTGCCCGCTCCGGTAGTGGAGATGGTGGCCGCGCCTGCGGCGGCCAAGCCAGCGGCCCATCGGGAGAATGAGGAAGTCTCGCCCGAAATGCTGGTGGTGATGGCTGCGGCAGTGACCGCATTCCTGGGCAAGAAGGTTCGCATCCGCTCGGCAAAGATGTTGCAGCAGCCTCGGGAAGTTGCGAATTCATGGTCGCAGCAGGGGCGGATGCTGGTTCACGCCTCCCATAATCTACGCATGAAGGGTTGAAGCCGCTTGACGGTTGAGGCCCGGCGAAAGTCTATCGAGGGAAGGAACTCGCAACTTGAAACTTCAGATCGGAATTGACGGAAAAGCGTACGAAGTCGAAGTCGAAGTCCTGGAAGATGACGCGATGCCGCGTCAGCCGAATTATGCCTCCTATCATCCGCTTCCCGCGGCGGCTCAAGCGATGCCAGCCCCTGGCGCGCCAACTCAGGCCCCGGCGGCCGAGGAAGCTGTTGACGAGGCGAAGCTCTGCCGAAGTCCGGTCACGGGCATTGTCATCAAGGTGAACATCGAGCCGGGACAACAGGTTCAAGCGAACGAGCCAATCATGGTGCTCGAAGCCATGAAGATGGAAACCAACGTCGCCGCACACTGTGCGGGAAAAGTGAAGAACGTGCGGGTGGCGCAGGGCGACTCCGTGAAGGTCAATCAGGTTGTCGTGGAGCTCGAGTAGCCGTCCTCAACTGCTCCCTGGAAGCCACGGTTTTCTCCATCGAAAGAGCAAGCAATGAGCGAGCCGGGTTGGGGAGTTGATCCGGCTCAGAGCGAGCTCGCAGAGGCCGGAGGCTCGGGAGGCGCTTGATCGGGAAATTCTTTAGGCGTGTGCGACGTTTTCGGGCGTTGGACGCGCTCTGCCGGACGCCCCGACAGGCCCCTTCGTGTTGTTCTGAGGCCGGCCTGGGGTGGGAGCAGAGAAGGTGTTCGTGCAGCGGTTCACCGCGTTTTCAGCGAGATGGATATAGCCTGTCCAATGTGTTAGATTCAATAAGGCGAAAGTAGTGCGGAGAGATGGCCGAGTGGCTGAAGGCGCACGCTTGGAAAGCGTGTTTAGGGGAAACTCTAACCTGGGTTCGAATCCCAGTCTCTCCGCCATTATTTAGAATCAATAAGATATGACTGCTGTTGCGGTAGACTGCCAAGAATAGCCAACCTCTGAGTATTAGTCTTTTGTACATTCGCGGCACCACCGGCTGGTCTGCAACGCACGTGCATTTTCCTGCGCCTGCTTGTGGGGCCGGCATCGATCAGATCGCCAGGAACTGTAGTACTGGCGTGTTGACGATTGAGAAATCCTTTGCGGCTCATCTGAAGATATTACTCGATTCCGCCACTATCAACGTGATGAGAACACGTCCGAAGAAAAGGACGATTGCCAAGAAAAGCGCTGGCCGAGTGCAAGCTGCCCGCTTGGCGTGTTGCTCTTCGGGCATTTTATGTTGGCACCGGTAGCGATCGAAAAACTCATTGGGAAAATCTATGGCAGAGGCGGTTCCCCGGATCGCGGCAAAGCCTCCCTCGATGACTGAACGACTCTAGTCGTGCAATATTTGGTCGGCACCATTTTTGATTCGGTATTGGGCCTCCGCGCTGTTACACTGGTCGCTTGGCTTAGCCGGCGTATTGATTGCTGCTGCTTGCTTTATGATGGACCTGTGGCCAATTTCCCGCGGGCGTGGCGAAATGGCAGACGCAGCGGACTTAAGTAAAATTGAGTGCCCATCGGGAAACCGACGGCGTAGAACTGCTCAAAGTCGGGGAAACCTGTAATGGCAATCCCGAGCCAAGCCCGGAAGCACCTCCGGGAAGGTGTAGAGACTAGACGGGCAGCACCTGGCCCTCGTGAGGGGAATGGTGAAGGTATAGTCCAGACCACGAACCCGTTCGGCGGGGCGGCGAAAGCCGAAGTGGCAAGAAAATCCGCAGGCCGCAAGGCCATGAGGGTTCAATTCCCTCCGCCCGCACCACACCCGCTTACTAAGCGGGCCGGAATGGAACCGTCCGGGTGTGTTTTCCGAAGCGCCGGACAATGACCGCTTTGGTCCTCGCTCAGCACGGCGCCTTAAGGCGCTTCCGGATACGAACGGACGCAGCGCTCCTCGCGCCATGGGCACGCCCCCATATCTTTCCGCGTCGCCACAAGCATCTAAGACGTTATGAGAACCGGATAAAGTCTGCTCGTCGATGAACTCCTGGATGCGAAGTGTAATGCTTTGCAGCAGCCGACACGCGCAGACGGCGGCGTTGGTATACCAATCAGTAGATTCGCCCCAGTGCTCGGCGTTGGCGAGCTGCGTGCCCGCGTTGGTGCAACCCACAAATGCGGCCCTGCCCATCACTGGACCGAACGTCGACCCCGGCAGCTATTGCTGTTTCGGGTTCGTAGGGATGCTATCTTGATTCTTCTTGTTAGTCCCTTGCGGAGTCTGGGGAGCGGAATTACTTCCCGTCTTGTTACCGGAAGGCGGAGCATTCGTACCCGTGTCTTGGAGCCCGTTTGCGGGTGCTTCTGGACAGGTGTATTTCGGTGGCGTAAACGCAAACGGCGTACTAGCCACCACGCCACTCGCCTTCTGCTTTGCTGCGGTCGCCGCGCCACCAGTCGAACTCGCGTCCGGAGACTTGTTCACAACAAAGTGGATCTTGGTGGTAGGCGGAATGCAATTCGTGAGCTCCATCGTGAAATGAAGCTCGTTATCCGTGGAGCCATCGGTGACCGAACTGATCGTCAGGCCCGGGATTGCCTTTCCCGCGTCGTCTACGACGGCGGGAGTACCATTGGTCAGAAACACGCCAGAGATCTTGCCAAGCTGAGCCTTGTTCAGCGTTGTCCAGATCGAGGAATCCGAGTTGCCGCTGTCAAAATCGACGCTGTAAATCGTAGCCGGCACCGAGGCCACGTCCACCGTCATAACGCCCTCCAGAACGACGCGAAGATTGCTCAGGCTCAAAGAATTGAGGAATCCCTGCAGTTTGCAATCCGGACTTTGGTCATTCGGATTGCAACTGGCGGCCAACATTACTTGAAGCGCTTTTTTGCGGAAGCTATCGAGATTTTCAGCAGAGCCTGCATCGAAGAGATGCTCCAATAACTTCACAAAGTCCTTCGATTGTGGATCCGCTATCATCTCCATAGGCAAAAACAATCCTGCAGGGTTAGCTAGGAATTGCTTTCGGAAGCTAGGCGTTAGGAACCGATTGATGGGGAAGAAGGCGACGAGGATATCCGAGCCCTGCTTGGGAATCATCTTGTTGGATTGAAAGCCAAAATCGCTGATGCGATTGATCTGATTGACGGCTCCATCGGGCCAGAGCGTCGAGGCGCCCGGCACCACAATCCCATTGAAAGAAGCTATGCCCTTCGCGACGTCACCCGAAAATGGGAATTCAAAGCCAGCCGCGACGGCTCCGAGAGCAGTCAGACTGCGGATCGTCCAGTTTCGGAGCGACCATTGTTGTGCATCGATCATCTCTCCACGCACTAGGCGAGACTCGATGCTCGCCACTTGAGTACCGATGTTCGCTGTCTGTGTCGCGTCTAATCTTGGTGACGAGCCCTGGTTCGAGTTCGCCGGATTGCCGAGAGTCCAGAGGCTGTAATCCAAAAAGATGCCGTGGATAACGAGAGCGGCCTTCGGATCTTGGTTCGAGATGATCAACTCTACGACCGCGTAGTTCTCTGACACTTCTCTGCCGAAAACCCTCCTGGCAAGGCTGGCCGGAATCAGAACAGCCTGAATGGCAGTTACATCCGAGACGTTTGAGGTGGCAGTCAAGGGCAGACCCTTCTGAGCGGCATTCTGAAGCGTTGCTCCACTTTTGGCTTCAGGTGCCTGGGGGGTGTTTACCTGCTGTCCTGGCGAATCCGTTTTCCCTGCCTGCAAAGCAAGAGCCAAGCGTGTGCCAGCAATGGATGAGATTGCGCAGATTACAAATACAAACATTCTCAACGTTTTCATGTCCATCCTCCCCGGTGCGTTCTCTCTGTGATGGAGAAGCCGTTCTCGGTCAAAGGAGCGCGGCTCTCGGTTCCACCTCGTGCGGCTTTGTCATCGGTACCGCGTTCAGCCATGCGAAAGCACAGCGGCGTTTAGCCAAACTCATTTGCGTCAGGCTTTCGGAAAGCTCCATGACATCTCATCAAAATCAAGAAACCAGCAAACTGAATTTAAGCAGAGGAATGAAAAAGGAAAGGATAATCGCCTTTGATACTCGGATCCGCCACGCAAGGGGAAATGTGCTGGGAAGGCGAGCGCGCTCTGCGGAGATTTCTCCCCTGAGCGTGTTTGGTCGAGTTCTAGTGTTTTGCTGTTAAGACGGGCAGTGACGCGTATCACGTAATCGTGTGATAATTCATGCCCGTTTGTGGGGCGTAATCGGAAAAAACGCGAAGGGCATGCCAACGCCCTTGAGCGGCTCGTCGACTTGACCACCGATTCTTCGGCGGAGGATGCCGGTGTGCCGATGAAGTCTCCTGTGAGGCAGGCTGGTGCGGAGGCTTTGGACGTCTTTGGCAACCCGTCTTTGGAATAGCTTCCGGGCGGAACTTCAGGCGTCTATCGCGCGATCTGCGGTGTTGTGATTGGATTGCTCGGCCCTGTGTTCATCCCATCCCTCATTTTTCAAAAGCCGAAGCTCCTGTTTTGGGGGATTGTTCTGTCAGCCCTTTTCATACTCGTCCACCAATCGTCCAATGTAGGCCCCGCGCGGGAGCGTTTGACTTAGCGCCCTCTGCTGGCGAACGTACTCGTCCGCATTGAACTTCCTGGCCATCGAAGCCCCGGACATAGCCCGCACCAGCCCGAAAACAGGCCGAGTGAACCATGGACGGTCGTGCCGTCCCACAATGGCCCATGCGATGCCCGCATATCCATTGGGGTCGCGCCCGTCCAGTTCGTAGCGGTCATTGAGAGATACCGCCCACTCATAGGCCCTGGCTGGGTCAGGAGCCCATTCCAGAATCTTCTTCGCCCAGTACATGCGCATATAGTTGTGCATCCAGCCGGTATTCATCATCTCGCGTTGAGCGGCGTTCCACAGCTCGTCGACGGTCTCGGCGCGCTCCAGTTGGTCGAGACTGTAGCGATGCGCCCGCGAGTCGCCGGTATGCTCAATCAGGGTTTTCCTGGCCCACGGCGCGGCACATTCCCAATTGTCGTAGTCTGGCTCATGGCGCACAAACAAGACGGCCAGCTCTCTCCACCCAATCAGCTGGTCCAAGTATTTTTCGCCCGCCTCATCCGTTGCCTTGCCCTCGGCTACAGCTTTCCCGATCGCCAGCGCAATGGTGATGGGGCCGATGTTTCCAAAGTGCAGATAAGGCGATAGCCGGCTGGTTCCCCTCACCTCGGGGTGGTTGCGAGTGACCTCGTAATTTCTCAGTTCCAGATTCACGAACTCTCGCATACGGTCGAGTGCAGCGTGTGTTCCGCCGATGAAGCTGTCCACTGGGGCGATTCGGCGGTTCAGCCTGCTGAAGCCGGCGGTAATATCCTGGCCCAACGAAAAGCTTTCCAGTCTCTTCCGGGGTTTCCACCGGTGTAGTGGAGTCAGATTTCCAGGTTCGACCAGATAGTTGGGCAACTCGGCCTTCAGATGCGGGCGGAAATGGTGCAACAGCACAAAACTGCGATCGAAAACCCTCGATGGAACCACCACATCCGCGTCCACGGTCCAGAAGGGCAGCTTCAGCCGCTTCGCCAAAACCTGGCGCCAGCGCTCCGGATCGCGACATGGGTTCTCGTCACCGACCAGAAGAGCAGCTTGCACCTCTTCGAGGAACGCTTCCAGCGAATTCTGCGGTGAGCGGCGAAGCACAAACCCCACGCCCCGCTCGTCGGCGTCTTTCTCGACGTCTCTCAACCCTTGCTGCAGAAAGTAGTAGTGTCTCAGGTTCGCGCCGGGATAGTTCGGAATTACCTGGAAGTACACTACCACCGGCAGGCCCAACAGGTTCCCCGCTTCGATGGCCACGTCGAGGGCGGGATTTTCCACAATTCGCATCGCCCGTTGCATCCAATAAACGACGCACCTTCCGCCTTTGCGCGGCGCAAGGCTCTTGCGCACCAGCACGCGAGGCTGGTGCGCAAGTCGCGCCAGATCGCCGTGAGTTACGAGAGTGGTTGGCAGGGAATTCATGCAGAGTAAGCCGAAAGCTCCATTCGAACTTGCCAGTTCCGGGTCAGCCGCACGCAATCCACTGCTCGCGGCGCAAGATGCGACTTATTGCACTCACTCCTTCAGGCCGCTCCCAACCTTGCCTTACGGTTCATGAAGTAAACCGGAGACTTTGGCAGAATAATCCATGTTGGCGTCGCCATCAAACGCACCACTGTGGCGCCAGCGCACTGCACCGTGCCTGTCGAGCAAGATCAGGTGGGCGGTATCCGGCGCCCGATAGCCCACGCGCTGTTTCCAGGAACATCTTCATTCGCACTTCCTTTCCGATTGACAGATTCCGTCTCGTTTTCACAAGGCCTTTCATAACTAAGATGCTCTCGTCGCCATGGAAGAGCAGTTTTTTGTTTCCTCAACCTGTCGAGATCTTCGTGGGGCCGGGGAAGGCCGGATGGAGACAAATCACAAGATGCTCAAGATGAAGGTGAAACAGAAGGCAGAAGGCGAAGGTTTGCTGACATGCGCTGAAGGTTATGAGCTACGGTGGTATTGCGTGTGACTGGGGCATTCCGGATTCCCGAAAGTGATGTGATGGGGTATCGTATACGGATAGCAGTGATCGGCAGCGGCATCTCGGGGCTTTCGACGGGCTGGTATCTCAGCCGCAAGCGCGAAGGCGTTGGAAGTTGCCGGTGATCTCCAGCGACAGGGCGTGTCCTTCAGCAAGTGACGGTACGCTGGACTTTGTGCCTTGTGTCTTCTGCCTGTCGAATTTCAGCTTATGTTGCTGAGTTTTAGTTAGCACTTAGTGCAGAAGAAAGGCCAGCGATCGGATGCGGAATCTTCAAACCCACTCATACACGCCTATTCATTAGGTGACTGGCACGAACACTCAAGAACAATAGAAACGGTGCACGAGTGCAAAGCGGAATTCTGGCTGTTCTAAAAGGACATGTGAATGAAACCAATTTGAATGCCTTACTAACTGCTGCCGAACTCAAATGCGTAAAGTCCATGCCTTGCTCTGGTCATCAGAGCAGATGGTTACAAAATGAGTTTTGCGGGGCAAGATCAGCGGCGCGCTTCCTGCCAACTGCGAAGATTGTCAAGAGTCCCCCACGTTCGAGGGCGCACGGGGAGCCGTCTCGGCAGAGTGCAGGCCAGCAGTTCGGAGACTATCGCCATAGCCGATTTTCGACAAGGTGGGTTCGAGATGATCATGTTGAGTCGGATTCGCAGGCGCTTAAGGTTGCCGAAGCGTGGAACGCAGACCTCGCTTTCAATACTTCCGGAGTCCCGACCGTGGTTGGGTGGGAGAATCCTGCCAATCGAGTACAGAGAGAGGGAACCAAAGGCAAACGATTCTCTCGAAGGAGCGTTGCCAAAGGTAATGTGGCGAGGGCAAAAAGGTCACCTTTGTTTCTGCAATAGCTTGTGTTAAAGTTCAAATAGATAAATTCTTTGTGTCGTTTGGGGATGCCAGTGGAACGGGCGCTGCGTTTAGGTTTGGATGTGTGCGTCTGGTTCTGGCCTGACGTTGGATCGGGGTTTGGTGCGTCTCTGTCCAAGTGAGGAGGGCGGTGCTTCGCCTGAAACTGATCTGGAACATGATGCTTGGACGGCCAGAGGGCGAACAGGTGTTGGAAGTGTCAGGGGCACTGGTGATCGTTGGTGATACGAACTGTGGAACGGTTCCGCTGCTGGAGTTGAAGAGCAAAGGACAGTGTTTGGGTTTGGGTCTGCACGGTTCAGAACCGTATCCTCTACTCGCCATGGGGTGGGGAGTGAAGGTTCAATCCGGATCCCCTGCCAAGGTTAAGGGCCTCGTGGCGCGAAGCAATGGCAGCCTCAATCTAGTCCTGACGATAGGCTCCATCCTGCGCCTCAATCGCGTCCGTGCATCATGGACCGGTCAGACCGAACGCTGGTTCGCATCGCTCTCGGAACGACAGGTCAATCGTGGATCACACTACATCGTTCAGCAGATCAAAGAAGCGATTCGAGAGTCTAGTGCGATCCAAAGGCAACAGCCGGAGTCACCTCACTGGATCAAATCGGCAGGCCCGATATTGGCATCCCTCCTTTGCCTTGGAGTTCCATTCGGCGCGCTCATCCACCTCCGACTCATGCGGGGAATTAATGACTCAGGAGCCTCGTCACTTTTACTTCTGCAACGAGGCGCCAAGTCTCCGGACTTTGGCTCATTCCCTGGGTCCAGCACAAATCGTAAGTTCTCAACAAATGTGTTACCCGGACTCTGGCCTTCAACTGGCGAGTTAAGAATCAACAGGGATCAATTGATTGGCAACTAGATTCTCGGTAAGCTACCGAAGTGTAGCGAGCTGCGAAATAGGCAGGAAACGAGGTTTATACTTTGGAATCTCTCCGAGAGAAAGAATTGACATTGCGCGACATTCTCCTGATTTACAGGAGGAGGCGCAAGATCGTATATGGCACGTTGCTCTTCTTTGGAGCGCTGGCCGCTATCTATTGCACCATCTGTACGCGGCGTTATGAAGCCACGGGAACCATTCAAGTACAGAAGGAAAGCTCGGACTCCATGGGACTGGATAACTTGATGGGCGGAGACGCGGATTCATACTCAGATCCCTTGAACGCCAACATCAATTTGCAGACTCAAGCCAATATTCTGCAATCTGACACCTTGGCGTTGCGGACGATCCAGGATCTGCATATGGAGGGAACGCAGGACTTTCGGCCGCGCTGGAGTTTGGTGGGATGGGCGCTAGAATCGTTTTCTCCGGCGGGGGTTACAGATCCTGCTCAGTCCAAACTGGAAGACGCCCCACAACGGAGACGGAATGCGCTGTTGATCTTTAGCAAGAATCTGAAGGTGAAACCGGTCGTTGGAACTCGTCTAATTGAGATCAGCTATCGGAATCCGGATCCAAAGCTCGCTGCTGCAGTGGTAAACAAGCTGACGCAAAACCTGATCGATTACACATTCCAGACGCGATATGATGCCACCAATCAGGTTTCCGAATGGCTCGGCGGTCAGCTAGGCGAGTTACGCAAGAACAGTGAAGACCTGCAAGAAAAGGTAGTCGATCTGCAACGCCAGTCCGGAGTTTATAGCCTAGGGGTAACTGACTCGCAAGGACACGAGCAAGCATACTCGGGCGAGTTGGATAGGTTGCAGCAAGCGACGCTTGCCATGACCCAGGCTGAACAAAGCCGCATAGTAAAGGGCGCCATTGCGCAGGCCGCTTCTACCGGCAATGCGGATATGCTCTCAGGGCTTGCGGGCAACACGGTCGGCGGCAATTCGCAGGCCATGAGCAGCTCTTTGACTCTGATCCAGACCTTACGCCAGCAGGAAGCAACCCAGCAGGCAGCACTTCAGGAGGCGGAAGCCAAGTACGGCGCCTCTTACCCGAAGCTGATTGAACTACGCGGCAATATCGCAGGTTTGGAGCGCTCCATCCATCAAGAAGTGGATCGAATTCGAGATCGTGCGAAAAGCGACTATGCTGTCGCGATACAGACGGAAGCAAGTACTCGTAACCAGTATGAATTGGCCAAGCAGGCGGCAAATAAGCTGAACGACAAGGCCATTGAATATGCTATCGCGCGGGAAGAAGCGGATCAGAGCCGGGGACTTTATGAGGACCTGCTGAAGCGTTTGAAGGAAGCGGGGGTACTGGCGGGACTTAAATCATCGAACATCACAGTGGTTGATCCAGGTCGTACTCCTGCGAAACCGAATCGCCCGAATGTGCCCCTGTACATGGCAATTGCGCTGGGCGGCGGCTTTTGCCTCGGTTGTTGCGGCGCCTTGCTGGTTGATGCGCTCGACAACAAGATCAACGGCATTACCGATCTTGAGGAATTCCTCGGACATAAGATATTGGGCGCGCTCCCCTCAATGGAGGGAGTGGAGTTGCAGGAGGGCTTGATTGCCTTAAGAGAGCCTCATTCGACATATGTCGAAGCCTTACGGGCGATTCGAACTGCCGTGCTGCTGTTGCAGAGTGCCGCTCCACCCAAGGTTCTGTTGGTTGCCAGTGCAATTTCCGGGGAAGGGAAGTCGACTTTCAGCGCAAACCTCGCCGCTGTGCTAACTCAGCATGGACAGAGAGTACTGCTGGTGGAAGCAGATATGCGCCGGGGCGCCTTCCGCCGACGATTCAATCTGCACGGCAAGCCCGGGCTGAGTAGCCTGCTTACTGGCCAGACCGAGGAGCCGCCTTTTAATCACGTGCCAGGAATCCCCAATCTGGATCTGCTCGTTTCAGGCCACTCCGCTCCCGATCCAGCAGAGTTACTGGGCTCGGAAACAATGCGCACATGGATAGCGCGGTGGAGACAACAGTACGACTTTGTGGTGCTGGATGGGACGCCGGTTTTGCCGGTCACGGATTGCGTGATCCTCAATTCCTTCGCAGATGCAACCTTGCTTTTGGCACGCGACCGCTTGACAGAGAAAGTTCAGGTAAAAAGAAGCTACCAGATACTAACGCGCGACGAAAAGCACTACGTAGGCCTGGTCCTGAATGGTCTAAGTCAGGATGATAGCGGCTATTACGGTTACTATGGTTACAGGAAGAACAGTTATACATATGAGGAGGGCAGCGATGCGGATTCATAAATGGCTCGCAACTGTGAGTTTGCTGGCCGCGAGCCTGGCGGCTGCGCAAAGCCAGGAAAGCCTCTTGATCGGCCCTGGAGACTTCTTGCACGTGCAGGTTTTTGATACTCCGGAACTCGATCAACATTCACGTGTCAATGACGCGGGTGAACTGCCATTGGCGTTGGGAGGGAATGCCAAGGTCGGGGGCTTAACCCCGGCGCAGGCCTCACGGGTCATTGAAGATGTATTGCAGAACGGCCACTTCCTGCTGCATCCCCGTGTGCTGGTTACGGTGGAAGAGTTCGCTACGCAGAAGGTTTCCGTATTGGGAGAGGTGAAGACGCCAGGCGCCTTCGCAATCAACACTCCACGCTCCGTTCTGGACGTGCTTACCTTGGCAGGGGGGCTTACGGATTTTGCCGACCGAAAAGTCCTGATCGAGCGCAGTGGAGGAACAGAGAAGGGGGAGAAGATACCCTACTTCCTTTCTAACCAGGCCGGGGTGGCGATGGATACCTCGGTCAAGGTGAACCCAGGAGACACGATTCTGGTGCCCAGGGCCGGGATTGTGTACGTGATTGGTGATGTGGCTCGACCCGGCGGCTATACCATGACCAACAATGAGGCGCAGATCAGCGTCCTGGAATTGGTGGCGCGCGCCGGAGGGACAAACCACTCCGCGGTGCCATCCCACGCAAAGTTAATTCGCAAATCCAACGGCGGCTACGTTGAGATTCCGCTGCCCTTGAGCGCCATGCAAAAAGGCAACCGCGCCGATCTTCCGCTCCAGGCCGACGATATCATCTACGTTCCCTTCAGTTATTTGCGGAACTTTGGGATGCAGACCAGCGGGCTGGTCGCTTCAGCTGCATCGGCTGCTATCTACAGGTTCTAAGAGCCTCGCAAGAAGATACGTCATGCATCGGACAGGCACTTGGGGCTGACGAAGGTCCAGCATCATCCACACGGTAGATGTTCGCGCAAGGGTGTCAATCTGTTTTAACTCGTTCCTCGATTTCCAAAAGTCCATTGGAGAAATCAGTTGGTATGGCTCAAAGTAGATTTCCGACTTACCAGTTTCTCGGCATAAGAGTTCAGCCCTTGACCACGTCCGATTTGCTGGGTGTGATCGAATCTGCCATCGACTCCAATGCAGAGAATTGCATCATCGGGAATCACAACCTGCACAGTCTGTATTTGTTTCACCGCGACGCGAAAATGCGCCAGTTCTACGCCAGCAATCGATATACCCACGTCGATGGAATGTCGCTGATCTTTTTGGCAAGAATGCTGCATATTCCACTGAACCGGTCACACCGCAACGCTTGTTTGGATTGGTTTGAAGAGTTCTTTCAAATAGCGGAGAAAAACTCCTGGCGCATCTATTTTCTCGGCGGGCGTCCGGAAGTGGCGGCCGGCATTCCAGCCCGGCTCCATCGTGACTACCCCAATCTCCAGATCAAAACTCATCACGGCTATGATGCATTCAGTCCGAAGACCTCGGTTTATGCGGAGATTGAGGCGTTTGCGCCGCATATCGTGCTGGTCGGCATGGGGATGCCCCTGCAAGAAAGATGGATTCTGGAGGCGCAAAACAGGGTGCATGCAAAACTGTTTTACTCCTGCGGAGCCATTATGGACTATTTCATGGGTGCACAGAAGACTCCGCCAAGATGGCTTGGCAAACTGGGGTTGGAATGGCTGTACCGCTTGGTTCATGATCCGGCTCGTTTGTTCTTTCGTTATGTGATCGAGCCTTTAACATTGATGCCATTGTTCTTCTGTGAGTGGTGGGGGAGAAAACACTTTGCCGGCTAAGGAAAGCTCTCAATGTCCACTTGTCAGTGCGGTGATTCCAACGCGCAACCGGCCTGCGTTGCTCTGCAGGGCAGTTCGCAGCGCTTTGAACCAGACCTATTCCAACATGGAAGTCGTCGTCGTTGTCGACGGCCCAGATCCAGCCACGGTGGAGATCCTGGAAGCCTTCCATGAGCCGCGTTTCCGGATCGTGGCCTTAGCCGAGAATGCAGGCGGCAGCGAAGCCCGCAACATTGGTGTTCGCGCAGCCAAAGGCGAATGGATCGCTTTTCTGGACGATGACGATGAATGGTTGCCGGAAAAAATTAGCAAGCAGATCGCCTTGCTTGCGCAGGTTGATCCCCGTACCAATTTCATTGCCTGCCGTTATGAGGTGCGGGAGGACAATTACAGGAAGATCATGCCTCGCCGTTTTCCAGGCTCCCAACAGAACTGGAGCGAATATGTTTTCTGCCATGCCGGAGCCCTGCCAACATCCATTTTTCTTGTAAAACCAGACCTCATGCTTGCCGTGCCTTTTACTAAGGGACTTCCCGCATATCAGGACACCGACTGGCTCCTGCGTGCGCGCGCTGCAAATGCGGTCGC
>Ga0326727_10005702_pt1 | contig 35134 bp, 35 predicted proteins | sample MB2enrmetagenome_FD_207643 | JGI IMG/M metagenome (GOLD analysis project Ga0326727, IMG submission 207643) | Lab enriched peat soil microbial communities from McLean, Ithaca, NY, United States - MB29MY | ecosystem: Environmental > Terrestrial > Soil > Wetlands > Peat | place: USA: New York...
TATCGGTCGGCGCCTTCACCGCCGCCATTGCCGCCGGAGCCCTGACGCTGACCGACGGCCTGCCTTTGGTGCGTCTGCGCGCGCAATTGATGGAGGCGGCCTATCCGAGCGGATACGGGCTGGCGGCCGTCGTCGGCCTTGGCCAGCGGCGGGTCGCCGAACTGATCGCCGCCGCCTTCGCTCCGCAACGCCCGGTCTATCTGGCCAACCTCAACGCGCCGACCCAGTTCGTCGTCGCCGGGGCCATTGACGGTCTCGAGATGGTGCTGGCGGCAGCGCGCGCCGCCGGGGCCCGCAAGGCCGAACGGATGGCGGTCAGCGTCCCCTCGCACTGTCCGTTGCTGGCGGACGTGGCCCGCTCGCTGTCCCAGGCCATCGCCACCGTCCCCATCGCCACACCCGAAGCGCTCTATGTCGACAATGGCCGGGCCCGTCCGACCCGTGATCCGGAGATCATTCGTGCCGACCTGGCCGGCAATGTCATGCACCCGGTCCGTTGGCACGACAGCACGGCGCTGCTGGTGGAATTGGGGGTCCACCTGTTCATCGAAGTGCCCCCGGGCGAGGTCTTGACCGGCCTGGCCCGGGACTTGGGCGAGGATGTCCGCGCCCAGGCCCTGGACAGCTGCCGTCTCGACACTCTGGCGGCCCTGGCGGCGCGCGAGCGGCAGGCCGACGCCCAGCGCTGAGGCTTGCGGCGCCACCCGGTTGAATATTTCGACAACACCCTATCTGAAATAATCATGCAGCCCATGGAACGGGTATCTGCACGAAAAATTCATTATCTGTTTCGGGAATTCGGACAAATTCTGCCCTTCTCGCGAAGGACGAGGCCCCATCGTCGCCCGTTTACAGAAAGAGACGTTCCGATGAAGAGGATCTGCTTGCTGGCCATCCTGACATTCGCTTCCCCCGCCTTGGCCGACTCCAACTTCATGACTCCCGGCCTGTGGGAATCGAAGAGCGGCAAGATGGTGGTCGACGGCCGGGACATGACCGCATCCATCAACGCCGTACAGGAGCGGATGCAGGCCGCCCTGGCCAACATGCCGCCCGAGCAGCGCAAGCGGGTCGAGGACTCCATGAAACAGACGGCGACCGCCCGCTTCTGTATCAGCCCGGAAATGGCATCGGGCCACACCATGCCCACGGATCCGCAAAGCCATTGCGATCCCGTCGATGTCAAGCGCAACGGCAACCACGCCAGCTACAAGGTCCACTGCAAAACCCCCGAGGGGGTGATGGATGGCGTTTCCGAAGCCGTCAGCTATGGCGACCGGGTGGTGACCAGCATGGATACGACCCGCGATGGGCCCACCGGCACCCACAAAATTCATATCGAATCGGAAATGACGTTGGTCAGCACCGACTGTCAGGGGGTGCCGCCGCTGGATCAGGCCGTCAAGGCCATGAAGGCGCGCCAGTAGCCTCACAGCGCGCCCCTTTGGGGACTTCAGTCCGCCATTCGCTCAAGCATTGGCGTCGGCGAATTCACGGTCGATCAGCACCATCAGACTGGCGAAACGCCCGCCCTGCATGCGCACATGATCGCGCAGGGCCTCTGCCGCCGCCGTGCCGTTACCTGCCAGTATTGCCTCCAGCACCCGCTCATGTTCGGCAAAGGACGACTGCAGGCGGCCGGCCAGGCGCAGCTGGAGCCGCCGGAATGGCCGCAGCCGGCGCTGCAGCTGCAGCGCCTGTTCCGACAGGAAACCGTTGTGGCTGAGGTGGTAGATCGTCTGGTGAAAGGCTTCGTTGACCCGGTAGTAGCCGTCGGGATCGGCGGCGGCGACGCGGGCTTCGCAGGCCCGGTGCGCCGCCACCAGGTCGGCGCGCTCGGCTTCCGAGAGACAGGCGGCGGCAAGACGGGCGCACATGGCTTCCAGTTCGGCCATCACTTCGAACATTTCCTGCAGCCGCTTCGGGGGAATCTGGGCAACCACGGCACCACGGCGCGGCCGCATCTCGATGACGCCGGCGGCGGCCAACTGGATCAGGGCCTCGCGGATCGGCGTCCGCGATACGCCAAAGGCGGCCGCCAGGTCGGTCTCATCCAGGCGCGTTCCCGGCCGATAGACACCGGTGACCACCCGTTCCTCGATACGCTCGCGCAACTGTTCGGACAGCTTCTGTCCGATGACATCGCTCACCAGAGATTTCCTTTCCCAAGGGGCATGGCTGACAGACTGCATGCATTATACAATCCGCCCGGCAAAAGCCAGTTCCGATTCCCGTTGGGAAAAGGTGACCCCGGGACCGAGCGTCCCGGGGCTGCGAGAACCTCCTGCGCTAATCCGAGCGCCGATGGGCGGGGACGCCAGCGCGCTTCAAGCCCGGTTCATCCGGTTGTCGACCAGATCCTCAACCACGCCCGGATCGGCCAGGGTCGAGATGTCACCCAAAGCCTCGTACTCATTGGCGGCAATCTTGCGCAGGATGCGGCGCATGATCTTGCCCGACCGGGTCTTGGGCAGACCGGGCGCCCACTGGATCAGGTCCGGCGAGGCGATCGGGCCGATCTCCTTGCGGACCCAGTTGACCAGCTCCTTGCGCAGGTCTTCGCTGGGCTTCACATCGTTAACCAGGGTGACGTAGGCATAGATGCCCTGGCCCTTGAGGTCGTGCGGATAGCCGACCACCGCCGCCTCGGCCACCTTGGGATGGGCGACCAGGGCGGATTCCACTTCTGCCGTGCCCATGCGGTGACCGGACACGTTGATGACGTCGTCGACCCGGCCGGTGATCCAGTAATAGCCGTCCTCGTCCCGGCGGCAGCCATCGCCGGTGAAATAATAGCCCGGATAGGTCGAGAAATAGGTCTGCACGAAGCGGTCATGGTCCCCGTAGACGGTGCGCATCATGCCCGGCCAGGCATCGGCGATGCACAGGTTGCCCTCGGTCGCGCCGGTCAATTCGGCACCGCTGGCATCGACGATCAACGGTCGCACCCCAAAAAACGGCAGGGTCGCCGAGCCGGGTTTGAGCGCCGTGGCGCCAGGCAGAGGCGTGATCAGGATGCCGCCGGTCTCGGTCTGCCACCAGGTATCGACAATGGGGCAGCGGGCGTCGCCCACCACCGAATGGTACCACAGCCAAGCCTCGGGATTGATCGGCTCACCCACCGACCCCAGCAGGCGCAGGCTCTGCCGGCTGGCCTTCCTCACCGGCCCTTCGCCTTCGCGCATCAGGGCGCGAATGGCGGTCGGAGCGGTGTAGAAGATGGTCACCTTGTGCTTGTCCACCACCTGCCAAAAGCGCGAACTGTCGGGATAGTTGGGCACGCCCTCGAACATCAGGGTGGTGGCGCCATTGGCCAGCGGCCCATAGACGATATAGCTGTGGCCGGTCACCCAGCCGACGTCGGCGGTACACCAGTAGACGTCGCCATCGCGATAGTCGAAGACGTACTGGTGGGTCATCGCGGCATAGACCAGGTAGCCAGCGGACGTATGCAGCACGCCTTTGGGTTTTCCCGTCGAACCGGAGGTGTAAAGAATGAACAGGGGATCCTCGGCCGATAGTTCGGCCGGCTGGTGCACCGGGGACGCGGCGCCGACCAACTCGTGGTACCAGTGGTCTCGGCCCGACACCATGTGGATGTCACCACCGGTTCGTTTCACCACCACCACATGCTTGACGCTCCAACTGGTCTCCAGCGCCTGATCGGCGTTGACCTTCAAGGGCACCTTTCTCCCGCCGCGCAGGCCTTCGTCGGCGGTGATCAGGACCGAGGAGTCGCAGTCCTGGATGCGCCCGGCCAGGCTATCGGGAGAGAAACCACCAAAAACGATGGAATGAACAGCGCCGATGCGGGCGCAAGCCAGCATGGCCACCGCCGCCTCGGGGATCATCGGCAGATAGATGGTCACCCGATCGCCTTTCTTGACCCCCAGCCCTTCCAGAGCGTTGGCCAGGCGGCACACCCGCTCGTGCAGATCGCGATAGGTGATATGAGCCTGCTCATCGGGGGAGTCACCCTCCCAGATGATGGCCGTCTGGTCGCCCCGTGTCGCCAGATGACGGTCCAGGCAATTGGCCGACACATTCAGCGTCCCGTCATCGAACCAGCGGATGTGGACGTCGCCGGTAAAGGAGACGTCCTTCACCCGGGAAAACGGCTTCATCCAGTCGAGACGGCGCGCCTGTTCGCCCCAGAATCCTTCCGGATCCGCAATGGAGCGGTCATACCAGGCGCGATAGGTGGCCTCGTCGATCAGGGCCTGCTTGGCGAAGTCGGCGGGGACGGGAAAAAGAGCGTGGTCGGTCGTCGTCACGAATGGCCTCCCTTCCATTTGCGGGGACCGGTTCGCGAGGTCGGCGGGACTTCCGCCACATCCGGCCCAATTGCATCGGTTATGGAAAGGAGTATGGGCAATCGATGGGTGATTAACAACCCCACCACTTTTCCGGGAAACGTGTGGCGGTCATGCCGGCAATCCCCCCAAGGCGCGAATCAGGGCCCAGGCCTCGTCATCGACCGGCATCACCGATAGACGGGACTGGCGAACCAGCGCCAAGTGGTTGAGCCGGGGGTCGGCTTTGACCTGCTCCAGGGTAACGGGATGGGGCAAGGCCTCGACGGCCTTGACGTCGACCATTCCGAACCGGCCGGTGGGATCGGTATGGTCGGGATAGTAAAGGCGGACCACTTCGACGATGCCGACGATCCGCTTCTCGTTCACCGAATGATAGAAGAAGGCCTGGTCGCCCAGCGCCATGGCCTTCATGTTGTTGGCGGCCTGGTAGTTGCGCACGCCATCCCAGGGGCCGACGCCCTTGGCGACCTGGTCATCCCAGGACCAATGTCCAGGTTCCGACTTCACCAGCCAATAGGCCATGGTCCCGCCCCCCTCATCGACAGCAAAAATTCAACGAAAAGACGTCATGCCCGGCCTTGAGCCGGGCATCCACGCCCCTCTCCGTTCGAGCCGCATGGATGGCCGCATCAAGCACGGCCATGACGGCTTTTGGGCCCCATCGCCCAAGCGGCGTCCGAGTCCGCCGGAGGCGTCGGCGTCCTTACGGCAGAACCTTCTTGTACACCGTGACCTCGACCGACTGGAACAGTCCGGCCTTGGCATAGGGGTCCTGGGCCAGCAGGGCGTCGAGGGCCGCGCGGTCGGCGACGTCCAGGACCAGCACGCTGCCGGTCATGGCCTGGCCGTCGTCGGTCAGCGTCGGTCCGGCCATCAGCAGCCGGTCCAGGTTGGCCTTCAGGAACTCCAGATGGGCGGCACGGTTGGCCAGGCGGACTTCCTGGTGACCGGGCTTGTCGGTACAACGGACGACGAAATGCATGGATCCTCTCCCTAAAATGCGCCTTGCGGCGATGGCGTTCTCAGGCTGGGGCGGTCCCGGCAAAACCGGGCTCGTCCCGGAAAGGCCGGCCCAGCAGGTCGCGGATGGTCTCCTCGATGCCGGCGCCGCGATGCAGAAGCCCGGCGACGGCCTCGCAGATCGGCATCTCGATGGACAACCGCCGGGCCAGGCCGGTGACCGAGGCGGCCGACGCCACCCCTTCGGTGACCGAACGCCGGGCGCCCAGGATGGCCTCCAGGCTTTGCCCCTGACCCAGGGCATAGCCCAGCGAATAATTGCGCGATTGCTGGGACGAGGCGGTGAGTATCAGATCGCCCAGCCCCGACAGGCCCATGCAGGTTTCGGCGCGCGCCCCCTTGGCCAGCGCCAGGCGAACCATCTCGGCCAGACCGCGGGTGATCAGCGCCGCCCGCCCATTGTCGCCAAAGCCCAGACCGCCGACCACGCCGCAGGCGATGGCCAGGACATTCTTGACGGCGCCTCCCATCTCGGCGCCGACCACGTCGTCGGTCAGGTAGGGCCGGAAACTGGCGGTACCGATCCAATCCACCAGGGACTGTCCGATGGCACGATCGGTGGCGGCCAGGGTAATGGCGGTGGGCAGGCCGCGGGCCACCTCGATGGCAAAGGTCGGCCCCGACAGCACGGCCATGGGTTGGCCTGGAAGTTCCTCGGCCACCACTTCGCTCATGGTGGCGAAGCTGTCGGTCTCGATGCCCTTGGCGCAGATGACCGCCGGCACACCCGTCCGCCAGACCGGCTTTGCGGTGCGGCACACCCGACGCAGGAACTGGGCCGGCGTCACCAGCAGCACCGCATCGGCATCGATCGCCGCCGCGACATCGGTAGTGGCCACCACTCCGGTGAGGTCGATGTCGGGCAGGAACAGCGGATTGCGGCCGGTCCGGGCAATGCCGTCGACCACTTCGACCTCGTGGGCCCACAGGACACAGTCGTGCCCGGCCCGGTTCAGGATGGCCGCCAGGCCGGTTCCCCAGGCGCCCGCTCCGACGATTCCGATCTTTGCCATGGATATCCTCCACGCCCCTATCACGGCGCGTTTATGCCTGTCCGCCCGGCCGGCGGCAAGGCCGAAGCGGCCAAAATCAGCGCCGCCGCAACAGCGCCTGGACCAATCCCAGCCGGCCCTCGCCCAGGTTCTTCTTCAAATTCGCGGTCATTGCCGGAAAATCCGGCCCCATCACCAGCGCCAGCCCCAGGCGCCCCGGCGTCCGTCCGCTCTGGCGGGAGAACCAGGACAGCGCCTCGGCCGTCTTGTCGTCGAACGACAGCACCTCGAAACCGGCGTCGGTGACCGATCCGGCCATCTGTTGCGCAGTCTGCAGAAAGCTGATGGCCGAATCGCGGGCCCAGGGCAGCGGATAGTCGGGCTGCTGGCCGTCGATCGCCACCACGTCATAGACGCCAAGGCGGCCCCCGGATTTCAGGACCCGGTGGATGCCCGTCAGGAACGTCCGGCGATCGGCGATGTTCATCGCCACATGCTGGGTGATGGCATGGTCGAAGGTGGCGTCGGCAAAGGGCAGGGCCAGGGCGTCGGCCTGCCGAAAATCCAGGCGGTCGGCCAAGCCGCACGCGAGGCCAAGCGCCGCCGCCACCTCGATGAACGGTTGCGACAGGTCGATGCCGGTGACGTGGCAGCCGGTGGTGGCGGCCAGGCATCGGGCCGGGCCGCCCAGACCGCAGCCCACATCGAGGACCCGCGATGCCGCGGTCAGGGCCAGGCCGTCCGCCAGTTCGCGGGTCGCCGCCAGGCCCCGCACATGGAATTGGTCCAGCACCGCCAATTGCTGCCAGGACAGCGCGTCGCCGGACAACCCCTCGGCAATCAGGGCGTCTTGCACGCGCCCCCACAGGGACCGCCTGCCGTAGTGGTCGCCGACCGCCAGCGTTGCCGCCATGTCCCCCGCCATCACGCCGTCCTCCCCGTCCTCACGCCTTGACGCCGGCGCCCCGCAATTGTTTCGCCGTCGGATCGAGCGGCCAACGCGGCCGGGGCGCGAAATTCAGCCCATCCTGCCCGCCCTGGCGAAATCGCTCCAGTCCGGCCCAGGCGATCATCGCCGCATTGTCGGTACACAGCCGCTGCGGCGGTATCGCCAGGCCAAAACCGCCTTCCGTGGCGACCTCGGCCAGCCGCTCGCGCAGGCGGGCGTTGGCGGCAACACCGCCGGCCACCACCAGCGTCCCCGGTCCGCCCTGGGCGGCCGTGAACATCGCCATGGCGGCACGGGTGCGGTCGGCAACGGCATCGGCGACCGCCTCCTGGAAGGCGGCGGCGATATCGGCCCGGTCCGCCGCGGACAGCGAGCCCTGGGCGGCGATCAGCAGCCGTACGGCGTTCTTCAGTCCGGAAAAGGAGAAGTCACATCCCGGCCGGCCCTTCATCGGCCGCGGCAGGGAAAAGCGGCCGGGGTCGCCCTGGACCGCCGCCTTCTGCACCGCCGGGCCGCCCGGGTAGCCCAGTTCCAACATCTTGGCGACCTTGTCGAAGGCCTCACCGGCGGCGTCATCGATGGTGGCGCCCAGCCGACGGTAGCGGCCGACCCCTTCGACGGTCAGAAGCTGGCAGTGGCCGCCCGAGACCAGCAACAGCAGATAGGGAAAATCCAATCCGTCGGTCAACCGGGCGGTCAGGGCATGACCCTCCAGATGATTGACCGCAACGAACGGCTTCCCCGTCACCGCGGCGATGGCCTTGGCGGTCATCACGCCCACCATGACGCCACCGATCAGGCCGGGTCCGCCGGTGGCGGCAATGGCGTCCATGTCGGCAAGCCGGGTGCCGGCGCGGGCCAGTGCCTCGGCCACCAGGCGGTCCAGATGATCCAAATGGGCGCGGGCGGCGATCTCGGGGACGACCCCGCCATAGGGGCGATGTTCGGCCAGCTGCGACAGGACCACGTCGGCCAGAATGGTCCGATCGTCGCGGACCACGGCGGCGGCGGTTTCATCGCAACTGGATTCGAGGCCAAGAACGATCACGGCGGTACGGGTCCTTAAATCTTCGCTGAAGAACCGGGCCGGCGCGACGGGAAAGGCGCCGATCCGATGATCTCGGCCTCCGGCGGCCGGCACCTGTTCTCACTACCCCCTTTCCACCCAGGCGTCCAACGCCTAAAACATCACCATGACCCTGATCACTCCTCTTCGTATCGGCACGCGCGGGAGCCCGCTGGCGTTGGCCCAGGCCCACGAGGTGCAGGCGCGCCTTGAAGCCCATCACCCCGATCTTTGCCGGCCCGGCGCCATCGAGATCGTCGTCATCAAGACCACCGGCGACCTGGTTCTGGACCGCACGCTGGCCGCCATCGGCGGCAAGGGGCTGTTCACCAAGGAAATCGACGAGGCCCAACTGGAAGGGCGCATCGATATCGCGGTCCATTCCATGAAGGATGTGCCTACCGTCCTGCCCCCCGGTCTGGTGCTGCCCTGCATCCTGGAGCGCGAGGACAATCGCGACGCCTTCCTGTCGCTGAAGGCCAAGCGCCTGAGCGACCTGCCGGCCGGCGCCGTGGTCGGCACCGCCAGCCTGCGCCGCGGCGCACAGATTCTTTATCGCCGACCGGACCTGACCGTGGTTCCGCTGCGCGGCAATGTCCAGACGCGGCTGAAGAAGCTGGCCGACGGCGTGGTCGACGCCACCCTGCTGGCGATGGCCGGATTGCGCCGGCTGAAGCTGGCCGATCAGGTGACCGCCGCCCTCGATCCCGACGAGATGTTGCCGGCGGTGGCGCAAGGCGCCATCGGCATCACCTGCCGTGCCGACGACGGCGTGGCGCTGGCCCGCTTGGCGCCGCTGGACCATGCCGCCTCGCATCTCCGGGTGACCGCCGAGCGGGCCTTCCTCACCGTCCTTGACGGATCCTGCCGCACGCCCATCGCCGCGCAGGCCACGTTGAGCGGCGACAGTCTGGCATTCCGCGGCATGGTGATCCGCCCCGACGGCCGCCAGGCCCACGAATGGCGCGGCGCCGGACCGCGGGACCAGGCCGAAGCCATCGGGCGGGCCGCCGGCGAGGAGCTGTTGGGCCGGTGCGGTCCGGGCTTCTTCGATGGGGTCCAGCCGGAGGACTCCACCCGGTGACGATCCGGCGCGCCCTGGTCACCCGCCCGCCCGAGGATGCCGAGGGAATCTCCCAGGCCTTGGCCACCCGCGGCATTGCCGTGCAGCTGGAACCGTTGCTGACCATCCATGTCCTGGACGGGCCGCCGCTGTCTCTCGCCGGCGTGCAGGGTGTGCTGGCCACCAGCGCCAACGGCGTCCGGGCCTTTGCCGCCCGCTGCCCCCGGCGTGATCTGCCGCTGTGGGCGGTGGGCGATGCGACCGCCCGTTGCGCCCTCGCGCTGGGATTTTCGGCCGTCGAGGCGGCTGGCGGCAATGTGGAGCGGTTGGCGGACCTGGTCACGGCAAGGGTCGACCCCGCTGCCGGCACCTTGTTGCATGTGGCCGGAACCCGGTTGGCCGGCGATTTGGCGGGGCGGTTGGCGGGGGCTGGCTTCACGGTTCGCCGCGCCGTCCTTTACGAGGCCCGGCCAGCAGCGGCCGCCAGTCCGGCGCTGCTGGCCGCCCTGGACCAGGAAGCCCTTGACCTGGCGCTGTTTTTCTCTCCCCGCACGGCCGAGACCTTTGTTACCCTGCTGCAAGGGGCGGGCAGGGGAGCGTCCTGCCGGCGAATGCAGGCCATAGCCTTGAGCCCGGCGGTCGCCGAGCGCCTGTCCCGATTGCCGTGGAAACGGATCCACGTCGCCGCCCACCCCGACCAGGCGGCCCTGTTGTCCGTCATTGATGCCGAAGCGAGACCCTGAAGCCATGTTGCGTCTATTCACGTTTGTCGTCCTGGTGGCCCTCCTGGTGGCCGGCGCTGTCTGGCTGGCGGACAATCCCGGCACCGTTGCCGTGGAATGGCTGGGGTGGCGGATCGAGACCTCGGTGCCGGTGCTGCTGGCGGCCCTGCTGGCCGTGATGGCCGTGGCCCATGTCGCCTGGAAGGGACTGTTGGGGATCGTTCACCTGCCCGCAACCTGGTCGCACAGCCGCCGCCGCTTGCGGCAACAGAAGGGTTACCGCGCCCTGACGGACGGCTTGGCGGCCGTGGCCGGCGGCGACGCCAAGACGGCCGGAAAGCTGGCCGGGCGGGCCGAGAAGCTGCTGGGCGACCCGGCCCTGACCCGCCTGTTGGCGGCCCAATCAGCCACGCTTGCCGGCGATGCCGCCACCGCCCGCGATCATTACAACGCCCTGCTGGAGCGGCCGGAAACCGAGGCCAGCGGCCTGCGCGGGCTGTTGGACCAGGCTCTGGCGGCCGGCGATGACGGCCAGGCCATTGACTTGGCAACCCAGGCGCGCAAGCTGCTGCCCGCCGACCCCGGGCTGGTCGACATCCTGGAAACCCTGTATCTGCGCGCCGGCCGCCTTGACGAGACCGAAACGCTGTTGGACGACGCCCTACGCCGCAAGGCCCTGGGCCGGGCCGAGGTAGACCGTCGCCGGGCCCGGCTGCTGGACAGCCGCGCCGCCGACGCCGAACGCAAGGGCGACCGCGAGGGGGCGCTGGCCGTGGCGCGCCGGGCGGTCAAGGCCGATCCGGCCCTGGCGATGGCGACCCTTCGGCTGTCCCGCCTGCTGATGGCCCAAGGCAAGAAGCGCGATGCCGCCGCGGCCCTTGAGAAGGCCTGGCAGGCCAGCCCCGATCCGGCCGTCGCCGAGGCCTACGCCGCCCTGGCTCCGGTTGGCGATGCGTTGGCCCGCGTCCGCCATCTGGAAAAGCTGGCGCAACAGCGTCCCGACGACGTCCTGTCGCATCGGCTGGTGGGCGAGGCCTGCCTGGCCGCCAAGCTGTGGGGCAAGGCCCGCAGCCATCTGCTGGCCGCCGCCGAGGCCCGGCCGGAGGCCGCCACCTACCGCCTGCTGGCCGATCTGGAGATGGGGGAATACAACAACGCCACGGCGGCTCAGGCGTGGCTGGACAAGGCCGCCGCAACCTGACGGCGCCCCCCGTGCGGCCCGCACAAAAAAGTGCCACCGGCCGCGTTGCAGGACTTGCATGAGACGGGGGAACAGGCTAGTTTCCCCGCCTCTAATGCCGAAATAGCTCAGCGGTAGAGCAACTGATTCGTAATCAGTAGGTCCACGGTTCAAATCCGTGTTTCGGCACCAGTTTCAAGAAGGGGTTAGGCTGTGGCGGCCTAGCCCCTTTTTTTGCCAAGCGCGCTCATCGGAACCGATCAACGCCCCTTGCCGGGCCGAACATTGGCGTCGGGCCGCCGTGGCTTTACGGCCCGGGGGCAGGCCCATGACGATTAGGTCCTGCGGCAGGTCTTGACCCCGAACGGCAGATAGGCCGGACACCAGCCGATGGCCGCGGTCCCCAGAGGCACCAGGCCGAGATAGCCCCACGGGCCAATCACGCCGGTAACCGCCAGGGCGATGAGAATTACCCCCAAGGCGACACGAAGAGCTCGGTCAATTGCGCCAAGATTCCTAGTCATTGCTTGTCTCCAGACACTCGCGAACCGGAGAGAAGCCTGGAGCAATCGGCACGACCGTTCAGTGACTAAATCACCGGAGCCGATTGGCTGGCACGGGCCAGGGCCGCCGCATCGACGATGCAAACCCTGCCCCGGTGAAGCGCAAGCCAGCCGCATCGCTCAAACTCTTTCAACTGCCGGGATATCACTTCACGTGCCGTGCCCAGCTCGACCGCGATGTCCTGGTGCGTGGCATGTATTTCGCCGCGTTGATCAACATGCTGCCGCAGCCAGCCGGCAAGACGAACGTCGATGCGACCGAAGGCCACTTCCTCGATCAACAGCAACAAATCTGCGATGCGCGTCGAAAATGCCGAGAAGACGAACGTACGGAAGCTTTCGGACCGGGCCAGCAGACTCCTGAAGGTTTGCGCCGGAACCACCAACGCCTTCACGCGCGTTTCAGCGATACCTTCAGCAGCGTAGCATTCCTGAGCGATCAGGCAATTGGTGGTAAGAACACAGGACTGCCCCGCCTCGACCCTGTACAGAACGATTTCGCGGCCGTTTTCCGCTGTCTTCTGGACCCGGATTACCCCCTCCTGAACCAGCACATAGGATGTGCATGCGCCACCATCCCGGAACAGGACGGTTCCCGCCGGGATGTCCACGATTTTGGCAGCCTGCCGCAGCATCCTGGCACAATCCGGTTCCAAGGCGGCAAGAGAGGGAAATGGCAGGTCCATCGGTCACCATACCGCCAAAAAGTGGACATGAAGAACCGGGTTGACGTCGCTGGGCTCCGGCGGGCAGGAGGCCGGCGTCGACCCGAGCAGCATCGTAGAGTAAGAGTCTTGCCAATATGTTCGAATTCTCGTCTTCAGGATCGAAAATCCATGAGGTCCTTTTCCTCTGAAAGCGCTCGGGCAAAGCTCAGGATGCATGATCTTCCGGGCGCTGGCGCCCCGCTGATCTTCGTGCACGGTCTCGGCTGTGCCTCATCCTGCGACTATCCGCGCGTTGCGTCTGATCCCGCCTTGAGCGGGCGACGCATGGTACTGGTGGATCTTCTCGGATCGGGTTTCAGCGATCGGCCGCCCGATTTCGACTATTCCATTATCAGCCACGCGCGCACGATCGCGGACTTGGCGGTTTTCCTCGCAACGGACTCGATCGACCTTTACGGCCACAGTATGGGAGGGGCCGTCGCCATCGTTGCGGCAGGCATGCTTGGCAAGCGTGTTCGACATCTCATTTTGAGCGAACCAAATCTCGACCCGGGCGGAGGTTTCTTCAGCCGCAAGATCGCCGACATGTCCGAAAGGGATTACGTTGCCTTCGGTCACGAGGAACTCATCAAATCCTCAAGGCTTGACGGCGCCGACGTGTGGGCTGCATCGCTGGCGGCCAGCGCGTCCTTTGCCGTTCATCGGGGTGCCAGCTCGCTCGTTCTCGGCAGCAAACCTGCATGGCGCGAACAGCTATTTCGCCTGTCCCTGCCGCGGACGGTCATTTTCGGCGAGGCCTCGCTGCCGGATCCGGATGTTCAATCCCTGCCCCGGAATGGGGTGGAGATCAGCATTCTTCCCCAGGCCGGGCATTCGATGGCCTGGGAGAATCCGTCCGGCCTCGCCAAGGTCCTGCGTGAACTTCTGGACGGACCGGGCCAACCGGAATAGTCGCACTGTCACCTATTGAACAGAGGCGGACAGAGGCCCTCGCCGACGCCTTGGAGTGCGACGACCGTATTCCCGGCCACCGCATCGGATTCAATCGCAGTTAAGGGGCGGCGTTTGGCCGCCCCATTGCCCGGCCTGGACGAAGATTTCTACGGATGCTGGAATGAATTTCCTAAAGTGTTCAACCTAGGGATCTCTCCAGCGGTCTGGAGTCGTCACCCAAACTACCTCCATGTCAAAGGGTTGCATAGCTGTGTTGCCTCTTCGCTCAAACATCGACTTTCGTAGTTGACGCGAGGCTCGCCCCCCCCTATTCGTTACGTAAAAGACATATGAGGCGCCCTGGAGAGGGTATTCGGCGACCATGACGAACCGGGTTCTCAAGCATTCCTATACCGTTCCCTGTGCCAGCGGCTTTCGCGACGCCATCGAGGCCCTGGCGGCCCGTCGCAAGGTCAATGTTGGCGATCTGGCCCGCTCCATCCTGCTGGTGGTGCCCCCGGACATGGTCGCCGCCCAGCCTGATCCGGGTGAACCGGCCAATGACGACCGCGAAACGGTGGTGCTGAAGTCCGGCCCGGCCGAAGGACGCCCCTGGCGGCGTAAACCCCGGTTGCAAGTGCGCATGCCGCCGGGCCATGACATTCCCTTCATCCGCAGGGCGCTGGCTCTGGCCCTGGCCATGGACAAGGGTGACGTGGCCGTCCGGGTCGGTGACCCCCCGGTCCAGGCAGCCCCCACGCCGCCCCCGGAGCCGCCCCCGACCGTCGACGACGACCGCCTGCAGGAAATCAATGAAGAGGTGGAACGGCTGCGGGCAATCGTTTCCGTGCTGGCCTTCGATCCCCTGCCGGAGGGCATCCGCAGCCGCGGCGACGCCCTGCATGTGCTGGGGTTTCCGCCCAGTTCGGACCCGGACACCCGCACCGTGCGAGCCAAGTTCCGCATGCTGGCGACCATCCATCATCCGGACAGCAACTACGGCAGCCACCAGCGCATGAGCCAGTTGAACCAGGCCATGGAATTCCTGCGCCGCTACGTCGCCTGATCGGCCAAGCGAAACCGCCAAAAGAAAAGGCCGGAAGCAGCGCTTCCGGCCTTTGTCTTGGCGTTCGTCAGCCACCGCCTACTGGCGGCGGTCGCCCATCAGACGCAGCAGCATGATGAACAGGTTGATGAAGTCGAGGTACAGGGTCAAAGCCCCCATCACCGCCTTCTTGCCGGCGATCTCGCCATCGTCGCCAACCCAGTACATATCCTTGATCTTCTGGGTATCCCAGGCGGTCAGGCCAGCGAAGATGCCGACCCCGGCCACGGTGATGACGAAGTGCAAAGCCGAGGAGGCCAGGAACATGTTGACCAGGGACGCGACCACCAGGCCGATCAGGCCCATCACCAGGAAGGTGCCGAAAGCCGACAGGTTACGCCGCGTGGTGTAGCCCCAGAGGCTGAGCCCGCAGAACGAAGCGGCGGCGATGAAGAAGACCCGGGTGATCGAAGCGCCGGTGTAGACCATGAACAGGGTCGACATCGATACGCCCATCAGGCCGGCATACAGCCAGAACAGTCCCTGCGCCGTGCTGGCGCGCATGCGCGCCATGCCGAAGGAAAAGGCGAACACCAGCCCCAGCGGAGCGACGATGGCCAGCCAGCCCAGGCCGGTCGGTTGCAGCGTCCCGCGCATGCCGATCTGGAAGAACACGGCGTTCAGGACCGGCGACCCGGCCACCAGGGCGGCAACCAAACCGGTCAAGGCCAAGCCCGACGCCATGTAATTGTACACGCGCAGCATATACTGACGCAGGCCGACATCGATCTCGGCGGCCTCCGCTTGCGCGCGCGTCCAGGTGCCACGTTGTGTGTCGAAGGCCATTTCAAACCTCGTAAAAACAGGACAGAAAGCACTGCCATCGGCAGGTTGCGGCCGCTTGGGCGATCCGTTACGGCCGGGAACCGAAGCCGCCAACAGGCGTAGGACCCAAGCCTCCCGCAACGCGATCTAATATGGCACGAAACCCTGGCAAATCAAGTGAACCCCGGAAAGGCGCGGGGATTGAGCCGGCCTAATCGTGGCGCAGGTAGGGGGCCGTCTTGGTGGACAACAGCCGCGCCGTCCCCGCCAACCCCATCAGGGTGACGAAGATCACCCCGGCCAACACGGTCACCGCCACCGGCCCCGGCAGCCATACCCAATCGGCTTTCAGGACGCGGGTCAGCGCCGCCCAGGCGGCAATGCTGCCCAGCACCGCGGCAAACAGTCCGGTGGCACCGCCCAGCAGGGCGAATTCCAGGGCAACCGCGCTCAGCAGGTCGCGCCGACGGGCACCCAGGACCTTCAGCAGCACGGTTTCACGCAGGCGTCGGCGTCGGCTGGCGGCGATGGCGCCGCCCAGCACCAGGGCGCCGGCCACCAGGGTCACCAGGGCGGCGGCGCGAATGGCCAGCATGGCGTCGGCCAGGACCTGACGCACGGTGGTCAGCGCCTCCTTCACGCGGATCGCCGAGACCGCAGGCAGGGCGCGGGTGACCGCCTGCTCCACCCCGGCCTCGTGACCCGGGTCGGCGTGAACGGTGGCGATATAGGAGGCCGGCGCGCCGGCCAGCGCGTTGGGCGTCAGGATGAAGGTGAAGTTCATCGACAGGCTGGCCCAATCGATCTCACGCAGGTTGGCCACCGTTGCGGTGATCTCGCGTCCCAGCACATTGACGGTGATGGTCTGGCCGACCGACAGGCCAAACCCTTTGGCAATGCCGGCATCCAGCGACACCAGCGGCGGGCCGTCATAGTCCGCCGGCCACCACCGTCCGGCCACCACGCGCGCGTCCGGGGGTTGCCGGGCGGCGCTGGACAGTCCGCGGTCGCCCCGGATCGCCCATTGGGCATCGGGCGCCACCGCGACCTGCTCGACGGGGACGCCGTCAATCCGGGTAATGCGGCCCCGCACCATCAACGCCCGCTGGGACTGCCCGCCGGCGTCGGCTACCAACCGGTCGAACAGCTCGGCCTGGTCGGGCTGGATGTCGATGAAGAAGAACGCCGGGGCTTCGGCCGGCACCCGCTGGTCCAGCTGTCGCCCCAGGTTGGCCTCGACCATGGAGACGGTCACCAGCAAGGTCAGGCCCAGGCCCAGCGATAGCACCACCCCCCGGGTCGGCGCGCCGGGGCGGGACAAGGCCGACAGTCCCAGCCGCCAGGAGGGGTTGCCGCCGCGGCCGACCAGTCGTTGCGCCGTCAGTCCGGCCCCCGCCACCAATCCCTGCCCGGCCGCCAGGAACAGGGCCAGGATCGCCGCCGAAGCGGCCACGAAACCCGACGCCAGGCGCCGATCGGCAGCCGTAACGATCGCCAGCGCCGCCAGCAGCCCGGCGGCAATGGCAATCACCGCCAGCGCTCTCGGCCCCGGCCGCCGCCGCGCGGTCGCCAGCACATCGCGGAACAGAGTTGCCGCTGGCGTACGGCCGGCCCGCGCCAAGGGCCAGGTGCCGAAAGCGATGGCGGTCAGCGCCCCAAAGGCCGCGGCTTCCGCCAGCGGCCGGGCATAGATCCCCAACCGGGCGGCAACCGGCAGGCGGTCACCGAAGGCCGCCACCAAGGCGTAGGGCAGGGCGGCGCCCAAGGCCAGCCCCAGAACGATGCCGACGCCGGCCAGCAAGGCGACCTGCAGGCCATACACCCGGTTGACCAGAGCCGGCGGTGCCCCCAGGCACTTCAGGATGGCGATGGTGGCGATGCGACCATCAAGGAACGCCGTCACCCCGCCGGCAATCCCGATGCCACCCACCAGCAGGGCGGTCAAGCCGACCAGGGTCAGAAACAGGGTCATCTGGTCGAGGAACCGTTTCACCCCCGGCGCCGCCTGGGCGGCGTCGCGAAAAAACCAGCCGGCATCGGGAAAGCGGCGGTCCAGCATCTGCTTTAGCTCGGCCGCCGGCAACGCGGCGGCCAGGCGCAGCAGGATGGTGTGGTAGACCACGCTGCCGGGCTGCAGCAGTCCCGTCTCATCGAGGGCACGGGCGTCGAGAAGAATCCGCGGCCCGAAGGAAAAGGCGTTGGCGATCCGGTCCGGTTCGCGTTCGATCACGGCGGACAGGCGAATCCGGGCCTCCCCCAGCCGCACGGTATCGCCAAGGTGCAAGCCCAACCGGGTCAGCAGATTGGCGTCGACCGCGGCGCCCCACAGACCCTGGCGCCGTTCCAGCGCCTGTCCCAGGGGTTGCGCCGGAGCCAGGACCACCGTGCCATACAACGGATAAAGCCCGTCGACCCCCTTCAGTTCGACCAGGGTTTGACCCTGGCCATCCTCGGCGCGGGCCATCGCCCGCATCTGGATCGCCTCCGAAAGGACCCCAAGGCCGGACAGGAAGTCCCGCTCCTCGGCACTGGGCGGCCGGTAAGAGAGGCGCAGCTCGGCATCGCCGCCCAGCAGCGCCTGGGCGTCCTCCACCATGGTCTGACGGAGCGACCGTTCCAGCGAGGCGGCGGCGGCGATGGCGGCCACCCCCAGGGCCAGGCAGGCCAGGAAAACGCCAAAGCCGCGCAGGCTGCCGCGCAGCTCGCGGCGGGCCAAGCGGACAGCCAGAAAGGGGGTCATGGCCCCGGCCCGGCCGAAGGAGCGTCGACACGGCCGTCGGCGACCCGCACGGTGCGTTGGCAGCGCGCCGCCAGCGCCGGATCATGGGTGATCAGCAACAGGGTGGTGCCGGCCCGCGCATGCAGGTCGAACAGCAGGTCGATGACCGCCTGGCCGTTGGCCTGGTCCAGGTTTCCCGTCGGCTCGTCGGCCAGCAATAGCCGCGGGCGACCGCCGAAGGCGCGCGCCAAGGCGACCCGCTGCTGCTCGCCGCCGGACAATTGTCCGGGATAGTGCAAGGCGCGGTCGGACAGCCCGACCAGCCCCAGCAAACGGCGCGCCTCGACGTGGGCATCCCGGCGGCCCGCCAGTTCCATCGGCACCGCAACGTTTTCCAGCGCCGTCATGGTGGGAATCAGGTGAAACGACTGGAAGATGATCCCGACGTTTTCCCGCCGGAACGTGGCCAACCCGTCCTCGTCCAGCTCGTCCAGCCGGCATCCGGCAACGCGGACCTGCCCGCCGGTGGGGCGCTCCAGCCCGGCGATGACCATCATCATGGTGGACTTGCCCGATCCCGACGGTCCGACGATGCCCACCGTCTCGCCTTCCGCCACCGACAAATCGATACCACGCAGAATATTGACCTGGCCGGCCTGACTTGCCAGCCTAAGCGTGACATCCTCAAGCAGGACGATCGGTTGGCCGTCGGGAGCGAGCGAAGTCATGACAGGGATCTCTGGTTGTCGGGCATGGGTCGGGAACACAGGCGGGGTCAGGAGGTCGCGCAGAGCGTGGTGGGGATATGGTCTGATCGCCCTGTTTGTCAACGCTACCCCCGTCACCGCCATGGATGCCACCCCCATCCGCATTCTTGCCCTGGGTGACAGCCTGACCGCCGGCTACAACCTGCCCCAATCCAATGCCTTTCCGGTCCGGCTGGAGGCGGCCTTGCGCCAGAAGGGCTATGCGGTGCGGGTCATCAATGCCGGCGTCTCGGGGGATACCACGGCCGGCGGCCGGGCACGCCTTGACTGGGCGATGAGCGACCATCCCGATATCGCCATCGTCGAACTGGGCGCCAACGATGCCCTGCGCGGCCTGGATCCGGCCCAGGCCTTCGATAATCTGGACGCCATCCTGAGGCGGCTGGCCGGTGCCAAGGTCCGGGTCCTGTTGGCCGGCATGCTGGCGCCACGCAATCTGGGCGCCGATTACGCCAAAGCCTTCGACGGCATTTACCCGCGGCTGGCGGCAAAGTGGACGGTGCCGCTGTATCCGTTCTTCCTGGACGGCGTTGCCCTCCATCCCGAGCTGACGCAAGCAGACGGGCTGCATCCCACCGCGGCCGGCATCGATCGCATCGTGGCCAATATCCTGCCCTCGGTCGAGGCGGTGATCGGGTCACCGGTCAAGGCACCGCCGCCATGACCGCCGCCTTCCGGGTTGGACTGGGCGGGGGAAGCCACTGGGGATTGGCCGCCAAGGCCTGCTTGGAGCAGATGGGGCCTTTGCCGCCGGGCGCCAATCTGGGATTTCTCTACGTCACCCCCGGCTTTGGCGACTGTCTGTCATCCCTTCTGACCTATCTGCGCGAGACGACCGGAATCGTCTGCTGGACCGGCACTGTCGGCCAAGACGTGTTCGGGCCGGGTGGCGGACTGTCGGACGGACCGAGGTTAGCCATCATGGCCGGCGACGTCGACGGCGACGCCCTGCGCACCTTCGATGGGTTCGCCACACCGGCGCAGTTTGCCGCCGAACACGGCCCCTGGCTGGCCCGGCACACTCCCATTGCCGCCCTGGTGCATGGCGACCCGCGGACGGCCGACCTGGCCGGCCAGGTCCCGGCGTTGGCCGATGCAACCGGCGCCTTCCTGCTGGGCGGGCTGGCCGCGACCACCGAGACATCGACGCGGCTCTGCGGCCGCCTGGCCACCCAGCCCCTGTCGGGCGTGCTGCTGGGCCGCCAGGTGCCCCTGGCCACCGGCCTGGCTCAAGGCTGCTCGCCGATCGGTCCAATTCATCGGGTGACCCGGTCGGTGGAGCGGGTCGTCATGGACCTGGACGGCGTACCCGCCCTCGACGCTTTGAAGTCCGACGCCGGCGAGATCATCGCCCGCGATCTCAAACGGGCTGCCGGTTACATCCACGCCGCCCAGCCGATCCCGGGCGCCGACGGCAGTTGGGACTATGCGGTGGTGACGCTGTCGGGCATCGACCGGCGGCGGGGCTGGATCGAAATTGCCGGCGAGGTGACCGAAGGCGATCCGTTGATGTTCGTTCACCATCAGCCGGACCTGGCCCGGCGCAATGTGCGCCGCATGCTGTCCGATCTGGCGCACCGGCTGGCCGGCCGACCGGTGCGGGGCGGTCTTTACATCGCCGGCACCCAGCGCAACGGGGACCCCACCGAGGGCGCCGCCGGCGATCTGGTCCTGATCGAGGAGGCACTGGGCAGCATTCCCCTGATCGGCTTCACCACGGAGGGCGAGATCCACCGCGACCGGCTGCACGGGTACGCCGGAATGCTGGCGCTGTTCCTCTAAGGCGGGCTGCGGATGCTGAGGTTGTTCGTCGCCCTGCCGCTTGCTCCCGACCTCAAAAGCCGCCTGGCCGGCCTGGCCGGCGGCTTGCCGGGTGCCCGTTGGGTGCCAGAGGACAATCTGCATATCACCCTGCGCTTTGCCGGCGAGGTCGATGAGCCGACCGCCGATGCTATCGACCAGGCCCTGGCCGGCATCCACCAGCCGGCCTTTCCGCTGACGCTGGCCGGCGTCGGCCTGTTCGGCCAGCCGCGCGGCGTCTCCACCCTGTGGGTCGGCGTCGAGCGCAGCGATGCCCTGTTCCAGTTGCAGGACCGGATCGAGCGGGCCATGGTGCGGGCAGGCCTGGCACCGGAGCGGCGGCGGTTTCATCCGCACGTGACGCTGGCCCGGCTCAAGGCGACGCCGGCGACCCGCCTGGAACCCTTCCTGGCCGGCAACAATCTGTTGACCGTCCGGATGGAGGCCGACCGCTTCACCCTGTTCTCCAGCCATCTGGGCCGGGGCGACCCGGTCTACCGGCCGGAATGCGACTATCCGCTGGGAGGTCTGTGAAAAGACAGTCGGGCAGGCGTTCCCGCCTGCCTTCGCCGCACAGCGGCGAAAATACACCGCTTTGAGCCGAACGCCGGCGAAGACGCCGGCGCTACTGGCAGATCGAAAGGCTGTCTTCGCCCGCCGTCAGACGGTCTGGTCGACCCCGCCTTCGCCCAGTTGAGGCTTCGGCCCACCCTTGGCGACACCCACCATCGCCTCGCGCAACAGGCGGTCGTGGATGGTGTAGCCGGCTTGCATCTCCAGAACCACCGTTCCGGTCACCTGGGTCAGGTCCTCGACCTCCATCATCGCCTGATGCAGGTGGGGATCGAAACGCTGGCCCAGGCTGGTGATCCGCTTGATGCCGTAACGTTCCAGGGTGGCCAGGAAGGTCCGCTCGGTCAATTCGACCCCCTCCACCAACTTATGGGCGATGGGATCGGCCTCGCGGGCTTCGGCGGGAATGGTTTCCACGGCGCGACGCAGGTTGTCGGCCACCTGGAGGATGTCCTTGGCGAAATTGCCGACGGCGTATTTGGCCCGATCTTCGGCTTGTTGCTCAAGACGGCGGCGGACGTTTTCGGTTTCGGCAACCGCCCGCAGCAGCTGGTCCTTCAGCTTCGCCACCTCGGCAACAAGCTCGACCTCCCGCGCGGTCGGCTGGGCTTCCGCCGTCGCCTCGGGCGCCGGCTCCGCGGTTGTCTCGGCACTCGTCTGGTTGGGTTGGGACTGATCCTGGGTCATGGGGTTCCTTGACTGCTATGAACGCGTTTGGTTATCCGATCAGGCGCCCGATCACCTTGGCAGTGTAGTCCACCATGGGGATGATGCGCGCATAGTTGATGCGGGTCGGGCCGATGACGCCGATGGCGCCGACGATCTGCTCGCGGCTGTTGTGATAGGGAGCGACGATCATCGTGCAGCCCGAGACCTTGAACAGGTCGTTTTCGGCGCCGATGAAAATCTGCACCCCTTCCGCCCCGTGCGCCAATTCGATCAGATGCAGCATCTGCTCCTTGGTTTCCAAGGCTTCGAACAGGGCCCGGATCCGTTCCAGGTCCTCAAGGGCGGTGACATCGTCGAGAAGGTGGGACTGGCCGCGCACGATCAGCTGACCGGCCCCCTTGTTGCCGCCGGCCCAGGTGGCGACGCCGGCCGCCACCACCTTGCTGGTCAGGACGTCCAGTTGCGCCCGCTGGCTGTCCAGCTCTTCGAAGATCTGGACCTTGGCCTCCTCCAGGGTATGGCCGACCACACGGGCGTTGAGAAAGTTGGTCGCCTCCACCAGGGCCGACGGCGGAACCTCGCGCGGAAGTTCCAGGACCCTGTTCTCCACCAGGCCATCGTCGGTGACCAGCACGACCAGGGCCCGGCCGGGACCCAGCGGCACGAATTCGATGTGCTTCAACGCCACCTGGCTTTTGGGCGCCAACACCAGACCGGCGCAGCGGGACAAGCCGGACAGGGTGGCCAACGCCTCCTCCAGCAACTGCTCCATGCTTTTGCCGGTGGTACGGCAGTGGACGTCGATGCGCTCACGCTCGGACTGGGCCAGGCTGCCCAATTCCAGCAGACCGTTGACGAACAGGCGCAAGCCCGCCTCGGTCGGCATGCGGCCGGCCGAGGCATGGGGCGCAAACAGAAGTCCGGCCTCCTCCAGGTCGGCCATGACATTGCGCACGGTGGCCGGCGACAGGGACTGCGACAGGCGGCGCGACAAGGTGCGCGAACCGACCGGTTCGCCGGTCGTCACATAGGCGTCGACGATCTGGCGAAAGATCTCGCGGGAGCGTTCGCTGAGTTCGATGACATTCCTGCTGCGCGTCATGATCCGGAACAATCCTGGAGGATGAGACTATGACCGATGGCCCGCCTTGCCGTCGGCCGCCCGCGGGGTCCACCCTCGATCGGTCGTGCTCCCCGGGCGGTGGTGAAATGTAGTAAGCGGGGGTGGGGCCGTCAACGGCAAGGGCAGACCTCGGCCACAGGACCGGGTGCGGCGGGGACGGGGTCCCGCCGCCAATGAGGGGTGGTGCCGTGGTCGCGGATGGTGTAGGCACCTCTGCACAGCTCACTCCCATTCGCCCGTCTTCGCAGAGGAAACCATGAGACCGTCCGGCCGCACGCCCCATCAGCTTCGCCCTGTCAGCCTGGAAACCGCCGTCAACAAGTATGCCGAGGGATCCTGCCTGGCAAAGTTCGGCGACACCCATGTCCTGTGTACCGCCTCCATCGATGAGAAAGTGCCGCCGTTCCTGCGCAACAGCGGCAAGGGCTGGGTCACTGCCGAGTATGGCATGCTGCCGCGCTCGACCCACAGCCGCACCGACCGCGAAGCCGCCAAAGGCAAGCAGAGCGGTCGCACCCAGGAAATTCAGCGGCTGATCGGCCGGTCGTTGCGCGCGGTAACCGACCTGGTCGCCTTGGGCGAACGCCAGATCAAGATCGACTGCGACGTCATCCAGGCCGACGGTGGCACCCGTACCGCCTCGATCACCGGCGCCTATGTGGCGCTTCATCTGGCCCTGCAAAAGCTGGTGGCGAACGGAACCCTGGCCGCGGTGCCGCTGACCGGCCAGGTGGCCGCCGTGTCCTGTGGCATCTACCAGGGCACGCCGGTCCTTGACCTGGACTATGCCGAGGATTCCGCCTGCCAGGTCGACAGCAACTTCGTCCTGACCGCCGACGGCGGCATCGTCGAGATCCAGGGTACCGCCGAAGAGTCGCCATTCCGCCCGGAGGAATTCATGGCCCTGTTGGGCCTGGCCCAGGCCGGCGTGGCCGATCTCACCGCCCTGCAGCGCAAGGCCCTGGGACTATGACCCGTCGCCATTTCGGTGGCGGGCGTCTGGTCATCGCCAGCCACAACCCGGGCAAGGTGCGCGAGATCGGCGAACTGCTGGCCCCCTTCGGCGCCGAAGTGGTTTCCGCTGGCGAACTGGGGCTGGCCGAACCGGAGGAAACCGGGACCAGTTTCGTCGAAAATGCCGAATTGAAGGCCCGGGCGGCGGCGGCCACCACCGGCTCGCCGGCCCTGGCCGACGATTCCGGTCTGGCGGTCACCGCGCTCGACGGCGATCCCGGCATTTTCTCCGCCCGCTGGGCCGGCCCGACCAAGGACTTCGACTATGCGATGCGACGCGTCGAGAAGGCCCTGGACGGTTTTTCCGACCGGTCGGCCCATTTCGTCTGCGCCCTGTCGCTGGCCTGGCCGGATGGGCATGTGGAAAGCTTCGAAGGGTTCGTCCACGGCACCCTGGTCTGGCCGCCGCGCGGCCAACGGGGTTTCGGCTATGACCCGATGTTCCTGCCCAACGGGCGCACCGAGACCTTCGGTGAAATGGAGCCCCAGGAGAAGCACGCCATCAGCCATCGCGCCAACGCCTTTCAGCTGTTGGTCGACGGTTGTTTTCGCAGGTGACCCCCTAAGATGCGGGCCGCGATGGACGGCGCCTTCGGGATCTACATCCACTGGCCGTTCTGCCTGTCGAAATGCCCCTATTGCGATTTCAACAGCCATGTGGCGGCGGCCATCGACCAGGCCGCCTGGCGCCGCGCCCTGCTGGCCGAATTGGCCCATTTTGCCAAGGAGACGCCTGGCCGGACCGTCACCAGCGTGTTTTTCGGCGGCGGCACGCCTTCGCTGATGGATCCTGCCACGGTTGCCGCCCTGCTGGAGGCTATCGCCGGCCATTGGGGCGTCGACCCGGCCGTCGAGACCACCTTGGAGGCCAACCCGGGAACCGTCGACGCAGAGCGCTTCCAGGACTTTCGTGCCGCCGGAATCAACCGCCTGTCCATGGGCCTGCAGGCGCTCAATGATCCGGCGCTGCGCTTTCTGGGCCGGCGCCATGACGTCGCCCAGGCCATCGCCGCGGTGGATCTGGCAAGGCGAACCTTTCCCAGAATCTCGTTCGATCTGATCTATGCCCGCCCTGGCCAGACGGAGCAGGCCTGGCGGGCCGAGCTTGGCCAGGCCATCGCCCTGGCCGCCGATCATCTGTCGGTCTACCAGCTGACCATCGAGGCCGGTACCGCTTTCCATCCGGCCCATGCCCGCGGCGATTTCGTCTTGCCCGACGAGGATCTGTCCGCCGCCCTGTTCGAGCTGACCGCCGAGGTGACGGCCGCCGCCGGCCTGCCCGCCTACGAGATTTCCAACCATGCGGCACCGGGCGCGGAATGCCGCCATAACCTGCTCTATTGGCAAGGCGACGACTATGTCGGCATCGGCCCCGGCGCCCATGGGCGGTTAAGCAACGGGCAGGGCACGGCGTTTGCCATCAGCCAGCAGCGCGCTCCGGAGACCTGGCTGAAAGCGGTTGCCGCCCAAGGGCACGGGACCCGTGACCGGGCAGCCCTGACCGGCCAGGAGCGGGTCGCCGAGCTGGTGATGATGGGATTGCGCCTGACCGAAGGCCTGTCGGCGACCGGCTTTGCCCGGCATGCCGGCCGCCCCCTGGCCGAAGCCCTGGATCGTTGCGGACTCGCATCGATGATCGAGGGCGGTTATCTCGGTTGGCGGGACGACCATCTGGCGGCGACCCCGAAGGGTCGCCTGGTCCTGAACGCGGTGATCGCGCGCCTTCTGCCGAATTAGTAGGCGGCCTGGAACGACGCCGGCGCCGGGGCGATTTCCTTGTCCGGACCGCTGGCCTGCACCTCGCGGATGGCATAGCCGCGTTCCGCCGTGCCGTCGCCCTTCAGCCGGAAAATGCCGTCGACGCCGGCAAAACCGGTCGGGTTGGTCAGGGCGGCAACCGAGAAGTCGCGGGGAACGTGGCGGGCCAGCACCGCGGCCAGGGCGGTGGCGTCATAGCCCAGCGAGGCCAGCCGGGGCGGATGGGTCCCGAAGGCGCGGCTGTAGCGGTTGTCAAAGTCGGTGTGACTGCCCTGCGGCGGCGACGGATACCAGGCGCCGACCAGCGCGCTTTCGCTGCCCACGTGGCCATCGTCCCACAACATGGTCCCAAGAATGCGGACCTTCGCCGGATCGACACCGGCCGTCGACAAAGCGGCGGCCACCACCTTCAGACGTTGGCCCTCGTCCGGCAGGATCAAAGCGTCGAAGCCGACGTCGGCGCCACGTTTGGGATCGATCTTGACCAACCGCTTCAGCGCACTTCCGACATCGGCCGCCGCGGCGTCGTAATATTCCAGACCGGCCAGCGTGATCCCCTGCTGGGGCGCGGCATTGGACAGGTAATCGACGACGGTGCGGCCGTAATCATTGGAGGGCGCCAGGATGGCCAGTCGCGACAAGCTCTGCGACCGGGCATAGTCGGCCACCCTTTGCGCCTGCGGGCCGGGCAGGAAACCAAGAGCGAACACTCCGGAACCGGCAGCGGTGCTGTCGGCGGTAAAGGACACCATGGCCACCCCGGCTTGGCGCGCCAGCGGCGCGGCAGCCTTCGCCTCGGTCGAGAACAGCGGACCGATGATGATATCGGCATGCTGGCCAAGGGCCTGTTGGACGGCCGCGACGGCACCGTCGGCGGTCCCCTTGCTGTCGAAGGGCAGCAGATTGAAGGCGTTGTCGGCCATCTCGAACAGGGCCATCTGGGCCGCGTTGAACAGCGCGGCCCCCAATGGAGCGCTGGGTCCGCTCAAGGGAACCAGCAAGGCCACCGTCGCCGATCGGCCGGGAACGGATCCCGGCAGTGGCGGCGTGACCGCCGGCGTCGGAGGCGGTGTCGGCAACGGAGCGCTGACCACCGGCGGCAATGGCGCGGCGGCAGGCGGCGGAGCCTCGACCGGCGGGACCGGCGGCTTGGCGGGCTGGGACTGCGGTGCTACATGTGAGCAGGCGGCAAGCAGCAGCCCCAGGGCGACGACGTGGATTAAGCGTGCAAACAAGCGAGGCATCATACATGCGGGACGGCGCAAGCGCGGTCTCCCGATCCAAAGGGACAGCCGACGATCACCCTAACCAGAGCGCGGCCGGAAGTAAACCGGCGCCGGGGTTGTATTTGGTCGCGACGCCGATCGGCAACCTGGACGACATCACCTTGCGGGCCATCAAGGTGTTGCGCCAGGCCGACCTGATCGCCTGCGAGGATACGCGGATGACCGGCAAGCTGCTGGCCCTGCTGGGGCTTGGCGGAGCCAGCCTGACCCCCTATCACGAACACAATGCCGACCGGGCGCGGCCGGCGCTGCTGGCCCGGTTGCGCCAGGGGGCGGTGGTGGCCCTGGTGTCCGATGCCGGCACGCCATTGATCTCCGACCCCGGCTATCGCCTGGTGCGGGACTGCGTTGCCGAGGGACTGACGGTGACCGGCGTTCCCGGCGCCTCGGCGGTACTGACCGCCCTGCAGCTGTCGGGACTGCCCAGCGATCGCTTCCTGTTCGCCGGCTTCCTGCCGGTCAAGGACGGCGCCCGCCGGCGAACGCTGGCCGAGCTCGCCACCGTGCCGGCCAGCCTGGTGTTCTATGAATCGCCGCGGCGCCTGGCCGACACCCTGGCCGCCATGGCCGGGACCCTGGGAGCACGTGATGTCGCGGTGGCGCGCGAGCTGACCAAGCTGCACGAGGAAGTCCGCCGCGGCACCCTGGCCGAACTGGCCGGCCACTATGCCGAGGCCGGACCGCCCAAGGGCGAGGTGGTGATTGTCGTCTCTCCGCCCGGCGAGGCGCCGCCGCCCGATGCCGACAGCGTCGAGCAGGCACTCCGGACCGCGCTGGAAACCCTGTCGCTGAGGGATGCCGCCGCCCGCGTCGCCGCCGCGACCGGATTGCCCAAGCGCGACCTTTACCAGCGGGCGGTGGCGCTGCAGGGCGACCTGCGCCGCTGATGTCCCCGCCCGCCTCCCGCAGCGACCGGGGTCGCGCCGCCCAGCGCCTGGGCCGCTTGGCCGAAGGGTGGTGCCGCGCCTGGTTGCGCCTCAAAGGATACCGGATCCTGGCCTGCCGGCATGCGGCACGGCGCGGCAGCGGGGCCGGCGAGATCGACATCGTGGCACGCCGCGGCGACCTGGTGGCCTTCGTCGAGGTCAAGGCCCGCGCCACCCGTTCCCTGGCGGCCGAAGCGGTTACCGCCGCCCAGCGTCGTCGTCTGATGCGCGGTGCCGACGCCTTCCTGGCCGGACGTCCCGACCTGGCCAATTGCCGGATCCGCTTCGATGTCATGCTGGTGGCCCGCTGGCGCTGGCCCTGTCACCTTGCCGATGCCTGGCGCGTGCCCTGATGGGGCTGGCCATCCGGTGCCGTCGCCCGCTACACTGGCGCTGCCATTGTCAACCGTTTCGGGAACCATTGCCGTGAGCCGTCGTTTCAACGTCTTAGCCGTCTGCTGTGTTGCCGCCGTCACCGCCGCATGCGACCCGATCACCGCAGTCGTCGGCGGCGTCGCCACCGTTGGCGTCGGTGCCACCGAGGAACGGGGATTCGAAGGTGCCGTCGACGACACCAAGATCCGCGCCTCGATCAACGATCTGTGGTTATCCGAGAACATGGAGGTGTTCCGCGACATTACCCTGACCATCACCGAAGGCCGGGTCATGCTGACCGGGTCGGTCAAGAAGCCGGAAACGCGGGTCGAAGCCGTGCGTCTGGCCTGGCAGGCGGCCGGCGTGCGCCAGGTCATCGACGAAATCCAGGTCGAGGACAAGTCCGGCTTTTCCGACTATGCCAGCGACGTCTGGATCGCCAACAAGCTGCGCACCCAGATCATGTTCGACAGCAAGATCAAGAACATCAACTACACCGTCGATGTGGTCAACGGCGTCGTCTATCTGATGGGCATCGCCCAGGATCAGGCCGAGCTGGATCGTGTCGTCGCCTATGCCCGCGACATCGGCGACGTCAAACGGGTGGTCAGCCACGTGGTGCTGAAGAACGATCCGCACCGACAGTCATGAACCGTCCTTCGGGGTCCAGCGCAGCGTCGCCTGCTCGCCTTCGTGGCACAGCTCGTTGAGCTTGGCCGCCGACACCCGCAAGGGTGTGGTGCCGTTGACGGTCAGCACGCCCTTGCGAACCAGGTCCCAGCCGGCCAGAACGCATTCGCCGGCCGGGATGCCGGTCACCGTGACGAAGCTGCGCCCGCCTTCCGAAGTGACCCGCAGGCTGCCGCCGAACAGATTGGTCGCCGGGATGCTGCCGTGCAGGGCCCCCTCGATCTGCACGACCAGCGGCCGAACCGCCTCCTGCTGTCCCTTGCCATCGTTGCCGCTGTTGACGTGAATGGCCAGTCCTGCCGCCAGCACCACCAGTACGGCGGAGATCATGGCCACGGTCTTGACCATCGATCCCTTGTCCTTGGGCTTGACGACGGTCCTGTGCCGCGCATTGGCGGCGCGTTCCAGGTCGGCAACCGATTCGCCCGGGGCCGGGTGGTGAAGGGGATGGGCGACCGCGGGCTGCGCCGGCCCCAGGGTGGCGACACGTTGGCGTTCGGCCTGGTGCAGGATGTCCAGGCAGGCGGCGATGGCAGCAGAAAGCGCCTCGGGCCCGGGTTCGGCCGGATCGTCGGGCAGCGGCTGCACCGCCAGATGCAGCTGTTTCATCAGCTTGGCCAGCTGATCATGGTCGGTTTCACGGTTCAAGATCAGCCGCAGGGCGGTGTCGGACCGTTCGAGAAGGCGCCCTTTGCCGGTGGCCGTCCGCACGCGCCCCAGCAGGGCCTGGAACAGCATCGCCTCCATGTGGGCAGCCGATTCCTGGGCGGCAGCCCCGTCTTTCGGAGGTGTTCCGGATGTCGTTTCGGTCGGCAAGGACTTATCCGAATTTTACTATGACGGTCGAACGATAGCGCAGCCGCCCTTTCCGCTTGGTTAATCGCATCGCCGATTGCGGCCGACACCCCTTGCGGATGGGCTCGCCCGCCAAGGTTCACGCCTCTTGGCAGGACGATTAGGGACGCGATTGGGAGTCGCATTGTCCGCCGACCGCATTATCTTGTGTTGTTCTGGCCCGGCCATGGGTGGCCTGTGCCGAATGGAGGACTTGGAAGATGAGTTTGGCGGTCGCCATCCAGATGGACCCGATCCAGTCGATCAATATCGATGCTGACAGCACCTTCGTGTTGGCCCTGGAAGCGCAGAAGCGCGGCCACCATCTGTATCACTACCTGCCTCAGGACCTGTCCCTGCGTCAGGGCGTGGTCAGCGCTTATGCCAGACCCCTGACAGTCAGGCGGGTCGCGGGCGACCATTTTACGCTGGGAGACGCGGTCCAACTGCCTCTGGCCGAGGTCGACGTCGTCCTGATGCGGCAGGACCCGCCTTTCGACATGGCCTACCTGGCCACCACGCACTTGCTGGAGCATATCCATCCCAAGACCTTGGTGGTCAATGATCCGGCGTCGGTACGCAATGCCCCGGAGAAACTGCTGGTCACCCATTTCCCCGACTTGATGCCTCCGACCCTGGTCACCGCCGATCGCCGGCAAATCCACGATTTCCGCAACCAGCACGGCGACATCATCGTCAAACCGCTGTTCGGCAACGGCGGTGCCGGCGTCTTCCATGTCACGCCGACCGACACCAACCTCAATTCCCTTCTCGAGATGTTCGGTCAGATATCCCGCGAGCCCTTGATGGTGCAACGCTACCTGCCGGAGGTTCGCCAGGGCGACAAGCGCATCATCCTGATCGACGGCGTCCCGGCGGGAGCCATCAACCGGGTCCCGGCAGCCGGCGAATCCCGGTCCAACATGCATGTCGGCGGCCGGCCGGAGCAAAGCGCCCTGACGGCACGCGAACAGGACATCTGCGCGGCGATCGGCCCGACCTTGAAAGAGCGGGGACTGATTTTCGTCGGCATCGACGTCATCGGCGACTACCTGACCGAAATCAACGTGACCTCGCCCACCGGCATCCAGGAGATCAACCGTTTCGACGGGTCCTGCCTGGAAAGCCAGGTGTGGGACGCCATCGAAGCCCGTCTGTAAGGCGGCGAAACCGAGGACAGTGGCGGGTGGCGGCGACCCGCCTCACCCGGCTATGGCCATCCGCGACCGGTGTGCTAAGGTGCCGCCCTGATACCGGGCGCCAAAGGCGCCGCCTCTTGGGAATTTGAGTTCTTTACCATGCATGTGGACGTGATGCGGTGGATCGACCACTGGGTGGGGGTCCCGTTATGTTTTCTGCTGACCCTGTTCGGCCGCCCGTTTCGCCATCGCCCAACATCGGAAGGGAAGCCGCGTCGCATCCTTTTCATCGAATTGTCCGAGATGGGCAGCACCATCCTGGCGGATCCGGCCATGCGCAAGGCCCGCGACGCCCTGGGAGCCGAGCTGTTTTTCGTCATCTTCCGGCGCAATGCCGCCAGCCTGGCCTTCCTGCGTACGATTCCCGAAGCCAACATCTATACCATCCGGGAAAACTCGCTGTTCACCCTGGCCATCGACACCTTGGGATTCCTGGCCTGGGTCCGACGGGCCGGCATCGACACGGTGATCGATCTCGAGCTGTTTTCCCGTTTCACCGCCCTGCTGACCGGCCTGTCCGGCGCGGCGCGGCGCGTGGGATTCTACAGGTTTCATAACGAGGGTCTGTACCGTGGCGAGATGTTGACCCATCGGGTCGCCTACAATCCGCACATTCACATCGCCAAGAACTTCATCGCCCTGATCAATGCCCTGTCGGCGCCGCTGGACCAGGTGCCCTTCTCAAAAACGCTGATCACCGACGACGAGACCACCATTCCCCAGGTGGCCGTCAGCGCGCAGCAAAAGAAGGACATGCGGGAACGCCTGACCCTGCTTTACCCAGATTATGACCCAACCCGGCACCGCCTTGCCCTGATCAATCCCAACGCCAGCGATCTGTTACCCCAGCGACGCTGGCCCCATGCCCACTTCGCCAGCCTGGCGCGTATGATCCTGGCCACCTCGCCCAACATGCTGGTGGTCATCACCGGTTCACCGGACGAAGCTGCCGAGGCCGACCGGTTGAAAGCCCTGGTGGCCGATCCGCGCGTCATCAATTTCGCCGGCCGCCAGTTGCTGACCGAACTGCCGGCGCTCTATGCCCTGGCCGAGGTCATGATTTCTAACGACTCCGGTCCCGGCCATTTCGCTGCGGTGACGGCCATGCCCGTGGTGTCGTTGTTCGGTCCGGAAACGCCGGCCCTTTATGGACCGCTGGGTCGTGGCAAGGCACTTTTCGCCGGCCTGGCCTGCAGCCCCTGCGTATCCGCCGCCAACCATCGCAAGACCGCCTGCCGCGATCCGCTGTGCATGCAGGCGCTGTCAGCCGAAGCGGCGTTCGCGGCGACCCGGCCATTCCTGGAGCCGACGTCATGACCGGCCATCAGACGACGAGCCCTTTGGACATGCCGACGGTTATTCCACCGGTCTGCAAGAGCGTCACCGTTCCGTTGCCCCGCGACCGCGCCTTCGCGGCCTTTACCGGCGCCATGGGCGAATGGTGGATCGACAGCCATTCCATCGGGACCGCCCCGCAGGTCGACGTCATCGTGGAACGACGGAACGGCGGTCGCTGGTTCGAACGGGGCAGCGACGGTACCGAGGCGACCTGGGGCTGCGTCCTGCAGTGGGAACCGCCGGCAAGGGTGGTGTTCGCCTGGCAATTGACCGCCGTCTGGCGGTTCGACCCGGACTTCGTCACGGAACTGGAGGTTCGCTTCGGCGAAGCGGGCCCCGGCCAGACCCGGGTCGATCTGGAACATCGGACGCTGGAACGTTTCGGCGACAAGGCGGCGGCGGTCCGCCAGGCCCTTGATTCACCCGACGGCTGGCAAGGCCTGCTGGACAGTTACCTGCGCCGAACCAGAGAGGAAGCCCTCCCTCGATGAAGCGCCGTCTCCTTGTCACCGGCGCCAGCGGCCAGGTTGGTGCAGCCCTGTCCGCCGCCCGTCCGGCGGCGGGATGGGATATCCTGGCGCCGTCGCACGATCGCTTCGACCTGGCCCGTCCCGACAGCATGGCGGACGGCCTGTCGCGGCTGAACCCCGACCTGGTGGTGAACTGCGCCGCCTTTACCGCCGTCGACAGGGCGGAAAGCGAACCCGAGGCGGCGTTCGCGGTCAACGACCTGGCTCCTGGGCAGATCGCCCGGTGGTGCCACGGCCGGAACCGACCGATGATCCATCTGTCGACCGACTATGTCTTTCCCGGGGATGGGGCGCGTCCCTACCGCGAAGACGACCCGACCGGTCCCCTGGGCGTCTATGGCGCCAGCAAGCTGGCCGGGGAACAGCGGGTACGCCAGGAGTGCGCCCGTCACGTGATCCTGCGCACGGCCTGGGTCTATGCGGCGACCGGCCACAACTTCGTGCGCACCATGTTGCGACTGGGGCGCGATCGCGACGCCGTTTCGGTCGTCGACGACCAGCGCGGTTGCCCGACAGCCGCCGACAGCATTGCCCGGGGCCTGTGGCGGATCATCGAGCGCCTGGACGCCGAGGCGGACCGCGCCCCCTTTGGCACCTACCATTATGTCGATCGGGGCGAAACCACCTGGCATGGATTTGCCCGCGAGATCTTCGATCGGTCCGCCGCCGCCGGCCGCCCGACGCCGCGCCTGCAGCCCATCGCCAGCGCCCTCTATCCGACGCCGGCCCGTCGGCCGGCCTACTCGGTCCTGGATACCAGCCGCATCGAGGCGACTTTCGGCATCCATCCACCCCGTTGGCAGGATTGCCTGGCGGCCACCCTGACGCAGATCTTCGCCGCCGAACCGTCCGCCACGCCATGACCGGCCACCGTCTGGCACCCCGTCGCTGGGGGCATCTGGCGGGACGGGCGCTGCATTACCTTCGCCAGGACGGCCTGCTGGCCCTGTTGCGGCGAGCCCTGGCCATCGCCGGCCCGGAGCTGGCCCCGACGCTGTTCGGTTATGGCCTGTGGCGACGGGTCTATCAAACCCCCCGGCGGTCCGATCTGCGTGCGATGCGGCGGCATATGGCGTCGTTCGCCCGTCGGCCCACTTTCCGCGTCGTCGCCCTGCGCCCGCCGACGGCGCAACTGCTGGCCTCGCTCGAGGCCCAGCTGTATTGCCGCTGGCAGCTGATCGAAGGCCTGCAAACGCTTCCGCCGGCGGACAACGACGACTATCTGGTCCTGCTCGACGGCGACGAGATCCTGGCTCCCCATGCCCTTTACATGGCCGCCGCCGCCCTGGAATGCGATCCCGGCCTGGATGGTCTTTATGCCGACGAGGATCGGCTGGACCAGCGCGACCGTCACCGGGCGCCGCTGTTCAAGCCCGACTGGAGCCCAAACCTGCTGCTGGGCTGGGATTACATCGGTGGGTTCGTCGTCCTGCGACAGAGCCTTCTGACGTCCGTCGACAAGGACGCGGAACGGCCATCGGCCGCAAGCCGCTATGCCCTGCTGCTGTCGCTGGCCGCCGGCCCGAAGACGCCGCGGATCGCCCATCTGCCCTGGATCCTGGTCCATCGCCGCGACGAGGGGGATCCGGGACCGCAGACGGCCGAGACGATGGTCCTGGCGGCCACGCAGCATTGCCGGCGGCTGGGCCTGTCGGCGCAGGTCCTGCCCCTGCCGGGCCGGGCCGGGCTGCGCCGGGTGCGGCTTGCGCTGCCCAATCCGGCACCCCGCGTGTCCGTCATCATTCCCACCCGCGACCGCGTCGAGCTGCTGGCCCAATGTGTCGACGGGCTGCTGGACGCCACCGACTATCCCGATCTGGAGATCATCATCGTCGACAATGGCAGCCGCGCCGCCGAAACACGAGCCTACCTGGACAAGGTGGCCGGGCTGGGCGTCAAAGTGCTGCGCGATGACAGCCCCTTCAACTATGCCGCCCTCAACAACCGGGCGGCGGCCCAGGCCAGCGGCCAGGTGCTGCTGCTGCTGAACAACGACATCAAGGTGATCCATGGGGACTGGCTGACCGAGATGGTCGGCCATGCCCTGCGTGCGGATGTGGGCGCGGTCGGGGCCAAGCTCTATTTTCCTGACGATACCATCCAGCACGCCGGCGTCGTCATCGGACTGGGCGGTGTCGCCGGCCACCTGCATCACGGCGTGGCCCGGGCCGACAGCCGGGCCGAACTCCAT
>Ga0326727_10005703_pt1 | contig 35127 bp, 32 predicted proteins | sample MB2enrmetagenome_FD_207643 | JGI IMG/M metagenome (GOLD analysis project Ga0326727, IMG submission 207643) | Lab enriched peat soil microbial communities from McLean, Ithaca, NY, United States - MB29MY | ecosystem: Environmental > Terrestrial > Soil > Wetlands > Peat | place: USA: New York...
GCTTTCCGAGATTCTCCAGTTTCTCGTCAACAACGCCGTGCGACCCCACCCTGAACGCGGCAAACGCGGCCACGCACATGCGCTCGGACTGCGGGATCTAGTGATGGCCTAAGGTGCAACCTATGAGGTGGTCCTAGCTTCGCCTACTCGCCAATTCGGTCCGCAGGTCGTCACGTACCGAACGGACGAACGGCTCGTGACAGGCGTACCGAGGTGCAGCCGGCGGTCGACGCCGACCAGGGAGAGCCGGGCTCCCCGCGCCGCGCCGCCTCGAGCACGATGAAGAGCACCGGGGTCCGGGCAGGCGAGCCGGCGGCGGTGCGGGAGACCTCGTCCAGCGTCTGGTCGACGGCTCACGGCGAGAGAGTCTACCCGGGTCTTTACCGCTCCGCGTACCCGGTGGGAGGATGCCTCGCCATGGGAGCCTGGACGCGTCTGGGAGTGGTCGTCGTGGTCACGAGCGCCATCGCGGCGTGTGGCGGGACTTCGCCGCCCGCAGAGACCGGCGGCACGACCGGGCCCGCCGGCAGCGGCACGCCGGACACGAGCTTCCTTTTCGCCGGGCCCGAGCCGGCGCCGAGCGCCGAGCTCAACGCGGGGATCAAGGCCTTCGACGCCGGAAGCTACGCCGACGCGTGAGGGCACGATGAGGACGGTGGCTCGAGCGCTGGGCGAGGGCGACTACGACGAGGCGCTGAACCAGCTGCTGCTGGCGTGGGACGCGACCCGTGCCCCCGAGGTGGCGTCGCTGATCGAGGAGGTGTCGGCAAAGGTGACGGCGACGCTGCCTGCCCTCGGCAGCGGCGCCCAGGGGAAGTCGCTCACCGAGTGGGTGGCGATCGCGCGCCAGAAGCGCCCGGGGAACGTGGACCGGCTGGTGGAGGAGGTCGTGCGGCTCCTCGCCGTCGGGCCGGCCCACGTCGTCGTCCCGCGGCTCGACGAGCTGCTCCTGCTGCCGCCCGACCCGCGCATCGCGCGGGCGCTCGTCCGGGCAGTGGGGAAGACCGTCGCGGGCTGGAACCGGGCGGTGGCGGTGCGCGTGGTCAAGGCGATGATTCGCCACGGGGACGCGCGCCTCGTCCCTTCGCTCCAGGAGGCGCTGGCAGCCCGTGCGGCCCGCATGGCCACCGCCACGGGGTCGGAGAAGTTCCACGAGCGCGGCAACGACGAGCGGTTCGCGTCGGTGCTCGCGGCCTGGGCCAAGCGGGCCGCATCGCCCGCACCCGAGGGCATCGACGAGGTCCGCGCCGCGCTGGCGAAGGCACCGGCCCCCGTCACGGTCCGCGAGGTGGCCTCGATCGACGACGACGAGGCCCTGCTGGCCGCGGTCCACGCCGATCTCTCCGATGACGGGCGTCGGCTGGTGTACGCCGACCGGCTCAGCGAGAAGGGCGATCCGCGGGGCGAGTTCATCGTGCTGCAGCTGGACCGCGCCGCTGGCAAGGGCTCGCCCGCCAAGGACAAGCGCGAGAAGGCGCTGCTCAAGGCCCACGCCAGCGCGTGGCTCGGCCCCCTGGCCTCCGAGGTCGTGGTCAGCGCGACCGAGTGGGAGCGAGGCTTCCCGGTCGCGACCCGGACCAAGGTGTCCAAGCTGTCGCAGGCGACGGTCTCGTTCAGCCGGCCCGAGTGGGTCACCTTCGAGCGCGTGGAGTTCACGGGGGCGTGCCTCATCACCGAGCAGATGAAGAGCCTGCGGGAGGCGCGGGGGGTGACGGAGACCGCCGTGAAACGTCTGGCCAAGCTGCAGTCGCCACCTCGGCACCTGCACACCGTGGAGCTGGAGCTGGCCGACAACCGGCCCCACACTCTCGACGACCCCGCGCTGGCGCCCGTGCTCGCGCTTCCGTCGCTGCGCGCTCTCCGGGTGCACTTTGGTTTCCTGGATACTGTAGCGCCAGGCTCGGTGCGCCAGTTCTGCGAGGCGCTGGTCGAGCGCCTCGAGCGGCTGGTCCTGACCGGGAACGGGACGATCCTCGGGAATGGCGCCGTCTTCGAGCCACTCCTCGATGGTGGGAGGACAGGGAAGCTGCAGGTCCTGGGGTGGGGGACCGTCTCGAACATTTACGCTACCGCGCTGCGGGACGAGCAGGGGCGGTGGAGCACCCTGGAGCTGCGGTGCGAGCCGCTCGACCTGCTGGTCAACGAGGGGGGCTACTTCCGGGAGCTGGCGAGGGTGCTGGTCGAGAGGTTTCCGGCCGGCCGCTTCGAGGTCGGAAGGGTCAACGGCTGCAATGGGGCCAGGCCGGACGCCGTCGAGGCCGCCGAGCAGCTCCTCGCGCGCGTGGCCAAGAAGGTCGAGCGGGTCAGCGCCGTCACGGCGTGAGCCGGCCGAAGCCGCGCAGCACCTTGCCCGCACCGCTCGCGTCGACCTTTCCGACCGCCACGAGCGCGCCCGCGGGGTCCAGCCAGGCGCACACGCCGTTCGCGGTCACCTGGATGTCCCCGGGACGCACGCGGCGCCCGTGCCCGGCGTCCACCGCGCCGGCCTCCGTGAGCCTGGCCAATCTAGTCCGCGGAGTGTCACACACCGTTCGGTTCGTGACAACCCGCCGGCCTAATTGAGCCTAGCGTTGAAAAGTAGTGCCGTTTGCGTCGTCGCCGCACCGGGAGGCATCGTGAAGCAGGGAACGTGGAGGGGGGCGGGCACGGTGGGCGTCGTGGGCACCGTTCTGGGACTAACGCTATCGTGCGCCGGTCGCTACCGATTCGTTCAGGCGGAGCGCCCGGGCACCTGCGAACCAGGGACGCAACCTGCCATCGTCGGCTTCGAGGGGGAGAACCTGACCCCAGCGTGGAATTGCCTCCCTCGATGTGGGCCTCACCAAGAGTACATCACCACTGCGCAGGATCATTGGACACAGATCTTCCCGCATTGTGCAGCGCTGTGCTCTCCGGGGTGGCGTCGGACGTCGTACCTGTCGAGCGAAGAGCCGAACTGCGCACCCGTGGGCGGAGGCGTGGGTGCGCGCAGCGTGGGGGCCCAGACCGCGGAGGAGGACACATCAGGCGACGACGCGGTTTCCGTCGACGCGAGAACGACGGTCCCCGGAACGGTTGCTGATGTCGAGGGGTGGTGGCTCGCGTGCATGACCAAAGTCGATCTCCGGTACAGGGCATGCCAACGCAATAACAACTGTCAGGTGTTCTCCGCGCGGGACAAGTTCGAGCCCGAAGCGGAGGCATGCAATGAACGAGGTGGGAGCCTTCTTGACGACGTCCTGTGGGGCTCACTCGATGTAGCTGGTTGCCGCAACGCGCATGGATCGGCGGAGTACGGCATGAAGTGCCGCGCGATAGAGATCTACAGACACCACAGCATTTTCGGCGACAACTACGTCGAGAGCAAGAACGCTGCGGCGATTGACGCTGCTGGCTGGCACCGTACGCTGAAGAATCGATGGGGCCACGCTGCGACGGCAGACGAGACTTTGGCATTCGCCAGTTGCCGAAGTCTTCTCCGTGCCGAAGCCTCATGTACGGATCTCGTGTCCATGAAGCTGGAAGGCAAACTCTCACCCGAAGGCCTGCAAGAGGTCAGTGGGGTTCTTCTGGAGGCGGAGCCCGCGCTCGATGAGGCGAGGTGGGCGACTGCGCTCCGTGAATGCAGATCTCTACAGGTGTCCACCGACTGCGATGGCTTGGAGAACCTCGTTGCCATGACACCGAGAGACCGTCACGCTCTTGAGGCGCGGCGCCTGCTGGCGCAGACGGCGAAAGTAAGGCAGTCGCTGAGAATCAGGGAGTCGGTGGCTCGTGCTGCCTTGTCGGCCTCCCGGTCGCAAAGCGCTTCGGGCGGCACCGCCGGACAGGGCACTCCCCAGCTGGAGAGCCAGACGCGTGATGCGGAGTCAGCTCGTCAACAGGAACGCGCTGACGATGAGCGAAAGAGGCAGGCGCAGGAAGACGACCGCAAGAGAGAGGAGGACGCTCGCAGCACTCGAGCACGCAACGAGTGCACGGAGCGATGCTGGCAACAGCTGACGCCGTGTAACAGCGGCTGCTCCACCACCGATCTGGCGTGCCGCAACCGATGCGATGCCGCCGCCCAGGACTGTCAGAGACAATGCGAGGCCCGATGACGCGAGGGCGGGACTTGCCACAACACCAATCTGGCCTGCGAACAGGCATACGCCATCACCTGGAGGCGATTGTCTCCCCGGGGCTGCGTTCATCGGCGCGCTGAGAATGAGGATGACATGCTCAGATGCGTATGTGCGCTCGGAGTCACGGTAGTCTTGACGCTCGCCAGTTGCGGCTCTGCGCTGCCAGCGGAAAGGTCCGAGCCACCTCCTCCGTCGCCGGCTTGCCCAGCGGGGTACCGCCAATTGGGGTCACACGAATCTCGTATTGAATTTCTCGGCTCGGAGCCAGTCCACTTGGGTCCGAAGCAATGCCTCGACCTGCTGGCTCCGCCCGAACAGCACTGTGTCGCCGTGAGCGAAGCGGCGGAAGCGGAAGCCAACGACCGCAAGCGCGGTCGCAAGCCGTACTTGGACTGCGTGGAGCAAGCCTACTACGGTCCGAACGGTGCGCAGGGGGGTGACTCAGTCGGAAACAGGGGGAATGGTAGCTGCAAGCAGAACTGCCAAGGCGGTGGAGGAAGCGCCGACAGCTGCAGCAACCTGGCCACGAAGACGCTTGCGCCGAGTACGCCGGCATTCGCTTCGCGGGGTCGCGCAAGGTCGCGATGACCACGCAGGTAGCCGGCTTTCGGTTCGGCATGACAGGGTCGGAGGCAGCCGCCGCGTGCACGCGGAGCCGGCATCAAGCAGATACCGTTCAAGATGGGCAGCTCCTGTGCAGCGGCGCAGCAGAGTCCGTGGGATTCCCGGTGGAGACCGTCAGCCTGTGGTTCTGCAACGGGCGGCTTTGTGAGGTTCTTGTGATCAGGGACTCGTCCGGGAAGACGGATGCGGAGCTCCAGCAGGATTTGAGCGACTTGAAGGGGCAATTGACTGGGCGCTATGGCCCAGGCGTGGACCATAAGGGCGCGGTGGCGTGGCGATGGGATGCGGCTTCCGGTGCCGTTGAGTCGAAGGTGGTCCTACAGTTGTTGGAACAACCAAAAAAGGTCGTCGCCATCCTCTACAGCACAAAGGCTGCGCTCAAACGCGACGCGGAACAAAAGCTGCGGGAAAAATCGACCGTGTAGCCGCTCGGAACCTAATTGAGCATTTCCAAGGCACACGTCGCCGTCGCGGCACGGCTCCCGCGCCGTCGGGGGCGCCGGCACCCCGCGCCCTGCACCTCGCGGCGGGTTCGGTCGTTCGGTCGGCCTACGCGAGGCCCAGGGCGAGCTGGCCGGCGTCCCCGGCCTCGTCGGCGTCGTCGGTCGGATCACGCGCCCGCGCGACCGGCAGCGGATCGGTCGGCAGCCCCAGGTGGGCGAGGATGCGGCGCGCGGGCTCGCGCTCGGTGATGACGGCGATCAGGCGTAGCCGACCGTGACACTTGGGGCGAGCGAGGCCACGAAGGCTGCTGGACCTCGCGCGCCTCGTGCCATGGCAGTCGCGAGCGACCCTGCGGACTTGCGCCACGCTCAGGGTGTCCGGGACAGATCGCGACCTGTCCGTGGACACTCCGGGGTCCTCGGTGATGAGACCCGGCGCCGTCGCTGGGACGACGCTCCCCGTGCTGACGGCGAGACCATGCGTGAGACCTGCTGCGCCAGGAACTGCCGCCCGGCGCGGCTGAGGTGCCCTTCGGCGCTGAGCCGCGCAGCAACCTCGCGCAGGGACAGGCGCGTCGCGCGAAGTTCGCGAGCGCGCGCGATCGCCGCTTGTTCGCGCGCGTCAACGACAAGTCTCACGCCGTCGGCGTCGAGGGCCGCGCCGTCGATCACGGTGCGGATGAAGACGTCGGCCGGAGAGTCGCCGTTGCCTTCACCACGGACGCTCACGACGCGGCCGCCTTCGAGCGCCACGGCGGCCCCGACGCGCGCTGCGAGTACGACGTCACGGGCGATCCGATCACGCCTTGCGACGACGAACACCCCAGCAGCATGCTGGCGCAGGGCCGCCAGCGCCGCACGTAGCGCTGGCCGCTCAGCCACGGGCGAGACACTGCGCACGCCGCGATCGGTACACCACGCGGCTATCCGAACGCCCTCACGTATCGCCCAGGTCTCAATCGCGGCGCGCTGGGCCTCCTGCGATAGGCGTTGTTCGTTCTTCGACGCGCGGAGGTAGGCGACGGCGACGACGGGATTTCCGAAGGCGGTGCACTTGCTCATGTCCTCGTTGACCTTCGCGTACGCGGCAATGGCCCAGCGTCGACACGCGTCCAGACGCCGTCTGGAGAGTCGCGCGGCGGCCCCGGGCCAAGCGCCCCGACGGCCGGTGCAAACACGGCGCCGATCGCCCCGGCGCGCGTCGTGGCGTGAAGCGGTTCGCGCTTGTTGTCCTTCCGCTCGCCGTGCAATCTCTGGCGGTGCGCGACCGAGAGCTGCGTTCCCAAGAGCCCGGCTACGCCGACATTCTCGCCGACGTAGCGAGGCTGGTGGAGGACGCGCGTCGCGCCGCGGCCCGGTCGATCAACACCGTCATGACCTCGACCTACTGGCAGATCGGCCGGTGCATCGTGGAGCGCGAGCAGGCGGGCGCCCCCCGCGCGGGCTACGGCGATGCACTACTCCAGCGACTGTCGTCGGACCTCACGAAGCGTTTTGGGCGTGGCTTCTCGGTCGACCGTCTCGAGACCGCACGCCTCTTCTATCGGGCCTATCCTCCGATCGGATCGAGCGACGACCAGCCACTGAATTCCGCGACGGCGTCGCGGAATTTGCCGGCGAAGAAATCCGCGACCCTGTCGCGGAAATCGACGAGACCAGCTGCAGCCGCCGCCCCGGAGTTCCGGCTCTCGTGGTCGCACTACGTGCTGCTCATCCGACGCGTCGACCCCGGCCTGCCGCGCCGCTTCTACGAAACGGAGGCGCTTCGCGGAGGTTGGACCCTGAGGCAGATGGAGCGGCAGATCGAGAGCCAGTTCTACGAGCGCACGGCGCTCTCGCGGAACAAGGCGGCCATGTTGACGAAGGGCGCGCAGTCGCGACCCGAGGACGCGGTCGCGCCCGAAGAAGAGATCAAGGATCCGTTCGTCCTGGAGTTCCTCGGCCTGAAGGACGAGTACTCGGAGAGCGAGCTCGAGGACGCGCTGATCTCCAAGCTCGAGACGTTCCTCCTGGAATTGGGCGGCGACTTCGCCTTCATCGGTCGACAGCGCCGTCTGCGCATCGGCAGCGTCTGGTACCGCGTCGACTTGCTCTTCTTCCATCGACGACTTCGCTGCCTCGTTGTCGTCGACCTGAAGATTGGGCGATTCACACACGCTGACGCGGGGCAGATGCACCTGTACCTGAACTACGCGCGCGAACACTGGACCGTTCCCGGCGAAAATCCGCCGGTCGGCTTGATCCTCTGCCGCTCGAAGGAGGACGCGGTCGTGAAGTACGTCCTCGAGGGCCTGTCCAACAAGGTACTTGCAACCGAGTATCGGACCACGCTCCCAGACGAGAAGGTTCTCGAGCACGAGTTCGAGAAGTCGCGCCACCTCTTGGAGTCGCGACGGCCGACGAAGGCCGCGCGACGCCGAGAACCTCCTCCCTCTCGCGGCTCAGGACCGCGGTAGGCAGCGCGCCGGAGATGGGACGCCAGCGAATCCCCCGGAGGCCGGCTGACCGTAGCGGCGACGTCGCCGCGGCGCTGGGTGCGCTCGACGCCGACGAGCTCCGCGTGGCTATCGACGACATTTTGCAGCAGCTCGATCCCGACGAGCGCGGTCCCATCGAGGACGCGCTGCTTCGTCGCGCGTCTATACGTGGCGGCTATCGCCCCGCCGCGCCATCGCCGGAGATCGTGGACGAGGTCATCGAGTTCGCGAAGGCCGCGCGTCGCGTGGGGTACGCCGAGCCGATGAAGGTCGACGAGTACCTGCGTCGAGGCGTCACCGCTTCGCTCGCCGGCGAGCATGTGCTCGCACGGCGAGTCTTCGACGCACTGCTCCGGCCCATCGCCGGCGCGGAGATTGACGTCGGGCAGCACGAGATGGTCGAGGAGGTTCTCTCGGTCGATCTTCACGACTGCGTCGGACGGTACCTTCTTGCTGTGTATCTTGAGACCCCCGCCCAACGTCGCGTCGACGCACTTCTGAAGGCCATCGAGGACGTGGACGGGATCGGAGCTTTGAGCGAACCCGTCCGCGCGATGGAAGAAGCGCTCGGACGCGAGCTCGTCGAGATCGACCTGTTTCTCGACGACTGGATCAGGCGTCTGGAGGCATCGACTCACGGTGACGACGAGTGGGAATCGGATCGGGACCGCTGGCTGCGCGCCGCCGTCGCTCGTCGCGAGGGCACCAAGGGGCTCGCGAGGATCGCGCTCACGACGAAGCACCCAGAGGCTGTCGCGGCATGGTGCGACGCCGTCGTGAAGGACGGCGACTGGAAGAAGGCACTGGCCGCGTATGAGAAAGCCGTCACGCTCGTCACGTCGGGTCTTCGGCACGGCGAGTTCCTCGACGGCGCGGCGCTGGCCGTGTCGAAGCTCTCGGGAAGGGATGCGACGAGGAAGCTCGAGGCCGCGTGGCTCGGCGCGCCGTCGCTCGTGCGGCTGCTGAGATGGCTGGTCGCTGACGACGCGAACGCCGCGCGGATCCGCAAACGCGCCGCCGTCGCGCTCGACGCGAGTCGCACGAAGTCGAGCCGGCTGCTCGGGTTCATGCACCTGCTGGTCGGCGAGATCCCCGCCGCTGCGAAGGCCCTCAGGAGCGCGCCGGGGCTAGGCTGGTCGAGCGACGAGCACCCCGGACACCTCCTCTTCCCGGCGTTCACGTGGATGCTCGCCGGCCCCGCTCCCAACGGGGTGAGCGCAGGAATCATCGAGACCCTGAGCCACGCGCCGCGATCGCTCCTCGAACGGGATGCCGATCCGGTCGACCCGTCGGCGAGGCTGGCCACGCCGACTGTGCTCGAGGTCCTCGAGCGCTCCGACGTTCGATCGCGGGTGACGCCCAGCGAGCGCGCCGCGGTGCTCGACGCGATGAGAACGGCGGCCTCGAAGCGCACGGATGGGGTAACGGCCGAGAAGCGACGACGCCACTACGATCACGCCGCGACGCTCGTCGCCTGCTGCGTGGAGGGGGGCCGCCAGGGATCCGTGGCTTGGCTCGAGGCTCTGCGCGCTCGCACGTCGCGCTTCCCTGCGTACCAGAGCGCGCTGCGCGCGGCGCTTGGTGGCGGCCACCGCTACCTCGGGACGAGGGGACTCGCGCATGGCGAGTAGGAAGACAGCGCACCCGTGGGCGTTCCGCACGCGCTTCCGGCGCGAGGCGTTCGGCTGGAAGTCGCAACCGGCGATCACGCGCGTGCGGGAGGCGGTCGCCGAGATCAAGAAGGTGAGCAAGAGCGATCCGCTCCTCGCCGCAGAAGGCGCGGTGCTCTTCCTCGAGCGCGTCTCGCCAGCACTCGCGCACGTGGATAGCTCCTCGGGAGCGATCGGGACTGTGGTGAACCGTGCCATCGAGGAGCTCGTCGCGGTGATCGCGGCTGCGCCCGCCGACGGGAGAACACGCGAAGGCTGGCTCGAGCGGCTCTATGAAGCCCGCGCAGCCGACCAGATCCCGTACATCGAGCTGCTCGCCGACTTCTGGGGCGAGCTGTGCGTGACGAAGAAGATCGCGTCGCGCTGGGCCGACCGGGAGATCGGGATCACGCGGCACGCGCTCTCGCGCGACTTACAGATGCGCGGCCACTACCACGGGACGAGCGCCTGCCTCGCCGCGCTCCACCGCGCCGAGCGGTACGCAGAGATTGTCGATCTGCTCGAGGTCGAGACGTTCTGGCACTACAGACGGTGGGCGGTGAAGGCGCTCGCCGCCATGGGCAAGAAGTCGGAGGCTCTTCGCCTGGCGGAGTCTTCGCGCGGTCCGTGGACGCACGAGGGCGACGTTGCGCGGCTCTGCGAGGAGATTCTGACGTCATTCGGGGCGCTGCGTGACCGACAGGTGGCAGTGGCCTGCGAGCTTCTGCACCGTGGGACACGCCGTCCATCGGCGGCGAGAAGCGCGGCGTCACTTGGGTCGTCGCTTTTTCCTCGGTCTTCGCCACGGGTAGATCGGCCCAGTATCGCTTGACGGATGGAGCACGCACCACGCCTGCCACCTCTCGAAGAACCCAATTAGGTCCGCAGGTTGTCACGAACCGAACGGCTCGTGACAGCACTGGGCCCGAGGATCCGCTTGGTCCTCAGGATCGGCTAGGACCACCTACACGCTGGACGGGCGGCGATGCGATTTCTCCCCTCGACCGCACCAGTGCTCCTTCCAAACGGCAAACGATTCGTTGCTTGGCAGTTGTCCTCGGAGCATTCACGCATGCCGCCGCTCAACGCCCGGCCTCGCGGCAACCCCTTGCACCTCTCGCTACTTCGGCGTGACTTTCTGGACCGACGCGCAGCCGAGACCGTTCGCGCACGCGGCGGAAGCATCACTGGGAGGGTCCTGCGTCACGAAGTAGAGGCTCGTGTCGTCGAAGGCGAGCCCCGTCGCGGTGCCCCAGCCCGGGACGAGCGGCGCAAGTGTCGTGGGCGCCCCTCCCGCGAGTGGCGCCTTCAGGACCGCCGCGCCCGTCGCGAAGTACACGGAGTCGCAGTCCACAGCGACCGGGCCGGCGGCTGCGTACGGGTCCTCCGGGTCCGAGGAATACAGGGTGGTCGCCGGGCCGCCGCCGACGGGCACCGAGAAGATGCGCCCCGTGGTGTCAGCCCAGACCACCGTCGACGAGCCGACGGCGACCGACCCGCATCCCTTCGTCGTGGCGAGCGTGCTCGATTCGCCGCCTGCGAGGGGCATCTTCATGAGCGTCGCATCGCCGTTGACGCCCGCGGCCCAGTACAGGTTCGTCGCGTCGGTGGCGAAGCACTGGACGCCCTGACCCGGTGACGGCGAGACGACACTCGTGACCAGGCCGCCATCGAAGGGCACGAGCACGATGGTTGCCCCCTGTACCCCGTAGACGCCCGTCGGGCCTAGCGCGATCCCAGAGATTCCTTCGGCGAGGACCGTCGCCGCTCCTCCCGCCACGGGAGTCACTAGAAGCTGGCCGCCCGACAGACCTGCCTCCGGGCTCGCGCCCGTGGTCCAGTAGACGCTCGAACCGTCCGCGGCGACCGCGTATGGCAGGAGTGCGGTGCCGAGCACGGTCACCGCGCCCCCGCCCGTGGAGATGCGTTGCAGCGTCCCGGTGCCCGACGGTCCGGCGTCGCTGCCCCAGTTGACCGTCGCCCAGTAAACCTCGCCCTGCGCGACGCTGATCCCGTTCGGCTCCACCCCGTAATCGACGAGGGTCGTGACGGTGGGACTTCCGCCTGCGCCGATCGAGCAGGAGCCGCTCCCCCCGTCGCCCCCCTCCGACTGCGCCGGTCCGCTCTGGGCTTGCCGCCGCGAGCAGCCGGCGAGCATGGCGACGAGACAGCACGCGCCCAGCCGAGCCCACCCCATGAACAGGACATTACACCCATCGACCTCGCACCGGCGCGGTGCAGCTGCGACGGTTGCTTCGCTGCGGGGGTTTCAGCCGTCGTGTGTCAGTTCACGCCGGCGGGCACCCCGCAGGAGCGTCGAGGCTACTGCATCGTGATGGTCACGTCGTAGTTGCAGCTCCCGAAGACGCCTCCGTCGCCCGAGGTGACCGTGACGCTGGCGGTGCCGGCGCCTCCGTTCGAGGTCAACGTGAGGGTGAGGTTCGAAGTGAACGTGTAGTCGTCCGTGGTCGAGCACGTCTCCGTGAAGGTGTCGTCGGAGCAAGTGGACCCTCCGCAGAACACGTACTTCCCGGCGTCCAGGTCCAGGGGAGAGGTCCCCGTGCAGAAGGAGGAGTTGCCCGTTCCAGTCAGTGTGAAGCTGGCGCTCAACGTGGCCTCCGAGATGGATCCGTCCATGGTCTCCGGGGAGCAGATCACGGTGACCGTGTCGCCAGAGCAAGGGAGCCCGCAGGATGAGCGATAGTCCCCGCCGTCCACGATGGGGCCCCATGGGGGGCAGTTGGAGCCTTCGAGTCCAGTGACGAGCTCTTGGAGCCGCTGTCGCCGCTGCTCGTGGCGTCGGTCTTCACGCCGCCGTCCGTCGAGCTGATCCCCTTGCATTCGTTCCGCCGGTGAGTGGATAAGCCGGGGGGCGCGGCCGGATGCGCAAACGAGTCGTCGGTTCGCACTTGTGCGCGGCTTATTCACTCGCGCGACTTCCACCCGTGCGGTGGCGCATCGTGGTGAAGCATTCGGGCGGCGGACGGGGCCTAGGTTCAAGTCGCGAGACCCTGCGCCGGTCTCAGATATCATCAGCGGCGGATCCCCTCGTGACCACTCAGCGCCGCTCCTCGGTCCTCGCGCTGGTCGCCGCGAACGCACTCGCCTCCGTGGCGTGCAACAGCGGCAAGACGGCGGCCGTCGACGCCGGCAATCCAGTCGTGGACGCCGGCAGATCGCCGTGCGACAGCGGCAACGGGTCGCCCGTCGATGCGGGAGGCACCATCGCCGACGCCGGCAGCCCGGGTCCCGTGGTCGTTACCACCCTTGCGAGCGGCAACTTCGGGCCCAACGGCATCGCGACCGACGGCAAGGAGGTCTTCTGGGCCGGCAACTACGCAAGTGGCTCTGAAGGCATCTGGGAGGTCTCGGTGGACGGTGGTGCCGTCACCACCGTCGCCGCGGTGGCTTCCTCCACGCAGTTCGCGTTCTCCGTCGCGCTCGACGGCACGAACGTGTACTGGACATCGACCGACTTCAGCACCCCGATCCCGGACGGCGGTGCCCCGTCTGACATCCTCAGTACTCCACGCGCCGGGGGGTCGACGACCGTGCTTCTTTCCGGACAGGACATGATCACGGGGCTCGCGGTGGACGAGACGAGCCTCTACTGGGGCAGCCAGGGCTCGGACGGGGAGGCGGTCATGATGAGGATGCCCCTCGCGGGCGGCGCCCCCGAGACCCTCGCGACGGCATCGACGGTCAGCAGCGTCTGCAACTGGGGTTGCATCGCGGTGGACTCGACGAGCGTCTACTGGGCGCCGGCGGGATCCATCATGAGGGTGCCCCTCTCCTGCGGCATGCCCATTTCACTGGCCCCGACGGGCACCGTGAATGCGCTCGCGGTCGCCGCTACAGGCGTGTACTGGGAGCAGACCAATTCGCCGATCGACGCCGGGACTTGTTCCGTGCAGTCGGTGCCCCTCGGCGGCGGACATGTAACGACGATCGCCTCGTATGACACCTTTCCCATCCAGCCGATCGCCGTCGACGCGACGAACGTCTACTGGGCGTACCTGGACTGCAACGCGACCTGCGGCAGCGCTCCTGCTTGCACCTGCGCCGACATCGTCAGCGCGCCCCTGGCGGGTGGACCGCCCTCGACGCTCGTCACTGGTCTGGCCGAGCGGCCGTTCGCGCTCGCGGTGGACGCCACGAGCGTCTACTGGGTCGGGCAGGACACAAGTTCTAGTTCCTGCGGCCAGCAGTGCGCGGTGGTGAAGAAGCTCACCCCGAAGTAGGTCGGGGCGGTTGCTGTACGCGGTCGCTGGGCTGGCTGGTTCGAGCAAGCGCGCGCGAGGTGGAAGGAATCATCTTCGCCGTGTTGAACGGCATGGCCTCCCCGGAGGACGTCCGCCAATGGGTCGCAGAGCGCCTGGAGCAGCCTGACAGCACTGGGGAGGGGTCAACAAGTTGTCGGCCCGCACTTGTTCTTCGCCACCTTCACCCTCCAACTAGGCCGGCGGGTTGTCACGAACCGAACGGCCGAACGGCTCGTGACAGCACTGGGCCCGAGGATCCGCTTGGTCCTCAGGATCGGCTAGGACCACTACACGCCCCGACTTCCCGAAGTTGAGCAAGGTGCAGTCGAAGGTCTTCGAGGCACCCTCGGCCGTGGACGTCGAGGCCATGCTCTCGGCGACCGACGGGCAGGCGAAGGTGGCCTTCGCCCTCGCGGCCTACGCAGGACTTCGGGCGAGCGAGGTCATCGGTCTACGCCGGGTGAACGTCAACCTCGAGACGGGCATGCTGTTCGTTCGGGAGGCCATGAAGTCGGGCCACCAGCGGGCCATCCCGCTGGCTCCACCCCTTCTGGCCATCCTCCAGGAGGCCAGCAAGCCGAGCACCTCCCCGTATGTTGCACCTTCGGGGAAGGGTGGACCGTGGACACATGGAGGCTTGCGGCAGGCGTTCAATCGGGCGCTCGAACGCGCAGAGTTGCCGCACACCCGGCTCCATGACCTGCGGCACTTCTTCATCACCCAGTGCTTCGTCGGCGGTGCCGGCGGGCCCACGGTGCAGAAGCTCGCCGGTCACTGCCACCTGTCGGTCACGCAGCGCTACGCGCACACGAGCGAGACTCTCATGCGCGAGGCGGTGCAGGTGTTCGGCAGGCGAACCGGTTAGCCGTGTGAATGGGATGTGAATGGCCCCTGATCGACGCCAGACACGCCCGGACGGGGACAGAACGTAAGTCCCCGTTTTTCTGGCGGAGGAGAAGGGATTCGAACCCCTGGTTCCCTTGCGAGAACGGCGGTTTTCAAAACCGCTGCCTTAGACCACTCGGCCACTCCTCCGATGCTTGCTTTGTAGCGGCTTCTCGTTCTCGCGACGACCTCGAACGTCCGTCGGTCCTTTCATGGCCCCCTGGCGATTGACGCTGGCGCCCGCCTTCGAGGGAGGCGCCGGCAGGGGCGTGCTTCACCTGGGCGCCGTGGAGGTCAGGAGAGCGCTGACCCCGAAACCCTGGCGGGCGCTACGATGCCGACATGTCCGTGACCGAGGTTCGGTGCCCGCGCTGCAGCGCGCCGCTCGGAGCGACAGCGGGACCCTCGCAGGTGTGTCGCTATTGCGGCGCCGCGCTGATCGTCGAGGGGGGGGCTCCGGCGAAGTACCTCGACGAGGTGCACTACGCCGTCGTCGCGCGCATCGGTCCGTCGAACGTGCAGCGCGTGACCGCCGCTCTCGAGGTGCACGCGGCCCTGGCGGCGGAGGAGGCGGCGGCCCTGGCGCGCAGCGGCGCTTGCGAGATCGACACCGGAACGGACGAGCCCCGCGCCCGCGAGGTCGCGCGCGCCCTGCTGGACGCCGGCGCGAGCGCAGAGGTTTCGAGTCGCGTGGTCAGGGTCCCCGTCGCACCGGACGTCGCCGTGCTTCTCGATGGCGCGGGGAGCCACAAGCTGGCCGTGATTCACGCGCTCCGTCAGCACGTGGACCTGGGGGTGTCGGAGGCCAAGCGTCTCGTCGAGAGCGCTCCGTGCGTGCTCGTCTCGGCCATCTCCGCGAGCAAGGGCGCGGCACTCCTGGCTGCCCTGCAGGCCGCGGGTGCCCAGGCGAGGGTGCGGGCGCTTTCCTGACGACGTCGAGGCGCCTCCGGCAGGGTGGCACCACGGCCACCGCCGTGTGCTCCGGCTCGTCGTCCCCCTCGTCGGTCCACGCGGCGCGAGCAATCTCGCCTCCGATCAGCTCGTAGCGTGCTTGCAGCGCCGACACGGCGTTCGTGTCGAGGACGTCCTTCACAGCCTGGGCGCGCCCTTGCGAGTACGCGTCGAGCGGATCTTCTTCGGCATCGCGTCGACGGCGCGGGAGTCATCGGGCGCCAGCGCGGTGAGCTGCTCGAAGAACCCCGGCGACCAGCAGGGGCCGCCTGCGAGCTCCTTCTCGAGCGTGCGAACCACGAACCGGTTGCGGCTCATCTCGAGCGTGCGTGCCCGGCGGTCGACGGCCGTGAGGAGCTCCTTCGGGATGTGAAGGCTGGTAGGCATCGACATGGTCACGAATGAAGTCGCCGCAGATGGCATCGCCAGCTGGAACGGGACGCCCGGGACCGTCGTGACCTTGAATGCCCGGCCCCGAACAGCGCCGCGCAGGCCAAGGGCTCGCATCAAGCGCTCCACGGTGCAGCGGGCCACCGGCGGCCCGGGATGGGCTACGTTCGCGCCCACGATGCGTGTGCTCCGGCTCGTCGTCCCCCTCGCGCTCTTCGCCTGCCAGCCCGCGGCCCCTCCGGCGGTCCCTCCCTCCGTCGCGCCCGCGGCTCCCCCGGCTCCGTCCGCGAGCGCGCCGTCCGTCGCCGCCACGCCGATGCTCACCGCGCCTCCGCCGGCCCTCGGCGCGGACCACGTCGCCTTCAAGCTCTACAAGTTCCTCGCCGACGTCGGGGGCGAGCGGGACACCGTCGTCGCCTCGCCCGACGGGGGCACCGAGGCGAAGGCCGTCTTCTCCTACCGCGACCGCAAGGCCACCGTGTCGGTCGCGGCCGCCTTCACGTTCGGGGCCGACGGCGCGCTGAGGCGCTACGCCGCGTGGGGCAAGACCTCGCGCTTCACGGAGATCGACGACCGCGTGACGGCCCGGGGCGACGGCGCGTTCGACGTGACGCGCGCCGGCGGCGGGACGCGGCGCGTGAAGCCCGACGGGCTGGCCGTCGCGGTGTCCGGCTTCGCGCCGATGCTCGGGCAGGACCTCATGCTCCGCGCGTGGAACCAGCACGGGCGGCCCGCGCGGATGGCGATGCTCCCGGAGGGAGAGGTCGCCGTCGAGTCGCGCGGCAAGGAGAGCTACGCGCGCGACGCGGGCCCGGTGACGCTGGAGCACGTCGCGGTGAGCGGGCTCGTATGGGGACGCGAGGACGCCTGGCTCGACGACAAGGGGCAGCTCGTCGCGGTGGTGACGCGGGACGCGGAGTTCGACCACCACGCGGCCGTACGCGAGGGATACGACACGCTGCTCCCGGAGCTCGCCCGGAGCGCCGGCGCCGACGGCGTGGCCTGGCTCGGGTCGACGGCGAAGGCGAAGGCGGCCGAGCGGGGCGCTTCCGGCGTCGTGGCGCTGGTCGGGGGGAGCGTCGTCGACGGCACGGGGCGCCCACCCGTGAAGGACGCCGTCGTCGTCCTCGACGGGGATCGCATCGTCGCCGTCGGCCCGCGCGCGACGGTCGCCGTCCCGGCGGGCGCGACGGTCCTCGACGTCACCGGCGACACGGTCCTCCCCGGGCTGTGGGACATGCACGCCCACGTCGAGCAGGTGGAGCAGGGCCTGGTCTACCTGGCCGCCGGCGTGACGACGGTGCGCGACATGGGCAACGTGCTCGAGTTCATCACGGGCGTGCGCGACGCGATCGACGCCGGCAAGGGCCTCGGACCCCGCGTGCTCGTCGAGGGGCTGGTCGACGGGAGCGGAGACGCCGCCGTGGGCACGGTGCGCATCGCCGCGCGCGAGGACATCGCGCCGACTCTCGACCGGCTGAAGAAGGCCGGCTGCCCCGACGTGAAGATCTACTCGAGCGTCGCCCTGGCGCTGGTCCGGCCCATCGTCGCGTACGCCCACGCCCACGGGATGCGCGCCGTCGGGCACGTCCCGGAGGGCATGACCTCCCAGCAGGCCATCGACGCGGGCTACGACTCGATCAGCCACCTCCCCTACCTGGTCGACGGCCTCCTCCCGCGCAGCGTCTCCCAGCACCTCTCGCGCGCGGAGCGGCTCCGGCGGGTCGCGGCGCTGGACCTCGCGTCGCCGGTGCTGACGCGGGAGCTCGCGTCGCTCGCCGCCCACCACGTCGTCGTCGACGACACGGTGTCGCTCTACGAGCAGCTCTTCCACACGCCGGAGGAGGACGCCGCGCGCGAGCCGGGGATCGCAACGCTGCCGCGCGAGCTCGAGGCGACGCTCGGCGGGATCCCGCCGGCCCTCGCCGCGGACGGGGACGCGGCCTTCGAGAAGTACGTGGCGCTGCTCCGCGAGCTTCACAGGCGAGGGGTGGCGGTCGTGGCGGGCACGGACATCAACGTGCCGGGGCACTCGCTGCACCGGGAGCTCGAGCTCTACGTGAAGGCCGGGTTCACGCCGATGGAGGCCATCCAGGCAGCGACCCTCGTGCCCGCGCGGTTCATGCGCCAGGAGAAGGAGCTCGGCACGGTGGAGCCGGGCAAACGCGCGGACCTCGTGGTGGTGCGCGGCGATCCGCTCGCCGACGTGAGCGCCATCCGGAGGACGGTGCTCGTGGTCACACGGGGGCGAGCGTACGACTCGGCGGCGCTGTGGAAGGCCGTGGGGTTCCGGCCGAAGCCCTGAGCGCCCCTGCTCAATCAGGGCAACCAGAGACAGCTCACGTAGTGGCGAGCCGCGAACGAGACTTAGCCGGCATGGCGAGCGGCCAGTGCGCAAAGCAAGAGATGGTATTGACGATGGATGACCACGCGCGTCGATGTCCGCAACTTCCTTCGTCGGCACCGCGTCGGCGTTCAAGCGTCCGTCTCGTCGGCGGGCGCGCCGCAAGCCGCCGTGGTGGCGTACGCAGTCACAGACGAGCTCGAGATCGTCTTCGAAGCCATCGCAGGGTCCCGCAAGATGCAGAACCTCCGCCGCGATCCACGCATCGCTCTGGTCGTGTCGGACGCAGACGAGATGGTTCAGATCGAGGGGATCGCCGATGAGCCGACGGGCGAGGAGCTCGAGCGGCTGAAGACGTTCTACAGCCACGCCCATCGAACACCGAATCCCGAGTCGTGGAAGGACAGTCGCCCAGGTGACGACGCCAAGGACCGGGCCTTCACGTGGGTGCGTGTGAAGCCGACGTGGGCGCGCTACAGCGATTTTCGGAAAGGGGGCGTCGTCGCAGAGGTCATCAGGCGATGGATCGACCCGGTCGTCTTGCGCGAGCTCTGCGACGACCTCACTCCGCTGGTGGAGCGCGAGCTCGCCGCGGGCAACAGCGTCGCGGAGACCTATCGCGGCTATCCTGCCGCCGGCGTGAACGTCTGGCTCGGGCTGCCATTTCGGGCCGAGCACACTGAGCTGCCGGCGCACGTTGTCTTCAACAACGTGAACGACCCGCACTACTGGCTTGCCGAGTACGCCTGCACCAAGCACGACCACGTCCTCGCGTGCCCGTTCCCGCGCACCCCTGGCGGATACATGACGCGACCCGACACCCCGCTCGAGTGACCGTTCCAGTCACACACCGTTCGGCCGTCTACGCCTTGCTCACGGCATGCGCGGGCACCCACTGCTGGGTGCCGTTCGGAAACGCAACGAGCGACTGCCCTTGCGCGCTCTGCTGCAAGACTGCCGGATAGCGATTGCCGTCCGACCATTGAACGAGCACGTGGGTGCCAGGGGCGAGTGCCGAGGGTTCGGCGGGAGCGGCGCTCGCGGTGGCGCTGGGCGAGAAACTGACCTTGACGCTCCGCATCTCGACGCGCGTCCCACGGATGTAGAGCTCACTTCCCAGGCTCGCATATTTCGCCGAGACGGCCGCGCACAGCTCGGCTTGCAGCGCGCCGCTCTCGAGCGCTGCAACGCTCCACGAGCGCGATTTGGTGCGCTCGTCGAGGACCATGAAGACGACACCGGAGAGGTCATTGCACACGAGATCGAGCGTCGACTTGTCGCCCTCGATCGTGAACCCTCCAACGACGTCGGCGACGTGCAGCGTGCCGTCGAGCTCGGCGCGAAGGATGTTGCGCGTCCCGGTCGCGAAGTCGGTGACGACCCAGTCTCCCGGCATCGAACCGCTGTCGTGAATCGGCAAGCCCGCTTCGCGCACGTAGAGCCCGTCGTCGAGCGCGGCAGGTGCAGCGTGCGCTCCAGCGGGGAGCGTGAAGGCGACCGCGCCGCCTGTGATGGCGTAGAGCACGTATCCTCCACCCACGACGAAGGGGGTGCCGGCTGCGAACGGCCCCTCGACCTTGAACGACAGATGATTGCCCTCTGGCATGAACACCGAACGCGGGTTGCCGCACGCCTCGCAAAACTTCCCGATTCCCTGCGAGCCGCACCTCGAGCAGGAGCGCATCGGCGGTTGGGGCACGTGTGGCTCCGGAGCCTTCGGCGGAGCGGCTGCCTTCGCAGCCTCGGCCTCCGCCAACTCCTGCACCTTCTTCGCGCGCGAGCGCTTCGCGATCTCCGCGTTCGCCGCCATCAGTCGCGTGCGCGAGTCCTCGTCGAAGGCGACGGTGTCGATCGACAGCTGGCCCTGCGCGCCGAGATCGTGGAGCGCGGGTGCGATCTGCGATCGCACGCCCTCGATCACGGTGTCTTTCTCGTTGATGAGCGTCGACACCGAGCGCTCGCGACTCGCGACGGCCTCGCCCACCGCGCGAGCCACGAGCACCTTGAGCGCTTCGATCGAGGCTGGGTCTGCGAGCGTTCCGGCGAAGCGGCCCGACACGAGGACCCGAACGGTGAGCTGGGTGGCTGGGTCGACTATCGAGTACGAGCCTCCCCACGCGATCGTGCTTGGTTGCATGGCGCGATGCTACGGGCGTCCGCGGGGATGGTCACGGGCGCGGCAAAGGCGAGTCGTGCGTCCATCGTCGCCCGGCGCGGCTGAAGTGTCCTTCGGCGTCGAGCCGCGCACCAAACCCAGGGGGTCGGCCACTCCCCGAGGCCGTGGCCTCAGGGAAACGAGACGACCTCGTCCTCGGTGGGGAGCTCCCTGTCGTGCCGGCCCGCGTTGGCCGGACCCCTCACCTCGAACGAGCCGAAGGCGTAGGGGATCCCTTCGGACGCCAGGCAGGAGCTCGCGTCGGTCACGTGGAAGTGCAGGTGCGGCTCCGTGGAGTTGCCCGAGTTGCCCACCAGGCCCAGCACCTGGCCGCGCCGGACGTGGTCGCCCACCTTCACGCGCACGCTCCCCGGCTGCAAGTGCGCCCACAAGCCGAAGTAGCCGCCGCCGAGGTCGACGATGACGTGGTTGCCCGCCACCGTCTCGAGCGTGATGGGCACCGCCGGCGGCTCCTGCGGCACGTTCTCCTGGATGCCGTCCTTCACCTCGGTGACCACGCCGTCCCCCACCGCGAGCGCCTCGCCGCCGTAGGCGAGGTAGCTCGCGTTCTTGCTCGGGTCCCCGGTGAACGTCGTCTTGCCGTCCGCGCCCAGCCTCACCCAGTCGATGGCGAAGCGCTGCGGCACGCGCGCGTGGCCGCCCAGCGGGAGGATCACCCGGCGGTGGTGCGACTTGTTCGACGGCCCGTTGCTCGCCATCCACCCGGTGCCGTGGAGCGGGGGCGAGAAGACGCGCGGGGCCCGGTCGCGCACGGCGACGCGCACGTCGGGGATGGTGAGCTCGAGCCCTTGCTGCTTCACCACGATGCGGTGGTCGAGCGCGGCGGGCACCTTCGTTGAGTCGAGCGTCACCCACATGTACACGACCGAGAGTCCGTCGGGCGCGAGGTTCACCCCCGCTTCCTCCGCCGCAGAGCCGAGCCGGGGGTGCGCGAACGCCTTCGCGAGCTCCGACCCCGCCAGGTGAGCGAGCGGGTGGCCCCCCGCGGTCACGTCCACCGAGACGAGCTCGGCGGGCGCGTAGCTCGTCAGGTGAAGCTCGTAGACGAGCACCGTCTTGCCGTCGGCGCGCAAGGGGCTCGGGGCCTCGGGCACGCGGACGTCGACGTAGGCGTCGAGCGGCGGCTTCGGGGCGGAGGCCTTCGTCCAGTCGGCCGGCGGCTCGCCGCGATCGAACTCCAGCGCCTTCGCCGAGCCGTGCTGCGTCCAGGTGCCCTGGATGGTGTCGCCCTCGACCGTGCCCTCGTAGCTCCCATCGACGGCCGCGATGGCAAAGCGCAGCTTGCCCCCCTCGAGCGCCACGTGGTCCACGGGGAGCTTCGCCCCCTGGTCCAGGCTGTCGAGCACGGCCGCGTAGGCGTTGCCCTGACGCGTGAGGGACAGGGCGAGGTGCAGCTTGCCGACGAGCACCCCGTGCCAGGGTCCGTCGATCGACGGTCCCTCCGGCGCGGGCGGCGTGGCGCTCGCCACGGGCGGCGGCGCGGCGGGCGGAGGGGAGGCGGGGCATGGCGCAGGCGTCGCACCCCCGCACGCGACGAGGCCACCGACCAGCGTGAGCACGAAAGCGTGGTGCGCCCTCTTCATGCGCGCCACGATGACCCGAACGAGCGCCCGTTCGCCATCGGAATCGGCCTACCGCGCTGCCTGCGGCGACGGTGCGATCCCCATGCCGCGGACGGCCCGTCGTCGCCGGATCGCGGCTAGCCTTCGCGTGTGAGCCCGACCGTCGCGAGGGCGTTCAGCGCGTCGGGAGCGCCCAGCCCGGGCTTCCAGCGGAGCCCGCTCACCCTGGGCATCTTCTTCCTGATGGCCACGTATTGCGTCGCCTACTACGCGGGCGTGCTCAGGAAGGCTCGCGGCCTCGGCGTGCCCGAGCTGCCGCGTGGGTGATCGGGCGAGTCACTTCGCGAACCGCGGGGCCTTCGCGAGCGTGTCGAGCACCGTCTGCGCGAGCCTCGCCGGATCGGCGACGGAGAGCTCTGACCCTGCCGCCTCGAATCCCTGCCCATCGGCCGCGGGGCGGTAGCTCTGCACCGTCGCGTGACCCTGTCGGTCGAACGCGACGATGCAGCAGGCGACGTCGCGATAGAAGGCGGCGACGGAGCCGAGATGAAGGCGCTCCTGCACGACCCAGGGGGCGTCCGGCCCGGGGCCGCTCGTGTCGGCCGATCTCCGGACCTGGTCCATGGCCACCTGGAGATCCTGCGCGCTCGGCTTCAGGAAGAGGACCGGTGCGACGTCTCGGTAGTATCCGCCGTGGTGGCCGACGCCCGCGACGACGATGAGCTCCGACCCACGTGCGTACACGGTGACCTGGCCGACGTGGTCTCCTGGCTCTGGTGCGGACTCCTTCGCCGATGCGCTCGCGGGAGGCTGTGCGCCGGGCGTCCCGTCCGAAGCCGCGGGTGGGCGGACCGCGGAGGGTCCGCCTCGGCACCCGAGGAAGCCGGCCGCCGGCAGGATCACCGCCACCGAGACCGCCGAGCAGAATCGTCGGCGCGCACCGAGGGTCACGCGGCGCACTCTACCATCCGGGCTCGCGACGCATCACCAGACCCCGAGCTTCGCGAGCCACCGTAGTCGCGGCGTTGATCCTCCTCTCTGCCCGCGAAGAAGTACCCGAGCTGGTCATGAGCTCGTGTCGAGCGCCCACGAACAAATCTGCGGCCTCGCCGGCCGCCCCGGCGTCGCACGCGGCCGACATCAGGTTCATTCGCCAGGCCAGCGTGCCGTGGGGCAGGAGCACGAAGAGATTCCCGAGCAGGGCGTAGAGGGGATAGCCGGGGGGATGGATGACCCCTCCCGTCGCCACCGCCGCCGCCAGCTCGCCGCTGTCGCCCCCCCGCGACGTCCGGGTGAGCGTGAGCACCTACAGGACGAGCGCGACGCCACCTACGACGAGCCCGTCGCGGGCGGCGGGCGGAGAAACGAGCGAGCCTTCACGGCAAGCAAACAGGTGCCCGGTCTCACCTCGGAGCGGCGGCGCAGGTGATGGAGCTGACGACGCCGATGCTCCCCTTCGACCGGTCGAGGAAACCGATGGTCCACTTCGGGTCGGTGAGGCCGACGTCGTACGCCGGCCCGGAGGGGAGCCAGCCCCCCTTGTCGAGCGCGGCCAGCGCCTGACGGAGCGTGCACCTGGGATCGCGCAGCTCCCCGACGCTGGCGCCCTGCGTCCCCAGCACGTTCAAGAGGGGCTCTCCGGACGGGCCGCTCGTCCAGGACGGTCCCGTGATCTGGAGAGTCAGCCCACAGCCCGGCGCTGGACCGTGGCACGCCGCCGACTCGAACCAGTACTGGACCCACGGCGGGGTGCTCGAGCGGTCGCGCGCGGCGAGCAGGTTGATCGTCCCGTCCTTCGTCGCCTCGCTGACGTGGAGCTCGTAGAGGTAGGCGTCCGCCTTCCAGGCCGCGGCGATGGTCCGGGCCCAGCCGAGGTTCTTCACGGGATCGAAGGCGGCGTAGGTTCCGGCCATCCCCGGCGCGTCGAGCCGGCGCCATCCCGAGGCGAGGTTGGCCGCGGGCAGATCCTTCGGCGCGAGGGCAGGAAGCGGCGGCGGAGCCGTGGCCGGTGCCGTGGCGCGCGGCGACGTGGTCGTCGCCGTGGCCCCGGCGGCCGTCCGCGCCGCTTTCCTCTCCGACGATTTCACGATCGCCATCCCGACCGCGAAGACGACCGCCAACCCGCCGATCACCATGCAAACCACGCCGGTGATCCGGCCGGACCTCCCCGGGTCGTCCGGGGTCGTGTCCTGCCAGTCCGTGTAGACCCGTTGTGGGGGAGGCCGCCCGGAGGGCGGGTCCGGCGGCGGCGGGCTCGGGCGCTCCTGCCGTGCGACGGGTTCGGGCGGCCGTGCTTCGACCGTCTCGGCCGCGCAGAAGCGGCAGTGCTCGACGGTGCCGGGCGCACCGACGGGCAGTGGAGCCCCGCAGCTGGGGCAAACGTGCGGTTCGAGGGCTCCCATGTCTCCAGTCCACGTGGGCCCCGCCCGGGGCCACCCGGATCAGCGTACACGCGGTCGAGGACGGCGGCCCATTGGCTCTCAGGTCAGCTTGGCGCTCGGCTGTCGGCGCGCACTCGTTCTTCCCCCCACGGCCTTCACAGGCGCGCGACGCGCGCCCAGCCCTACTGGCAGAGGGGGCCGCCACAATTCCACGTGCCGTTGCTGCACGCGCACGGAATGTGGACCGTCGCCGGGTGTCCGGCAGGGCCGCACTCGACGCATAGGTCGCCAGATTCGCCCGGGGAGGAGCACGCCGTGAGGTCGGCCGCCACCGTGCAGCCGTCCGTGGCGGCGTCGTCATCGATCAAGAGGAGCCCAGTACGGGCGCCGCACCCCGCGACGCCAACGAGGACAGCAGCCAGAGCGCCAAGCCTCACGCACCGCATCCTAGCCCGGCGGCGGATGCACCGCGTGCAGCCCGGTGCAAAACGAGCCGCCCTCGCTGCCGCCCTCCAAGGGACCCTCCTCCACACCAGGTCGGCAAATCCGGCCCGGCACGGATGATGCGTCGATGGGTGACAAAGGGGGTCCCCCAATGCCTCTCTCCAGGCGAATGACGGCAGAGCTCTTCGGGACGTTCTGGCTCGTGTTCGGAGGGTGCGGAGCGGCCGTGCTCTCGGCGACGTTCCCGCACGTCGGGATTGGCCTGCTCGGCGTCGCGCTCGCCTTCGGGCTCACGGTCCTGACGATGGCGTTCGCGATCGGGCACATCTCCGGCTGCCACCTCAACCCCGCCATCACCGTCGGCCTGGTGGTGGGCGGACGCTTCCCCCGGAACGAGCTGCTGCCGTACGTGGCGGCGCAGGTGCTGGGCGGCGTGGCCGGAGCCGGTGTGCTCTACGCGATCGCGAGCGGCAAACCGGACTTCGTCCCGGGCGGGTTCGCGGCCAATGGCTTCGGCGACCACTCGCCGGGCGGCTACTCGATGGCCTCGGCGTTGCTCGCGGAGGTGACGCTCACGTTTGCATTCGTGATGATCGTCCTGGGCTCGACCGACAAGAGAGCACCGGCTGGCTTCGCGCCCATCGCGATCGGCCTCGCTCTGACCCTCATCCATCTCATCAGTATCCCGGTGACCAACACGTCGGTGAACCCGGCGCGCTCCACGGGCCCCGCGCTCTTCGTCGGCGGCTGGGCGCTCAGCCAGCTCTGGCTCTTCTGGGTGGCACCGATCGCCGGTGGTGTGCTCGCCGGTATCGCTTACCCGGCGCTGTTCGGCGAGAAGCGAGCGGCCGCCCCCGCCGCGAGGCCCGCGAGCCCGGCGCCCGCACCTGCCGAGTAGCACCCCTGCACGGGTTGCGGGCGCCACGAAACGGCTACGCGGACCGCGAGGGACATGCGACCGGATCGGCCGAATCGCGCCCCATCAGGGCAAGGCACGGCCGATGCACACCCACGCTGCGTACGATCGCGCACGGCGCGACCGCGGAACAAAGGAGGAGCATCATGCGGTTTATCATCATGTTCGGGGGCGTGGTCGCCCTCACCGCGCTGTGCGCGACGGCTCGCGCCCAGGAAACTACGGAGTCCTATCTCGCCCAGCACCTTCGCGCGCCGAGCCAGGCGCTCGAGCTGAAGGTCGGGACCGGTTACACGCAGGGCATCGGCATGCTGACACCCTCTCGCACGCTGGCCGACGCCTCCGGAGCCGGCATCGGAGCCAGCGTGGACATCGACTACCGACTCAACCACCGGTGGTCCATCGGCGGCGAGGGCCAGTTCCAGGAGTTCGGGGCCGAGCAGAACTCGTCGGCGCGCGGACTCGCCTTCACCGGCGGTGTGACCTACCACTTCAATCCGGTCGTGCGCGGCGATCCTTGGCTGCGCCTCGGCACGGGTTTCCGGATCTTCTACGACAACAACCCGACTGGCCAGCAAGGCGTCCACTGGCTGCGGGACGGCTTCGACGTGGTGTCGGCCAAGGTCGGTTACGACGTGCGCGTCTCGGAGGACGTCGCGATCGCGCCCGTCATCGGCGCGGACCTGAACCTCTTCATCTGGGACAACGGGATCGGCCAGACGACGACCAGCGCGCAGCCCGCGACCTTCATCTACGCCGGGCTACAGGGGCGATTCGACATCGGCGGCGAGCAGGAAGCCGTCGTGGCGAGGGCCCCGCCGCCGCCTCCGCCGGCGCCCATGGGCGTGACGGCACCGCAGCCTCAGAGCCCGATCAGCCCGGCCCCGCCGGTCGAGGAACCGAAGCCGGTGAGCCCCTCGCTGGCGGTGTCCGAGGACATCATCCGGGAGTGCAAGCTGAACCTCGGCAGCCTCGACAAGGCGCCGAAGTTCGACTTCGACAGGAGCGATCTGCTCCCCGCCGACTTCGACGTGCTCCGGCAGATCAGCGACTGCTTCACCACCGGCCCGCTGAAGGACGAGGGGCTTCGCCTGGTCGGCCGGACCGATCCGCGCGGCACGGTCGAGTACAACCAGAAGCTCGGCATGAAGCGCGCGAAGCAGGTGGCGAGCTTCCTGGAGCAGTCCGGCGTCGACGCGAGCCGGATGGAGGAGGTGTCGCGCGGCAAGCTCGACGCGCGCGGCCACGACGAGGCTACGTGGGTGCTCGATCGCCGCGTCGACATCCTCGAGCGCTAGGAGCTTCGTTCGCTCACGAACGACGGATATCCGGCCCCGACTCCCCGAAGACGACGGGGAGCCGCGGGCCGGCCGTGACCCCAGCTTCGGCCACCGGCGCGCAGCGGCTTCACCAACCCGGGGACCGTGTTACGACCGGTTCCCGAGGGTCCCGCTGGCGCCGCTCGATCGGTTCCTGGCGCGCACCCCAGTAGAGACCGAGAAGACCTGCCTGGCCTGCCACGTGCTCAAGCTACCGCGATCGGAATGCCATGGCTGGTTTCTTGGAACGACATGTGGTTCGACGCCCGTGCATGATCGTTGTCCTCGCGGGGGCCGCCGGCCGGGGTCCACAATGGACCCATGATCCGAGCCGAGCTCGCGGACGTGGGCATCTTCAGCTCCATGGCCCGTTACGGCGACCTGGGCATCCACGCCGTGGTCGATCTCCGCCGGACGTTCTCGCGCGACGAGCTCGAGCGCGCGGTCGAGCGGACGATCGCCGCGTTCCCCGTCATGGGCCGGCGCTACGAGCCGCGCTTCTGGCGGGACCGCTGGCGTCAGGTGGATGACCCCGTCTCCGCGATGGTGCACGTCGTCGACGCTCCCGCGGACCTCGAGGCCGAGACCGCGACGTGGGCGCGCACGCCCATCGACTCGCTCCGCGAGCGGCCGCTACGCCTCGTGAGCCTGCGACGCCGCGAAGGCTCGCGCCTCGTGCTCAGCGTGACGCACCTCGCGGTCGACGGCGCCGGGGCGGCGGCCGTGGGTCACGTCCTCGGCGCGCACCTCTACGGGCTGACGCCCTCGGCGCCGGTCGACGCGCGGCGCAACGTCGCGAGCGCGCTGGCGGGGCTGCGCTGGTTCCACCTGCCCGTCCTCGCGCGGGACCTCGTCGCCGCGGCGCTGCTCCCGCTGCGGACACGCGCCGCCGCCAGGCGCGAGCGGCCCTTCCCCTCCGGACCGTCGCGGCAGGCGAGCTGGCGGCACGTGGTGGTCGCGGCGGACGACGTCGAGCGCATCAAGGCGCGGTGCCGGCCTCGGGGCGCCAGCGTGAACGACGCGCTCATCGCAGCGCTCGCGTGCGCCGCCGCGGGACGCGCGGGTCCGGACGGCCCCATCGCGGTGATGTACACGATGGACCTGCGACGCTATGCGGGCGCGCCGCGGCTCACCGCGGCCAACACATCGGCCATCCTGACGGCCATCGTGCCGCGACGCGCGGTTGGCGAGCTCGCCACCACGGCCGGCGCGGTCGCCGCCGTCACCGCGCGGCACCGCCGTGGCCTCGCGGGCCCAGCGTTCCTCCTCGGGCCGGTGGCGCTCGCGTTCGGCGCACCGCACGCGCTCGCCCGGCGCGCCACCCGCTGGCTGCACCCGCTCGCCGTCGACCTCCCGCTGCGGCGGGGCCTGGTCTTCACCAACGTCGGCCGCCTCGACGAGGGTCTCGCGGCCTTCGGCGACGACGTCGAGTCCATCCGCGTCATCGGCCCCATCATCGACGGCGTCCGCGTCCCCGCCGTGGTGGCGTTCGGCTTCCGGGGCGCGCTTCACCTCGAGCTCTTCGCGCCGCCGGGGCTCGCCGTCGAGGCGCTCGACGAGCTGGAGGCCGAGCTCCGCGAGGCGCTCGGTCTGGCGCCGGGCGGGTGAGCGCAGATCCCGGCCCCGGCTGGTCCAGCGGACGCACCGGAGACCCGCGTCGCGACGCGTCCCGGACGTCGCGGCTCACGACCGCCTGGCGTCACACGGCTTGGAGCCCGCGGCGGCGTTGAGCTGAAGGTGGGTCACTTCGAAAGCACGAACGCGCGGAGTGCCACGCGTGCTGAAGGCAGGGCTCGTCGAAGAAGCTCAAGGCGGGCGGCAAGAAGCGGGCGACGACCTACAGCGCGACGTGAGTTCGGGTGCTTAGGCTAGGCGGTTACGGTCCACAGTGAAACGGGCCGCTCCCGTGAGGAAGCAACCCGTCTCTTGCCTGCCAACCTGCGCGCGGTTCAGCCGTCCCTCTTCGTAGGTGACCCCTTCTCGTTCCCGCGACGACCTCGAACGTCCGTCGATCATTCCCACGCCCCACCCCCCACAAAACGACAAGAACCGGCCCCCGACTCCCCACAAACACCGGGGAGCCGAGGGCCGGCACACCTTCACCCCAAGCCAGTTCCACCGCGCGCCTCCGCGCGCCCACGACCGCCCTCTACGCCACGACCAGCGAGACCGGCTGCGTCCAGTTCCCTTCCCCGGTCTTCGTCACCGGCCGCGACCGGAACTGCACCGTCGTCCCTGCCGTCAGCCCGGCGATGGTGGTCTTCGCCTGGAGCGTGACCGGCGCCGTCACCCAGGTCTTGCCGCCGTCCGTGCTGTACTCCCACTCGTACGACGCGCGATGCCCGGCCAACACGGTGACGAGCTTCGCCGTGCCGCTGACCGCCCCGGGCTTCGCGCCGAAGGCGCGCGGGGAACGCACCACCGTCTTCTTCACGGCGACCCCCGCGCTCCCGATGATCGACGCGCCGTTCTCGAGGTTCGCGTCGGCCTGCGTCTGGATGTAGCTCTTGAGCTGCTGCAGGAGCGCCACGAGGGCCGTCGCCTTCTCGTTGCGCGTCAACACCGCACCCTTGGTCCTCGCGAGGGCCGTGGTCTCGGCCGCCTGGAGAGCGGCGATGGCTGCCGTCACGGTCGCCAGTGCAGGCACGGGCGTGGGGAACGACGGATTGCTCGTCATGGCCGTCACGATGCCCGTGGCATACGTGATGAGCTTGGGGACGGGCTTGGGGAGCTTGAGGGAGACGATCGAACGATGATCGGTGGTCACCTTGGTCATGAGAAATCCTTTCGGTTCGTCGTGCGCTTTCGTGCGAGGTCCGTTGTCGGGTGCGAGCTCTCCTTTCTGGTCCGTCAGCGGACCTCCAATGTCGTGAAGCGAGCCTTGGTGAATCGGAGCGGGCCGTCGCGGTCCAGAGACGGCCCGCGTTCGATCGTGAACGGGCCGCGCGGGTCGAGTCGCGGGCCTTCTTCTTCGGAGACGGCCCGGGTTGCTCGAGTCGCGGGCCTTCTTCTTTGGAGACGGCCCGGGTTGCTCGAGTCGCGGGCCTTCTTCTTCGGAAACGTCCCGGATTGCTCGAGTCGCGGGCCTTTTTCTTCGGAAACGGCCCGGATTGCTCGAGTCGCGGGCCTTTTTCTTTGGAAACGTCCCGGATTGCTCGAGTCGCGGGCCTTCTTCTTCGGAAACGTCCCGGATTGCTCGAGTCGCGGCCCTGGAACCTCGAGTCGCGTCCCTTCTTCTCCGGAAGACGCCCGCCTTCCGATGTCCGAGGCCCTCCGTCCTCGGGTCGCGGGCCTCTTTCATCGAGTCACGGGCCCGAACCTCCGGCCTCGGGTCCTTTCCTCGAGCTCCGGGGCCCGCGTCGCGCCGTGAAAGGCCCTCTTCTCGAGGACAGAGGCCCGTTCACGGAGAGTCGCGGGCCGGATGTCCCGCGAGCAGGCCGGCGGCACGTTCGTCGCCCCGCTTTCGTCCCTCTCCATGATGGATACGTACGAGTCCGATTTCGCCGTCGCGATTTCTTCGCGCCGATGTCCGCTTTTCTTCGCCGGGATCGGGATCAGGCGGCCCGACGAAGCTCGGGGATCGCCCCCGGCGTCGACACGAGGACGTGCAGCGGCTGCATGTCCGGCAGCATCCCGAGCCGCGCCATCCGCGCACGGAAGGCCTTGCGCATGGTCCGCATGCGCCGCTCGATGGCGTCCACGGTGATGCCGAGGCCCTCGCCGATCTCCTGCTGCGTGCACCGCGACGCCACCCCCTCGAGGATGTCGACGCCGTGCTCCGGCATGCGCCCCTCGCGAAACAGCTGCGCGAGCACCTCCAGCTGCCGCCGCGCATCCACGGGATCCCGCTGCTCCACGCGGGACTGCAGCTGCCAGTGGTCCTCCGGATCGACTGTCTCGAGAGAGTCGTGCTTGCGCTTGCCGGCCTTGCGGAGCTCGTCGACGGCCAGGTTCTGCGCGACCGTCGCGCACAGCGCCCTCATGCCCGCGACGTCGGTCGGGATGGGTGTGCCCCGGCGGAATGCCGTGAGCACCTTGACGTAGACCTCCTGCACGCCGTCCTGCAGGTCTTGGTTCTTGAAGTGGCCGGCCACGAGGGCGCGGCGAATGCCGTCGATGACTTCTCGATGCGTGAGATACGGGATGGGCTTGTGCATGACGATTCTCCCCTACGCCGCCGGATCCGGCTCCGGCTCTCGGTTCCCCATCTCGCGCGCCACCTCGGCGGCGAGCATCCGGATGACCCTCCGCATCCAGACCGTGGCGCACCCCCGGATCCCGGGGAACGTGAAGCGGCCCTCGAGCAGGCCGAGGTAGAGCTCCTGCACGACGTCGCTCGCGCCCTGCTCGAAGCGGGGCCCGAGCGCGGCGCGCGCCTCGTCGTGAAGGAAGCCGCCGAGGGCCATCGCGATACGGCCGATGGCCCGGCGGTCGCCGCGGATCGCGTCGCGGACGCACGCGTCGAGCGCGTCGGCGATGGACTCCGCGTCGGCGGAGAAGAAGAGGAGGGCGGTGCCGAGGTTCTTGGTGCTCATGGCGGATTCTCCCAGGTGGCGGCATGGGCTTCTCAGCCCTGCCCTCCGTTGCGGCGGCGATGGGCGATGGCCCTCCGGGCCACGGCGGCGTGCAGGTCGTCGAACGCCTGCACGGGGTCCGGCGAGATCGAGAGGTCGCCCTCGAGCACGGCCAGGCACGCGTCCTGGACGATGTCCTCGGCGTCCTGCGCGAGGTGCTCGAGGAGCTCCGCGGCCGTCTGGACGAGCACCCCGCGGTGCGCGCGGACGATGGCATCGAGGACCGGGCGCACGTGCGCCGGCGTGGGGGACTGGTCGTGGGCGTGGAGGGCGATGGCTGCGTTGCGGCGGCTGGACTGGCTCATGATGGACGTCTCCTGTGGCGGGGCCGGCGGGCCCCGTGGCTGCTTCTCGGTGGACCGGCGGCGGGCGGCGATGGAGCCCTCGGGGCCCGTCTCGTCGCGCGTCACCGGGAGGGGACGGCTACCCGGCGGCTTGCGGCCCGCCGGGCGTCTCGTCCCTCTCACCCACCCAAGCCGGATGACTCGCGTTTTCGGACACGAAATCGACATCGCGGACGCGGGGCACGTCGTTTTTCTCGCCCGGCGCGGGTTTCCCCCGGCCCCGGTTTCGCTCCAAGTCCGCGGAAGGACACGGGTCCCGTAGCAATCTCGCTGCGCGCGGCAGCGACCTGTACTAGACGCTGGCGGCCTCGATGGCCGACCGCGACGACGAGCCGCTCTCGCACCCGCACGACAGGCGTGTCCTCGCGGTGATCCGCGCGGTGCTGCTCGAGAACCGGTGGCCGCGGCACGAGCTCGAGGACGGCACGTCCGCCGTGGAGGTCCGCGCCTGGGACACCCAGCCGCGTCCGACGACGCTGGGGGGGTGGAAGGCCCTCTGCCGCAAGGTCGCCAGGGACATGGCCATCGACCGCACGCGCAGCGAGATGACGGGCGGCAAGGACTCGGTGAGACCCACCGACCGCGCCGACGAGCACGCGGCGGCCAACAGCGGCGACACGATGGACGCGGCGATCGACCGGCGCAAGGCCATCGACGAGATCGCCGCGCAGCTGTCGCCGGAGGAGCGCCCGGTCTTCGTGCGATGGGCGCTCGGCTCCACCCAGGCCGAGATCGCCGAGGACCTGGCGATGAAGCCGCGCCAGGTGAGCCGCCACGTCTCCACGATGCGGACGCGGTTCCAGAGGGTGCTGGCGCCGGTGGGGCTCATGGCGGTGCTGGCGGTGGGCGCGTACTTCCTCTTCCATGACCGGCTGGGCCCCGACGACCAGGCGCACAACCACCCGCCGTCGCCGTCGTCCGCGCCGAGCGCCCCGCCCGGGCCCTCGCCCGCCGAGCTCGCGCAGCAGCAGCGCGCGAAGGCCGGCGAGCTCCGCAAGCTCGCGGAGGTCGACTGCGGGGCCGGCAAGTGGGACGCGTGCTCCACGGACCTCACCGAGGCCTCCAGGCTGGATCCGCAGGGCGACGAGACGCGCCGCGTGCAGCGCCTCCATGGCAAGTCGACCCGCGGCCAGTTCCAGGCGCTGATCGAGAGCAAGGCGGGGCCTCGCGAGCCGCGAACCCTCCGACCCGACGGCAAGGCGAGACTGGTGACCACGCTCGCAGCCTCGAAGGGTCAGTCCCTGCGCCTCGTGTGCGTCCGGGACGCGGAGGCCTCGCACTTCTGCGACGAGCTCGCCGCGGCCATCGCGAGCGCCGGCTGGTCCGTCACGCGCGCGACCCTCGCGCCCGACGCCGGGGCCCCGCACGGCGTGCTCATCGAGGTCGCCACCGACGCCGACGACCCGACGCAGGCCGCGGCCGACGTGCTCGCGGGCGGCCTGGAGCGGGCCCTCCTCCTCGCGCGCGGCCCCGACGACGTGCCGCCCGGAGGCGACGCCCCCCTCCGACTGACCATCGGCTGGCGCTAGTATTCGCCCCCACCCCAGCCGTCCTCCGCAGGGGCGGGCGAGAGATGCAGCAAGCCGTGTGGACCAACCGGTCGAAAGCTCTGCGTCGAGGTACTAGCCCCCCGATGCGCCGCCTCGCGCTCCTCGCCCTCTCCCTCGTCGCCTGCTCCCGCTCCTCTGCGCCCGCGCCCGCGCCCGCGCCCGCGCCTGCGCCCGCGCCTGCGACCGCGACTGCGACTGCGACCGCGACCGCGACCGCGACCGCGACCACGACCACGACCACGACCACGACCACGACCACGACTGCGACTGCGACCGCGTGCCGCTCCCTCGCCGCCCGCACCACCGAAGCCCAGCTCCTCTACGGACCCTCCGTCCACCTCGCCACCCTCGAGGACACCTTCCTCTTCATCGACCCGGACCACACCCCCCTCTTCCCCGAGGTCCTGCGCTTCGCCCCCCGCGTCCTCTCCGCCCTGCGCCACGACCGCATCGCGCCCCGCCCCCTCTGCCCCGTCAGCGTCTACCTCTTCTCCTCTCGCGACCGCTTCGAAGCGCACTGCGCCGACCGCCACTACCTCCCCGAGTCCTCCCGCAACCTCGGCATCTACGACCGCAGCCGCGGCGAGATCGTCACCGATCTCTCCGGCGGCCCGTCGCACGTCCCGACCCTCGCCCACGAGCTCGCGCACGTCCTCATGGACGCCGACTTCGACGCGCCCCTCTGGTTCCGCGAGTGCGTCGCGTCCCTCTACGAGTCCCCCGTCCTCGGGGACGGCGCCGGCGGCGAGATCCACGGCACCGACGACTGGCGCTACGTGCAGCTTCGCGCCGCGGTCGCCGCGCGCGATCCCGCAGCGCGACTCGGCGCCCTCTTCGGCACGAGCGACGACGACTTCCGCGGCAGGACCGACGCCGGCGACATCGACGGCGCGAGGTCCTCGCTCCACCGCGCGATGGCGCGCGCGACCTGCCAGTGGCTCGACGGGCAGTCCCGGCTCTGGCCGCTCTACCGCGGCTGGCGCGACGACGTCGTGACGGATCCCGACGGCGTCGCCACGTTCACCCGCGTCACCGGCCGGGCCCCCGCGACCCCGGAGACGGAGCAGGCGTGGCGGGCGTGGGTGCTCCGCACGCGGTGACCGACGATTCCATTTCATCGGCCCACCGCATGGGGAGTCCGCCTATTTGCTCTCGATGTGGAACTCCACGCGGCGGTTGAGCCTGCGGCCGTCCTCCGTCGTGTTCGGGGCGATCGGCCGGTCGGCGCCGAAGCCCGCGCTGCCCAGGCGCTTCGCGTCGATCCCGTGCTGCGTCAGCCACGTCACCACGGACGCCGCGCGCCGCGCGCTTAGGGGCTTGTTGATGTTCGCGTTGCCGCGGTCGTCCGTGTGACCCTCGACGCGCACGTGCCTGATCTCCGGGTGATCGACCAGCACCTTCTGCACCGCCTCGAGCACGTCGAGGCTGTCGCGGCCAGGCAGGATCTCCGCGCTCGACGTCTTGAACTTCACCTGATCGGTGATGACGATCTGGCCCTCGCGCACGAACGCCTTCGGGCAGCCGTTGGTCTTCGGATCGTCGGTCCTGACGCCCGGCTCGTCGGGGCACGCGTCCTCGGCGTCGGGGATGCCGTCGTGGTCGCGGTCCGCCGGCGGGGGCGGGCAGCCGTTGGTCTTCGGATCGTCGGTCCTGACGCCCGGCACGTCGGGGCACGCGTCCTCGGCGTCGGGGATGCCGTCGTGGTCACGGTCCGGCGGGCAGCCGTTGGTCTT
>Ga0326727_10005704_pt1 | contig 35121 bp, 40 predicted proteins | sample MB2enrmetagenome_FD_207643 | JGI IMG/M metagenome (GOLD analysis project Ga0326727, IMG submission 207643) | Lab enriched peat soil microbial communities from McLean, Ithaca, NY, United States - MB29MY | ecosystem: Environmental > Terrestrial > Soil > Wetlands > Peat | place: USA: New York...
GGTCATGGCACAGGGCCACAATGGCGTTGTGCAATCAGGCATGGAGTGCCCTCCTCCATCGATGGAGCATTCTCCGCACACCTGCGATGCCGATGGGAGCCGTAAAAGGTACCGGTACTGGGCACCCAGAGGGTGCTATTTCGAGCCGGAGAACACGTGCGACATCCTGTACCACATGTCTCCCTTCTGGATCCAAGGGAAAAGAGGAAGAAGAGATTCCGGCTCCGGCAATATCAGCAAAGTCGTCGAGCGTTTCCGATATCAGCACACATTCGTCAGCTATGGTTTGTCTGGGATCTATTCCACAGGCATCAGCAACTGATTCGAGGAAAGGGATAGTTCCGGAGATCCCCACGGGAAAAGCAGGAATATAGGGCGTCTTGAACTGGTCTTTGAGATATTCTCCAACGGGTATGAGCGAAGGATCCCGGAGTATGTTGAGCCGCGCTGCACCGAGCGTAGCAATTTGATGTGATGTAAGGTCATGGACAAACCGGATATTTACGGACAGGCCAAGAAGTGATAGTAACCGAGAGACTTCGGTGAAATTTTCGTCGACTTCATACTCCAGATTTTTTTCGCCGATGATGTTTACTCTTCCATTCCCCCGGATTGGTTCTGCCATCCCGGCAAGGGCGATAAGGGCATTATTGACCCCGGTCTGGAATGATCCCCCAAGGAACCCGGCGGTCGGTATTACGAGGACTGGCGTTCCTGTCTTTGCTCTGCATACCATCCCCACATCATCGCCAATAGTGTCTACAATACAGGTCGAGAGTACAAAAACAGCCCCGGGTTTGCGTTCGATTACGGTATCAAGGGCACGGTCAAGTACTCCCTCTCCACCAAATATCACGTCAGTCTCCGAAAGTCCGGTTGAAATGAGTGGTGGAAGGGTGATAAGATCGTTATCAAGGCTTGTGGCGTGCAGGAGGGAAAAATTGTGATGCGTACATCCTCCGGGGCCGTGAACAACGGTTATTGCGTCGCTGACATGGGTTGTAACCGTGAGGGCACCGGTAAGGGTACAGCCTGCTGACCTACATGAATTCGATAGCAAGGGCTTCAAGATCCTCAATCTCGAGCGGTGTGGGAATAGTAAAATGGGTATTCTTCATAACCCGGGTAGCAAGATCCCGGTAAACCTGTGCCTGAGCTGATTCAGGTTCGTGCTCGATGACAGTCCTGCGGTTCAGTTCGGCCAGCTGCACGGAACGATCCCGGGGAATAAACTGGGTAAGATTGCTGTTTACCCGGCGCGCAAATTCGGCAACGAGCTCTTCCTCCCGCGGCTGGTTTTTTGCGTTACAGATCACTCCGGCAAGACGACACCTGCTTTTTGGCCGGGCACTCAGGCGCAGAATCGCTTTGCAGATATTATTTGCCGCATAAAGGGACATGAGCTCCCCAGATGTAATGAGGTAAACTTCCTGCGCATATCCTTCCCGCATCGGCATAGCAAACCCGCCACAGACTACATCACCGAGGACGTCGTAAACAATCACATCGCCCGTGAGTGTTCCAAATTTCTCCAGCAGCTGGAATGTTGCAATGATCCCTCGACCGGCGCATCCGACACCAGGTTCAGGCCCCCCGGCCTCGACGCAGCGAATTCCGTTAAATCCGGTGTAGACTACCTCAGAAGGTGTTACTTTCTCGGCTCCCCTCACCCGGACAAGATCCATCACCGTCGGAATAAGCCTTCCCTGCATCAGCATGCGGGTGCTATCTCGTTTGGGATCGCAGCCTATCTGAAGGATATCATACCCTGCACACGAGAGAGCCGCGGAGAGGTTTGCCGAAGTTGTGGACTTTCCGATCCCTCCCTTCCCATACAGGGCGATCTGTTTCATAACCGTACTATGGGACGGTAGTTTATATTAGATCTCCCGATGTTAACAAAAGTAGATTTGTTTTTATGGATCCCTTTTAAGAGAAAACACATTATCATGCCATAAAAAATATCACGCCATGAAAAAGAAAAAAGAATTTATCGGTGTTATGGCTTGTTGGTCCAGAGTCCGTGAACACTGCAGAATTCCCTAGCTTTAACGTTTACATCGCTAATAGGGAATTCAGCTTCGGGTTTCTCCCCGGGCCGGAGCCACCGGATATACGCGTTATCTCCTGAACGGACCTCTATCCACTGGATATAGTGCTTTTCTTCCATCGGATGGGGGACAGAACCTACCTTGACGAGAATACCTCCGGCTGTTTTTTCGATGACCGGCACATGCTTCTCTTTACCCTGATCAGCGGTCTTTTCCTGTTGAAGTGTCATCGGTTTCCCACAGCATACCATAGTACCGCCGGATGCACCGACAACCATTACGGTGTTTCCGCATACTTCACATTTGTAAATCTCAAAGAGTTTTGTCATTTTTACCCATCCTTTCTTACACGATGTTAATCTCTTTATGCTTCTTTAATATTTCGTCTGCAAGCGTATCGAGTGCCTGCATAGTTGCTTCACCCGGCTCACCAAGTACCATCACCGGCGGGATCATCTCGACATTGACATGGTCAAGCATCTTCGTAATCATTTCAGCACTCTTACCGCCCCACCCAAAGGAGCCAATCACGGATGCAAACCGGGTTTTTGGCCTTAATATGTTGACAAGATAGGTAGCTGAAACGACTGACGGATGAGGGCCAAAAAGGACGGTTGGGGTTGCAATAACGATTGTAGCTGCGTCCACAAGGGCAAAAGCTAATTCGCCGACATCCGTATGGGTGAGGTTGAATGGCTTGACAACTATACCCCGGGCTATAAGCGCCCCGGTGAGGTGATCCACCATTTTTGCCGTACTTCCGTGCATGGAAATATACGGGATAATTACTTCATTTTTGACCGTGTCTGACACCCATTCTTCATACGCGTCGAGGATGAACTGAGGATTCTTGTTGACCGGACCGTGGCTTGGCGCGATCATAACCGGGGAGAGATTACGGACCCTCTCAACGTAACTTTTAATACTCCCGTGAAAGGGCATCATGATTTCGGCATAGTATCGTTTTGCAGAACGGTACGCCCATGCTTCATCGTGTATGAATAACTCGGTTGTTGCGGCGTGGAAACCAAAGAGATCGCAGGAAAAAAGAATTTTGTCCTCCTCGAGGAATGTAATCTGGGTTTCAGGCCAGTGCGTCCAGGGTGTCAGGAAAAACCGGAGGGTCCGGTCACCTAGCGAGAGGGTTTCCCCTTCTGTGATAATAACAAAGCGTTCCTGAGGGATGTGCAACAGCGCAACTAGAAGATCCCGGCACTTTGCATTCGTCACAACTTTTGCATCCGGGTAGAATTCAAGGATCATCGGGAGGGCACCGGAATGGTCCTGCTCAGCGTGGTTGATCACGATATAATCGATGACTTCTATCCCTGATTTTACCAGATTCGAGATAAGATCATATTCCTTTGTAGGATCAACCGTATCGATAAGTGCAGTTTTCGTGCTGCCCCGGATTAGATACGCGTTGTAACTTGTCCCTTCCGGTAACGGGATCAATTCGTCGAAAATCCGCCGGTCAAAATCAAAAGCCCCGACAGCATAAATTCCGGTAACAAGTTCGCGGGAGACCATAATAATCACCAGCATTTATCGGTTATTTGCATAACCGTTTCGATACTACTCAAAAGGAAGGGAAGGATACAGTACCTATTGAATCATTCCCCACCCTGGGAGACCGGAATTCAACAGAACTATCTGCAGGTTTGCATAGCAGATAATTAGCATCAGGATAAAGCAGGGGACAAGAAAAAATACCGGCTTTACCGCAGATCGAAGAATTTGGATAATCGTGCAGAACATCACGACATTGACCATGATCATTATCACGAATGCAAAAAAAAGCGACTGCATATAAAAAAAAGCAACAAACCAGAGAAAAAACACCGTTAATGTGAATAGGAAAAGATTGAAGGCATTTTTAACTTCAGCATGATTGAAACCGGCGTTCCAGATAAAATATAGTGAAAAGCCAAAAAGACAGAAAATAAGAATAATTCCATAAAAAGTAATCAAATCCGAAGGAAGAAAGTCGGGTTTTTTTAAGGTGGAGTACCATCCGGGAATAGATGTGGTGAAGAGATAAAGAGCGAAATAACCGGGAATAAGACAGGCGACCAGAGATGCAATAAGTCTGACAGTATGATTCCCGGATTTCATATCGTTCGGGTATATTATTTCTGGCAGAGATATAAATGTTGTCAATCTTTCCGAAAAAGTATGTTTTACTCTTTAAAGCGGATAATGGCGTTGCGGGATATTACGGCTAAAAAAAATTATGCAGTGGAATTGGTGATAGTAAACGACGAGTTCGCTGATCCTGTCGTTCCATCAGAAGTTATCACATTAACATTGTACAAACCAAATTCAGCGGTATCAGGTATTGCGAGAGTACAACTGACTGATGTTGAAGAAGGCTGAGGCTGCGAACAGGTTACTTGGTTCGTACCATCAGCTGAAACTAAGGTAACAATTTGAACATCAGTGAGTGTCTGTCCATGGACAGTCAGCGTATACGACTGACCCTGAGTTCCGCTCGTAGGATTGATACTGCTTATAACGGGTGTCGGTAATCCTATGGTAAAAGATATCATGGATGATCTGCCGTCGGGATTAACTATTTCGATGTTTGCCGGGCCTGCATTTACGTTATTTATATTAATTGTACCGGTAATCTGCGTGGAGGTAACCGAAACACCTGAAGCAACTATTGGCTGGAAACCTGCCTCGACCAGCTCCAACTTTGCTCCATTCTGGAAATTGGTCCCGGTGAGAGTGATAGAAACACTCGAGGCCATCGATCCTGATGTAGGTGAAACCGCACTCACCAGTGGACCACTGCCTGAGAGCGTTGTTGTGACGGTTGTCGGGATAGTAATCGTTGCAACTGGTACAGATGACACCGAAACCTGAGTAAGTAAGACCGGATATATGCGCTCCATATCCGCCCTGGGGAAACTATCCTGATCACCGGTAATCTGGTTCCAAGAGCCATCAGGATTTTTCGTTACTTCAACGCGAGTGTACAGATCTGAAGTCGGATCGTAGGAGATAATCATCCACAGGGGAGACGATGCACTATTTGTTACAATATCTCCCGCCGAATATTTTGCTCCGGCCTGAGTTGTGACTTTTGCTATTGTTGTCGTCGTCGTGCTCGAGCTTGAACAGCCGGCAAGGAAAATGCACAGGATAAGGATGAGAACCGATACAAGGCCATAATAAAATTTTTCGGTCATATCATAGCGTTCTGCATCCAAATTGATAAAAATTTTGTTTAAAAGGCAGCTCTGTCAGATTCAGCCTATTTTTCCGGCAATACAACCGTTTTGTAATGCCGGGAGAAATGCCAATGGATTCCTGTCAGGACACCTATTACCAGGAATCCACAGAGAACAACAACCGGGTTGAATGTGGTGAGATATTCCGGGTCTACCCGGGCATTCAGAAGGATCATAAGACCGGATGTGACAACGATTATGGTTGCATAGACGTCACGGACGGCAAAGAAAAAAAGTGCCGATATAAGGCCTGCTGCAAAAAAGCCGGAAAAGATCTGCCGAAAATCCGGACCTATAAAGAGAATCGACATGGAAAGTGCAAATATAAGGGCCGTTACCAGCGTCCCGGCAAAGATGGAGATCATTGCCCCTCCATTGCGAACGTAGGCTTGGATATGTGTCCCGATCAATACCCAGCAGATCATTACCGCCGCGACAGCTGTAGGGAGGAAAAAGGTAAATGGGATTGCTCCTCCCGAAGCCCCGGTTAAAACAAAGAACGTATATATGGCAAGGGCAGTAATACCGACAGCAATTACCGTCCGGCGTACTGATCGGAACCCAATCTGGAACATGTTGACCGCTCCCGAAAGGAAAGCTGCCTGGATTCGCAGGACGGGAACAATGATTCCCACAAGTACACACGAAAGTACTGTGAAGAGCACAAGCCACGGAAAATTGGCTTTAGAAAAGAGATGGGGATTTATAGCAAGCAGAAAATTTTCCAGCTGCCAGATGATTGCGATTATAAAGGGAGTTATTATCAATGTCAGCAGGGAAGAATTACGGATTCCCTGCAAAGGTACCTCTTCTCTGCTTATTCCAGTATCGACCATCATCATCTTCCTTGAATGCTCCAGATCCCGTAAGAGTATCGTCTTGGATCACCGCATGCATCAATTTCGGGATAATAATCACTTTGATACCTCAAAAAAGTCGTGGATCCGGTGTAGACGTTCATCAGCAGGGAGATCCCGGACAGGGTTACGGTCATCAAATGTAGGGAGGGTCTGTTCATAGAATACTCCCAGTGCGATTGGTGTGTCGCGGTTGTAATCCCATTCCCGTACTTTTGCACACGCCTTGGTAAAATCGCCGGTGTTGTGATTCGTCAGATCGTATACGCGTTGCCCATAATATTCAGTCATATTAAAGAAGCTTGCGCAGATCTGGAGGACATCAATAAAGGCAAAACCTTTGTGTATGATTCCCTGCCGGAGTAATTGTGTCAGTTGCGGCATTTTCTTAGTATAGCCCCGGGCGATATAGGTGGCACCGCTTGCAAGCATCAATTCTAATGGGTTGAAGGGATACTCTGTCGTTCCTGCAGGAGTGGATTTTCCCCGGAAACCCAGCGGAGACGTGGGTGTGTATTGCCCTGTCGTGAGACCATAGACCCGGTTATCATGAACTATTATGGTGATGTCGACATTCCTTTTCGCGGCAAAGATCAGGTGGTCAAGTCCCTCAGCATATGCGTCCCCGTCACCCGCGCAGCAGACGACCGTAAGCCGGGGATTGGCAAGTTTTATCCCTGTCGCTACCGGGACCGTCCTGCCGTGTATTGCATAAACGCTGTTGATATTGAGATAATCAGCAATCTTTGCATGACATCCGATGCCGGAGACCAGCACTACATCATCAAGAGATTTTCCCTCATTTTCAAGATCGGAAAGGACATCCTTGAGTGTATGCTGGATGGCAAAATTGCCACATCCCGGACACCACGTGTTCTGTACCGGGGTTATCAGGTTCCGTGTCATGGTGCCATTACCTCCTGCACTTTCACGAACAGTTCATCCGGAGTAAACGGGCGACCATCATACTTAAGAATAGTTGCACCGATACTGGTGCCATACTCACGGGCGAGTGCTGCAAGCTGGCCGGTAGCATTTTCTTCGACCGCAATCAAATGCTGTACTCCCTTGCAGGCAACAGAAAACTGCTGTTCCGGAAAAGGTGATAGTACAACGGGCTGGATAACCCGCAGGCCCAGTCGTGCTGCTACTTCGTCGCAAGCGTTGCGGACCGAACCCCAGCAGAGGAGAGCGGTAGTTGCACCAGTAGAGCCTCTGATGTTGACACAGGGGTACAGGTTCAATTCATCCCTGAGCTTCGCCTCTTTTTTTCGGCGTTTTTCAGTCATTTGGGTGACAAGCTGCGCTTCTTCTGTAGTTATCCCACTTTCATCATGCGCATAGCTGTTCACCTTCACAATCGCGTCTTTACCCCCAGGGAACGCGAGCGGAGAGACCCCGGAAGGGGTGTCGCGATATCTCTGGTAGGGACCGTCTCCATCCCAGAGTATGGGATCCGGAGCCGGCAGATCACCAATCTGGTTAATATCTAAACTATAGGTTCCCTCTGATAGTGTTTTATCGGTGAGAACAAACGCCGGGATCTGGTATTTCCATGAAAGACGGATCGCAGCTGCAGACCAAAGATAAGCCTCACCGGGATCGGCAGGAGCTACAATAAACCGGGGGAACTCACCCTGTCCGGCATGCAGGACAAACTGAAGATCAGCTTGGCCGGTATATGTCGGCAGACCGGTTGATGGCCCGGTTCTCTGGGAAACTACGATAACAATCGGGATTTCTGCCATTGCCGCAAAGGAAAGCCCTTCGGTCATAAGGCAGAACCCACCCCCGGAAGTTCCGATTGCGGTCTTTGCCCCGGCGACAGCGCTGCCAAGGGCCATAAGGATGACAGCGATCTCGTTCTCCGGATGGATAACCGTAATGCCGAATCGCTCTGCATTTCCGGCAAGGAAATGAAGAATGGTTGAAGCAGGGGTCATAGGGTACGCTATATACGAAGAAAGACCGCCGGCAACAAGGCCAAGCCCAATCGCCTCATTACCGGAAAGGAGGCTGTGTGCCGGGCCAGGAATAGCTGATATTGGCCGGGTTGTTCGTATCTGGTCATATGCTCTTCGGGCAACCCGGCTGTTCTCTTCGGCCTTTGGCATGTGCAGACGGAATACTTCGCTGACAATTTCCCATGGAATACCCGCTGATTTTGCGAAGGCACCGATCATCGCGGAATTTGCGGTAATCGGTGGGGCGGTTTCCTCCTTAAGAATGGTATTTATGGAAACAGTCTGGCCGTTGTGCACCGATTTTACCAGATCGGCATTTGCTACCACTGTACAATCCGGACACTGGGGGAAATGCAGATTAATGGTTTCCTGATTAAGTGCAACAAGATAGTCAATACGGTTGTTATGAGCGCCCACAGGAATATCTGCCGCACGTATAAGGGCAAAATTGTGTCCTCCACGGATTAGCGAAGGATAGTCTGTGTATATATAAACATAATAGCCGAGATGGTTCAAGATCTGGGCAATGATCGCCCCGGCGTTATTGATCCCGTCACCAGCCTTGCCACCTACGATCACGGATACTTCTTTCATTTGCCGTCCTCCTACCTCTCTGATGTTTCCGGGAACGGTATATATGTTGGGATAATGACGGTCTTCATGAGTATACGTTTCTTACAAAAAAAGTTTCAATCCCTGTGGATCATGCTTTCAAGCAGGGTTTTCATCTCGTTTATCCGGTAGGGTTTGGTAAGCCTGCCGGAAAAACCGTAGCTTGCAAAGTCCTGCATGACCGGATCATTGGTATACCCGCTTGATACTACAGCTTTTACTTTGGGATCATATTGACGGAGTTTCTCTATTGTCTCCCGTCCACCCATCCCCTCAGGAATAGTAAGGTCAATAATAACGAGATCGAAAGGCCGTCCAGCCTTTTTTTCCTGTGCATACAACTCAATGGCCGCTGCGCCTTCTCTTGCAAATGCAGCGTCGTACCCGAGGAACCGGAACACTTCCCGGGAAACATCGAGGATGATTTCCTCATCATCAACCAGAAGCACTTTCCCTTTATCCGCCATTCCCTTCCCCTTTTTTTTATATATCGCACGGGTAAACTATATATTTTCTCGTGGCAGCGTCATAGTGCTGGAAAGTGGCAGGAGTTATGTCTTATTCTCTGCGAGAATACTACTCGGTTTGGTTTACCATCTAATCGCAGTACTAAAATCGTACCTGTCATATCGATTTATTTTTGGACCTTTTTTAACGCCCTCAACCTTGCGGCTTCCACTGCGTCCTGTACCCTCAACAGGAACGTTCCATGGCAGGGTTTGGTGTACGGAAATATCACATAATCGCCATCGAATCCAACGGCAATTGGGGGAACGCCAATCGTATGGATATCAAATATCTTAAACCCGGGTTCGACATCGATTGATTCTGAAAAGTGGCTCTTGATGTACTCCCGGCATTCCTTAAATGAGGCATCCCTCATAAGGATCTCATAATTGAGCTCTTCTACGCAGCCCATGGTGCCACCACATCAATCGCTTTTTTCAACGGCAAGGGATTGTGGACAGCTTTTGCCGCAATTGTTGTACAGGGAAAGGTTATCTGGCCGACAAGGTCTTCCTGGTGCTCACCATAGACTAACGCATAGAGGCGCGCCTTTGAGATTACCGCCATAGTTGCAGCGTAACTGATACCTGCATCGTTATGGATAAACACAAAACACCGGTCAAAGTCCCGCTTTTTCTCAGTGATTTGAGCAACAGCACGGTCAAGATCCATTATTTCACCGATGTAATGCCGGTCAGGATCTGCTACGAGAAGTAAGGTATTTGCCGCTTTATTACCGGCAATTATCGGAGTTATCCCCGCTGCTTTAAACCGGCTTATCAGGTACAGCGCAATACTCGTCTGAACGGGTACCTGTGGGCACCCCAACACAAAAAGAACCGTTTTTTGGGGACTGGTATCTGGATCCATGGCATGCTCTCGTTTATTTGTACCATTCACCTATTTTTTCGTGAGGCAATAATTCTGTGTATCATACACGCTCTCCCAATTTTTTTAGCAGATTTGCTTCAATGATTTTCTCCGGTTTCCCGGCGCACCCAATCGAGATACGGGGCATATCCCATGGTCACGGGAAGAACAATAATTTCCGGAACGTTGTAGGTATGAAGTGATCTCAGGGTTTCTACTGCCTCATTTACATGGGCTTTTGTGGTTTTTGCGATTATGAGGTGTTCCGGTTCATGACAGATCCTGCCTTTCCATCGGTAGGTGGATTGAACCGGTACAATATTGACACAGGCCGCGAGCCTGAGGCTCACCAGCTGCTCTGCCATTGCTGCTGCGGTATCCGGGGCCGCTGTGCACAGGATCACTACAATATCTGTCGCCATACTATCGCCTTTCCAAACGTGTTCTCAATGCCACCGGTTTGGCAGTTCATAATATTAAAGATCCTTGGGTTATCACACTCAGTCGTTGATGGCTCCTTCTTTGATCGTTAATTACTAGACCCGGCGATTCGCATAATTACTACCTATGTATTCAACACGCATGAGCAATCTCCCTCCGTACCTTTTTGCACGGATTGACGAGATGAAAACAGAACAGGCAAAAAAAGGTGTTGATATCATCGATCTGGGTGTCGGTGATCCGGATCTCCCTACACCGCCACACATCGTTGCCGCACTCTGTGCCGCTGCGCAGGATCCGGATAATCACCACTACCCCTCGTATGCCGGGATGCCCGCTTACCGGGAGGCAGTTGCCAGCTGGTACCACAAGAGGTTCGGGGTCACGCTCGATGCGTCAAAGGAAACTCTGGCCCTTATGGGATCAAAGGATGGTATTACTCATATCGGGGAAGCGTTTGTAAACCCCGGTGATTACGTACTCGCCCCGAGCCCTGGCTATCCGGGATATTCGACAGGTACCCTTTTTGCTGAAGGAAAAGTTCACGAGATGCCCCTTTTAAGGCAGAACAATTTCCTTCCGGTCCTTGATAATATACCAAAGAATGTGGCGCGATCTGCGAAGCTTATGTTCATTAATTATCCCAACAACCCCACGTCTGCTGTGGCGCCGCTCTCGTTCTACCGGGAGGTGGTGGATTTTGCCACCGACAATGGCATTGTCGTAGTCTCAGATAACCCCTACTCAGAAGTTGCCTTCGATGGTTACCGCGCCCCATCGTTCCTGGAGGCAAAAGGGGCAATGGAAGTGGGTGTCGAGATGCATTCGCTTTCGAAGACCTATAACATGACCGGCTGGCGGATCGGGATGGCAGTAGGGAACGCAGAGATCCTTGCCGGTCTTGGCCGGGTCAAGACCAATGTCGACTCCGGTGTCTTCAACGCAGTCCAGCATGCCGCGATAGCTGCGCTCTCCGGCCCACAGGACTGTGTAAGAGAGGCCTGTACAATTTATCAGGAGCGCCGGGACGTGCTGGTTTCCGGGCTTCGTGAGCTGGGCTTTGATGTGCCTGCCCCAAAAGCCACCTTCTATGTCTGGATGCCGGTAAAAGACTGCATGTCATTTGCGGCAACACTCCTGAATACTTCGGGTATTGTAGTAACCCCCGGCATCGGGTTTGGTTCCTCGGGAGAAGGATATGTGCGATTTGCCATCACCCGGCCGGTTGAAAGAATTAAGGAAGCAATCGAACGCATGCGGAGGCTTGACCTGTGAAACTTCCCTCGCACCTTACGATACAGAACGGGCATCTCCATATTGCCGGCCATGATTGCGTTTCCCTTGCAGAAACCTATGGCACACCTCTCTATGTAACAAGCGAGGATCGCATCCGTGACCGTTTCCGCAATTACCATCAGGCGTTGTCCTCCCGGTACTCCCAGATTCAGGTACTTTTTGCGGCAAAGGCAAACGGCAACCTTGCCATTATGAGGGTACTTGCGCAGCTGGGTGCCGGGGCTGACGTCTTTTCCAGTGGTGAACTTTTACTTGCCTTGGAAGCAGGTATGCCGGCAAAAAAACTGCTTTATAACGGTAGTTCAAAGACGAAAAATGACCTCGCTCTTGCAGTACAGCACGGTGTGAAAATCTCGGTTGATTCTCTCGATGAGCTTCACCAGCTTGATGGTGTGGCACGAAAAGCCGGAAAAATTGCTGAGATCTCGTTCCGGGTCAATCCTGCACTTGAGGTTCCGACCCATCCGAAAATCGCTACCGGTCTTGCCACGAGCAAGTTCGGGATTCCCCACGATCGGATCCCGGCCGCATACAAAGAGGCACTTTCCTGCAAAAATGTCAAACCGGTAGGGATCCATTGTCATATCGGTTCGCAAATCCTTGAAGTGGAGCCGTTTGCGCGTGCTGCGGAAGTGATGGTCAGGATAGCCTGCGAGCTTTCCGGTTTGGGGGTGAACCTTGAGTTTCTTGACCTTGGCGGCGGCCTCGGCATTCCTTATCATCACGACAGCGATCCGGCACCAACACCGGAGGATTATGCTAATGCGGTCATGCCGGTCTTCCTTGCCGGCATCAAAGCGGCTGGCATAACACCGGAACTCTGGATAGAACCGGGGCGTTTCCTTGTTGCTGACTCTACCTTGTTGCTCACAAGGGTTAATTCGGTAAAGTCTGCCCATAAGCGGTTTGCAAACGTTGATGCCGGTTTCAACCTTCTTATCCGGCCCGCGATGTACGATGCCTACCATGAAGTGATTGTAGCAAATCATGCAGATGCCCCGTTAATTACAGAGTATACCGTCACCGGCCCCATATGCGAGACAGGGGATATCCTTGCCGCCGACCGGAAATTACCAGAACTTGCTTCCGGTGATCTGATTGCAGTACTGGATGCAGGGGCTTATGGATACGCTATGTCCTCACAATACAATGGCCGGCCCCGTTGCCCTGAAGTATTGGTCCACGGAAACGAAGTTGCACTCATGAGACGCGGTGAGACTCTTGCCGACCTTACCTGTTCCATGGTGCGGCCACCCTGGCAGCAGTAATGCGGGAGGACATCTGTGGTGCTCTTCCATTATGCATTAATCGACGACCTCATCACCCAGGAAGAGTTTGAACGACGCGTTGAGGAGAAAATCGAGGAGTGCGGGGATCTCCTTGACGAGCCTACGGCAGCGATGCTCGTTGTGGATGCATTAGGAAGACAGCATGTCAAAATCCGGGATCTTTCCGGGAAATCCAGTCTGTTCTGTTTTTTTGCAAAGGTGCTGGAAAAGACCGAGCCAAAGGAATTTGACCGTAAAGACGGTGAAAAGGGATGGGTTGCCACGCTTCTTGTGGGAGATGAGACCGGGACAACCCGTATTGTGCTCTGGGACGAAAAAGCTGGAGCGGTCCTAGAGATCCAGACTGGCGACGTACTGGAGATTATAGGTAGGCACCCGGGGAAGAGCGCAAGGGAGATCTATGCGCTTGCCTTACGAAAGGCAACCTGTGAAATTACCTGTGCATCGACAGCCGGCAGGAACGGCACGACGCTGTCCCCCGAACGGATCGATATAGATGTGATCCTGATTGGAATCGATGCCCCCCGGACATTTACCCGTCGTGACGGCACGAACGGGGAGATGACGGAATGTGTAATTGGTGATGCCGAGGGGACGGCCCGCCTTGTGGTATGGGCACTGGATCTGCTCCGGAATATCCCTTTGGGTGCAACGATCCATATTGCGGGAGCAAAACCGGATCACCGTTCATCCGGGAGAGCCTATAGCGTCGATGATACAAGTATGGTAAGTCTTTCCAACGTCAGCGCCAATGTCCCATTTACTGCACTCGCATCTGTCAGTGGTACCGGTTTTTTTTCTGTCAGGGGCGAAGTGAAGACTGTGCAGGAGCCCTGGTCGTTTACCACGCGGGATGGAAGAGTTTCATGGGTCCGGAATATCCGTATCGGAGATGGCGGCGATATACTTAATGTTGTTCTCTGGGGGGAGAGGGCTCTGGTACCGGTACATCCAGGTGATGTTGTCGAGATATATCATGCGGAATCAAAACCCGGCCGGTTTGGGGGTTTCGAGATTGGCGTAGGCCGGGGAAGCGTTATACGGTTTCCGCATGAAGAATCACGGACAATCACGTTTGCCGGAACGATTATTCCCGGGAACGGGGGTACATTTATTGACAATGGAACAGAGCGGTATCTCATCGAGGGTGAGTTCCCTGCCGGGTGTGAGATGTGTATCACGGGGATGCTCTGCGGGAGCCGCATTATTCCCGAGATTTCAGAACCGGTTGAGAAGAGCGCTGAACAGGTAACAAATCGTCTTGCAGATTTTGCCGCCAAGCTGGAATCCCGGGCGCCACCGTAACGTCACTTTCACCCTGCGCACGGCTTTGGGTTATATGGGTGGTGTTAAAATGTTGTTGTGCCATAGGAGATGTACAAGAAATGGCTGACAAAGCGTTAGATATAGAAGATTTACCCGGTGTCGGACCAAGCACTGCCGACAAGCTTCGTGAAGCAGGATACCTTTCCGTTGAAAGCATTGCAACTGCTTCACCTGCAGAACTTTCAGAGATCACGGAGATATCAGAGGCAACGGCAAAGAAGATCATAAAGGCGGCCCGTGAATCTGCAGATATCGGGGGTTTCAAGACCGGAAAAGATATTTTTGAGCAGAGAAAAGACATCAGGAAACTCTCATTCCGGGTTCCGGAACTCGACACGCTCTTAGGTGGCGGTTTGGAAACACAGGCAATCACTGAGATGTACGGTGAGTTTGGTTCCGGTAAAAGCCAGATCGTGCACCAGATGGCAGTCAACGTCCAGCTGCCAGAGGACCAGGGCGGCCTTAACGGCAGCGTCATTTATATTGATACCGAGAATACGTTCCGCCCCGAACGTATTGAACAGATGGTAGCAGGTCTGGGTATCGATGGCGTTCCGGACACACAGGAGTTTCTGGATAATATCCATATCGCCCGGGCACATACCTCAGACCACCAGATGCTTCTGGTGGAGAACTCCCGGGATCTTGCAAATGAACTTAAAGCAAGCGACAAGCCGGTGAAACTCTTTATCATCGATTCACTCACTGCCCATTTCAGGTCAGAGTATGCAGGCCGGGGTACACTTGCCGCACGGCAGCAGAAACTTAACCGGCATATGCACGATCTTTTCAAGCTCATAGATGAGCACAACGCTGTCGGTCTCGTGACAAATCAGGTTATGTCAAACCCTGCCGTTTTCTTTGGCGATCCAACAAAACCCATCGGTGGAAACATTGTCGGCCACACGGCAACGTTCAGAATCTACCTGCGCAAGAGCAAGGCCGGCAAACGTATCGCCCGTCTCGTGGACAGCCCCAACCTTCCCGAGGGTGAAGCGCCGTTTATGGTCGAAGAGGCAGGACTTAAGCCGTGTTAAAAGTGCTTCTGACCGACGTGGATGGAACCCTCACTGATCCCACCCGCCGGATAGATACTGAGGCGATAGAGTGTATCAGATCACTTGTAGATGATGGCGTTGAAGTCGTCCTTGCCAGCGGCAATACATCCTGTTTCATGGATGCTCTCTGCAAGATGATTGGCACCAAGGGAACGTATATTGCGGAGAATGGAGGGGTGTACCGGATCGGATATACTGGTACCCTCCGCATCAACGGTGATCAGAGCGTCAGCAAAACCGCCCTTGAAACCCTGCAGGGGTATTACCAGAAAAAAGGAGTCGAGCTGGAACTCTACAATCCCACGTTCCGGTATACGGATCTTGCATTTGCCAGAACAGTGCCCGCTGAAGAGGTGATACAGGTACTTGCCGGCCAACCGGTGCAAGTGATCGATACCGGGTTTGCCATCCATCTCCAGTCCGAAGGCATCAGTAAGGGAACCGCCCTTCTTGACCTTGCGCATGATATGGGCATTTCTCCAAAAGACTTTTTTGCAATCGGTGATGGTATCAACGATGTTCAGATGCTTGAATGGGCTGGCAGAGGAGTCACGATTGCCAATGCCCACCCGGCAACAAAAATGGCAGCATCTGACGTTATGGAAGAAGCGTACGGGAAGGGCTTTGTACAAGCCACAAAAAAATATAGATCTTACCTTCGCGCAAGGTAACGGTCGACGACTATATAGTCCTTGATGTCTTTTACAGCCTCAAAGGGGACAACCAGAAGGTTGCCATCTTCCAAGGTGTAACCATCGGTGACAAAGGACTGGTCCGGGTGAACAATCAGATCAAGGACCTGCCCGGAATCGAAATCAACCCTGAGGTTTTTGAGCGTTCCAATGAGCTTGCCATCGTTGCTCATGATCTTTTTTCGCGAAAGGCTGCGGGCAAACGTACGAGTCATAAAAAAAATGACGATGTATAAATATATAAAGTGTTCTGAAATGCGGGGGATAACAGGTTATTTTGAGAATTGAATCCGACTTTCTCGTTCTTTTTTCGCCCGGAGCATGTAAATTGACACGCTTTTCCTGGAACATAAATTAAATCCGATAAAGGGCAGGAAGTATCAGAGCGAAGGAAAGACCCGGATTATATCGGACTGGGTAAGGATTCCCACCGGTTTTCCGTTCTCAGTTACTACCAGCCGTCCGATCTCGCGTTCCTTGAAGCGTCCGATCACATCAAAGAGCTTGATGTCAGATGGGGCTTGGATTACGTCGTGAGTCATTATCGATGGCAGGGTTGTGTCAAGAGACAAGTTGCGATCAAGAGCTTTTGCAATATCACTCATAGTGACAATACCGGCGAGGCGGTCCCCCTCAAGGACCGGGGCACCATGGATGTGGTGACGGCTGAAAAGGGTAACTGCATCCCTGATAGTTTGGGTAATCGAGAGTGCCTTGAGTGGTGTGCTCATGTAGGCCTTTATTGGTTGTTTGGGGAGCGAGATCATTTCGGAAGTGGCAATGAGGAGTGACTGCGTGGACTCATCCTTACCGAAAACCTCTCCCCGGATCAGAAGCTTGTTCACCGGTGTTGGGCCGATAGTAATCTTGTCTCCAATTTCGAAGATCTTCGCGCTCCCGACGAGCTTTATAACCGCGTGGCATATATCGGGATGGCAGAGTGTGGTAAAATCGATCTCCTGGACATGTGCCCCCTTGATCTTCTCACCGTCACGGCTGATCGGTACGTCATAATCCCCTTCGGAAACGCTCAGGTTGAGTTCCTTGTACGCCAGCTGCGTAGGGATGTAACCTCCTTTTGGGCCGGGAACACCATCCACGAGGCCAATCGCCTTGAGGGACTGCATCTGGTTGCGAACTGTACCCGGGTTCCGGAGAATCATATCAGCGATCTCCTCACCCTTTATAGAATGGGACTGTTGGTGATAGAGGGTGATAAGAGTGATGAGAATATCCTTCTGGATCAGGGACAGCTCCATAACGATAAGACGTATCACGCTCTATGGATATATAGGTTGGAGTTTTAAGTGGAATTCGAACGGATGCCTACTGTACCCACTGCGGATGAGATCCTTGATCGGAGTTTCCGCAGGGCAGCAAAGAAGATGAAAGAGAAACTCAATAAGGACCGGGCAAACGAAGAGTTTGTGCGGGCCGTTGGTGCTGCCATCCACGATAGGCTGGTTTATGTCATACGGGGATTTCCGGAGTTTGAAGAGATTCCGCAATTTTACCGGGAGATGGCGGAGATCCTCTACGGGATTGATAGAATCAAACAGTCACTTGGGGCTGTTGGCTGGGCAGCAAAACACACTAAAATGGTAGGCCACGAGATTGCTATACAGTCCAGGAAATCATCAGAGACACTTGTCCTCAGGAAACGGGCAGTCGCCCGGCTTGCCTCCATGGTTCACCAGATAGACAAGGATCTGCTTTTCTTAAATGAAGTGAGAAACACCCTGCGGAAGCTGCCCCATATCGAGGATGCGTTCACCATTGTAATCGCAGGGTACCCCAATGTGGGGAAGTCCTCGTTTATCCGGCTTGTTTCTTCAGCGACCCCTGAGATCGCGTCCTACCCGTTTACCACAAAAGGCGTGATCGTGGGCATGCGTATGGAGGGTAGAAATCGCATTCAGTTCGTGGATACCCCCGGGATTCTTGATCGTCCGGCAGAGGAGAGAAACCCCATCGAACGACAGGCTCTCTCCGCCATGATGAATGTGGCAAGTGTTATTCTCTTTATCCTCGACCCATCAGAGCACTGCGGGTATCCTATGGAAGTGCAGCTGCGTCTCCTCGCCGAGGTAAAGGACATGGTGAAGGTTCCGCTTATCATCGTCGCCAATAAATCGGATATCATCGTGCAGCCAGAATACCTCTCAATGTCTACGGAAACCCGGGATGGTGTGGATGCGGTGCTGGCGCAACTGCTCCTGCACCGTAAGGCTTGGGAACTCTCACACAAAGCCGATGAGCATCCAGCCGATGAGAAACCCGAGGATAGTCCCGCCATTTAATGGGGGCAGGCCAGCCTGCGGGCGTCCTGACGTGACAAAGTAGAGCAGGATGACAAGACCGGCGATAGAACCGATCATAGCCCCAAGCGCCGGCAGGTTAACAAATCCGAAATATTTCACTCCCCCGGTAAATACGTTCGCCGATACAACAAGCATCGAGGGTATGATCAAATCCCCCATACCAATGATAAACGCGGAGCGTTCCTCCCCCTCTCCAATTTTCCCAATTCCTTCCTTGATAAACGAATAACTGCGTTTTTTGGGTATGACAAAAAGGATTGGTGTTTTCAGGTCAATGACCCCTTCTGCAAGGGTGATCATGTGTTTTGTCTTGTACACAGAGATCGCATCGTAGACTGCAAGGATAACGAGAAGTAGGATAACCGGAACCGTGCCAAGTGAAACGCCAAAGATTGAGGCGACCCCCGCTGCTAGGATGAGACCTAGGGCATCAATCACATACCATTCCGGGTATAAATACATGAGAGCAGTGGCAATTACGGAAAGGGCGATCATGACCGCTATCTGGGTATCTCCGGGTCCTATTACAGTCGGGACGATTGCCATAAAAGTATATACAAACGTGAAAAAAATAGAGGCCCCAATCACCCATACGATCACGTTCTTCAGGCCGTACTTGATCAAAACAAGAAGAACGGCTGTAAAACCGAGGATCATCGCAAGAAAGAGAAGGGGATCAGCAAGGGACTGGGGATTCTGGAATGCCGAAAGGCCGGCTGCTTGGACCGGGAGCGAAAGGGCAAGCGAACCCAGCTCCACGATGACAAGGAATGCGGGTATCACAAGGAACGGGATGAATTTCTTTACACTACTGGTGTCCATGAGAATGTCTCCGAAAGGATAGTTAGCTTAATGATGTGTGCTCTCATCATCTAAAAGCATGGACATTCCCGAGTATCTTCCTGACATTCTCCTTACGGCAGTCATGGTCATCTCGACCATCTTTCTCATATTGAGGTTTTGGCAGGACGTTACAATAGCCATTGCCGCAGCTCTTATGATGCTTGCGCTCGGCGGCCTTTTCCTGTCGCTCCAGATCAAGGTACGGAACCTTGAAAAGAATGTAATCACCCGGGAGCGGATGCTGCGTTCAAACCTTGAGGAGATTTCCGGCCGTATGAACCAGAAGTACGACCAGACTACTGCCCATCTGGATGAACTTGTGGCTGAAATCTCGAAACGTGCATACAAATAAGATCTAGGAACAAACTGCTTTTATAGGAGATAAGAGGCAATGGGTGTCGCGCTCCGGGATATCATCGCTGAATACAAGAATCCGGTAACATGGGATGGCCTTTCCGGGGTTGCTGCAATCGATGCCAACAATGCACTCTACCAGTTTTTAACCATCATCCGTCAGCCTGACGGGACACCGTTGATGGATCATAAAGGCCGGGTAACCTCTCACCTCTCCGGTATCCTGTTCCGGATGGTTAATTTCCTTGAGAAAGGTATAAAGCCGGCCTTTGTTTTTGATGGAAAACCCCCCGATCTCAAGAATGCGACGATTGCTGTACGCCGCAAAATCCGTGACGATGCCGGGGAAAAGTGGAAAGAGGCGCTGGAAAAGGGCGATGAGGAGGAGGCGTACCGGCAGGCCCGGTCATCAACCCGTGTGGACGAGACCATCATCAAGACCTCAAAAGAACTGCTCGATCTCATGGGGATCCCCTATGTTCAATCTGCCGGGGAAGGCGAATCGCAGGCTGCTTTCATGGTACAGCGAGGTGATGCACTATACGCAGTCTCGCAGGATTACGACACACTCCTTTTTGGAGCACCATTGCTGGTTCGGAATCTTACGGTCAGCGGGAAGCGCAAGATCCGGGGCCGGGTTATTTCGGTCAACCCCGAACGAATTGTACTTGATGAAGTACTTGCCGGCCTGAAACTGACCCGGGAGGAATTGATCCAAGTGGGAATCCTTGTCGGTACAGACTTCAACCCGGGTATTGAAGGTGTCGGCGCTAAAACCGGCCTGAAAATCGTGAAGAAAGGGGAATTTGCAAAAAAAATTGCAGAGAAATGCCCTGACTTTGATCCGGAACCGGTACTCAATCTCTTCCTGCGTCCCCCAGTTACAACGGATTATACACTCGTGTGGGGGCACCCTGACGCCGAAAAGATAAAAAAGATGCTTTGTGACGGGTACGATTTTGCCGAAGAGCGGGTTGAATCCGCTCTCGAACGGTATACCGTAAAATCAGGCCAGAAGACTCTTGAAAGCTTTTTCTGACTGAGCTGGGCGTTCTGGCATTTGAATTTTTTTCAAACGTCGGGACCTCTAGGACATGGACTGAAAAAAGTGTATTGTGGGAGTGATTCCGGTTATTCCGGTGTTGCTTTAATCGTCAGGTTAAATGTATCAGAAGTCGGTGATTGACCCTCCCAAGGCCGTACATAGGTTGCATTGAATGTGTAAGTGCCCGGGGATTCCATTCCGAGGGTCCATTCATGGTATCCTCCCGCCCCAACAAGGGTGGTTTCAGGAGGGTAGAATGTGTCGGATATAACCGAAAGTCCTTTTGAAACGGTTGCGTTCCAGGAGAACCCGGTTGTCGGATTCTCGTTTAATCTGACGATGACCTGCCCATTTGTGGGGATGGTCACTGTCGCCCCGTTCGATGTACTATTCACATAGATAGTTGGTACCATAGTAACGGTGGGTGCAGCTGTAGTCATTAGTGTTGTCTGTTCGGTCGTGGAAGACGATGAATTTTCAGTACATCCCGCCAGAAATATAGCTGCAAGCATAAGCGCACAGCACATTGCTCCTATTAAAAAGGATTTTTTCATCGGTGTCACCTTTTTAATAGGACATTATAACGTGTTTTTAATAAATCTGGCGATAGCGATGAATTTTTTTGCAGTTAACTGGTCTTTCCGCTGCTGACCGATCTGCATTTTAGCCTTCAGGTAATAATATGTCCCATATCATATGGAACCGTTTGTTGGGAACGGAGGTGGAAATACGGAAGCATCTGTCTCAAAAGAGAAAACGGTCATCATCAGCCTCTTTTGCGATATCGCCCTTTGGTTGCCGGAGATAATCGCCGTGATCCTTTCCGGATCTGTTACCCTCTTTGCCGATGTTATGAAGTGCGGTAACGAGATTCTTGCTACTATTTTTGCGCTTATTATCCTTTGGAAGATGAAAAAAGGTGCTACGTTCACCTACGATTATGGTATGGGGAAATTTGAGACTTTTACCCGGAGCGCTACCGGGGCTGTTATGATGGTTTCAATCATCATTATTTTTTTTACCGCATTTCATCGTATCTTCGTTCCTGGACCCCTCCAGGTTGCTGGAACGGTTATCGCGGTTCCCCTGATGATCATTTCTGCCGTTATCGATACGTACCTCTGGCAGAAAAACTACCGGATCTCCCTTGTTGACCCTTCGCCTATAATGGAAGCACAGTGGCGGCTGAGACGGGCAAAGTCATTCGCTGACATTGCGGTTCTCCTGTCCCTTGTTCTCTCTTTTGCTTTTATTGCTTACTCCTGGGCTGTCTATATTGACCCGGTAGTATCCTTTATCATTATCGGTTTCCTTCTCATAGCGGGTTTCCGGGAGATATCATCATCTCTTCCCGATCTTTTTGATAAAACCCTTGAAGAAGAATTGCAGATTGTAATTCTGAAAGAACTATCGGCGTTCTTTAAAGAATATACCGGGTTTTATGGTGTCCGATCGCGACGCTCCGGCAGTAAGATTTATATCGATATCTTCCTTGGCTTTGATCCCGGGCTGAACATGGGAACGGTCCAGGATACTAGCGACCGGCTTAAAACCTCTCTGGAAGGAAAGATTCCCGGCAGCGTAGTCTCTGTTGTTCCTACGAGTGAACAGTCTGCCAAAGCGGGTCAACAATGACCGTCATTCTGTTTTTTGCAAAAACGGGTGCTTTCCCTGAAGAGAAATTGTTTAATAACGTATACGACAACCCGATTATATCTGGTAGGTATTCCCTGTGATCCATGTTCTGGTTGTTGATGACGAACCCGACCTGCTTGAAATCACACGGTTGTTCCTTGAACAAACCGGGGAATTCAACGTCAGTCAGTCACATTCCGCAAAGGAAGCTCTTGGGTTTCTTCAGGATCAAACCTACGATGCCATAGTATCAGATTATGCAATGCCCGGTATGGACGGGATTACCTTTTTGCAGACGGTAAGACAAAAGGGAAATACCGTGCCGTTCATCATCTTCACCGGGAAGGGCCGGGAAGAGGTCGTCATTGAAGCAATCAATGGTGGTGCTGACTCTTATCTCCAGAAAGGCGGTAGTTCGCGTGTGCAATTTGCAGAACTCGCCGAGAAGATCCGCCAGATTGTCCGGAGGTCCCGGGCCGAACACGCGCATCAGGAATCCGAGAAGCGATACCGTGCGATCTTCCAGAATGCATCTGATATTATCCGCATCCTCGATTCTTATGGGAGAATTGCTTATGATTCTCCTTCATCTTCTAAAATTCTGGGATATCCTCTAGGATCACTGAATGGAAAGGATCCCCTCGACTATATTCACCCGGGGGACAGGGACCGCATCAAGTCGGATCTGAATGCTGTTTATCGGGGAATGAATACGGGGATCCCCTCTGAATTCCGTATACTTAAGGCAGATGGGACGTATCTCTGGGTTGAGTCCGTCGCCAACAATCTTACCGGAGTTGATGGCGTTGACGGAGTGGTTACTACAACCCGGCCGATAACAGAACGTAAGGTAGCTGAGGAGCAGCTGAAAAAGAAACATGACGAACTCTCTGCCGCATTCGAACAGCTGACTGCGACCGAGGAAGAGGTGCGCCAGAACTACAACGAGCTCGTCATAAGTGAACAGCGACGTGCTGAGATCGAACGTATGGTCAGGGACTCAGAAGAGTTCCTGAAACAGGTGATCACTGATGTCCATGAAGGAATCATTGCATTTGATACTTGTCTGCGTATCACTCTCTGGAATCCTTTCATGGAAGAAATAACCGGATTTGCACCCGGTGACGTTATTGGGAAAAAACTGGATGAGTGCTTCCCACTTGCAGAGGATACAGAGATTCCTCACACGCTCGAACGCGCGCTATCAGGAGAGACGATCGAGACAGCTGATATCCCGGTTAATCTTGGGATAAAAAAGAAGAGTTCAATTTGGGTGCACGGCATTGCATCCCCTCTCACGAGTCATCAAGGGGATATCATAGGAGTAATAGCTGTTCTCCAGGATATATCCGGGCGCAAAAACGCCGAACTTGCGCTTATTTCGACTACCCGGGAACTCCACGAAAGCGAAGAGAAGTACCGGAATATCTTTGAAGCAAAAAACGATCCCCTTATTCTGGCGGATGTAGAAACACGGGCCATTCTCGATCTGAACCAAGCCGCTTCCGATCTCTACGGGCATTCCCGAGATGAGATGCTCCAGATGACACTTTTGGATCTATCCGCCGAACCAGAGAAAACAAAGGAAGTACTTGACCAGAAAGTCGCCCGGGTTGCCCTGCGATACCACCGGAAAAAAGATGGCATGGTTTTTCCAGCAGATATTGCGCTTGCCTATTTCACCCTCAAGGGCCGTTTGGTTCTTATTCTCTCCATCCGGGACCTTACCGGTATCCAGCAGATTGGCGATGCTCTCAGGATTGCAAACGTTAAGCTCAACTTATTGATCGGTGTAACTCGTCATGACGTTCTCAATTCTCTTGCAGTTATCTTGGGGTACCATGAAATCATCAAGGACCGTGAAGTTGATGCAGCAACCCGCGATCTCATGGAAAAGCAGGAAAAAGCTCTGGTCGCGATCCGCAACCAGATCGAATTTACCCGGGCCTATGATGATCTTGGCATCAAGTCTCCCCTCTGGCAACATATCGGAGCCACCGCAGCACGAGCCTATGCCCAGTTCATTGATACCATCTCCTTTGTATGCGAGACTGGCGATCTTGAGATCTATGCAGACCCTATGCTTGAGAAAGTTTTCTATAACCTGTTTGATAACGCGTTCCGTTACGGGGAAGGAGTCACCAAGATCCGGCTTTATGGTGCTATGGATGGTACGGAACTACTGCTCTATTTTGAGGACAACGGGATCGGTATCATGGGTAACGATAAATCCCGGATATTTTCCCGGGGTATTGGCAAAAACACCGGGCTGGGTCTTTTCCTGACCCGCGAAATCCTTGCAATCACGAGGATTGGGATAACGGAAAATGGTGAGTACCGTAAAGGGGCCCGTTTCGTCATCCGGGTGCCCCGGGGCGCGTACCGGTTGATGAAATGATCCTTAAAGAAAAGAGTGTAAAGGATTCCTGCGGGAACCTAAAAAAATCCAGTAAAAACTCCTTTCATCTGTTTAAAGCAGCGGATCGGGAAGTTCCGGACCGTAGACCGGAAGTTTTGATCCCGATACGAGCACTGGTCTGTCTGATAGTGCGATCTTATCGAGGATGAGCTGTCTTCCTTGTTTTGTGATCGCAAAGACCGGCACCGCGGTGCCAGCCTGAAGAAGCGCCTTTGCTCCTGCGATCTGCCAGATCCATTTCGAGGCGCAGGCAGTTACGATATCTGCGACCCCGACAATTTTGTTGGCATCCTCTTCTGTGATACCGCTCATATGCACCCCGAAAATAAATGCATCCGGAAACTGCGTCCGGATCGTAACAGCTGCATCTGCTGAAGCCACCGTTACGGCTACACGGGTAAATCCCTTCTTATATGCCTTAGCGACACCGAGGATCGGATCTATGGTTGCCTTGGCCCGATCAAGGATGATCCCGCCGGCCTGCTCGATGCGGTCCATCTCATCATGGTGCGGTGATGTGCTCACAAGTCCTGACATCCTGCCGCCTATTCCCTGCACCATCTCGGGCTTTGTCACGATTACGGTCCCGGCACCGTCACACGCAAGAACTGCAGCGTCAAGGCTTCCTGAAAGGATACCGGAGCTTATCAACTCTGACGCGCCGAAACCTACAAAATCGACAGTCCCGCTGATTTTACGGTGCGGTGTGCACATGCCCCACGAATCCATCCGGTGTTCGATGTTTGCCTTTACCTCATCCGGAGTAATATCGTTCACCGGTCGGGCAAATTTTTTTGCAAGCGGGCAGTTTCGGAGTCGTGAAACGGAAACTTCAGCAACATTTCCGTTTCTTATGATAATCTTTGATCGTCCCACTGCCTCGATTATATGAAGGTCTTCTTCGTTGTCGGACATAGATTCATTCCTCTTATAGTTGTATGAAACCTATGCAGGCTATGAAATAATAATCCTCTATATGGGGTAGATATTTCTCAAAGCGCGAGCATGCGTTCAATGGCATCACGGGCTCGGGCCGCGATCTCCACTGGTACCTTGATCACCGGTTGAGACGTTTCTAATGCGTCCCGGACATGCACGAGAGTGGTTTTTTTCATATTCGTGCAGATGGCTTTTTCCGAAAGCGGGTAACACCGTTTGCCCGGGCACTCCTTTGCCAAACGGTGCATGATACCGATTTCCGTGCCTATGATAAACTCGTTTTCTGGTGCAGATTTGACATGTCGGATAATTCCAGATGTGCTTGCGACATGATCCGCGAGATCGATGACCTCAGGCCGGCACTCCGGGTGGACAAGCACGACCGCGTCTGGATGAGCCTGTTTTGCGATTGCTATATCTGAAACTGTAAAACGATCGTGGACAAGACAGAATCCCTCCCAGGGAAGAATGGTCTTTTTGGTAAACCGTGCCGCGTACTTCCCGAGGTTTTTATCCGGGACAAAGATAACCGTATTCTCCCGGACTGCATTTACGACGCTTACTGCATTTGCCGAAGTACAGCAGATGTCGCTTTCTGCTTTGACATCAGCGGTCGTATTCACATAACATACTACCGCTGCATCGGGATGCCGGGTGCGGGCAAACCTGAGCTCTGCTGCTGAAATCATCCCGGCCATTGGACAGCAGGCATCCGGGGCGGGTAACAGGACCATTTTTTCCGGGGAAAGAATGGCTGCAGTTTCTGCCATGAAATCAACCCCGCAGAAAACAATGACCTCGCCGTCCATAGTCGCCGCAGCGCGAGAGAGTTCCAGGGAATCACCAGTAACGTCAGCGATGTCCTGGACTTCAGGGCGCTGGTAGTTATGCGCGAGAATAATTGCGTTTTTCTTCTTTTTAAGCCGCAGAATCTCGTCCTGCAGCATGGCTGTGTCCTGCATGTACTAAACCCACGTGCGGTTGTATCCTAGTAGTGTGTCGCGGTGGATAAAAAGTCACATGGACAAAAGGTCAGTACCGGGATGTTTATGCACTGGGAATTCCAATCTTCTTTCGACGACTATGAAGGTTATTCTGCCGGATCATGCCCCAAAGGATATGGTATTTGGCCCCGGCACGGTAGGTTCACTTCTGAACGAGCTTGGAATAAATCCCTTGGCTGTGATAGTATCCAGAAACGGGATACTGGTTCCAGAGCAGGCTGTAATCGGCGGGGAAGACGAAATTCGGGTTATCCGGATCGCACACGGGGGGTAAGCTGGTGAAACCATCTGCCACGTCCGGAGGTGTCCCCGTTTGCTCCTGCTGCAGTGAACCGGCGGTAATCTATCAACCGGCCAGCCAGCGTCACCTCTGCGGACGACATCTTGTTTGCGATGTGGAATTGCGGGTGGCATCAACGATAAAAAATGAATCTCAAATACGCGAAGGCGACCGTGTAGCGGTGGCTCTAAGCGGCGGAAAGGATAGTACCGCGCTCCTCGTTATCTTTTCCCGGATTTTACCCTCATTTCCGGGTTCAGAACTTGTCGCCATAACCGTAGACGAAGGTATTGCCGGGTACCGCGCAGACACGCTTCGGGCAGCAGAAACCCTTACTAAACAGCTCGGGGTAAATCATCACATCGTTTCATTCCGTGACATGATTGGCGACGATCTCGATACTCTTCTTACGGGACGCGAGAAAGAGGCGTGCACAATTTGTGGCATACTGCGTAAAAAAGCACTAGCCGATGCAGCACGGAATGCCGGGGCCACCGTGATTGCAACCGGCCATAACCTCGATGATGAGGCACAGTCTGTGCTGATGAACACCCTGCGGGGAGATCTTCCACGACTCATCCGGGATACAGGAACCGGATCGCCTTCCCTGTTCCTCCCAAGAATAAAACCCCTTGCGGCTATCACAGAAAAAGAGATTGCGGCTTACTTGTTTGTCCAGGGGCTCTTCCCCGTATTGCCTGAATGCCCTTATACAAAGTATGCATTACGGGCTGAAGTGCGAACGATGCTTACCCGGCTCGAGCAGCTGCATCCCGGAACGATGCACCATCTCGCAGACAGTAAAAAGCGGATCGAAGAGTACTGCGAGGGAATGGCGGTCATGGAACCCCTGCGTCGCTGCCAGGAGTGCGGCGATCCCTGTTCGGGCGATATCTGTCAGGTCTGCAGGCTCCGGCACTCACTGGGGAAGTGATGGTGCTCCCTGGATCCGTTCTGGATGGGAGTAGATATTCATTTTTTTGCTGCGAATAAATCCGACGATACATACTCCTGTCTGCACAGCGATGGTAACAGCAAGTGTGGTCGTTGCCCCGCGTGAGACTATGACCGGGATATTTGCGATCAGGCATTTGCGCACCATCTCAGACGATACCCGGCCGGAGCAGATGACAAACGTTTTTGAAAGATCGATATTGTTCCGGAGACCGTAACCAATCACGCGGTCGAGCGCATTGTGCCTCCCTATATCCTCGGATCTGGTGACAATGCCATTTTTTGATGCAAGTCCGACCACATGAATACCTCCGGTGATCATATGAAGTTCGGATTCGAGCACCTCCTTTGTTATAGCCCTAATAAAATCCGGTGCAAAAGACAGATCCGAAGTTATTCTGGGCAGTTTTTCAGTGTCGATGAAAGATGCAGCTCCCCCGCAACCAGAGAGAATCGTCTTTTTTGGACCTAGCACTTTGAAAAGGTTTTTTGTAATGACACTGATCCTGTTTGTTTCGATCCTGATGGATTCTATTTCATCTGCTCCTTTAATGATCTGCTCGGTAAACAGGTAGCCGGTGACAAAATCCTCAAGACCCACCGGGCTCATCATCGCGGTCATAGCGTGCCTGCCGTTTACAAACAGAGCCTCAGGAACCTCATCTATGACTGCGTGGGTCCCGGCTTCTGCGATATCCTCATCCATCTTTATGCAGGGCATATTCCTAAACATCGGAACCGTCATTTTTATCACCAGGTTTCTATCATTCAGATTTTTTTGTGATCGGGAGCACTTCGTCCATGCTACCGCTCCGGTATCCCTCCAAATCGAGAGTAACATAGGAAAACCCGAAGGAACGCAACGCATCTGCCACCGCGATATGCATATCCAGTAATGCGTGCAACTCCTCTTTCGGGACTTCGATGCGGGCTACTTTTCCGTGTACTCTTACTCTTACCTGCCTGAACCCTTTCCTATGCAGGAAAGCCTCAGATTCTTCGACCATATGGAGTTTTTCACCTGTGATCATATCGCCATAGGGAACACGGGAGGAAAGACAGGCTGCTGATGGTTTATCCCAGAAAGATAAGCCCTCTTCTCTGGCGAGCTCCCGTATGTCATTCTTTGTGAATCCTGCATCAAGGAAAGGATGGACGATCCTCTCTTCAGTACTTGCACTTAGACCGGGCCGGTGCTCTCCTGTATCCGAGACATTGATACCATCAGCAATACAGGCAAATCCCAGTTCAAGGGCTCGCTTTTTCAGTACTTTTGCCGAATTTTTCTTGCACCAGAAACAACGATCACTGGGATTTTTTATGAACCGGCTATCATCCATCACATTAACCGGCATGATCTCAATGTCAAGGTTATACTTCTCTGCGATAAGCCGCGCTTCAGCGACAGCTTCGCGGGGTACAACCGGGCTGTCGAGAAAAACGCACCGGGACTTCTTACCGAGCGCCTTTTGGGCAAGCACAGCGAGCAGGCTGCTATCCACTCCTCCAGAGAAAGCAACGAGCATAGACCCTCTCTGCTCTATATTTTGGAGAAGTCGTTTACGACGAGCCTGAATATCCATACCTGAAATTCCGTTTATTTAATGAGAAAAAATCGAAAGATCAACTACTGCCCCGGTGGTTCTCAGAACCTGTTCCGCACTGGTATTCATCTCCTTCCCGGAGCTGGCGGCAGATATCACAGGTGCGTTGCACAAGATTTACCTCCCTGCCATCCATTAAATCCCGTGCGAGTTGTTCTATTGATTGTTTCACATCATTCTCAAATTCAATACGGTAACCTCGCTTCCCGGAAAGGTATTGGGATACCGCAGAAGGTGCAATCGCAAGCATCCGTGCTGCTTCGACTTGAGAGACACCACATTTTACAAGCTCAACCGCGATGGCAGCACGAATCGCCGGCAATACATCCCATACGATCTTCTGGCAGGGGGCTTCCATCATATCACAACCTTTAAGTTATCATAATTGTTACATAAGTGATTGTATTCACAATTGTGAATTTGTTGTGTCGCCATAAAAAACTTTGTTGAATTTGCGCCAAACACGCGGGATTCTGAAGGGAAATGGAAAGTGCAGGAACGGTTAAACGAAACTGCCCGCGTTGTTTGGAACCAAAGAATAATCAGACGATTAGAGCAAATATTCACGCATACTAAGGAAAGAGAGCATGGGAAAACCGCGTATTATCTACATGGACCATTCAGCAACGACGTACACAAAGAAAGATGTCGTCGATGCAATGCTTCCCTACTTTACTGCCCACTTTGGTAACCCCTCGTCCATTTACAGTATTGCACGCGAATCAAAACAGGCAATTGACGCGGCAAGGGGGCAGGTAGCAAAAGCACTCGGTGCACAACCCGATGAAATTTATTTCACCTCCGGGGGAAGTGAATCGGATAACTGGGCGATAAAAGGGGTAGCGTATGCCAATCGGAAGCGGGGTAACCATATCATTACGACAAAAATTGAACATCATGCTGTTCTTCACACCTGCCAGTTCCTTGAAAAAGAGGGATTTACCGTAACCTATCTTCCGGTTGATCAGTTCGGCGTTATCGATCCGTCCGACCTTGAAAAAGCGATCACCGAAAAAACTATTCTCATTTCAATAATGTACGCCAATAATGAGATTGGCACTATCGAACCGATCCAGGAACTAGCGGCGATTGCAAAGAAGCACAATGTGTACTTCCACACAGATGCTGTCCAGGCAATCGGGAATATTCCCATCGATGTAAAGGCACAAAATATCGATCTGCTTTCCCTTTCCGCCCATAAATTTTATGGCCCAAAAGGTGTCGGTGCGCTTTATATCCGGAATGGCGTACGGATCGAGAATCTTATCCATGGCGGCGGACAGGAACGAAAGAAACGGGCTGGTACTGAGAATATCGCTGGAATCGTAGGATGCGGGAAGGCTATCGAACTTGCAACCGCCGATATTCCTGGCCATAATTCTCGGATACAGGCAATGCGCGACCGGCTTATCCGGGGTATACTCGAAAAGATTCCCCATGCCCGCCTTAACGGGCATCCAACAAAACGATTGCCGGGAAATCTTAACATCAGCTTCGAATTCATTGAAGGGGAGTCCATGCTGCTGTGGCTGGACGATGAGGGAATCTGTGCCTCAACCGGAAGTGCCTGCACGTCCGGTTCGCTTGAACCATCGCATGTCCTCCTTGCCACCGGTCTGCCGGTCGAGATATCACATGGCTCACTGCGGCTGACGCTTGGTGATGTTAATACTGAAGAGGATATCGATGTTGTTCTTGAAGTTCTACCAAAAGTGGTGTCTAAACTGAGGGATATGTCTCCTTTGTACCAGAAGGAGGCAAAAGAGAGAGGTTGCAATGTATAGCGAAACAGTAATGGATCATTTTAAAAACCCACGGAACGTCGGGGAGATCGAGAACCCGGATGGTGTAGGGGAGGTCGGGAACCCGGTGTGCGGGGATATCATGAAGATATTCCTGAAAATAGAGAACAATATTGTTGTCGATGCGAAGTTCAAGACATTTGGTTGCGGCGCAGCAATTGCATCGAGCAGTATGGCCACCGAACTTGTCCGGGGGAAAACACTCGAAGATGCGTGGCAGCTCTCCAACAAGGCAGTTGCCGAAGCACTTGACGGCCTGCCACCTATCAAGATGCACTGTTCGATTCTTGCAGAAGAAGGTATCCACAAGGCAATCAATGATTACCGTGTAAAACACGGTCTTGAACCATGGAAAGAAACATCGTCACATTCCCACGAACACGACGAAGAGATCGAATGCCAGCATTAGTGTGATCCAAAGACCAGCTTCGCAGGTGAAACAGATGCTTTCTGAACGTGAACACGAGCGGTACAAACGCCAGATAATGCTTTTTGGTGATGCCGGGCAGGCATGTCTTAAAAAAGCCCATATATTCATTGCTGGCGCCGGGGGACTTGGCTCACCTGTTTCGATCTATCTTGCTGTCGCCGGAGTTGGCAATCTTACCGTAGTAGACAAGGATGTCGTGGACCAGTCCAATCTTAACCGGCAGATCCTGCATTATGACCGGGATATCGGCAGAAAGAAGGTTGCATCGGCCGAAGAGAAACTGCAGGCATACAACCCGGATATTAACATCAGGGTAATTGATACAACTCTCGATGAAACGAACGCTGACCGACTTATCGGGAATGCGGACGGTATTGTCGATGCAATGGACAATTACCCGACCCGGTATCTTCTTAACAGTATCGCTCAAAAAAAGAAAATTCCTCTTTTTCATGGCGCGATTCGAGGATTTTATGGTCAGGCTACAACTATCATTCCGGAAAAAACAGCCTGCCTGCGGTGCCTCTTTCCCTCTGCACCCCCCCAAGAGGTTTTTCCTGTTGTTGGGGCGACACCTGGTGTTATCGGGACGATCCAGACTACAGAAGTACTCAAGTATCTCCTTGGTACAGGAGACCTTCTTACCAATCGCCTGTTGATCTGGGATGGTATGGCACTGCACATGGATGAAATTTCCTTTGAAAGGAATCCTTCTTGTATTTCATGCGGGACAGGATGTGGAGCATCTACTTCGCGTATGGTAGCATCAAAAAATAAAATCAGGGAAAAGAAAAAATGACGGTCAGGGTTAGGTTTTTTGCCCGGTTCCGGGAATTGCTCGGAACGGATATTATGGTGAACGCCCGGGAAGGCATCGTACTGTCCGAACTGGTAAAAGAGGTTGCAAGCCGGAACCAGGATGGATATCAGGCAATCTTTGATGATCAGGGGGTATTTAGGGAGTTTGTGATCCTTATGCAGAATGGTAAACGTATTGAAACCTCTGCTGCAGGAACAACCCTTGTCAAGGATGGCGACGAGATTGCTGTATTTCCCCCGGTTGCGGGTGGGTAAAGGATGATTGCGATCCAAACTGGTGATGTTGATATCGGGGATCTCATAACCTCTGCAAAACGTCATGGAACCGGTGCAATTGTCGTTTTTGACGGTATCGTACGAGACGATGATATCCGCGAAATGGAACTGGAAGCGTACGGTGAGGTAGCAGTGCCCGAACTTGAGAAGATTGCATCGGAGGCAAAATCGAATTTTAATCTCCTTTCCGTCGATATAATTCACCGCATCGGCCGCCTCGCTATTGGGGAAAATATTCTTGTGATCGTAGTGAGCGCGGGGCACCGTAAGGAAGCGTATGAAGGGTCACGATTTATTATCGAATCTATAAAGGCTGGCGTCCCAATCTGGAAAAAAGAGCTATGCAAGGATGGCGATCGCTGGGTGCCCGGCGAACACTCGCATGGATGCGGACCCGGAAAATAACCCGTTGCCAGAGTTCCCCCAATTGTATCATACTACTTTCTTTTCAGTGAGTTTTCGATACATCTCTTCACCGACGCATTCCCGGGCATGTTTGCACCATTGAACACAAGATGCGATATCGTTGTAGATCACAAACCCGCACTTACCGCACTTCACTGAGATGTCATTTGAAAACAGTTCCACTTCTTCTCCACACTGCGGGCACTTTTTGATCGTAAGGGTTGGCGTCCGTATATTTGCCGCACCAGGACAGTGATCGAACATCGTACACTCCTTTGACATATGTTATCTTCTTGGCACATGAACCGGACGGATCTCCATGGTTTCCCTTCATCTCGGTGAAATTGAATCTTGAAGGAATGTCGATGTCCAAGGTTACGCGGCGGAATCACATGAACAAATACCATCCAAAGATGTATGAGCACCCGCGGCAAAGATTCCGGCAGATTATGGCCGAAAAGCAGTTTCTCTCAACGGTAAAATACGTGGCCGGCACAAAACCAGCCTTCCTGCTTTCCGAGATTGCGGCCTATCTGGATGAACCGCTGACTATTGGGCAGATGTACGTGACGCTCCAGCCGCATCTTTCCGAACTCGGGCTTGTTATACAAAAGACCGGTGAAGACTACACAATATCACGGCTGAAGCCGTCCCTCCCTTATATCCTAAATACTGCTGAAGAAAAACGCCTAAAAGCGTACCTTTCACTCGACACCATGCCCTCTGTTCTCGAAGCGGCCATTGAGCAGTATATAACCAGAAAAACCGGTAAAGACTGGTCTGATCCTATCATCCTTGAACGGCTCCGCCGTGCGATTGTTGCTCAGAAAGATGATTACTGGAAACCAACGGACAAACGATCGCTCCAGTACACGAAAGGCTATTCAGTGCTCGGTTACTTGGTGTACCACTTCCCCGTCTATTTTATGCAGGCCCGGCACCTCCTTGCACAGCTTGCCCGTGACGGACTGCTGAAGCAGCAGATGACCATTCTCGATCTCGGTACCGGGCCAGGGGTCATGCCCCTTGCCATCGAGGATTTCTGGATGTGCCTGGATTCGGCTAAGGCAACCGTCTGTTCTGTCGAACGCTCAAAAGAGCATATCGAGGCATTTGAGGCTCTGACCCTGAGTGTTGCCATACAGGATTCTCAGGTAAAGATAGAGTCCCCCAAAGAAGCTGATATTACTTCCCTCCGAGATGTACCGCTTCCCGACAGTGTTGATCTGATAATATTTTCAAATGTGCTTAATGAATTGGCTGGCCTGCCAGTTGCAGCGCGTGCGGATATTGTGATGAAATATGCGGAAAGGCTTGCACCCGACGGGACGATCCTCATAATCGAACCTGCGGAAGAAGCGACTTCCACCGGCCTTCGGATACTTTCCTTAGCTTTAAAGAAACGGGGACTCTCGATCTATGCGCCCTGCACGTTTATCTGGGGCACGAACTGCACCCCGGGCCGGTGCTGGAGTTTTCAGACTGCTCCGTCTATACGGCCTACTCGGATCATGAACTCACTGGCGGGGTGCAATGAACCGTTCCGGTACGTAAATACAGACATAAAGTACAGTTATGTAATGCTGCGGAAGGACGGGAAGGTTCGCACATCCTGTCACATCCAAAAGGATACGAAAGCGCTGCGTTTGTCCAAGGTACACCTGAATGTGGGAAAACGGATCACGGTGGTAGCGGCAAAGATGTCCGAGGATCTCGGCGACAAGGAGACCCACGTGTTCAGGCTCTGCGACGGTTCGGCGGAAAAACCGGTATATGCCGTGTTACCTGCATT
>Ga0326727_10005705_pt1 | contig 35115 bp, 33 predicted proteins | sample MB2enrmetagenome_FD_207643 | JGI IMG/M metagenome (GOLD analysis project Ga0326727, IMG submission 207643) | Lab enriched peat soil microbial communities from McLean, Ithaca, NY, United States - MB29MY | ecosystem: Environmental > Terrestrial > Soil > Wetlands > Peat | place: USA: New York...
AGCATCAGCGCCGCGATTGAGCCGTCGTTGGTCAGTGCGGTGCGCACGACCTTCGTCGGATCGAGCACGCCAGCCTTAACCAGGTCTTCATACTCGCTGGTCAGAGCGTTGAAGCCATAGTTGTTGTCCTTGGAATCGGTGACCTTGCCGAGGACGATGGCGCCTTCTTCGCCGGCATTTTCGGCGATCTGGCGCAACGGCTCCACTAGGGCGCGCTTCACGATGTTGACACCGATCTGCTCGTCACCTTCCAGCTTCATCTTGTCGAGAGCCGCAACGCAACGCGCCAGAGCCACGCCGCCGCCGGGGACAATACCTTCCTCGACTGCTGCACGGGTCGCATGCATGGCGTCTTCCACACGCGCTTTCTTCTCTTTCATTTCGGTTTCGGTCGCGGCGCCGACTTTAATCACGGCTACGCCACCGACCAGTTTCGCCAACCGCTCCTGCAATTTCTCACGGTCGTAGTCGCTGGTGGTCTTGTCGATCTGGCTGCGAATTTCTTTCACGCGGCCTTGCACATCTCCCGGCTTGCCTTTGCCTTCGACAATGGTGGTGTTGTCCTTGTCGATGGTGATTTTCTTGGCCTGTCCGAGATCGGCAACCTGGACGTTCTCCAGCTTTATTCCCAGATCTTCGGTGATGGCCTTGCCGCCGGTCAAAGTTGCGATGTCCTGCAGCATGGCCTTGCGGCGATCGCCGAAGCCGGGGGCCTTGACGGCCGCGACTTGCAGCGTGCCACGCAGTTTGTTCACTACGAGAGTCGCCAGTGCTTCGCCTTCCACGTCCTCAGCGATGATCAACAGCGGCTTGCTGCTCTTGGCGATCTGCTCCAGCAACGGCAGCAGGTCTTTCATCGAGCTGATTTTCTTTTCGTGGATCAGGATGTAGGCGTTCTCCTGGACGGCTTCCATGCGCTCCGGATCGGTAACGAAGTACGGAGAGAGATAGCCGCGATCGAACTGCATGCCTTCGACTACGTCCAGCTGCGTCTCGAGAGTCTTCGACTCTTCTACGGTGATGACGCCATCCTTGCCAACCTTCTTCATGGCTTCGGCAATGATTTTGCCAATGGTCTCGTCGTTGTTGGCCGAGATCGTGCCCACCTGAGCAATCATTTCGCCGGTGACGGGCTTGCTCAGTTTGTCGAGCTCGCCTTTCTCGTGATTGCCTTCCTTGTCGATCTTGCCGGTGATAAGGGTGACGGCCTTCTCGATGCCGCGCTTCATCGCCATCGGATTGGCGCCAGCAGCGACCGTCTTCACGCCTTCGCGATAAATGGCCTGGGCCAGAACGGTGGCAGTGGTGGTGCCATCGCCGGCGACGTCGCTCGTCTTGCTGGCAACTTCGCGGACCATCTGCGCGCCCATGTTCTCGAGCCCGTCTTTCAGTTCAATTTCCTTGGCTACGGTGACGCCGTCTTTGGTAATGGTCGGCGAACCGAATTTCTTTTCAATAACTACGTTGCGGCCCTTGGGGCCAAGAGTGACTTTCACAGCGTCCGCCAGCAGGTTGACGCCGCGGAGAATTGCCTGTCGCGACTCTTCTCCGTGAACAATTTGCTTTGCCATAACTGTTTGCTCCTTAAGAGGTATTGCAGGCCGAGCCTGCGAAATGTTTTCTCCGTAGAGACGCGGCTTGCCGCGTCTCAAGACGGGGCAAGCCCCGTCTCTACAGCTGAGAGCTACTTGCGCGATCCGGCGGTTTCCTTCTTGGTTGCGCCCGAAAGCACGCCCAGCACTTCTTCTTCGCGCATGATGATGTAGTCCTCACCATCGATCTTGATCTCAGTGCCGGAATACTTGCCGAACAGGATGCGGTCGCCTTCCTTCACATCGAGCGGACGAACTTTGCCTTCTTCGTTGATCTTGCCTTTGCCGGTGGAGATGACTTCGCCCTCCTGCGGCTTGTCTTTCGCGGAGTCAGGAATAATGATCCCGCCGCGGGTGGTATCGGCTTCTTCTACCCGACGGACCAGGATGCGGTCATGCAGCGGGGTAAACTTGGTTGCCATAGTTGCGTACTCCTTTCGAGAGTGGTTGAGTAGATTGAATCGAATTCAGAATTGCCCCGAACCTGGGACTGTTAGCACTTGAGGCTCACGAGTGCTAATTATAGAAATGTGAGTAGGTAGGTGTCAAGCGGCACGCGCTATATTAGTATAAGTACCATATAATCAATATCATAGATAATGCTTACGAATGGTCGACTGTCCCCTCAAGGTTGAGATTCCACGCGGGGTCTAGCAAGGATTGTCGCCCCCTGTACGCACTGACGGCAGGAATGTCTCGGGCGTATACTCCGCCACGCATGACCGAGTTGAAGCTAGAATTTCACGAGCTTTCGTAGCTTACCAAACGAGAGAGGGTCATTCATGACGACAAGCGGCGTAGCGACCGGGCGGGTTTCTCTCAGGGCAGTAATTTCCTGGAAACTGGCAATTCTCACCACACTTTTCATCTTCTCGCTGTCATCTCCAGCGCAGACGGGCGATTTGGTGAATGCTCCCGTCGATCCCGCAGTCCGCGTGGTGTTACGGGGTCAGCACGCACCGTGGGCGCTGCCGCAAAATGCTCAGGGTGTGGTCCCCGGCGATACGATGCTTGAGCACTTGACCCTGGTTCTGAAGCGTTCGCCACAGCAGCAGGAAGCCTTCGAGCGATTTCTGGAGCAACTGCAGAATCCCGCTTCTACCAACTACCATCGCTTCCTCACGCCGGTGCAAGTTGGAAAGAGATTCGGCGTCACGCAGCACGATATCGATGCGATTTCAGCGTGGCTCCGCAGCCAGGGATTGCGCGTGAACTCAGTCTCCAACAGCCGCATGATGATCGACTTCAGCGGCCATGCTGCGCAGGTCGGCGCGGCTTTTGCCACCGAGATGCGCTACTACGTCGTCAATGGCGAACAGCGCATGGCGACCGCGGACGATCCGCAGATTCCGGCAGCGTTGGCGGGGGTCATTCAGTCCGTCAGCGGCCTGAATACCGTCAATGACCACCCCTACCACGGCGCGGAGCAGGCGGAGGTGCCCGCGGACGGTTCGGACCTGCCTGCGCTTTCGATTTGCAATGGCGGCACTTGCACGAACTTTGTTACGCCGGACGATTTCTCCACTATCTATGATCTAAGTGGTGCTTGGAACCTTGATCTTCTTGGCGGAGGACAGACAATTGCCATCATAGGACGCGCGAAGGTCTACGATCCCGACATCGAAAATTTTCAGACTTTGAGCGGATTGGCGAAGCAAGATCCGACGGTGATCGTGCCGCCCAGCGGATTGGACCCGGGGGCACCCGCAGGCACCGGAGGTACCGCAACCGGCGACCAAGTCGAGGCCACTCTTGACGTTATGCGCGCCGGCAGCGTCGCACCCGCTGCCACCATTGATCTGGTGGTCAGCGCTGACGACAACGGTGCCAGCGGACTTCGCATAGCTGCCCAATACGTCGTCGATACCAACCCCGTTCCCGCCTATATCATGAACATCAGCTTCGGAGCCTGCGAAGCGGACCGTACGCGAGCCGATGTGCAATTCTGGGACAATTTATTCAGCCAGGGAGCGGCCGAAGGCATCTCCACGTTTGTTGCATCTGGCGACGCGGGCGCCGCAGGCTGCGATACGTACTTCCAGACTCCGCCGCAAAGCCAGATTCCGAGCCCGAATTACATTTGCTCGTCGAGTTATTCCACTTGTGTAGGAGGAACTGAGTTTGCCGATACCGCGGATCCAGCTCTTTATTGGCAGCAGAGTAGCAACAACGGACCGCCTTATGCATCTGCATTGAGCTACATTCCGGAAGGCGGATGGAACGAACCATTGAATAGTCAGGGCGGCACGCAAGCGGCTGCATCCGGAGGCGGATTCAGTTCCTACATTGCGACCCCTACCTGGCAAACAGGCACCGGAGTCCCGGGCACGCAGGGCCGGTACACACCCGACATTGCGTTCACGTCTTCCGCGCATGACGGCTACTTCGGATGTCTGGCCGCATCCGGGGGGACGCACCCCGGCGATTGCGTAGTGCGCAACGGCAACTTCTACTTCGAATATTTCTTTGGAACCTCCGCCGCGGCGCCCGATATGGCGGGCATTACCGCCCTGCTCAATCAGAAGTTCCAATCGCCGCAGGGAGAAATCAACCAACGCCTTTACTATCTCGCAGCCAACCCCGCTTTGAACGTCTTCAATGATGTCACGGTAGACACCAGCGGAGTCAGCGGATGCGCCGTCACTACTCCCAGCATGTGCAATAACAGCACGCCCTCGCCAACCGGCCTGACGGGCGGTCTCTCCGGCTATCTCGTGACCCCTGGGTTTGATGAGGTTACCGGGTTGGGTTCGATCAACGTCTCCAATTTGCTCGCCAACTGGTATGCGGGGTTTCCGGCTACCGCCTCCGTTGTTATTTCCAGCGTGAACCCGGCGTTTCAGGGCGAACCGGTGACCTTTACCGCAACTGTTACTACCGCCGGCACAAATCCGCCGACCGGTAAAGTAACCTTCTTTAATGCCTACTACGCCTTCCCATTCGGAGCGATCGGTACAGCCGTCCTCAGCACGGTGAACGGCTCCCAAGTGGCAACCTTTACAACCTCTACGCTCCCTGTCGGCTCTTACGCTGTCACCGCTTTCTACAGCGGAGACGCAAACAACGCCGATAGCATGTCGCCATGGCAGCTGGTTGAGAACATTATTGCGCCGACTTTCGCCTGGACCGCCAACGGCAGCACTGCCGGCAGCGTACTCTCCGGACAATCCGCCGTCTACAACTTCAACGCTGCACCAACCGGGATCAACACTTTCACGGAGAATGTAACCTTCAGCTGTACCCCGATAGCGACCATCACCTGCAGTTTCAATCCAGCCCAGATCGCCGCCGGTTCCGGACCTGTGCCGGTCCAACTAATCATCAGCACTGCCGGCCCAAACGCTCCGGCGGGGAATAATAAACTCCGGCGCAGGGCCGATAAGCGTTCTCCATGGTTCCCACTGGCGTTGCCGCTGGCGGGCATCGTGATGGTCGGCTGCGCGGGACGAAGGATATCCAAACACGTAGCGATTGCCAGCGTCTGCGTCTTGCTGGCGCTGCTCGGTCTTCTGGTCGCCTGTGGAGGCGGAGGCGGCAGCAGCGCTCCGCCACCACCCATCGTCGTCACGGTAGGTCCCGGAGTACCGGCGAGTCTGTTTCCGAACGATACGGCCGACAATTGGCCACTCCAAACGGCGCAGTTTACAGCGACGGTCACGAATACCACCAACAAAGCCGTAACTTGGGCAGTGACGACGCCCAGCGCGGGAACGATCGACGCAAACGGTCTCTATACAGCTCCCACAGTGGCCGCCGGTCTTCCGACAAGTGTCTTCATCACCGCGACTTCGGTAGCCGATGCAAGCAAATCCGGGATGGCTACAGAAACGCTGAACGCAGCCACGATCCCAACGCCCATCGGGCAACCCTACCCCATCTACGTGTACGCGTTCGAGGGCAATACAGTGAACAACGTTCCGGTGACGCTGACCGTGCAGTAGGAGGGTCTGTCCCATCCTTGGCGTTCTTTGCCACGGGCGGGGTTCCCCGGTGCCGGCATTGCCCAATTGACGGCAGCCTTGCCCGCCCTCCGGCGGAGTCCTGGCAACGGGGGCCGCGTGAACGCTGCAAGCATTGAGTTTCAGGCCCGAAATGAAACGCGCCGTCGTGGCAGTTGGCGTGCAACGCTCGGTTGTCACCTTCCGCACAGCGGCGATCTGGCCAGCCACGAGATTCAAATACTAACTGCTTCCCATCGTCGCTCGCCAACCCGGCGCACACCTTTCTGCGAGGAGATGGAGGAGCGCCATGAGCACGTCCGGCTTGAAGTGTGTTGAAAGCTGTCTTACCTGTCATCTGCGTTCGCGCAATTTTTTCTGTGACCTTTCCCCGGACTCTATTGATGCTTTCAACAAAATAAAACATGCTGCGGTGGTTCCCGAACATTCCGTGGTGCTGGTGGAGGGACAAACTCCCTGTGGAATTTTCATTCTTTGCCAGGGACGCGCGAAGCTCTCGACCACCTCGCGCGATGGCAAGACGTTGATTGTGCGCATCGCCGAAGCCGGCGAAGTTCTGGGCTTGCACGCCGTGGTTACCGGCAAACGGTACGAGCTGACGGTCGAAACCATGCAGCCCTGCCAACTGAACTTCGTGGGGCGTGAAGATATGCAGCGCTTCCTCCAGGAGCATGCCGACGCCTCGCTTCGCGCCAACCAGCATCTTGCCCGAGACTGCTCGGATTCCTATGGCGTGGTGCGCACGATTGGGTTGTCACATTCGGTGACGGAGAGGTTTGCCCGTTTCTTGCTTGAAACCGCCGCCGTTGGCCAGGTGAGCCACGGAAAGGTGCGCGTCCGGCTGGCGATGACGCATGAAGAAATCTCACAACTGATCGGCACCAGCCGCGAAACCATTACCCGCCTGCTCTCGGAGTTCAGGCGAAACGAAATGGCGGAACTGAAGGGTTCGACATTGATTATCCACAACCGGCCCGCGCTGAAGAACCTGGTGGAAGCGTAAGCCGCGCTATTCCCGATTTCCCCTCCTCCGCTCGTCGCAGTGCTCAGTAGCTTGTTTATGGGATGAGTTCTAGAATAAACGGCTATGGGGAAGCGCATTTTGATCGGGATTGCGGTGGTGATCATGCTCGGGATGGGCATGATGGGGTTGGCGCGGGCTCAGGATGATGAGGGGCCGATGTCGGATTTGCGGTTTGTGGTGTTGAAAGACTACAACGGCAAGCCCGTGCGGAATGCGGCCGTGGTCTTGCATCCGGTGACGAAGAAAGGGAAGCAGGCGCGCGGTGGGTTGGAGCTGAAGACGGACAACGAAGGCCGGACAAGCATTGACGGGATTCCGTATGGTCCGCTGCGGATACAGGTGCTGGCGCCGGGGTTCCAGACTTTTGGGGAAGACTACCAAATCAACAAGGCGGAGATGGAGATTACAGTGAAGTTGAAGCGTCCGGGGGGACAGTACTCGGTATATGAGAATAAGGGGGACGCGAAGAAGACTGACGACAAGCAACCGGCGGGGCAGAAGCCGCAGTAATCAGTGGCTTGTGGATCGTGGATAGTTTGTCGTGACTGGAGGGCGGAGGTTCTCGTGAGATTTTTTGGGAAACGAAATTTCTCGATGGCGATAACGGTGGTGGTGCTGCTCTTCATGGCCGGGCTGGTTTGGGCTCAGGATGACGAGGGGCCGACTTCGAGTTTGCGGTTTGTGGTGGTGCGTGACACCGATGGGAAGCCGGTGCGGAATGCGCAGGTGGTGCTGCATCCCGTGAAACGCAAGGGAAAGCAGGCGCAGGGAGAGATGGAATTGAAGACGGACCCAGAGGGGAAGGCGAATGTTGACGGGATTCCGTACGGTCCGCTGCGGGTGCAGGTGCTGGCGCCGCATTTCCAGACGTTTGGGGAAGACTACGAGATCAACAAGCCGGAGATGGAAATCACGGTGAAACTGAAGCATCCGGGCGGGCAGTATTCGATCTATGAGAATCACGGGGATGACAAGAAGCCGCAGTGAATTGCCGGGTGCGGGGAACGGAAAAGCGAGGAAAAAAATTAACATTGCGGCAGTGACAGGGAGAGCCGATTGTCCTACAATTCGCCTGCCATGGGATTGCAGGAATTCACTGTGGAGCGCTATGAGGGAGTGGCGGAAGATCAGCGGATCCTGCTCCTGAGCGGGCCGATCACGATAGAAACCGCGCCGCAATTCGAGCGGGCGGTGGGTCATGAGAACGCGGAGACGATGATTCTGGATTTGTCGGCGGTCCCTTACATTGATTCGGTAGGCTTGGGGTCGCTGGTGGCGGCGTGCGTGTCGCATCAGAAAACGGGACGATGCCTGGTACTGACCGGACTGAAGCCGCGGGTGCGCAAGATCATGGAAATCACCAAAGTGAAAGATTGTTTCGTGACCTTTGGCACGACATGGGAAGCCGTGGAAGCGTTGGCGAATACCGGGACGGCCTAAGGCGTATTCGAAATCCGATGGAGAGACGGGCGCCTCGCCCGTCCAGTCGCGCGGTTTCCTGAATCGAAAACACCGGTGCGCCATCTAAACGGCATTGCTCGCGTGCGCGCTGACGTCTATGAATCTTCTTTACCAATATTCCAAACACTACTGGAAGCTGTTCGTGGTTGCGCTCTTACTTGCCGCGACCAATCAGATTTTTTCGCTGCTTGATCCGCTGATTTTTCGGCATGTCATCGACAGCTATGCCACCAAGTATCACCAGTACACGCAGGGGCAGTTCATTCGCGGGGCGGGGCTCCTGCTGCTGGCGGCGGTGGGAGTGGCGTTTGTGTCGCGCGTGGCCAAGAATTTCCAGGACTACTTCGTGAACGTGATCGTGCAACGGTTGGGCGCGAGCATGTACTCGGACGGGATCCGCCATTCGCTGGATTTGCCCTACCAGGTCTTCGAAGACCAGCGCAGCGGCGAAACCCTGGGCAAATTGCAAAAAGTTCGCAGCGACGTGGAGCGGTTTATTACCGCGGCCATCAATGTGCTCTTCATTTCGGTGATTGGCATCGTTTTCGTGATGATCTACGCCTTCCGGGTGCACTGGTCGATTGCTCCGGCGTTTCTGATTACGGTTCCGCTGCTCGGAATTATCAGCTCGACCCTGAGCAAGCGGATCAAGAAGATGCAGAAGACCATTGTTGCCGAAACCACGGCGCTAGCGGGTTCGACCACCGAATCGCTGCGCAATATTGAATTGGTGAAGAGCCTGGGACTGGCGCATCAGGAAGTGGAGCGGCTCAACGGGATCACGGGAAAGATTCTGAAGCTCGAACTCAAGAAAGTGAAGTATCTGCGCAGCCTGAGTTTTATCCAGGGGACGGCAGTCAATGCATTGCGCACCAGCATTCTGTTCTTGATGCTCTACCTGATTTTTCGCCAGGAGATCACCGTCGGACAATTTTTTGCGCTGATGATTTATTCGTTCTTCATTTTCACGCCGTTACAGGAGTTGGGGAACGTCATCAATATTTATCGCGAAACGGAAGTCTCACTGAACAATTTTCAGCAGATTCTCGATACGCCGCGCGATCCGATGCCGGCTGATCCGGAGCCGGTTGACGAGCTTATGACGCTGCAGTTTGAGCGCGTCAGTTTTCAGCATCAGAGTTCTTCAATGTTGGCGTTGGACGAAATCGGATTCAGCGCTGCTCGCGGAGACACGATTGCGTTTGTGGGGCCGTCCGGGGCAGGGAAGTCAACCCTGGTGAAGCTTCTGGTGGGCCTGTACGCTCCGAAAACGGGCGAGATTCTTTACAACGGGATTCCGTCGAATCGCGTGGACCTGGATCTGCTGCGGGAGAAGATCGGATTTGTGACGCAGGACACGCAACTGTTTTCGGGTTCGATCCGCGAGAATTTGCTGTTCGTGAATCCCAAGGCTAGCGATGAAGAATGCATGGAAGTCTTGCAGCAAGCTGCCGCCGACAGCTTGCTTTCGCGCGCCGACCGCGGCCTGGATACGCTGATCGGCGAAGGCGGGGTCAAGGTTTCGGGAGGCGAGAAGCAGCGGCTTTCGATTGCGCGCGCGCTGTTGCGGCATCCGCAACTGCTGGTGTTCGATGAAGCGACGTCTTCGCTCGATTCGCTGACCGAAGAAGAAATCAGCCGCACTATCCGCGAAGTCGCGGCCAATCAGGAGGCTATCACAATTCTGATTGCGCATCGGTTGTCCACGGTGATGCACGCCGACCGAATTTACGTGCTGGAGCGTGGACGGATTGTCGAATTTGGACGGCACTCGGAGTTGCTCGACCAAAAAGGACTGTACTACGCGATGTGGCGGCAGCAGGTTGGGGAACGCGAGGCGATGGCGGAAGCGAGGTAGTTCTGTCGGAGTTCACCTGGAAGTAAGCCCCGCGCGACCAATCATGCGGCGCTCCACCGGCAAGCGATGCTGGGCTTCACGTGATTACGGGAAGGTCGCTCATCCCGGCGGTGCCGAACAGGCGGCGGTAGTGTTCGATTTCTTCCGGCGTGCCGAGCGCTTTGGCGTAGTTGTCGGAGAGCTTCACGGCGGGCTTACCTTCGACCGTGGATACCTTGCAGATCAGGCTAATGGGGTCGAAATCGCTGCCGCCGGCGGGATCGCAGCCGCGGAAATCGTTGGTCAGCAAAGTGCCCCAACCGGCGCTGAAACGAATGCGGCGGGCGGGCGTCCACTTTTGGGGGTCGAGAAAATCGGCGGCGCTGCGGAAATCATTTTTCACACTGCTGGCCCAAACGCCGATTCCCAGCGTACCTCCAAAATAGGCGTGCAGGCCGAGGATGTCGTCAACGTCGAGGGAGTCGGAAGCGATCAGGCGCTTCTCCTCCGGATTTCGACCCCGCGCTTTCAGCCACTGAATATATTCGTCGCCGGCCACGTAGGGATCCTTGCTGTCGACGCGCTGGCCCGTCCAGTCGGCCACCCAGTCCGGGGCATGCTCCAGAAATTGCGTGGTGCCAAAAGTATCCGGCAACAGGATGCGCAGAGCGCCATGATAGGTCGCCTGCCACAACTCGAGGACCGCGTACTGTGAAGCTCTTAGCGCCTCGTCATCGGATGTGAGCGCGGCCATGACCATGGGAATCTCATGCGCGTTGGTTCCAATGGCTTCGAGATCGTGCTTATGAGCGAGGAAGGCATTGGAGGTTCCAGTAAAGGCGCTGCCCAGGTTTGCCTTCATGGCGTTGACTACGTATTCCTGCCAGAGGAAGCTGTGTCGGCGGCGAGTTCCGAAGTCCGCCACAGCCAGGCCGGGGACGCCGCGCAGGCGTTCGATCTTGTGCCAGAGCTTGGTTTTTGCCCGGGCGTACAGGATGTCGAGGCCGAACTCGCGCAACTTTTTCAATCCTGCCCGGGTCTTGAGCTCGTCGAGGATGGAGAGCACATAGAGCTCCCACATTGTGGTCTCGGCCCAAAGGCCGTCGAAGGTGAGATCGAACTGGCCATCCTTGACCGACAGTTCGTAGTCTGACAATCGGAAATCGTGCTCCAGCCATTCCAGAAACGCGGGTTCAAAAATTCCGCTGCGGCCATAGAACGTATTGCCGGCGAGCCAAACCAGTTCCGATCTTCGAAAGCGGAGGCCGCGAACGTGCTCCATCTGGTGGAGAAGTTCCTCGCGCGGAAACATGTCGGCCAGGCGCACAGAAGTGGAGCGGTTCAGCAGAGAGAACGAGACGCGGGTATTCGGGTAATGCTTCCAGATGAACTGGAGCATCAGGAGTTTGTAGAAATCGGTATCCAGTAGAGACCGGATGACCGGGTCCAGTTCGAAATTGTGGTTGTGCGCCCGTTCAGCGAAGTTGACGATCATTGCGTGCCTTCTCAGATACTGGCTCGGGTACTATCCTCTGTGACAGCCCTGAGAAAATCAACCGCATGAACTAGTGAGGCGCCTTTTCTCATGGTTTTGGCTGACTTCCGGAAGGCAAACACGGTACTATCAATTTCCGCATGAGACTGCCTCGGCCCCTCGATGCCGCACCCCGAAGTTGCGCATCGCTGTTTTTTGCCATGGGGCAGGCCCATGGCTGGGTCGAGGTTTCTGGGCGTGCGCTACACGCGCTGGCAGTCGGGGTTCTGCCGGCGATGTTCCTGCTGCGATCGACTCGCGACGAAATTTACAACATTCTCTGGGCGTTGGTCTTCGGCTTTGCCACGTTGAACATTTTGAGTCTCGGGGCGCGCCATTTCGAGCAGGAGAAGAGTGGGCTGAGTTTTGGTGAGATTCTGGCGATCCTGGTGGTGGTGGTGTCGATCGTCCTGCTGGGCTGGGAGATGCTGTATCTGTTCCACATTCTGCCCATTCGTCTCGCGCCGCGCTGACCTGACCCACCCCAACGAAGATTGCGGTATGATCGGCTGTGGTGAAACGCGAATCCAACTCTCGTGAGCCCAGTTTTGACGTAACTTGTCCCTGCTGTGGCGCGGTCATGAAAATCGACGCAGCGACGCGCAACATCATCGCGCACACGGCGCCGGTCAAGCCCAAAACCTTCAACGACATGGAAGAAGCGGCGCGCGCCATGAAAGAGCAGGACAACCGGCGCGATTCGATCTTCCGCCAGTCTATGGAAGCGCAAAAGCATGCCTCGGAACTGCTGGAGAAAAAATTCCAGGAGGCGGTGAAGAAGGCCAAAGAAACGCCTGACACGGGAAAGCCGATCCGGGATTTCGATCTAGACTGAGAGCTTTTCACCGCCGAGACGCCGAGTACGCCGAGAAATGCAAATCTTGAATGACTAAACCTTTGCTTCTTGGACATCGTGGGGCGCGCGCTTTCCGGCTCATTCCTGAAAATACTCTGGCATCGTTCGAGCTTTGTTTGCAGCACGGCTGCGACGGCTTTGAATTCGACGTGCGGCTCGCCGCCGACGGGCAGGCCGTGATCTGCCACGACGCGACGGTTGGCGGGATGAAGATCGAGAAGACGGATTCGAGAAGCCTGCTTTTGCCCACGCTGGAAGATGTTCTGCGGCAGTTTTCGCAGCGGGCGTTCCTCGATATTGAGTTGAAGGTAGTCGGGCTTGAGCGGCAGACGATTGCGGGGTTACGAGAGTATCCGCCGCAAAAGGGATACGTGGTTTCTTCGTTCCTTCCTGACGTGCTCGCGGCAATCCACGAACTCGATCCGGCGATTCCGCTGGGATTTCTTTGCGAAACGAGAGAGCGGCTGCGCGGCTGGCCCGAAAGCCCGGCGGAGTGGGTGATTCCGCAGTTCGAATTGGCGGATCAAGCTTTGGTCGAAACGGTGCATGCGGCTGGGAAGAAGATGATGGTCTGGACGGTGAATCGCGCCGAATGCATGCGGGAGTTCGTGGCGTGGGAAGTTGATGCGATTATCTCGGATGAAACGGAATTGCTGGTTCGTTCGCTACGATAAAGATGAGGAAGTTGATGTTCTAATCCCCGCCATTGCTCCTGCCATTCACCTCATTTACATTGAACAGGATGCCCACCACAGGCGAACGATTCGAGCGAGCGGTTCAGATCATGGCGCGGCTGCGGGCTCCGGGTGGATGCCCCTGGGACCGTGAGCAGACCTTCGACACCATCAAGCCCTACACGCTGGAAGAAACTTACGAAGTCCTCGAAGCCATTGACAATCGCGACTGGCCGGGATTGACCGGCGAATTGGGCGATCTGCTGTTGCAGGTGCTGTTCTATTCGCAGATGGCGAGCGAGGAAGGCCACTTCTCGCTGGATGATGTGCTGGACCGGCTTTCGAACAAGCTGGTGGACCGGCATCCGCACGTGTTTGGCGACGTGAAAGCGGATACTCCCGCCGAGGTGCTGCGCAACTGGGAGGCGCTGAAGGCCGAGGAGAAAAAGAAACGGCTGGCGGCGCGCGGAGGCGAGAATGCGGAGCAGGCTGATGGCGCCGTTACCCGCCCCTTGCAAAATGCGCAAGGAGCGGGGCACCCCACGGACGACTCGCAGTCAGTGCTCGCGGGCGTTTCGTCGAAAATGCCTGCGCTGATGGAGGCTTACAAGCTTAGTTCGCGGGCGGCGCACGTGGGATTTGACTGGACCGAGATCGAAGGTCTGTTCGCCAAGCTGGAAGAAGAGACAGCGGAGTTGCGCGAGGAGTTGAAAGCTGTGCCGGCGTCTCCGTTCAAGAGTGAATCGGTCGGGAAGGGAATTGCCGGGTCGGGAAAACCGCAGGTTTCGCCTGAACTCCGTGAGCGTCTCGAAGATGAAGTGGGAGATCTGTTCTTCGTCATGGTGAACATTGCGCGCTATCTGGCGCTCGATCCGGAGTCGGCGCTGCGCAAGACGAATCGCAAATTCAAGCGCCGCTTTCAATGGATGGAGGAACGTCTGCGCTCAAGCGGGCGCGGACCAGAGCAGGCGTCGATGGACGAACTGGAAACCCTATGGCGACAGGCGAAGCAGGAGGAAAAACAAGGGTGACCGTAACCACCGGCGCGGTGACCATCTGCAAGTGCGAAGCGCTGGCCGAAATGCAGGCCTGTTTTGCGCTGCAGAAAGAGGTATGGAAGTTTTCGGATGCGGAACTGGTTCCGGTTCGGGTGTTCGTAGTGGCCTCGAAGATCGGCGGCCAGGTGATTGGGGCCTTCGACCATGGGGAACTGGTCAGCTTCGCCCTCGCTATCCCGGGCATGCGCAACGGCCACTGCTTCTTGTACTCGCACATGCTGGCCGTCCGCGAACGGTATCGTAATGGCGGCCTGGGCCGGCGGATGAAGCTCTATCAGCGCGAAGATGCGCTGGCGCGGGGTATCGAGCTGATGGAGTGGACGTTCGATCCGCTGGAAATCAAGAACGCGTACTTGAATATCGAGAAGCTGGGTGCGATCGCGCGGCGCTACAACGTGAATCAGTATGGAATCACCTCGTCTCCGTTGCAGGGCGGCTTGCCGACCGACCGGCTGGTGGCGGAGTGGTGGATGAAGTCCAAGCGGGTGAATGCGGTCTTGACCGAGGCTCCACGCGCCAAGTTCGAATGCAAGGCGCGCATCGACGTGCCAGCGGAAATCTACGCCTGGAAGGCCGCGGCGGCGACGCGTACGCGCGCGCTCGCGGTGCAGGGAAACAATCGCGAGCGCTTCCAGCAGGCGTTTGCCGATGGACTGAGCGTGCTCGGCTATGAGCGCGACGAATGCGGGGATGGCCGGTTCCTACTGGGAGAGTGGGACGAAAGCTGGCGGTATTAGTGCCGCGACGGCAGCGCTAGTTTTGCACCGCTTGCCCTTGCCAGTGTGCCCTTCTATACTTGCGAGTCCTCCAGCGATCACTAGATCATGAAAATCGAATCGGTAACTCTCCGTGAACTTCACATGCCGCTCGTGCATTTTTTTGAAACGAGCTTTGGCCGGGTTTACGGCCGCCGCATTTTGCTGGTGAGCGTCGAAGCCGATGGAGTGCGCGGATGGGGCGAGTGCGTCGCCGGGGAGGATCCGTATTACAGTCCGGAATGGATCGAAACCGCCTGGCCCACGATCAAGGCTTACCTCGCGCCGCTACTGCTGCAAGACGAGTTGTCGTCCGGCCGGGACTGTGCCGCGCGGTTTGCCAGAGTCCGCGGCCACCGCATGTCGAAAGCGGCGCTCGAAAACGCGCTGTGGGACGCGGAGGCGCGCCAGAAAGAACAACCGCTCTGGAAATTGCTGGGAGGAACCCGGCGCGAGATCGCTTGCGGGGTTTCGATTGGCATTCAGGACTCGCGGGCACAACTTCTGCAGAAGATCGAGACTGAGCTGGTGGCGGGATACCAGCGGATCAAGATCAAGGTGAAGCCGGGATGGGATCTGAATGTGCTGGAGAAGATTCGCGCGCGCTGGTCGGATATCGTTCTCAGTGTGGATGCGAATTCCGCCTACACGCTCGACGAAGTTGAGCACCTGCGCAAATTCGATGCCTTCAACTTGCTGATGATCGAGCAGCCGCTGTGGAACGATGAAATCTACCTTCATGCGCGGCTGCAGAAAGCCATCCGGACGGCGATTTGCCTTGATGAATCGATTCTGAACGCGCGCGACGCTGATTTTGCGCTGGAGATCGGGGCCTGCCGAATCCTCAATATCAAGGTGGGACGCGTGGGCGGCTTTACCGAGGCCAAGAAAGTCCACGACGTTGCCCTGCGGCATAACGTGCCCGTGTGGTGCGGCGGCATGCTGGAATCGGGAGTGGGACGGGCGCACAACATCGCTTTGTCGACGCTGGAAAATTTCCGCTTGCCCGGAGACGTGTCGGCATCGAAGCGCTACTGGAAACAGGACATCATCGAACCCGAAGTGGAAGTCCGCCCCGATGGGACAATTGCCATCAGCGACGCGCCGGGGACAGGCTACCGGGTATGCGATGATCTGGTGCGGAAGTTCACGGTGCGCGAAGAAACGTTTCGGGCCGGGAAATAGAGAAGCACGTTAATTCCCTGTAGAGACGCGGCTTGCCGCGTCTCCGCCGCGTCCAAAGAAGACGGGCCAAGCCCCGTCTCTACACAGGTGAAAGTCCCATCACTTGTGAGCGAGTTTGCCGCCCGCAGAATTTCCGGCCGTGGAAGATTCTTCCTTCTTCAGCAACTCCAGAGCCTGGGCGAACGTCAGGTCCGAAGGGACCTGCTTGAAACCGCTGAAAACCTCGGTCGAGATAATGGAGAGATTCTTCACTAGCAGGATTTTCCCGGTGAAGCTCAAGCTCATGCTTGAAATTTCCCAGAGATTGTCGCCAACTTCCTGTTGATGAACCGTGAAGCGGCCGCCGCGATCGAGGTGTCCGAGAATCCCCCAGCCGAAGCTGACTTCCTTGAAGAGCGTGCCGTCAATACTGGCAATGCGGTAATCGGCGGCATCTACCAGCACGTAGCCCTGCATTCCGGTCAGGACCTCTTCTACGCGCGAGGGCGGTTGGTAGCGGGGATTCGGACGGAACTGCAACTTGACCAGAGGGGCGCCCGCGCGGCCAATGCCTTCCGATCCCGCTTCTTCTCCGGCATATTCATACAAGAAGGCATCGGGCAGGGCGCGCACGATGCGCAGAGTGCGCTCGGCGCTCTCGCGCTCCTGCTCGTGTTTCTTTTTCAGTTCTTCCGGATTGTTGATGAAACGTTCGACGCGCGCCTCTTCGTCCCGGCGTTGTTCAGGAGTCAGAGGGTTGCCGTTGTAGGCGATGGTCAGGCCGGCGGTAGCTTCCCTGGTTTCGACGTAGAGCTTTGTCGTGGAGCCCTTGGGCGTAGTCCTGGTACCGCGAAACAGAAAGTGGGCGGTTTCGTCATTGGCCGACTTAATTTCGTTCTGCACCGCTCTACGCATCAATTCTGCCGGGCCACGATAGGAAGAGACTGTCGCTGGTTGTCCGGCAAAACTGGTTGCGCCGAGCAGCAGAATCCATGCGCTCGTTTGCGCGATGCGGTGAGCTATGGAGTTGCGCGAACTGGAGTTGACGACCGTCATGACTAGACTGGGGACGTTGACTCTATTTAACGATGGTAGCAAACCGCAGGTTGGGTGCGGCGACTACTGTATGTTTTCGACGGAGAATGATATCCGGGATGCAAAAAGGACCGGAACCGAGCCGATGATTTACAATCGGTGGATTCGCGGCGAGCAGAGCGCGAGGAAGTATGGAGGCCCAGCATGGAAACTCCCCAAACCGGAGAGTTCGCCCTGATCGGCAAGTCGGTGGTCATCAAGGGAGAGCTGTCGGGTTCAGAAGATTTGTACGTGGATGGCCACGTCGAAGGCAAAATTGAGCTCCGCAACAACAGCCTGACGGTTGGCCCCAACGGAAATGTGAAGGCCAACGTCAGCGCGAAAGCCATAGTGATTCAGGGTAAATTGGAGGGGACCGTGAACGTCTCCGATCGCGTGGAACTGCGAAAGACGGCGGTGGTAACCGGTGACGTGACCGCGCAGCGCATAGCCATCGAAGAGGGCGCGTTCCTGAGGGGGAAGGTCGATATTCAGAAAGAGCCCGGAAAGGCGTCGGCGTAAGGAACCACGCACCGATTGAGGGTATGGCATCTGTTTCTGACAACCTAATGAAATTCTTTCGGAGTTCTTCGAATCAGACCGCAGGTCCCGCAACCCCGCAGAAGCTGACCCGCCGGTCGAGCGGCATGGGCGAGATTTCGCGGCTGCTGAATTGCGAAGACGGGTTGTGCGTGCTCGACCTGGGCTCGACCTCGGCCAGCAACATCCGCTTTTTCACCGGCAAGGGACACAAGATTTACAGCGAAGACCTGCTGTGGTCGTCGCTCGATCCCGCGCTCCGCATTCAGGACAGCGCGGGCAAGCCGGTTCTGGACAGCAAAAAATTTCTGGAAGAGAACCTGGTGTACGAGAACGCTCAATTCGATGTGGTGCTGTGCTGGAATCTTCCGGATTACCTGGAAGAAAACCTGGTGAAGCCGACCATCGATCGTTTGTGGTCGGTGCTGAAGCCGGGCGGGTTCCTGCTGACGTTCTTTCACACCCGCGACGCCGGCCCGGACTCGATCTGCTATCGCTACCACGTGACCGGCACCGACATGCTGGAGATGCAAGAAGTAAAGTTCGCACCGCCCGGACATTCCGCGACTGAAAAGAAGTCGCCCCGCCTGCAGCGCGTGTTCGCCAACCGGCACATTGAAAACCTTTTCCACGATTTCGCTTCGATCAAGTTTTTCCTGGCGCGCGACGCCATTCGGGAAGTGCTGGTGGTGCGCTAAGGCTTTGAAGAGAGTGTATGATCGCCCGAATCTGGCACGGTAAAACGAAGGCGAGCGATGCAGAAACGTATCTCGAATACCTCTTCAAGTCCGGAATCCCCGCCTACCGAGCGACCACTGGCAATAAGGGGGCCTGGGTTCTACACCGGAGGGACGGTGACGTGGCACATTTCATCACGCTTTCCTTTTGGGAATCGCGCGACGCAATTGTGGCCTTTGCCGGTGCTGACATCGAGGTCGCCAAGTACTACCCTGAAGATAAGAAATACCTACTGGAATTCGAACCCACGGTGATGCACTACGAATTGTTCGAGTGATTGACGACTTACAGGCTTGGTGTACAGATGGGACAGGTCTTTGCATGAGCCAGGCGCGCCTTGTGAGCTTGCTGATACGCCTCCATTTCTTCTTTCTGATGCTTGCGCTTCGCCTTCTCCGAAAGCCTGGGCTTGACTTCGTTGCGGTATAGAAAAGAAGTCCAGGCGGCGTGAGCACGCGTCTCACGATCTTTTAGCTTTTTGTAGGTGGCGCAATCTGGCTCGCCCATAGGGTGACTTGATGATATCGAAAAGCCAAGCGCAGCGGGCTGCTTTACGGATCACGTTTGGAGTTTAGAGGAATTGGTGGGATTATTGGACAAGAAGAAGCTTCAAAACTGGATGATGAACAAGAACACCTCCGCCCAGGCTTACGGAGCAGTCCTCGCAACGATATTTGCAAGTCTAGTCACCTGTGTGGTTCATGATATTTGGCCTGGATTGCACTTCTCGCTGATCTTGATAATGTTCATCACGCTTTGGGTCGGCTTTCTTATTACGGGAATCTGGATAATTCGTTACCGTTCAGACGAACTCAACCGAAAATTGCCGATTAGCGGCACGGAACACCGCAGAAGAAAACGGGAATTTTACGAATGGTTGAGACGGTCACAAGGACCCCGATAATTCAAAACAGCCCACTGGGCAGCCCGTGCGCCGGTTCCTGTTTTCGCTGATCTCTTGCTAAGATGTAGTGTCAGGCATCGGTTCCGCGCGACGTTTTCCCGCCAACCCCGCCAGGTCCGGAAGGAAGCAACGGTAACGGGCTCTTTCGTGTGCAGTGGGTCGCCGGTGCCTGACTTTTATCTGCCCGCCGCACTTTTTTCATCATGACCAAGCGTCTTTACTACGACAGCTCCGAAATCCACGAATTCGATTCTGTGGTCGAAGAGGTTACGCCTTCGTCGCCCGAGCAGTCGCGCCCGGCCGTCATCCTGCGGGAAACCGCGTTCTATCCCACCAGCGGTGGGCAGGTCCACGACACCGGATGGCTAACGGTCAATGGCGAGCGCCAGCGAGTCGCGGAGGTTGCGGACGCCGAAGACGGTCGGATCGTTCACTACCTGGAAGCGCCGGTGAAGTTGCCGGTTGCAGGCGACGCGGCGCATGGCAGCATCGATCGCGAACGCCGCCGCGATCACATGCAGCAACACACCGGACAGCATGTTCTCTCGGCGGCTTTTATCGAGCTTTACCAGATGCCGACCGTCTCCTTCCACATGGGCACGAATGAAGCCTATTGCTCGATTGATCTGGCGACGCCGTCGGTAAGTTCTGAGCAGATTGCCGGAGCCGAGAATCGGGCCAATCAGATTGTGTTTGAGGACCGTCCGGTGCTCGTTCGCTATGTTTCCCGCGCGGAAGCGGAGAAGCTTGGCCTGCGCAAACTGCCTCCGGCGGAACGCGACGAACTGCGGCTCATCGAGGTTGCGGATTTCGATCTGTCGGCGTGCGGCGGAACCCACGTCAGCACGAGCGGGCAGATCGGTTCGATTCTGCTGCGAAAAACGGAGAAGGTGCGGCAGGGAACGCGCGTGGAGTTTGTCTGCGGCAATCGCGCGGTCCGCATGGCGCGGCGTGACTATACCGCCCTCAGCGAGGCGGCCGCGCTATTCTCAGCGCAGCTCTGGGATGTGCCGGAGCAGATCCGCAAGAATGCGGAAGAAAGCAAGCTGTTGCGCAAGCAAAAGGACGACGCTCTCGATCAATTGGCCGAGGTCATGGCTTTGGCCGATCTCCGAAATCAACCGGAAACGGGGCGGAAGATCGTCGTGCGCGTCTTTTCCGATCGCGACATCAGCTTCGTCAAACTATTTGCACAAAAGGTGACGCGTGCAGGTACGCCGGTCGGTGTTATTGCGCTGGTGGCGAGCGCCGTGGATCCGCCGGGTCTGGTTTTTGCGCAGGCTCCCGGCGGCTCCGCTGACATGGGAGCGTTGCTGAAACAGGTGTTGTCGCCGGTCGGAGGGCGCGGCGGGGGCAGCCGTGATTTTGCCCAGGGCGGAGTTCCGGCAGGCTCGAAGATCAACCTTGAGCAGCTTTTGCGCGAGGCAGCGATTACAATCGGAGCCTGAACCCGCAGCGCCTGCCATCTTGCGGGAAGAAGGCGATGCGATGGAGCGACGGGCGTCCTCGCCCGTCCGGCAGCGAGGTGGCCGGGCGGGGACGCCCGGCTCTCCACCAACTAGTCACCCCATGCTGGAACCGCGGCTGATACTCGTCTATTTAATGCTCAAGCTGGGCGTGGCCGCAGCCTTGTCGAGCGCGCTGGTGCGCTCCAAAGACTTCAAGAACCTGATTTTCCGCGAGCACCGCGAAACGCGCCACAAGATTTATCTGGCGTTGGCGATGGGCATCCCGATCGCCATCGGCGTTTGGATTCGATTGAACGTCAAAAGCTTCCTCTCCGGCGACCTGTCGCTTGAAACTGCAATCCTGCTGGGGGTAGTCGGCGGGCGCCTTTCGGGCGGCCTTGGGGGAGCGCTGATGTCGCTGCCCGCGGCGTTGCACGGCGAGTGGGCCGCCATGCCATTCAATGTTTTTGCCGGAATCGTTGCGGGATGGCTACGGCGATTTGCGCCCGAACAGGAAGATATCTGGTCGTTTTCGCCCTTCATCGATCTCACCCTGTATCGCATGATTCGCCGCAATCTGCCGCGGCCGCGCGTGTTCGATTGGCAGATATATTTTTTTGCGACCATCGTCGGCTTGCGTTTTCTGCAGACCGAAATCTGGCGCTTCTGGCCGAACGCCATCTTCAGCCTGGAAAGTCCCGGCCTGTGGACGCCCGGCGCCCCCGCGACTCTGAACGCTTATCTGGTGGAGTGCGCGATCTACCTTGCCGTGGTCATGGTGGTGGGCACGGAACTCAAGATCTTCAACAGCGTCCGTATCCAGGCCAAGCTGGAAGAGCAGGAGCGACTGCTGCTGCAGGCGCGCATGGCGGCGTTGCAGAATCAGATCAACCCGCACTTCCTGTTCAACACGCTGAATTCCATTTCGTCGCTGGTGCGCCTGGACCCTGACACGGCGCGCGAGATGATCCAGAAGCTCGCCACCATCCTTCGCCGCCTGCTGCACAGTACGGATTCGTTCGTTCCGCTGCGCGAGGAAGTGGGCTTCATCGACAACTATCTGGACATTGAAGTCGTCCGCTTTGGACGGGACAAACTCAAGGTGGTCAAGGATCTCGATCCGGCGTCTCTCGAAGCCATGGTCCCCAGCATGTTGCTGCAGCCGCTGGTGGAAAATTGCATCAAGCACGGCCTCGCTCCGAAAGTCGAAGGCGGCAGCATCACGCTGCGCAGCCGCTTGATCAAATCACGGCTGGTGGTGGAAGTGGAAGACGACGGCGTGGGCATGGGAGCGGTGCAAATGGCCAAGCAATCCGAGGGTTTTGGCGGCATAGGCATCGGCATGGCCAATGTTGCCGAGCGCCTCAATGTGCTCTACGGCGATGCCGCCAGGTTAATGATCGAAAGCCGCGAAGGCGGCGGCACGCTGATCCGGTTGCGGCTGCCCATTCTGCCTAACCCCGAAGAGCTAATGACGGCTGCGCCGACTGGGATGACCGCTCCAGCACCTTTCGGTAAAAGTTTTCGTAAAGGGGAATAATCCTGCTGGCACAGAATCTTTCCTGCGCGGCGGCGCGCGCCCGTTTCCCCATGTCGCGCAGAGCGGATTCATCGCCCAAGAGATCGATGGCGTAACGCGCCATAGTCTCCACGTCGCCGACATCGGCCAAAAATCCGGTTACACCATGCTCGATCAATTCCGGCACTCCGCCCGAGCGGGTGGCAATCGGGACAACCTCGCAGGCCATACCTTCGAGGGCCGCGAGCCCAAACGTTTCCAATTCGCTGGGCATCAGCAAAACGTCCGAGATGGCCAGTTTTTCCCGGATTTGATCCTGCTTCCCGAGAAACAGCACGTGCTCGTGAATCCCTTTCTGCACCGCCAGCCACTCCGCCTGCGACCGGTCCGGGCCGTCGCCAATCATTAACAGCTTGGAAGGGATGTTCTTGCGTACCCGGTCGAAGATTTCAATCACATCGAGCACGCGTTTCACCGGGCGGAAGTTGGAAAGGTGCACCAGCAGCCGCTCGTCGTTCCGGGCATATTCGGTGCGCTTTTCCATCCATTCCGGTTTGCGCAGATACTCGTCGCAGTTCACGAAGTTCGGAATGACCTCGATGTGGTTTTTAATGTCGAAAATCCTGAGGGTGCGGTTGCGCAAATATTGCGAAATGGCGGTCACGCCGTCGCTTTGCTCGATGGAAAAACGCGTAATCGGAAGATACGAGCGGTCGAGCCCGACCAGCGTGATGTCGGTGCCGTGCAGGGTGGTGACAAACGGCAAATGCTTGCGCGGCGGAGTTGCCGCCAGCATCTGCTTGGCCAGCATCGCACTCACCGAGTGCGGGATGGCGTAGTGCACATGCAGCAGATCGAGTTCGTAGAGCTGCGACACCTCGGCCATGCGCGTCGCCAGCGCCAAGTCGTATGGAGGATATTCAAACAGCGGATAGCGCGTGACCTCGACCTCGTGATAGTGAATGTTCGGCTCCGGCCCGGTCAGGCGAATGGGCTGCGAATAGGAGATGAAATGAATCTCATGGCCACGGCGAGCCAGCTCGAGTCCCAGCTCGGTAGCGACAACTCCGCTGCCGCCGTAGGTCGGATAACAGGTGATGCCAATCTTCATGCGACTCCCACGATACCACTCATTGGATTCGCAGGACGGGCTGGGGATGCAGGAGGGGTAGTCAAATTGCGCCGGTGGAGGGACGGGCGTCTCGCTAGGCTGCCCTAAGTGAAGTCGAAGGGTCGAGCCGGGCCCGGGACGCCCGGCTCTCCACCGACCAGCTTGAATCGCGGTCGCGTTAGTCCGTGCTCGGTTTTTTCGGCGTCAGATCGCAGGCTTCTCTGACTCGATCGAAATTCAATCCGCCCGGAGAAAACTCCGCGATCTGCCGGCCGCTACGCGTGGGGAGCGCCACATTAAAAATCTGGGCTCCCATCAGGCCTCGAACCGTGCCCTTGTCCATGGAGAGGAAGCGGCCACGCTCCCAGTTCCAGAACTTGAAGTAGTGCGTATCGTCGACGCGGACCTCCACTCGCAACTGGGGCTGTCCCCACCAACCGGGGCGGTTCGGCGGAGCCAGCCGGACTCCGGGATTAAAGTCGGCAAACTTGAACTTGCCGTCATGGCAAACCAGGTTCACTCTGGGCTCGTAGTCCGGGTCTTCGCGAAAATAGTTATTCGCCTGGAGCTCAAAGCGCGCTTTTTTCGCGCCCGTCATTTTGTCAGTAGAGTCGAATTCCAGCCATTTTCCGCCGGCGCTGACGCCATCCGATTCGCCCTGATAAGGAGTCATGGCGCCACCCTGGGCGCAAGCCGATGCTGCCGCGCCCACCACAAAGAACACCGCTGCCAAGGACAGAAGAGCGGCTCTCGCCGTCAACGCGGAGCTGATTGCTTTACGAAACCAACGTGATAAGTTCAAGATATCCTCCCGGTAATGACATCCCCACATATTATGGAACCCGGAAGCTCTTAAATAGTTGTATCGAATGTTCCGGGAGCTCGCAGGCGATTATCGTAGAATTCAGTAGTCGCATCGCGTTGCCCGGATGGCGAAACTGGCAGACGCACGGGACTTAAAATCCCGGGTCCCTAACAGGACGTGACGGTTCGATTCCGTCTCCGGGCACCACTCCAATCCTGCTATCCGCAGTGGGAGGCAGCAGTCGTCTCAGCGCTTCAGCGTGAGGTCGGCCTGCAAAGTAAAGGTTGCTTCGGAGCCAGCCAGCACGGGAATCTGGTCGGTCTGCAGCTCGTAACTTGTGCCGTCGAGCGTCACTGCCGTGAGTTGCGCAACTTCCGCGGAATACAGGTTGTCGTCGTACCGTCCGTAGACCGGGTAGTAAGGCACTGAAATCTCGACCGCGACTTTCGTCAGCGCTGGAATTGGCGTCGCCCATCCGACCCGTATCGGCACCGTAACCTTGCCGTCGATGATGTCCACCTGGATCTTCGTGCCTGCCGGAACCACGATGACGTCGGGTGCGCTGTCTTTGGGAGAATCAAATATCGACGAACGGATGGTGTCGGCCTTCGGACGGTTCGTTTTCTGGGAGCGACTGGCTGCGGGCGCGACGGGAGTCGAGGAGTGAGCGGCATTCACGGTGGCGGCGCTGCCTGTGACCGGCTTGGCCGCAGTATCGTTCTTGGCCTCCGGCTTGGTGTCGGGAGAAGCTAAGTCGGAATTGTGATAAATTTTCTTCTTCGGCGCGACCTTCTTTGTCCCCGTAGTTTGCTGCTGTTGGTTGAGCGTGTCGGCCGTGGGCGCGCTTTCCGGTGCTTGTTGGGCGAGAGCGGCGGAAGCGAGCAATGCCAGGAACGTCAGTCTGAGGGAGAATCTATTCACGGCTACCCCCAATTGCACGGGTCAGTAACTCCCTCTCTAAAGCATAACCCCGGAATCCCCGCGAAGTTGCCGCCGAGAGCGACTACGAGATTACGGAAGAGATAGTCGGGGGGTACCCAAAGTCACGCGGACAGCGGGGTTTGATGGCTTACTTCAGCTCACCCTCAATAGCTTTCGGACCTCGCCGCACGCGTCATCAGTTCTTCGATGGCCTGTTGCGGCGGTTTTCCGTTTTCGAGGATGGCGAACATCTGTTCGGTAATCGGCATCTCAACATTTTTTTTGCGAGCCAAGCCGACCGCGGCCTTGGTGGTGAAAACCCCTTCGGCGACTGCTCCGTGCATGCCGGCGATGATGTCGGGCAGTTTGCGGCCTTTGCCCAATTCGACGCCGACGCTTCGGTTGCGCGAGAGATCCCCGGTGCAGGTCAGAACCAGGTCGCCCAGGCCGGCGAGTCCAGCCATGGTATCGAGGCGGCCGCCGCAGGCCACAACCAGGCGCGCCACTTCGGCAAGGCCCCGCGTGATCAGCGCCGCAACCGAGTTGTGGCCCAGGCCAAGGCCATCGCACACGCCAGCAGCGATGGCGATGATGTTCTTCAGCGCGCCGCCGAGTTCCACGCCGATCACGTCATCGTTGGTATAGACGCGAAAGCGGGAATCGTTGAATACCTGTTGCACGGCGCGCGTTAGTGCTCCATCGACAGACGCGACAGTCACGGCTGTCGGATCGCCGCGCGCTACCTCTTTGGCAAATGACGGGCCGCTGAGCGCGCCCACGCTAGGCGTGAACTTGCGGCTGCGCAAGACATCGGCGATCACTTCGGTCATGCGCAGTAAAGTTCCGTCTTCGAGTCCTTTGGTGCAACTCACGAAAAGCATCTCCGGGCGGAGCGCCGGCGCCATGCGTTCGAATAAAGATCGACAATGCTGCGAGGGCATGACGCTGACGACGATTTCCGCGGCTTCGAGAGCGGTGTTCAGGTTGCTGGTCGCCTCAATCGGTTCGGGCAGGATGAAGCCCGGCAGGAAGTGTTCGTTAATTCGATTTCTTGTGATGCTCTGGCAAACTTCGGGTTCATTAGCCCAGAGCCGGACTTGATGCGTCCCTTTGCGTCCGAGGACAATGGCCAGTCCCGTGCCCCAGGCGCCAGCTCCGATGATGGCAATGCGGCTCATCCGCCAGTTGCTCCTGATTCGTCTGAACCTGCTCCTGAGTTCGTTCCGAACTTGGATTCCGTCCCGTCGGCAAGACGGCCGATGTTCCGGCGGTGGCTCCAGATGACGAGCACCGAAACCGCGGCAATCAAGATCAGTTGCCGCGGGTCGGAGTATTCATGGAAAGCCCACGCCAGCAGCGGAAAAGCCGCCGCCACCGCGACCGATCCGAGCGAGACGTAACGGAAGGCGACGACGAGGAGCAAGAACAAAACCACCATGCACAAAATGGATTTCGGAGTGAGCAAAATAAAAGCTCCGAAGCTGGTAGCGACGCCCTTGCCGCCGCGGAATTTGAGCCAGACCGGAAACAAATGGCCGACCACGGCAAAGAACGCCGCCGTGGTCATGATCAGTTGCTGATCCGGTCCGCTGAATAGCACTCGCGCCACCAGAACCGCCCCCAGACCTTTGGCCGCGTCGAGTAGCAGAGTCGCAGCCCCGAGCGCCGGAGACTTGCGGGCCACATTGGTCGCGCCAATGTTGCCGCTGCCGCTCGTGCGCACATCCTCGCCCTTGAAAATCCGCACCATTAGGTAGCCGAACGGGATGGAACCGAGCAGGTAGCCTACAGCGGCGGCGATGAGGTAGGGCGTCATGTTCTCCGATCTATAGGCCCGTCGCTCCACCTAACTATTTCGCTGGAGCGGAAAGCGCTGCAGCTTCGTGTACTTCGAACCCTTCGGTGAAAGCTGACTCTGATAGAGAATAAACTTGTGAGCCGTCATTGTGCCGAAATCGAGATCGCTCATAGCGGCGAGCCGCTTTTCAAGCACTGCGAAAATCGTATTCGGGCCGTCGCCTTCGCTCCTTTTCGGAGAACCCGATCTTCTTCCCGCGGCGCCGCCGCGCGCCAGAGTCAGATGCGGACTGTAGGGCCGGTCCTCGCGCGCGATGCCGAGTTCGGCGGTGGCTGTGTCAATGCTCCTGGCCAGTTCGGCTAGTTGCGGTCCGGCATGGATGCCGATCCAGAATACGCGTGGGGCCTTCGCGGTGGGGAAGAATCCGTATCCAGCGGTGCGAATTTCGAACACGCTACCTCCAACCCGCCGTAGACGTTCGGCAATGGCGTCGACTCGCTCCGGCGTTTGTTCTCCGATGAACTTCAACGTAATGTGCAGCGACTCCGGACGCACCCAGCGGGCATCGGGGGCAAAACTCTCGATGCCTTCGAGGAAGCGCGAGATCCGGCCGCGGACTTCAGAGTCGAGATCGATGCCGATGAATATTCGCATTGCTTATAACGCCCTTATAAGAGGGCCCTGCGGATCATCTCCAGCGCCTGTTGCGTTGCAAACTGACGGATGCGCTTGCGGTCGCCGGGAAAATTACGCTCGGCGACCTGCGTGCCTTCTTCTTCCGCGAGCGCGATGTAGACCAGGCCGACGGGCTTTTGCTCGGTCCCGCCGCTCGGGCCGGCGACTCCGGTGATTCCGATTCCGTAGCTCGCGAGGCAGCGCTTGCGGATGCCTTCGGCCATGGCAGTCGCCACCTCGCGGCTAACCGCTCCATGCTTGTCGATCAGGGCTTTAGGAACGTTGGCAAATTGCGTTTTCAGCTCGTTCGAGTAGACGACGGCTCCGCCCAGAAAATAGCGCGAGCTGCCGCTGAGCGAAGTGATGCGTTCGGCCAGCAGGCCCCCAGTGCAGGATTCGGCCACGGCCAGCGTCATGCCGCGCATCTGCAACAAGTAGCTGACGATCTGCTCGATGGTTTCACCTTTGCGGGAGAAGATGGCGTCGCCGAGTTCGTCCTCGATTTTGTCGGCGAGTTCCTGGACGCGCGTTTCGGCATCCGCTTGCGAATCCTCGCGGCAGCGCAAATGGAGTTGAATCTCGCCCCCGCCAGCCAGGATGGTGGTGTCGATGTCGGGATAAGTCTTGTAAATCGGAGCGACCCGCGCGTCCACTTGCGATTCCGGCATCATCGCCATCTTGAGCGTGCGCGTGGCGATATGCTGCAAGGGAATTCGGGCGCGCAGCCGCGGAATGCATTCAGTTTCGAACAACGCCTTCATTTCGTAGGGAGGGCCGGGAAGCAGCATCAGCAGCCGTTCCTGACCGTCATACTTTCCTGCGATCCACTGGCCGGGCGCGGTGCCAAGCGTATTCGGCATTACCGTGGCGCTGGCCAAGATGTCGGCCTGCTTGAAATTGTTGGCCGACATCTTCATGCCTCGTTTGGCGAAGCGCTCTTCGAGTTGTGCGATGATCGCTTGATCCCGTTGCAGTTTCAGCCCCAGCGCTTCGGCCACCGCTTCGCGCGTCACGTCATCTTCGGTGGGGCCGAGGCCGCCCGTGAAAATAATGATGTCCGAACGCCGCATGGCGAGTTTGGTGGCTGCGGTCAGTCCTTCAAGGTCATCGCCCACGACGCACTTGAAGCGCACTTCAACGCCCAGGTCGTTCAGTTTGTCGGTGAGGTAGAGCGAGTTGGTGTCCTGGCGGAGGGGGGTCAGCATTTCAGAGCCAACCGCGATGATCTCGGCGTTCACGGGTAAAAGTGTAAACGAGAAGCACACCGGTCAGCAGCCTTTCGCTAGCAATCGACGAACGATGCAGATGGCCCCTCGGCTAGAATAGTCTTGGTCTGATCGGGACTGGCGATGAATATTTGGCGTACGTTTCTATCATTCTTGCTGCTTACAGCTATAGTTAGAGCCCAATCAGCGGAGTCGAGGCCTGCTTGCTGTACGGTGCAGGGTCAGATCGTTCAGCAAGCCGGCGGGCTGCCGATCAAGAAGGTGGATGTTCGGCTGTTCAGTGTCGGCGAGTTCCAGGAGTCTGAGGACATCAAGTACGCCGCCGTTACAGACGCAGAAGGCCGTTTCAAGATCGAGGGCGTGAAACCCGGCCGCTACCGTCTATTCTTCGAGCACGCAGGTTTCGTCGACGTCGAGAAACGACGCCATGGAAGTGGAATGTTACTTTCGCTAGAGCCAGGGCAGGATGTTACGAACTTGCTCTTCCACATGGCCCCGGGCGCCATAATCATGGGTAAAGTGACTGATGTCGATGGCGATCCAGTACCGAAGGTCGAAGTCTTTGCCATGCCTTATCCCAGTGCCCTAGGGGATTTTAAGGGCTCCGGCGATCGCACGAACGAAGTCGGTGAGTACCGCATCGGCAGCTTGCCTCCCAACCGTTACCTGCTGTTGGCGCAACCACTCTCTCAGCTAGGCAGGGCTATGGAATCTGCGAAAACGGTCGAGAAGAGCACTCCAGTTTATGGAACAACTTACTATCCGGGGACAACCGAAAAAAGCCAGGCAGTTCCTCTCGTACTCCGTGCTGGAGACGAAACGCCTGCTAATATCCCCCTGCGGCTGGTGCGCTTCTTTCATGTGCGCGGACTAGTAACGAATCTCCCTGCCGGATTTACGAGCGGGGTCAGTGTCGTCTTACATCCCCTCGATGAGGACTCGATGGCTGATATCCAAACTTGGCCGCTCGACAAAGATGGCGGGTTCGAGGTCCGTGGAGTGCTTCCGGGTTCGTACGCTGTTTTAATCGTGTCCGGCGGCTACAAAGATCTTCGGGCGATGCGCGCCGAACCAACCGTGCAGGTTTCGAATGCGGATGTTGAGGGCGTGCGGATCTCAGCTCAACCGAATGGTCAGATTCGTGGCCAGCTTCACATCGACAATGGCCCGAAGACTGACTGGTCTCAAATTGAGGTACTGTTTTATTCCGACCACCGGCGAGATATAGTGGGGTCACTCTCATCATCGGGTAACGAGTTCGAGGCGCTCTACTGGGACGAACGGCCCGTCCGCGGCGAAGTGAAAACCAACGGGTCCTTCGAAATCAAGGACATCCCCGCCGATACTTATCGCCTGCGAATCTTCCCCGACAAGGTTCTCCAGGATTATTTTGTGAAATCTGTGGCTCTTGGTGGCAGAGACGTCACCGACTCGGGCTTCACTGTCGGCGGCGCAAGCAACTCGCTGGAAATCGTTGTCAGCGCCAACGGTGCGACCATCGAGGGCGTTGCACTCGACGATAAAGACAAGCCAGCCTCCGACGTTCGAGTCATTTGTTTCCCTGATGCAAGCCACCGCGAGCGCCACGACCTCTATCGAGCGGTGAGTACCGACTATAGAGGGCGCTTCAGTCTATACGGACTGAATCCGGGCGAGTATCGTGTGTTCACGCTTGATGAAGACGTCGACGAGGTGTGGGACCCTGAATTTGTCCACGTTCATGAGTCTCTGGGGCAAACTGTGAAGCTTGATGAAGGCGAGCACAAAAGCATTGTGCTGAAGCTAGCGGCCACGGGCGACTGACTTTCACTGACCACCGACTACTGGTTGCTGTTGCGTCATGCAGTGCAGTGCCCCAAATCCCCAGATCAGATCGCCGCAATAAATCGGCACAATTTCGCGTGTCGGGAACAATTCCGCGAGCGTATTGAGCGCAATGCGATCGTTCGGATCGTTGAAAACGGGGGCCAGCACGAGGCCGTTCGCGAGATAGAAATTGGCATAGCTGGCGGGCAACTGGCGGCCTTCAAAAATGACCGGACGCGGCATGGGAATCTCGACAATCTCGAGTTTCTGCCCGTCGGCAGTGCGGGCGGCCTTCAGGCGGCCCATGTTTGCGTATAGCGGCGCGTAATTTTCGTTCTGCTCATTCCGCTCGACCATCGTGACCACGGTATTCGGGGCGGCGAAGCGAGTAATGTCATCAACGTGGCCGTGGGTGTCGTCTCCGGCGATGCCGCTATCGAGCCAGATGACGCACTGCGCGCCGAAGTAGTCGGCGAACATCTGTTCGTAGGCGGCGCGGTCCATAGGCGGATTGCGTTGCTGGGTGGTGGAGAGGAGGCATTCTTCTGTAGTGATAACGGTGCCGCAGCCGTTGACGTCGATCGATCCACCTTCCAGAACGATGCGGTGGTCGCCGGAAACCGGCCGCACCACGCGGGCTCCGGCGGCCTTGGCCATGCGCGCGCCAACCTTTTCATCGAGCTGGTAATTCGGATACTTCGCCCAGCCATTGAACTGGAAGTGCAGCGCCAGCAGCCGCGGATCGCGGTGGCCAGCGGCCGGAACCAGATAGATGCAGCCGGAATCGCGGGTCCAGACGCGATCCGTGCGCCAGGCATGAAAGCAAACGTTGTCGGAGAGGGCGTCGGCTTGCTCCAGCACGGCCCGAGCGCTCTTCTCGGCTCGTTTGCTATTGACGATCAGATCCACCCGTTCATGCCGCCCCAGGTTGCGGACGATCTCGGCGTACACCCACGGGATGGGTTCGAATTTCCCCGGCCAGTCGCCGCGCAGGTGCGGCCACGCCAACCAAGTGGATTCGTGCGGCTCCCACTCGGCGGGCATGCGGTAGCCCTGTTTGGCTGGGAATTTGGAAGTCGAGATCATTTTTCGTCCAGCATGCGGCTGGTGATCGGCGCGTAGCTGTCAATCCGCCGATCACGCAGAAACGGCCAATTCCTCCGTGTGTCTTCAAGATGTCGCAGGTCCACCTCGCCGAGCAGAATTTCTTCTTTGTCGTGCGAAGCTTCGGCCAGCACGCGACCGAAGGGGTCGCAGAAAAACGACCCTCCCCAGAATTCAAGCCCTTTGCCAGGCACGGAATTGCCGCGAATGTTGCCGGTTTCGAAGCCGATGCGATTTACCACGCCGACATAAACTCCATTCGCGATTGCGTGGGCGCGCTGGATGGTGCGCCAGGCGTCGTGTTGCGCCTCGCCGAATTCAGCCCTCTCCGCGGGATGCCATCCGATCGCTGTGGGATAAAACAGAATGCTCGCTCCCTGCAATGCGGTGAGGCGCGCGCCTTCGGGATACCACTGATCCCAGCAGACGAGCGTGCCGAGTTTCCCGGCGGAAGTATCGAACGCCTTGAAGCCGAGATCACCGGGCGTGAAATAAAATTTCTCGTAATAAAGCGGATCGTCGGGAATGTGCATCTTGCGGTAGATGCCGCGGAGCGCGCCATCCGAATCGAAGATCACGGCGGTGTTGTGATAGAGGCCGGGAGCGCGCTTCTCGAAAAGCGACGCGATCAGCACGACTTTATTCTTCCGAGCAGTGGCCGCGAGTTTTTCGGTGCCGCTGCCGGGAATCGGCTCCGCCAGATCGAACAAAGCTGGGTCTTCTCGCTGGCAGAAATATTGCGTCTGGAAGAGCTCAGGCAGGCAGACTACGTTGGCGCCCTTGCGGGCCGCTTCCGATACGCGATCGAGCGCTTTGGCCAGATTGTCGTCGGGTTCGGGACCGCACGACATTTGGATCAGGGCGATGGTGAACTTGTCTCGCACTTTTTCTCCGAACTCACGGGAAACGCGGCAAGCCGCCTCTCTACCGATATGTTATCGCGCTCTAGCATACCAAAGTGCTCGGTGCGGAGGTGAATGCTAGGCCTTTGCGAAAGCAATTCGCCGCGTTCCCTTGGCTTCTAGTAAATTGTTTCTTCGGTCAAAATAGGTATTCATTCGGAGGTTCTTCCTTGAAGCAGAAAAATGTCGCCAAACACGGCACCCATCACGAAGGCGCGGGAATTGACCGCAAGCTGCACGATCCGGTCGCCGACCGCCTGATTCCTCTGGAGCCGCTCGATCTCGCCAAGATTCGATCCATTGACGACCTCGTGCGCGGGATGTCCAAGACGGCGTTTACCGGCCGCCAACTCGGTGAAGCTGCTGACGTGCTCGAGGCCATGGCGCGCGACAAAGACTGTTTCGTCGTCATGACGCTGGCCGGCGCGATGACCGTGGCCAAGCAGGGTCTGGTGATTGCCGAGTTGATCGATCGCGGCATCGTGAATGCCATCGTCTCGACCGGCGCGCTGATGGCGCATGGTTTAGTCGAAGCCACCGGACGCGCGCATTTCCGGCACAATCCCGACCTCAGCGACGAGGAACTGTACGAGGCTGGATACAACCGCGTCTATGACACGCTCGAGCCGGAGCAGAACCTCGACGATGTCGAGCGTGTGATGCACGCGGTATTCAGCGCCTGGGACTCGGACGAAGTGATGTGTTCGTACAAATTGAACCGCGCCATCGGAGCGCATCTGGCGAAGCACGCCAAAGGGCAACGCGGCATTCTGAAATCAGCTTATGAGAAGAATGTTCCAGTATTTGTGCCTGCGTTCTCCGATTCCGAGCTGGGCCTGGATTTCGCGTTGACCAATCGCGAGCGCGACAAGCAAGGGAAGGCGCGCTTCCGCTTTGATCCGTTCGAAGACCTGGAGCACTTTGCCGCGACCCTGCTCAACCAGAAGCGGCTGGGAATCTTCACCATCGGCGGAGGCGTTCCGCGCAACTGGTCGCAGCAGTTTGGGCCGTTCATCGAATTGCGCCACCGCCGGGGCGGGGAGGACCTGCCGCTGAAGCGCTATCACTATGGACTGCGCATCTGCCCGGAACCGGTGTATTGGGGCGGGCTTTCGGGCAGTCCCTACAGCGAGGCGGTTTCCTGGGGCAAATTCGTGCCTCCCGCCGAAGGTGGCATGTTTGGCGAAGTTTTTGTGGATGCGACCGTTGGTCTGCCGCTGATCGTGGCGGCTGTGCTGGAGCGACTGAAGAAGAAACCGACTGCGAAGAAGATAATTGAGCAAATCGCAAAGTAGAGACGCGGCTTGCCGCGTCAGGTTCTACTTTGGTTTGTAAATGTAATTCACGAACACATATCCCCACGGCACAGCAACGATGGGTAATATCACCCACAGGAACGCGGAGGTGATGCCTTCCGCCGGTGAGCCCGTCAACTTGCCCTTTGACCAGAGTGGGTACGCCACAATAATGAGCCAGAGAACTTTGTAGAATATCTCCAGCAATAGGATCGGTATCATTTTCAAAGGACGGATAATCCCCAAGCCCGCCAAAGTGGCAAAGGCTGTCCAGACGGACCACGCCACGGCATTGATTGGCTCCCATGGTCCCTGATGGGTGAGGATGTGCGTCCAAGTCTCCCAGCCCAGCACAAAGAACATTAAGACAAAGACCAGCCGCAAAAGGTAAATATTGATCCTACGGACACCTTCGTATTGGTCGTCCCGTTGAAAAATGGCTTTGAGGCTGAAGGTCACGGAAATATCCTTGAAGTCAGTTACCTGAGAATTCTCTCAGGACGACTCCGCAGCCAAGTAATCTTCCGCTAGTCAAAGATCAGGACAGCCGAGGCAATCACCGTGGTCCACAGGCCGCGTTTATCGCCTACTGCTGACTGTGTCACGTTGGCCGTGCGAACGATCTTGTTGGAGATGCGGTAGATCTCTTTTTTCTCGTCCCAGGAGCGGTCGGAATCGAATTCCACGTTCAGCGTGGTGGCCAGCATTTCGGCCGCTAGTTCTTCGGCGTAGTCTCCGGCAGCATCTTCGGTCTCACCAAATGAATGGTGTTCGCTCAGATATCCGTAAGTATTGCGATCGGCAGGGATGGCGACGCCGATCGAAGAGGCAAGCAGGCGGTGGGGCTCGTGGGTGGAATTTTCGGCAACCACCGCAAATACAACTTCTCCAGGGGAAAGATAGGTGAGTCCTTGCGTGCGCGGGACTAGCTTGCAGTTGGGCGGAAAGATGGAAGAGACACGCACCAGGTTTTGCGCTGCGATGCCGGCGTCGCGCAAGGCCAGTTCGAAAGAAGTGAGGCGCTCCCGGTGTTTGCCCACACCTTTGGTGAAGAAGATTTTCTTGGGGACCATGTCCTTGCCCAATTCAGTTTCCTCCAGGAAATTTCGAATTGATGTGAGAAGGGCAAATCTAACACAGTGATTTGTGAAGATTGTATGAAAAAAGAGGGATATCCTACTTTGCCCGACGATGGCCGGCCCGGCGGCTTCGGGCAACGTCGTTAGTCGATGGTCGATGGTTGCTTGCGAGCAACGGCTCTAGCGACAAAGCCTGACGACTAGCGACCATCGACCAACGACTGTTCTGCAAAACTCAAGCCGCGTGAATATGGGC